>Ga0302180_10002300_pt1 | contig 14838 bp, 6 predicted proteins | sample I_Palsa_E3_2_FD_200575 | JGI IMG/M metagenome (GOLD analysis project Ga0302180, IMG submission 200575) | Peat permafrost microbial communities from Stordalen Mire near Abisko, Sweden - I_Palsa_E3_2 | ecosystem: Environmental > Terrestrial > Soil > Palsa > Peat permafrost | place: Sweden: Abisko... | reverse complement strand
CTGCGCGGACGGACGCACGGTGCTATTTAGCTGGGGGGGTCCGAATGAAGCGGCCGTAGTGAATATCTGGCGAACGGACGCGAACGGAGGCGACGCGAAGCAAATATCTACTGGCAAGTTTGATGACTTCCCGAAGTGCTCTCCCGATTCCAAGTGGGCGTATTACACCGATGAAACCACGGACAGCCTGATGCGCGTTCCCGTGGATGGCTTGAGCAAGCCGGCCACAATTCCGGGCACGGCCATTCCCAATGGCATCGTGTCGTCTCACTATCTTGGGGTCTCGCCGGATGGGAAGTATCTGGCGTGTATGGTGACGCTTACGCCGACAAACGGCGCCACCGCGGGCGTGCAGAAAATAGCTCTGGTGCCACTCGACGCCGGAGCGGAGCCGCAGACACGGATGATCGATCCGGATCCGCGCGTGAAAGGACATCTGAGTTTCACTTCGGACGGGAAAGCGTTGATTTATTCGATTCTGGAGAATGGAGTGGAAAATTTGTGGATGCAACCGCTCGATGGTTCGTCGGGGCGGCAGATTACGAATTTTACGAGCGAAGTGATCGACGCGGTTCATTTGTCGCCGGACGGGAAGTCGATCGGGATGATCCGCTCGCAGACGGAATCAGATGTGGTGCTGCTGAATGATACGGGCGCGGGGGCGCAGTAAGGCGGGTGGCGAGAAGAATGCGGGCACGCGGATGTCGTTGGCTGGGAATGCGGGTTTTGTAGAGCGCGGTGATTGTTAGCGCAGAACCCGGAGGCGGGGCCTCCGGGCTCTGAAGGCGAGCGTTGCTGACGGTTGATTTGGTAATTTAGGAAACGAAGCTCCGGCGTCGGGGATTCGTGCCGCCAGACTCTGAGTTCGTTTCACTATCGGCTAGAGTACCGGCGCCTTGAAAAAGCGAGTTGCCGACGTCAGTACGAAGCCGTGATTTACGCCATTACCGTCAACCCACCAACCAGTGATGGCTCCTGAGAAGTTGTTGGTCGAGGGGCGCGTCCCTTGGAAAGCGTTGGCGGTCGTGCCCGCGCCGGGAGCGTCGAACGTAGTGAAAACGCCAGTGGCTGAGCGGGAGAAGCCATGCATCACATTATTGGCGTCGAAGAACTCTCCCGTGACCGCGCCGAAGACATTGATCGAAAAGGCGGCGGTGCCTAGCCCAGCGGCGCCCGGAACTTCAAACGTCGTGATCTCACCACCGCGAGTCCGGATGAAACTAACGGCCACGCCGCTTGAATTAAAGAAATATCCCGTGGTCGTGCCCTCCGCGTTAATGCTCGCAGAACCTATAGAATACGGCGCTTCGGGTGCATCGAAACTAGTGATCGTTCCGTCGGGCTCGCGCACGAAACCGTGAGAAGCCCCGCTCGAATCCCCCCAAGTTCCGGTGATGGCGCCTGCAGCATTGATGCACGTTTCCTCGCAAACGGACGTGCTAACCGAACCGGACGGATCGAAGGACGAGATCTCCCCTTGACGCGATCGCGCAAAGCCGTGAACGACATTGCTCCCGTCGATGTAGAAACCAGCGGTTGCGCCTTCGGTATTGATGCTATCGGCCCAGGTGCCCTGATTTGCGCCTGTGCCCGCGCCGGGAGCATCGAAGGTGGCGAAGGACCCGTCAGGGTAGCGGACAAAGCCGTGGTACACCTCGCTCGGGTCTTCGAACTGCCCAACAATCACCCCGGCATCGCTAATCGTGTATGCAACGGTACCTTCGTTGAGGTTCGCGCCGAGGCCTGCTCCGGGGGCATCGAAGGAGATAATGTTGCCGTCGGGAGTGCGCAGGAAGCCATGAGGAACAACATTCGCGTCCGTGTAGTAACCCACGACCGCTCCCTGCGCATTATTGCCGAGGGCTTGAGTGCCACAACCGCTACCGCAGATGGGCGACGTTACAGTGGCCGCGCCTGGAGGCTCGAATTCAATGATTTCTGGTTTGTGACCGAAGAGGCCCGTGCTCAGTTGCGCTTGAGCGGGCAACTGGATTGAGATGGCTAACACGACGATGCTGCAAGTGGAGATGATGAACGCACTCACCTTGAATTTCATGACGTCCTCTCTTTTCTTTGGCCGACTCGGGAATTTGCGTCCAGAACGCCGCTTTAGCAGCGACGCCGCGCGATCCACCGCGAGCCGCGAAGTTAGCTGCACATGACGGAAGTGGCAATGGCAGGAACTCTTAGATTTATCTTAGAGAGATATTAGAGCCTATCTAGCTGAAATCTCATGGTTTATCGCGCGCATCTCGCCTTATAAAATCTTCCCGATCCTCGTAATTAACTAAGTGATACAATCTCGGCCATTCCCTGCGCTGGAGTTTCCATGGAATCGCCCGCACGACCGCCCGTGGTGATTCATTTCGGCGCGTTTGAGCTGGACGCAGCAGCGGGCGAACTGCGCAAATCCGGGATTTTGCTGAAGCTGCATCCGCAACCCCTCCGCGTACTACTACTGCTTGCCGAACGGCCAGGACAAATCGTCACCCGGGAAGAAATTCGGCATTGCCTGTGGGGCGACAACACGTTTGTGGACTTTGAGCGCGGTATTAACTTTTGCGTGAATCAGATTCGTTCTGTAATGGGCGATGACGCTGAACATCCACGGTATATTGAGACACTTCCGCGGCGCGGGTATCGCTTCATTGCTTCCGTCACGAGTGGCGAGCCAGCAAGAGACGCCGCTTCTTCTGCGCATCCGCTCGGAGCTCGCGCTGAGTCGAAGGTGGCCGCCACGGAAAGCAGAGAACCCGGTTCCGCCCACGAGCTTCGTATTTCGCGCTCCCGGTTATTTTTGACTTTTGTGGATCGCTGGAGCAGAAGGACTGTTGCGGCGGCTATCATCGCGTTTTCTGCGATAGCTGTTCTGATAGCGGGAGCCGTCTTTTATTTCCACCGCCCGCCGAGGCTGACGGAAAAAGATTCCATTGTCCTTGCGGATTTCACGAACACCACTGGCGACGCTGTGTTTGACGATGCCCTGAAGCAGGCACTCGCGGTGGAATTGGGACAATCACCGTTCTTAAACGTCGTTTCAGAAACAAAGGCGAGCGAGACTCTTAAGATGATGGGCCGTCCGATGAACGCGCGCGTGACACCGAACATAGCTCGGGAACTTTGTTTACGTACTGGAAGCAAGGCTGTATTGGCGGGATCGATCTCAAGCCTGGGCAGTCACTACCTGGTGGACGTAGACGCGGTCGCGTGTAGCAATGGCGATACCCTGGCCAAAGAGCAGTTCGAGGCTGCGAGTAAGGACGAAATTCTTAAGGCCTTGAGCCGAGCCGCATCGAACATTCGTGCGAAGCTGGGCGAATCGCTTCCCTCCGTACAGAAATTTGACGTTCCCTTCGAGGCAACGACAACTTCGCTTGAAGCGCTCAAGAGCTTCAGCATGGGCCTTAAAATAGCCAGCGTGCAGGGAGATGCACCCAGCAATCCGTTTCTGAAGCGAGCCGTTGAGTTAGATCCCAATTTCCCCATGGCGTCTGCTGTGTTGGCTGCGCACTATAGCAATCTCAATGAACCGTCGCTCGCGCTTGAGTACGCGACCAAGGCATACGAGCTACGAGACCGAGTGACAGAGCGCGAGAAGCTGCTGATCGAATTCATATACTTTCGAATCACGGGAGAGTTGGAGAAACAGGCGCAGCTCTTCGATCTCTGGATGGCAGAATACCCCCGCGATCCTGCCCCGCACGTCAGTTTAGGAGTGAATTTTGCTTTTATGGGGCAGTACGACAAAGCTCTTGCCGAATCGCAGACGGCATTGCAGCTTGGGTCGGAGAACCCGTCGCTTTACGAAAATCTGGCTGACGTTTATCTCGCTATAGACCGCCTCGATGCGGCCAAAGGTATCCTGAATCGAGCGCAGACAAAAAATCTCGATAGCGCCGGCCTGCACTGGATGAGGTACTACCTGGCTTTTCTGCAAGGAGATTTTGCGCAGATGGAGCGGCAAGTTGCGTGGGCCGCTGGCAAGCCCGGCGCCGAAGACATTCTGCTCTCGGCCCAGTCCGATACCGAGGCGTATTACGGGCGGTTGAGCAATGCCCGAAACCTCTCGCGCAGAGCGGTGGACTCCGCCGTCCGCGCCGATTCCAAGGAGGCAGCGGCACTATGGCAGGTGAACGCAGCGTTCCGCGAAGCCGAGTTTGGCGAGGCCACAGAATCGAAAAACGAAGTCCGGGAAGCTTTGGCGCTCGCTCCCGGCCGTAATGTGAAAATCTTTGCAGCGCTCGCGCTCGCTCGCGCCGGAGAAACTACTCAAGCCAGCGCGATCGCCAACGAATTGGAGAGAAATTATGCCTCCAATACCGTGCTGAGGCTTTATCGGCTTCCGAGCATCAATGCGGCCATTGCTTTGAGGAAAGGTAACTCTTCGCGGGCGCTTGAGCAGCTCGAAATCGTCAAGCCGTACGAACTTGGGCAGCCCACGCCAAGTCCACTGGGAACGCTTTATCCCGTATTTCTGCGTGGCCAGGCTTATCTTTCGATGCGCGACGGCAATGCCGCGGCCGCGGAGTTCCAGAAGGTGCTTGACCACCCGGGGATTGCGCTCAATTTCCCGCTGGGGCCGCTCGCTCGTCTCAACCTCGGTCGCGCCTATTCAGTTGCTGGTAACGCGGACAAAGCGCGCGCGGCATATGAGGATTTTTTTGCGCTGTGGAAAGATGCCGATCCTGACGTTCCAATTCTGCGGCAGGCAAAGGCCGAGTACGCCAAACTGAAGTGATACCCACTGAGGCGCGTTGACTTGGAAGAATCCCCAGCATAATATTCGCGTTCATGCCTGATTCTGCGCCACTTGCCGGACGGACGATATCCCACTACCGCATACTGGAGAGGCTTGGCGGCGGGGGGATGGGCATCGTTTATAAGGCTGAAGATACGAAGCTGCGGCGATTTGTCGCGCTGAAATTCCTTCCTGATGAACTTGTGAAAGATCACCAATCGCTCGAACGATTCCGGCGCGAAGCGCAGGCGGCTTCTGCGCTGAATCATCCGAACATTTGCACGATTTACGATATTGATGAAGAAGGCGGGATGCCGTTCATCGCCATGGAGCTGCTGAACGGCGAGACGCTGAAACATCGCATTCACGGGGCGCCGCTTCCGATCGACGAGATGCTGGAAATTGGAATTGAAGTGGCGGACGCGCTCGATGCCGCGCATGCGCAAGGAATCGTTCATCGCGACATCAAGCCGGCGAATATTTTTGTGACGGCGCGGGGGCACGCGAAGATTCTCGATTTTGGATTGGCGAAGCTCAAGCCCGTCAGCGCGAGTGGATCGCTGCTCGATTCGGCTGGAGCGACCGCGGCGATGACGGCCGCGGGCGTTACGGCGGAACATCTCACGAGTCCGGGGACGGCGCTTGGGACGGTTGCGTATATGTCGCCGGAACAGGCGCGCGGCAAGGATGTGGATGCGCGCAGCGATTTGTTTTCGTTTGGCGGCGTGCTTTACGAGATGGCTACGGGCGTCGTTCCGTTTCGTGGGGATACTTCTGCCGTGATTTTCGATGCGATTCTGAATCGCGCGGCCGTGCCGCCGGTGCGATTGAATCCCGAGTTGCCGGTGAAGCTCGAGGAGATTATCGGCAAGGCGCTCGAAAAAGATCCACGGCTTCGATATCAGGGCGCCGCGGAAATCCGCACCGATCTTCTGCGGCTCAAGCGCGACACGGATACTTCGAGCCGCGCGATTCCGATGGAAGTTACAGGGCCGGCTCCGGGCCAATCCGGTTCGGTGCGCGATTCGGCATTTCAGCAAACGCCCGTCAGCACGCGGGCCATTTCGGCTGTCTCGATGCCGCCGGCTAGCGCAAGCAGTGTGAGCGGTGGCGCGCCCGTTGCTTCGGTTCCGGCGAGCGGCTCCGTCGCGGCCGCGCCCATTTCGAGCGCAAGCGTGTCAGCCGCTATTGTGCCGGATGTGACAGTCGCGGCTGCAAAAGCGCCGCCGGCGATCATGAAACGCTGGCCGATTGTCGCGGGCGCGATCGCCGTCGTCATTCTTGTTGTGGCCGCGATTTTCTTTTTCGCACATCGCGGGCCGAAGCTCACAGAAAAAGATTCGATCGTCATCGCCGACTTCACCAATACGACTGGCGACCCTGTTTTCGACGGCGCGCTGCGGCAGGGGCTGGCTTCGCAGCTCGCGCAATCGCCGTTTCTGAATATTCTTTCGGACCAGCAGATTCAGAAGACGCTGGGTTATATGAGCCAGCCGGCGACGGCGAGGCTGACGAATGATCTTGCCCGTCAAGTCTGCCAGCGGACGCAGAGCGCGGCGGTGCTGGACGGCTCGATCGCGCAGATCGGCGCGACGTACAGCCTCGTGCTGAACGCGGTGAATTGCGCGACGGGCGAGACACTGGCCACGGCGCAGGCGGAAGCGCCGGACAAGAATCAAGTGCTCGGCGCGCTGGGCAAAGTCGCAGGAGAAATCCGGGGCAAGCTTGGGGAATCGCTCACGTCCGTGCAGAAATTCAATATGCCGATCGAGCAGGCGACGACTTCATCACTCGATGCCTTGAAGGCCTACAGCACAGGGACCCAAACGCGGCACACGAAGGGGGACGCCGTGGCCGGGCCGTTCTTCAAGCAGGCATTTACGCTCGATCCGAATTTCGCAATGGCGTACGCCGTGTTCGGACAGATCGCCTCAAATCTTGGAGACTCCGCGACCGGCGCCGAATATACGCAGAAGGCTTACGATCTTCGCGACCGAGCAAGCGAACTGGAAAAATTCTACATCGAGTCTCACTATTACAACAATGTCCTCGGCGATGTAGAAAAGACCAACCAGGTCTATGAACTTTGGGAGCAGACGTATCCTCGCGATGCAATCCCTATCCACAATTTGTCCGTGTACTACCTTCAAACCGGCCAATATGAAAAGTCGCTGGCGAAGTCACAGGAAGCCATTCGTCTTGAGCCCGACGATTCGCTCTCAAGTCTCGGACTGGCGGACGACTATCTGTTCTTAGACCGCCTCGACGAGGCTAAGGCCACGTTGAACGGCTCGTTGGCGAAAAAAATAGATATTCCCGAATTTCACTTATTGCTGTATGACATCGCATTTTTGCAGAACGATTCAGCCGCTATGACGCACGAACTGGATACGCTATCGAAGGGATCGCCGGTGTCGCAGGCGCTTGGAGCAGATGCTCAGGCGAAGTCTGAGGCATATGCCGGCCATATCGAGAAGGCACAAGCGTTGTTCCATTCCCTCGCGGACACTGAAAAAGAGCACGATTGGAAGGCACAGGCCGCCAACACGCTCGACGCTCTCTCGAGTATTCTGGGTGAGGTTGGCGACGCGGCCGGTGCGCGCAAGGAGGCAGTGGCAGCGCTCGAACTCGGCAAGTCGAGGTACTTTACGATGGGGGTCGCGCTCGACCTCGCCCGCGCGGGGGACGCGGGGCGCGCCGAATCGATGGCAAACGAAACGGTGAAGACCTACCCTTCGGATACGGCAATCCGTGAATATTACCTGCCCCTGATCCGCGCGGAAATTGAGATGGATCGAAACAATCCCGGCAAAGCCCTCGAAATTCTTCAGGCGGCCTCGGCGTATGAACTCGTTAGATACCTTGTTATTCCGAACGAGCGCGGCCAGGCATACTTGCTCGAACACAAGGGAAACGAAGCCGCCGCGGAATTCCAAAAACTGCTGGACCATCGCGGAGCGGTCGGAATTTCGATAGGCGGTGTGCTGGCGCATTTGCAGCTGGGGCGAGCGTATGCGCAGTCGGGCGACGCGGCGAAGGCGCGCACGGCTTATCAGGATTTTTTTGCGCTGTGGAAAGATGCCGATCCCGGAATTCCCGTTCTGCAGCAGGCCAAGGCTGAATACGCGAAATTGAAGTGAGTCCGCTTTCCTTCGTTAAACGGCAGTCAAGAATTTGAAGCCGCGCGGTTGGGAAACAAAGGCAAAAACAAAGTTGCCGAGCTGAAGGGTATGTGTGACGACTCGGAAAAACAGGCGCTCAGCGGCTAAAAGCCGTAGTAGTTTTGCGGCATTTACCGAGGTGCAGACGTACAGCCTTTCTGCGAACCGCAGATCCCTCACTTCGTTCGGGATGACAACTTTCTTTGGTCTTGCGGCATATATGAACTCACGCCACGACAAAAGATTGTAGTTGTCACACAGGCTCTGAAGCCGGGCGCCACAATTGCCTGCCGCGGGCAAGCCTTCCGAGTTATCCCTTGCCCAGTTCTCGCGAGTGTTTGCATATAATCCCACTTCGCTTGACGGCGCTATCGCTGCGAGCGACGGGGGAAGACGATGAAGACCTTCAAGCAACTGACCGAACAGGAGATTCTTGCGCTGGCGATTTCGCTCGAAGAGGAAGACGAGCGGGTTTATGCCGACTTTTCGGAGGGGCTGCGGAAGGATTTTCCGGCGACGGCCAAAGTGTTCGACGAAATGCGGAATGAGGAGTCTGGCCACCGGCGACGGTTGCTCGAACTCTACCGGCAAAAATTCGGGGAGCATATTCCTCTAATTCGCCGCCAGGACGTGAAAGGATTCGTGCAACGAAAGCCGATCTGGCTGATGCGGCCGCTGCGACTCGAAGCGATTCGAAATCAGGTGAGCGCGATGGAGGAAGAGACGCGGCGGTTCTACGAGAAGTCCGCAGCGAACACGCACGACGCGGGGATCCGGCAACTGCTCGACGACCTGGCGCAGGAAGAGCGCGCGCACGAATTCCGCGCGGCGCAATTGGAAGAAGAGCGAGGGAAAGCGGAGCCGGCGGGCGAAACGGATCAGGCCAGGCGGAAACGGCTTGTGTTGCAGATCATTCAGCCAGGGCTCGCGGGACTGATGGACGGGTCGGTTTCGACGCTCGCGCCCGTTTTCGCAGCGGCTTTTGCGACGCGCAACACGCACGACGCTTTCGTGATCGGGCTCGCGGCATCGGTGGGAGCGGGGATCAGCATGGGTTTTGCCGAGGCGCTTTCGGATGACGGCACTCTGAGCGGGCGGGGCAGCCCGTTGCTGCGAGGAGTTGTGTGCGGGCTGATGACGACGCTGGGAGGAATCGGGCACACGCTGCCGTATTTGATACGCGCGTTCAAATTGGCGACGGCGATTGCGATTGCGGTCGTTGTTGTCGAGTTGTCCGTGATCACGTGGGTGCGCCATCGCTACATGGACACCGACGCTTTCTGCCGCGGTGCAAGTCGCGGTCGGCGGAGCGATTGTGTTGGCGACGGGGGTGTTGATTGGCAGTTGGTGATGATGTGATGTGTGCGGAAGGCTACTAGGAAAAATCAACGTCAAAGACGCCGGCAGGATGCCGGCGCGACGAAGGAAACGGCAAAAGCGAAAGGCCGGGCGGGTCTGAAACCCGCCCCTGCGGGCGCCCGTGTTGCTATTGATGAGAAGAGATGACAGAGACAGCCCAGCAATCTAACACTGCCGTTCGCACGCAATTGCTGCGAATTTTGGGTGCGGGATTCGGTGTCGCCGTTGTGCTTGGCGCCACGATCGGCGTGGGAATTCTTCGATTGCCGGGAACGGTGGCGGCGGCACTTGGAAATTATTGGCTCATCCTGCTGGCGTGGATTGTGGGCGGCGTGTACGCACTGCTGGGCGCGGTGTCGATGGCGGAGTTGGGAACGATGTTGCCTCAGGCGGGCGGATTTTATGTTTTCTCGAAAAGAGCGTTCGGCGGCTTCGTGGGATTTGCGGTGGGGTGGGGCGACTGGGTGAATAATTGCGCGGCGATTGCTTACGCATCGGCCGCCGGCGGCGAATACTGCACGGCGTTATTTCCCAGACTTTCGGGGCATGAAAAGGCGATCGCGATTGCAACGCTGGGATTGTTTGTGTTGCTGCACGCCGTTGGATTGCGATTGAGCAGCTTGGTGCAGAAATTTACGAGCGCAGCCACGGCGATTGCGTTGATCGGGCTCGCGGCGGGGTGTTTCTTCGCCGGAGGCGGTGTTTCGTCACAGGCGACTGAGCGCGCGGGGTCGGCGTTTGACGTTCTGAATTTTCACGGAAGTTGGCTGCTGATTCTTCCGCCGGTGGTGATGGCGTTGCGGGCGATTGTGGTGGCGTACGATGGCTGGTATCAGGCGATTTATTTTCTCGAAGAAGATGTGAATCCGGCGCGGAATTTGCCGCGGGCGTTGATTGGCGGAGTGCTGCTCATTATCGGGCTGTATCTTGTGGTGAATCTGGCGCTCCTTCACGTGCTGCCAGTGCCAGTGATGGCCGCGTCGAAACTGCCGGCGGCGGCCGCGGCACAAATTCTGTTTGGCGGCTGGAGCGGAAGGATCATCACGATTCTCTCGCTGCTGACGCTATTGAGCCTGATCAATGCGGTGCTGCTTGGTGCGACGAGAATTATTTTTGCGATCAGCAGGGACGGCTTGATCAGCAACGTGGCGACGCGTGTGAGCCGCGGCGGAACGCCACAGGTAGCGCTGCTGTTCTCAGCGGGGACGGCGGTGATACTTGTGGCGTCGGGGACGTTCGAGAGAATCATTTCGATCGCGGCGGTGGTGTTCGTCGCGAACTATTGCGTGACTTATTTGGCGGTGATATGGCTGCGGCGCCGCGAGCCTGATGCGCCGAGGCCGTTTCGGGCGTGGGGATATCCGTGGAGCACGGGAATTGTTCTGGTGGGATCGGCGTTGTTTTTGACGGCGGCTATCTACAGCGCGCCGATGGATGCGGTTTTTGCGGCGGGGTTGCTTGGAGTGTGCGCGCCGGTTTACGTTTTAATGAAAAAGCCCGCGGCGGTGGCGGCGAATTAGGGGAGGACTAACGACTCGTCACGACTGGGTCGAGCGGGGGATGCGGTCGAAGCTCCCTTCGAGGCTCAGGGCAGGCAGGGCAGGCGTGAGCCACAGAGTGACGGACAGAGATTTCAAATTTGAAATTTCAGATTTCAAATGCGAAGGCGGTCTGGCCGCAGGCCAGCGCTATGGGCGCGCGCGTGAAGGGCTCGGAGGGAAGTGTTGTATAAGCATGCGATTGTGCGAAGGCCGGGCGAGAGCTTTGCTGAGGGATTGACCTCATTTAAAGGTCCTCCCGCTGACTACAAGAAAGCGCTCGAGCAGCATGAGGCGTACTGCGCGGCGCTTGTACGATGTGGAGTGGAAGTCGTGCGGCTCGAGGCGGATCTTACACATCCGGATTCGACATTTGTGGAAGACGTTGCCGTGCTCGCACGCGATTCGGCAATTCTTACGCGGCCTGGGGCGAAGAGCCGCCAGGGCGAGGTGAATCGGATTCGCGAGCCACTCGGAAAGTTTTTTAAGGCGATTAGTGAAATTAAGGCGCCGGGGACGGTCGATGGCGGGGATATTTGCGAGGCGGAGAAGCATTTTTTTATCGGTGTTTCGCAGCGGACGAACGAAGAGGGGGCGAAGCAGCTTGCGGCGTTTCTGGCGCGAAGCGGCTACACGACGTCGATTGTGGATATTCGCGCGATGAGGAGCATTCTGCATTTGAAGAGCGGGATTGCGTGGGTGGGCGACGGAAAGTTGGTGGTGATGGAGGAGTTATCGGGACGCGAAGAGTTTCGCGGGTATGAATTGATTCGGGTGGCGCGTGGCGAGAGTTATGCGGCGAATTGCGTGCGTGTGAATGATTACGTTTTGATTCCGGCGGGATTTCCGGATATCGCGAATGATTTGATTGCGCGCGGATTCAAAGTGCTGGCCCTCGAAGTTTCGGAATTTCAGAAGATGGATGGCGGGTTGAGTTGTCTTTCGCTGCGATTTTGAGACGGACGAACAATCGGTTCGCGATCGAGGTTCCAAGATGGCCTCGGGGCTCCGAAAAAAAGGGGGGACGAATGGTACGTCCCCCCTGTAATTTCATTTGTTAAAAAGTTCTAGTCGCCATTCCCCGAGAGGGAGATGGATTGCGGGCTGTTTTTGGCGTTGTCGGTGATCTTCAGGGTGCCTGTCTTCGAGCCTTTCGTTGTTGGGGTGAAGGTCACGTTGATCATGCATTTCCCCGTGGTAGGCGCGAGAGATGTTGTGCTCGTGCAAGTTGTGCCGCTCGATGCGATGGCGAAGTTACCGCTGATCGATAGGCCCGAAAATGCGAGCGCCGTCGTTCCTGTATTGGTCACCGTGATTGTCTTCGCTGTGCTTGTCATCCCTGTCTTTTGATTTCCGAAGTTCAAGCTGCTCGCCGACAGGGAAGCCTGCGGATTGATGACGGTTGCGGTCATCGGAATCGTTTGTGGACTGCCCGAAGCGTTGTCTGTGATTACGAGATTGGCCGCGTGCACCACCGGTGTGACTTTGGAGTCCGCGGTGAAGCTCATGATGATGACGCAGCTCTTTCCGGCGTTGAGTGTCTTGGGGCACAACTCGACGCCGAGGAAGCCCGTCGAATCATCGCCGGAAATCGACTGCACGGCGAAATTGGTGAACGTAATCATTGTCGTGCCAGTGTTGGTCAGCGTCGTGGATTGCAGCGCAGTCGTGTTGATGTAGACCGTTCCGAAGTTGAGCGAGGACGGCAAGATCTTGAGCGTAGAGCCGGCTGAATTGACGGTAAGCGTCCCGGTTACCGGTCCGCTCGCGGCAAAATTCCCTTGAGCCGCATATTTCGCGCTCAAGTTGTAGGTGCCCGGAGACGGGCTGGCCAGCGTGAACGTTGCAACCCCAGCGGATAATGTGCCGCTCATGGGCGTGCCGTTGTTCACGGTGAGTGAGACGCTTCCGGTGGGAGTTCCCCCAGCCGAAGTGACAGTAACTTTCACGACGCCGGCCGCTGGATAAGTGACGGTCGGTGCGCTGATGCTGATGCTCGTGACGGCGGGACTGACTACCAGCGATCCCATCGCAGGGCCGCTCGCGGCGAAATTCCCTTGTGCGGCGTAGCTAGCCTTCAGGGCGTACGTGCTGGCGCTGAGGCCGCTGATTGTGAACGTCGCCACGCCACCGGACAATGTGCCGCTCATCGGCGTGCCACTGTTGACGGTGAGCGAGACGCTTCCGGTGGGAGTTCCCCCAGCCGAAGTGACGGTAACTTTCACGACGCCGGCCGCTGGATAAGTGACGGTCGGCGCGCTGATGCTGATGCCCGTAGCGGCGGGACTGACTACCAGCGATCCCAACGCGGGGCCGCTCGCGGCGAAACTTCCTTGTGCGGCGTAGCTGGCGCTCAAGCTGTGGGTTGTGGCGCTGAGGCCATTGATCGTGAACGTCGCCACGCCGCTGGCGTTTAGCGGCGCGCTCAGAGCTGATCCGTTATCGACGCTCAATGTCGCATTTCCGGTTGGCGTACCGGACCCCGAGGAGACCGTCACCTGCACTACACCCGCAGCCGGATACGTAATTGGCGGTGCGCTGATGCTGATGTTCGTGGCGGTTAGGATGCTGCCTACGTTCAGGGTGAACATTACAGTCGTCGAACCGATGCTGTTGGTCGCCGTAAACGAAACGGTGGACGAGCTCGTTCCGGACGGCGTCCCGCTGAGAATTCCCGTGAGAGCGTTCAGCGTGAGGCCCAGACCCTTTAGCGTCGATAGCGTCGTGCTCGACCCAGAAAGCGTAGAAGGAGGGAAGCTCGGGGAAGTCAGTTGCACCGTGGCGGGCGTGCCCGGAGTAAACGAAATCGTGGGATCGCCTGAGGTGGTGCAGCCCGCGAGGCAATTGGCTGAAATCGCGGTTGGTGCAACCGGCGTCAGAGGGCCTTTTGTGACATTGCCAGAGCCGGCGACGGTAGGCGGGAAGGCGACGACGACATCGTTGAATGCCTTGGTGCTCCCGCCGATGCCGTTGTCGACCGGTTGAGTCGGATTGTAGAAGGTCGTGATGTTTGCATCGAACTGGCAGTAAGTAGTAGGCGAGTATTGCTGCGGCCCCGAGGAAGTCTCGATCATCATGGGCATGCTGCAATTGGTGCCGTAGGGTAACGAAGGGGTGAATTCATCGACATCGGGGTTGTCGTAGAGTTGCGGCGTGCTGCCGGTCCAGTATGGGCCGGGCGGCGTGAACGTGTCGTTGTTCCAAGTGATCTGCCAGTTTACAGGGCCGGTGTAGGAGCTAGCTAGCGGCTCGCCGCCGGTGGTTCCGTTGTCCACCTCATAGTGGACGCAGTTTCCATTCGCGTAGGGCCAGCAGAGAGGAACGATGGTGTTGTTATTCGAATCGGTGCCGTCGCCAAAGAACGTGACGAAGCGGCAGTCGAAGTCATCCGTGACGGTGTGGCCAACTTCACAAAGTCCATCGGGCGAGTAATACGTAGGCACGGGCCCGGACGGAACTTCGGTTGCGGTCACCCTCACAGTCAGTCCAGCGCTGCCTCCATTCGTGATGGACAACTGGAGAGCATTGGCGTTGGCGTCCACACAAGGATTCCCGCCGTGTGGACAGTCAAATATAGCCTCTACCGGAGGAGGGTTCGCGCCGGCTTGGAACGTGACCGTCTGAGACTGAGGCGGCGAAACGAAATTCGCCGTGACGGTTAGCGCGGAGTTCATGATCACGTTGCAGGTCGTGTTGGTGGTGAAACTCGCGCACGCGCCGCCCCAACCACCAAACGTCGACCCGTCGTTGCCCGGTGTCTCCGTCAGTGTGACCGGTGTACCGGCCGAGAAGGGGTAGCTGCAGGTCCCGCCGGAGACTCCGCCCGCCTCGACGCAATTCACATCGGGGCCGTAGGCGACGGTGCCGGTGCCGAGACCGAGAGGCGTAACAGTCAGGTTGTAGGACGATGCGGAATCGAATGTCGCGGTGACGATCTGAAACGAATCACCACTCTGCAAGACGCAGGGGTTCGTCGTTCCGGTGCACGTATTTCCGAGCTCGTTGTATTCGTTGGACCAGCCAATGAAAGTCGAGCCGCCGG
>Ga0302180_10002298_pt1 | contig 14845 bp, 13 predicted proteins | sample I_Palsa_E3_2_FD_200575 | JGI IMG/M metagenome (GOLD analysis project Ga0302180, IMG submission 200575) | Peat permafrost microbial communities from Stordalen Mire near Abisko, Sweden - I_Palsa_E3_2 | ecosystem: Environmental > Terrestrial > Soil > Palsa > Peat permafrost | place: Sweden... | reverse complement strand
TATCAGCGGCAAATACAAAATCCGCATCTTGTGGGACCTCAAGGATGGACCCCGGCGCTACAGTGAAATCAGAGCCGGCCTGCTCAGCGGCGCGACGGGAACCCGGGAAATCGCGCCACGCGTGCTGAGCCGCGAGCTGAAGGCTCTAGCCGAAGCCGGAATGATCGCGCGCAAGGATTACGGCCTCGTTCCGCCCAAGGTCGAATACCGTCTGACCGAGGCAGGGAAGGGCTTCATCCCGATCATCGCGGTCATTCGCGATTGGGGCGAGCGTCACCTCGCGACGCGCCCGCCGGGCGGTTGAGCCGTTCGCTCCGCGGGCGATCGGCGCCAGAGCAAGGGCGGCCCAGGAGGCCGCCCTTTTTTCGATTCGAGGCTGCGTGCGGGGCTGTTCAGAGCAGGGCGGCGATCGCCTTGGTCTCGGTATAGTGTTCCATGACCTCCTTGCCCATCTCGCGTCCCCAGCCGGATTGCTTGTAGCCGCCGAAAGGCCACGCCGGGTCGCCGTAGTTGTGATTGTTGATGCAGATCGTTCCTGCCCTGATCTTGCGCGCCATCATGTGGGCGACCTTCAGATTGCGCGTCCACACGCTCGCCTGAAGGCCGTATTCGGTATCATTGGCGAATTTCGCCACCGCTTCGAGATCGTCGTCGTCGAACGACTGCACGCAGACGACGGGTCCGAATATCTCCTCACGGACGACGCGCATGTCGCGGTTGGTGTTGGCGAGAACGGTCGGCTCGACGAAATAGCCCTGATTGCCGGGAACATTGCCGCCGGTGACGACTTCCGCTCCTTCTTTGCGGCCGGATTCGAGGAAGCCCCTCACGCGGTTATGCTGCTCCTTGGAAACCAGGGGGCCGAGGTTCACGTTCGGATCGAGTCCGTGGCCGATCTTGATCTTGCCGGCTTCGGCGCTGACGCCTTCGACAACGCGATCATAGACTGATTTGTGAGCGAAGAGACGCGAGCCGGCGGTGCAGCATTGGCCCTGATTATAAAATATCGCCGACGCGGTTCCGGAAATGGCGCGGTCGATGTCGGCGTCGGGGAAGACAATCGCCGGCGACTTGCCGCCGAGCTCGAGCGACACACGCTTGAGGTTGCCCGCCGCAGCCTTGACAATCAGCTTGCCGACTTCCGTCGAGCCGGTGAAAGCAACCTTGTCTACGTCCGGATGGTTGGCGAGCGCCGCGCCCGCTGTCTCACCATAGCCGGTGATGATGTTGACGACGCCGTCGGGGAATCCCGCTTCCTGAATCAGCTCGCCGAAACGCAGGGCCGTAAGCGGGGTCTGCTCGGCCGGCTTGAGCACAATCGTGCAGCCGGCGGCGAGCGCCGGCGCGAGCTTCCATGCCGCCATCATCAGCGGGAAATTCCAGGGGATGATCTGGCCGACGACGCCAACCGGCTCGCGCAACGTATAGACGTGCCAATTGCCGGGGCTCGACACCGGAATCGTTTCGCCAGTGAGGCGCGTCGACCAGCCGGCCATGTAGCGGAACATGTTGATCGAGCCTTGAACGTCGTCGCGGCGCGCGTTCACCACCGGCTTGCCGTTGTCGAGCGCCTCCAGTTCAGCAAACTCGTCGGCGTGCTGTTCGAGGAGGTCGCCGAGCCGCCAAACCAGGCGCGAGCGATCGCCGGGCAGGATGCGCGACCACGGACCGGTCTCGAAGGCCCGGCGAGCGGCGGCGACCGCCGCGTCGATATCGGCTTTGTCGCCGGCTGGAACATGGGCGATGACCTCTTCGGTCGCCGGATCCTCGACTGGGAAGGTCTCGCCGCTCTTCGCATCGACCCATTTGCCGTCGATCAGGAGTTTGTGAGGCTTGGCGAGAAACGCAGTGGCGGCGGAGCCGAGCGACGGTTTGCGGATGGCGATCGTCATGGGGAACCTCCCGAATTTTTGTCAAAGCGCGTCGAGGGACGCGGCAGCGACGTCATCATATCTTAAGAAACATAGCGAAGCGAGCCGCGAAGCGAAAGGGGTTCTCGAGAACGGCAGAATCACCATCCCGTGTGAATAGAGGCCAGGCACGCGAGGACGGACTAAAGAGTCAGTGCGGCGATCTTCGCAACGTCCATGCGCCCTTCGAGCCCGGCGCAAATGGACATCGAGCGTGCGGTATGGAAGGCTATATCGAACGACAGCGACTCGTCCCAGCGAGCCGGCGGGCGCGTTGTCGGGCGCGTTCTCGCGACGCGCCTGGGGCGGCGATGAAAAGACTTGGAATTGCCTTGCTGGCGGCGGCCATCGCCGGACTCGCCCGCGCCGCGGATCTGCAGGCGCCCAATGCGCCCAGTCAGGCGAAGACGCCGGCCAATTGCTGGGGTAGCTTGTGGGACGTTCTCAACACGTCGCCTGCCGACTGCCCGCTGACCTACGCCGGCTTCACGCTTTACGGCACAATCGACATGGGCGCCGGCTACAATACCGCCGGCATTCCGTTCGGCAATAGCTTCACCAACGGCATTTACTACGGCATCCGACGCGCCAGCGATGGCGCCCGGTGGTCCCTCTTTCCGAGCGCTCTCAGCACTTCGGTCGTCGGCCTCAAGATGGAGGAGCAGATCTATGGCGACTGGCTCCTGATCGGCGCGGCCGAGTTCGGCTTCAGCCCGTTGTCGGGGATGCTGATCAACGGCCCGCGCTCGCTTGCCGACAACAACCTCAACACGCTCGCCAACCAGACCGCCTACGGCGATTCGAGCCGCGCCGGACAATGGGACAATTCGCAGGGCTTCGTCGGCGTCAGCAACAGGACCTACGGCACGCTGACCTTCGGCCGCGTCAACGCGCTGACCACCGATGTCATCTCGGCCTATGATCCGGTGCGGTCGAACGCCTTCTCGCTGCTCGGCTTTTCCGCCGCGTTCGCCGGCTTCGGCAACACCCAGCTGGCGCGCGTCAACACCGGTTTCATTTACCGCCTGCAATATCAGAATTTTCGGGTGGCGGGGCTGGCGCAGGTCGGCGACGGCTATGCGCTCGGCAACGGCTCGATGGGCGAATATCAGGTGCAGATCGGCGCGACCTTCGGCGGGTTTTCGATCGACGGCGTGGTGAGCTACGCCAAGGACGCGGTCGGATTGGCGACATATGCGGGCAGCGGCCTTCCGGCGGGATACGATCCCAACTCGATCCTGAGAGGGACGCTGTCGAACAACACTGGCGTTCTTGCCGCGGCCAGATACAAGTGGGACCCGTTTGAGGTCTACGCCGGCTATACGTCGTCCAGGCAAGCGAACCCGTCGGACGGTTTCGCCAACGGATTTGAGACCATCGCGCTCGGCATCTTCGTTCCCCCAGGCGCGGTCAACGCCACCAACTTCAATGTCAACCGGATCCTCAACGCCTTCTGGGTTGGCGGCAAATACGATATCTGGAGCAACCTCAGCGTTTCGACGGGCTTTTACTATCAGGCGCAGAACGACTTTTTGCCGTCAGGCTCCGTATGCACTGGCTACAGTACCGGCATCAGCAGCAACAAATGCGCCGGCAGCCGGTCCGCCCTTTCCGCCCTCGTCACCTATCGTCCGGTTAAACGCGTCGACATCTATGCCGGGGTAATGCTCTCGAACGTGTACGGCGGCCTCGCCTTTGGCCACTTCAAGTCGCAGAACATCGACCCCGGCGCCGGCATCCGCGTCCGGTTCTGAGCGGATCGCTGGCGGCTCGCGGCGCTGCTATTGAGTGTTGTCGATGCAGCCCATGTTGCAGTCTTCTGGGTCGCGGCTCAACCCGTCACTGTTGTTCTGAACGGCCGGAGGTTCTTGAGGTCTCGCGACGACCGGCGCGGGCGCGGATTGGGCGGCCGTCCGTGCGGCGCCGGTGTCGCGCACCGCCGGGAGGCGATAATGGACGCGGTGATGGCGATGGATGGCATGGATCTCCGGCGCCGATGCCTCAGTCGCGAAGGCTGCGGACAAGCTTGCCGCCCAAATCGCGAAAGTGAGCGCGAAAGGAGCCGATCTCTTCATCGTTCTCTTCGCTGGGGCGGACACGCGTTCTCGCGTCAATCGAGGCCGACCATCACATCGGTCGCCTTGATGACCGCGTAGGCCTTCTGGCCTTTCGCCAGCTTCAGCTCGTCGACCGCCTCATTGGTGATCGACGCCGTCACCACCGCGCCTCCGCCGACGTCGATGCGGACATGGGCCGTGGTCGCCCCCTTGGTGACGTCAAGGATCGTTCCATGAAGCTTGTTGCGCGCGCTGATTTTCATGCGTTCCGTCACTTTGCGCTTTGCCGGCTCAACGATCGCGCGGTATGTATCACGGCATATAACGGCTGGCGAGTCCTCTCGACGACGCTTCGACTCGTGGAGCCCTGCCAGTAAGGCCGCCTTCGCCCGGTTCGAGAAAGCAAGGAGATCAAGCTTGAGGCTGACTGCGCTCGTCGCGGCGCTTGGCGCCTTTCTCGCCTCCTCCGCCGAGGCGGCCCAAACCCATATCGCGGTCGCCGCCAACTTCACCGAGCCGGCAAAAGAGATCGCGGCGCTCTTCAACCAGAAGACGGGCCACGAGGCGGTGCTGAGTTTCGGCGCGTCGGGGGCGTTCTTCACCCAGATCACCCATGGCGCGCCGTTCGAAGTGTTCCTGTCGGCCGATTCCGAGCGCCCGAAGGCGGCGGTCAACGGTGGGTTCGCGCTTGCCGACAGCCTGTTCACTTATGCGATCGGAAAGCTGGTGCTGTGGAGCCGGGTGATCGACGTGACGGACGGCGAAGCGGCGCTGAAGGCCGGCCAATTCCAGAAACTCTCGATCGCCAATCCGGTCGCGGCGCCCTATGGAACCGCCGCGGTCGAAGCGATGAAGGCGCTCGGCCTCTACGACGCCTTGCAGCCGAAGATCGTGCAGGGCAACAGCATCGCGCAGGCGTTCCAGTTCGTTGACACAAGAAACGCCGAAGTCGGCTTTGTCGCGCTGTCGCAACTGTACGGCGTCACGGCGGGGACGCGCTGGGAGGTTCCGCAGACCCTCTATTCGCCGATCCGGCAGGACGCGGCGCTCCTGAAGACAGGCGCGGACAGCGAGGCGTCCAAGGCGTTCCTCGAATTCCTCAAGGGTCCGGAGGCGCGCGCGATCATCGAGCGGTTCGGCTACGCGCTGAACTGACCACAACTTGCTGGGCCTTCCGTCCGACATCTGGGTCCCGATCCAACTCACAATCGAGCTCGCGGCTATCACGACGCTCTCGCTCCTCGTCGTCGCGACGCCGCTCGCCTGGTGGCTCGCCCGCTCGCGGGCGGCATGGAAGGAGGGAGTCGCGGCGATCGTCTCGCTGCCGATAGTCCTGCCGCCGACGGTGCTCGGCTTCTACCTCCTGATCCTGCTCGGGCCCGATGGACCGGGCGGCGCGATTGCGTCCCTGTGGGGCGCGCGCACGCTCGCCTTCACCTTCACCGGCCTCGTCATCGGCTCGATCGTCTCCTCGATGCCGTTCGTGGTGCAGCCGATCCGCAACGCCTTCGCGGCGATCGGCGACCGGCCGCTCGAAGTCGCGGCGACGCTGCGCGCTTCGCCCCGCCGCGCCTTCTGGACCGTGGCGCTGCCGCTCGCCAGTCCCGGCCTGCTCACCGGCGCGGTGCTCGGCTTCGCCCACACGGTCGGCGAGTTCGGCGTTGTCCTGATGATCGGCGGCAACATCCCGGGCCGCACCAGGGTCATGTCGACCGCGATCTTCGACTTCGTCGAGACGATGCGCTGGCGCGACGCCAACATGCTCGCCGGCGGCATGGTGGTGTTCGCGTTCGCCGTCATCCTGTCGATGATTCTTCTGGAGAAGCGCTTCGCGCGCGCCCGCGCATGACCGACGGCGAGACGATCCGCGCCGCGTTCAAGGGCACGCTCGGAAAGTTTTCGCTCGACGCCGGCTTCACCGCGCCGGCCAAAGGCGTCACCGCCCTGTTCGGCCCGTCAGGCTGTGGCAAGACCACGGTCCTGCGCTGCATCGCCGGACTCCTGCGACTTCCTGACGGCCTGTGCGTCGTCGGCGGCGACGTGTGGCAGGACCGGGACGGGGCGTTTCTGCCGACCCACAAACGTCCGCTCGGCTATGTTTTCCAGGAGGCGAGCCTGTTTGCGCATCTCTCGGTCCGCCGCAACCTCATGTTCGGCGCGCCGCACAGCGAGGGCGACGCTGGGCGCGGGCGCATCGCCTTCGACGAAGTGGTCGAGCTGCTCAGCCTCACGGCGCTGCTCGACCGCGCTCCGGGCAAGCTTTCCGGCGGCGAGCGCCAACGGGTCGCGATCGGCCGAGCGCTGCTATCGCAACCCAAGCTCCTCCTGATGGACGAGCCGCTGTCGGCGCTCGACCGCGCGACCAAGGGCGAGATCCTGCCGTTCCTCGAGCGGCTGCGCGATCGGCTGTCGCTGCCGATCGTCTACATCACCCACGCGATCGCCGAAGTCGAGCGCCTTGCCGACCAGATCGTGCTTATGGACAAGGGCCGGGTGATCGGCGCCGGACCGCTCGATGAATTGCAGAGCGACCCGGCCTTGCCGCTGGCGATCGCGCGCGACGCCGCGGTCACGCTCGACGGAGTCATCGAAAAGCACGACAGCGGCTATGGCCTCCTGACTTTGAGCGTGGGCGGCGGTTCGCTCATCGTGCCGGCGCCAAAGGCTTCGACCGGCGAACATCGCCGCGTTCGCGTCATCGCCGGCGACGTGAGCCTGGCGCGCGAGCCCCCGGGCTTGAGCTCGATTCTCAACGTCCTGCCGGCGCGCATCGTCTCGGCGACGCCGGTCGAAGCGGACGAGATCATCGCCGTGCTGGCGCTGGGCGCGGACGGCTCCGGCGCGCGCCTGCTCTCGCGCCTGACGCGAAAGTCGTGGGAACAACTCCGCCTTGCCGAGGGCACGAGCGTCTACGCCCAAGTCAAGGCGGTCGCCCTCGCGCCGGGGCGAGGGGAATTGGGGTGACAACGGCCGGCGGGACGCTCACATGGTCGCGCGCGTCATGCGCGCTCGCCTCCTGGCGCGGAGCGGCAAGGTTTTCAGGCAATGAGCCGATCGATGGATTGCAAGATGCTTCACGGACTCGGCGCGCTCGCCTTGATGGTGTTGGCGCCACTCGTCTGCGCGCCCGCCGCCGCTTGTCCCCAGACTGAAGTCGCGGAGGCCGAGCCCGCTCCGCGGCAGGCTGCGCCGCCGCAGGCCGAGCTGAAATTCGATTGGCCCGTGCGCGGGAGGATCGTCTTTGAGTGCTGGACCGAGGACAAGGGGAGGATCACCATCGCGGCCCCCATTGGCGCCGAGGTACGGGCCGCGCAATCGGGGCTAGTCATGTTCGCCGGGGGGTTGAAGGGTTACGGCAATCTCGTGCTAGTCCGTCACGAAGGCGGGTTCGCCTCCGCGACCTACGGCGATATCGGCGACCTTCGCGTGAAGAGGTACGATTCCGTTCAGACCGGCCAGGCGATCGCCGCGATACGCGCGCCGGAAGGTGGGATGGCCGAGCTGAGCTTCGAGCTGCGGCGCGGCAGCGAGTGGATCGACCCGCGCCCGTTGATGAGAACGGAGGAGCCGCCGTCCGATGACGGCGGCGACTCGCTGTCGGCGAAATGAGCGACGCGCAACCGTCCCTTGCTCACACCTTGCGTCGGCGCGACTTGGCGAAAGTGTCGAAGGCGACCGCGAGCACGATAATGACTCCGATGACGATCTGCTGGATGTAGGAGGAGACGTTCATCAGCACGAGGCCGTTGAGCAGGACGCCGATCAGGATCGAGCCGATGACGGTGCCGAAGATGGTTCCCGAGCCGCCGAACAGGCTCGTGCCGCCGATCACCACCGAGGCGATGACGGTGAGCTCATAGCCGGTGCCGGCGACCGCCTCGGCGGAATTGAGCCGCGCTGCCAATACGAATGCCCCGAGCCCGGCGAAGAAGCCCATGATGACATAGACGCTGGCGATGACCCGGTTGACGTTGAGGCCGGAGAGCCGCGCCGCCTCGGGATTGCCGCCGACGGCATAGACCTGGCGGCCGTAGCGGGTATAGCGCAGCGCGATATGCGCGAGCGCCGCCGCGGCGAGAAAGATGATGACCGGGATCGGGACGGGGCCGATCTTGCCCTGGCCCCACCAGGTGAACGAGGGCTGGAAGCCGGAGATCGGTCCGCCGGCGGCGAACAGGAGCGCCGCGCCGCGAAAGGCCGACATGCCGCCAAGCGTCACCACGAACGGCGGAACCTTGAGTCTGGTGATCGCGAGCCCCTGGAGATAGCCGCCGGCGATCCCGACCGCGATCGCCGCCAGGGCGGCGGCGCCCCAGCCGTAGCCGACGCCGCCCTCGCCGACGGTGAAGCGGTTCTCGAGCCCGCCCTTCTCCACCGCCGCGGCCACGAGGCCAGCGAAAGCGAGCAGCGAGCCGACCGAAAGATCGATGCCGGCGGTCAGGATCACGAAGGTCATGCCGATCGCGAGCAGTCCGGTGATCGACACCTGCCGCATCACGTTGAAGAGATTGATCGACGACAGGAACCTCGGCTCGATGATGGCGAACAGCGCCATCAGCGCAATGAGGAACAGCGTCGGCGCGAATCGGGCGACGAAACCGAATACGTCGACGCCCTGAGACCGGCTCGGTTCGGCGATTCTCGTGTCGGTCATGGGCGCCTCGTCAAGTCTTCGGCGCGTGGGTCGACCGCGCCTTCATGGAAGGTCATCATCGACATCAGGATTTCCTGGGTCGCATCGTTGCGGGCGATCTCGCCGGTCACCCGGCCCTCGCGCATGGTGACGATGCGGTCCGAGACCGCGAGAATCTCCGGCAATTCGGACGAGATGACGATGACGGCGATGCCGGACTTGGCCATCTCGATCAAGAGATTGTGCACTTCGACCTTCGAGCCGACGTCGATGCCCCGCGTCGGCTCGTCGACGATTAGGATCTTCGGCCTGAGCGCCAGCCAGCGCGCCAGCACGACCTTCTGCTGATTGCCGCCGGACAGGAGGCCCGCGAGCTGATCGGGGCTCGCCATGCGAATCGAGAGCAGGCGGCGGAACTCTTCGACCAGCTTGTCCTCGCGACCCTCGTCGATGAACCAGCCGGCGCGGCTGATCTGGTCGTGCGCGGCGATGGTGATGTTGGTGCGGATGGCGAGGCGCAGGAACAAGGCCTGCTTCTTGCGGTCCTCCGGCACCAGGCCTACTCCGGCCAGCATCGCGTCATGGGGCCCGGAGAAATTGACCTTCCGGCCGTCGATCCGGATTTCGCCCGAGTCGAACCCGTCGGCGCCGAAGATCGCTCGCGCGGTCTCGGTCCGCCCGGCCCCGACCAGCCCGGCAAGGCCGAGGATCTCGCCCTTGTGCGCCTTGAGCGAGACGTCGACGAGCTCGATCGCATGGGGATCGCGAGCGTTGCGGCGTCGCGTGAGACCCTCGACCTCGAGCGCGACCGGCCCGCGCTCGGGGATCGGGCGCTCGGCGTAAAGCGCGCCGACCTCGCGTCCGACCATCATCCGGATGATCGCATCGACCGTAACGTCGGCGACCTGCCCGGCGCCGACATAGCGGCCGTCGCGCAGCACCGTGAACCGGTCGCAGAGCCGGAACACCTCCTCGAGCCGGTGGGTGACGAAAATGATCGACAGGCCCTCAGCTTTGAGCGTGGTCACGATGCGCGCGAGATTGGCGACTTCGGCTTCGCTCAGCGCCGAGGTCGGCTCGTCCATGACGATGAGCCGCGAACGCATCGAGAGCGCCCGCGCGATCTCGACCAATTGCTGCTCGGCGACCGAGAGATCGCGCACCGGCGTCATCGGGTCGCGCTTGAGCCCGATCTTGTCGGTGATCGCGCGGGTCATCTCGGCGAGGCGCCGCCAGCTGATGAACAGCCTCGAGCCCGGTTCGCGGCCGATGAACACGTTTTCGGCGATCGTCATGTCGGGGGCGAGGGTGAATTCCTGATAGATGGTGACGATGCCGGCGCGCTGGGCGTCGTGGGGCGAGGCGAAGGCGACCGGCTCGCCATAGAGCTCGATCTCGCCCGAATCGGCGTTGTGCGCGCCAGACAGAACCTTGAGCAGCGTCGACTTGCCGGCGCCGTTCTCGCCCAAAAGCGCATGGATTTCGGCTTGGCCGACTTCGAGATGGACGTCCTCGAGCGCGAGCACGCCGGGGAAGCGTTTGCTGACCCCGGTCATCTTGAGGACCGGACGCTCTGGCCGCCCAGCGAGGGACGGCGTCGGCGCGATGGTCATTCGGGACGACTCTCTGGCGGGAAGGGCAAGGGAGAGAGGCGCGCCGCGGACGGCGCGCCCGTTACGCTTCGCAGAGCCTTACTTGGCCTCGCTGAGGCGCTCGGCCTCGTTGAGGTTCTCTTTGGTGATCACGGCGGGCGTCAGCAAGGTGATTTGCTGATCCGGCTTCTTGCCGCTCTTGATGAACTCGGCCACCATGTCGACGCCCATCGCGCTCTGCTTGCCTGGGAACTGCTCGATCGTCGCGGTGATCTCGCCGTCGCGGATCTTGCCCAGCGTCTCCGGCAGCGCATCGAAGCCGATGATGACGATGCCCTTGAGGTTGCGCGCCTTTACCGCCTCGAGCGCGCCGAGCGCCATGTCGTCGTTGGCGGCGACGATGACCTGCGGCGGCGCGCTCATCCCGGCGAGCGCCGCTTCGGTGACCGAAAGGCCCTTGGCGCGGTCGAACCCGGCCGTCTGCTCGAACACGATCTTGTAATTGGGGCCGGCCTTGTCGAGCACATTGTGCAGGCCCTTGTTGCGATCGATCGCGGGGCTTGCGCCCGACTGGCCCTGCAGATTGACGATCGTCGCTCCATTGGGGAACATCTTGACGATCAGATTGCCCTGAGCCTCGCCGCCCTTGACGTTGTCGGCGCCGATATGGCCGAGAATGCCGGTGACCGAAGGCACCCGGCGATCGACCGTCACCACCGGAACCTTGGCGTCGACCGCTTCTTGGAGCGCCGGCGCCATGGCGTCGACTTCATTCGGGCTCAGCACAATCCCCTTGACGCCCTTGGCGAGCGCCGCCTCAATGTCGGCGGTCTGCTTGGGCGAGGAGACCTGGCCGTCGCTCTCGATCGTGTCGAGGCCCTGCTTGGCCGCTTCCGCCTTGAACGCGTTCATCATGTGAACGAAGAACGGAAAGGTGAGTCCGGGCACGGAGACCAGAATGGTCGGCTTGTCGTCGGCGAAGGCCGGCGCGGCGAGCGCGATCGCCATGAAACTTGCGATCGCAATTCGGCGGGTGATGCGCATGGTTGTTACCTCCCTTGCGCCGGACTGACATGTTAGCCGGCGATGGCCAAACCATCGCTGAAATCGGGCGCAACGACAAGCTCATTTGCGCGCCACTCGACAAAGCCCGGCCGACGGTCGACATTGCACGCCCTCGCGCTTTTGGCGGGTCCCGCCGCGCGAGGCGGAGACCCATGGCGATCGATTGCGCTGAGCTCGGCGCTTGGCTCGAAGCCAACTGCCCGTCCGAAGGCCGCCTGGGTCGATTCGGCGCTGTTTGGACGTCGCTTTTCACGCCGACCGGGTCGCGACGATATTCGGGTATTGAGGCAAAGGACGGGAGGGTTCGCATGGCGCGATTTCAAAGCATTCTCGAGACGGTCGGACATACACCGGTCGTGCGGATCAATCGCCTCGCTCCTGACGGTGTGAATCTCTACGTGAAGATCGAGGCGTTCAATCCGCTGGGCTCGGTCAAGGACCGCCTGGCGCTGGGCGTGATAGAGGCGGCGGAGCGATCCGGCGAACTCAAGCCCGGCCAGACGGTCGTCGAGGCGACCAGCGGCAATACCGGCATCGGACTCGCCATGGTCTGCGCCGCGAAGGGTTATCCGCTCGTGCTAACGATGGCGGAGACCTTCAGCGTCGAACGGCGGCGACTGATGCGCTTTCTCGGGGCGAAAGTTGTCCTGACGCCGGCCGCCGAGCGCGCGGTCGGGATGATCAAGAAGACGATCGAGCTGGCCGAAACCCACGGCTGGTTCATGACCCGGCAGTTCGAGAACGAAGCCAATCCGGACTTTCACTCCCGCACCACCGCACGCGAAATCGTCGATGACTTCGCCGGCGACCGGCTCGACTTTTGGGTTACCGGCTACGGCACCGGCGGCACGCTGAAGGGAGTCGGCCGGGTGCTGAGAAACGAGCGCCCGGAGACGAAGATCATCGTCTGCGAGCCAGCGGACGCGCCATTGCTCGAATCCGGGATCGAGCAGAAGCGACTGCCGGACGGCGCCCCGGCTGCGCCGCATCCAAGTTTCAAGCCTCACCCGATGCAGGGCTGGACGCCCGATTTCATTCCGAAGCTGACCGGCGACGCTGTGCATCTGAAACTCATCGACCGTATCCTCCCGATCTCGGGCGCTGAGGCTATTCGCTGCAGCAAGGAGCTGGCGGCCAAAGAAGGCATTTTTGTCGGCATAACTTCCGGCGGAACCTTTGCCGGCGCGCTGAAGATCGCGAGCGAGGCGCCGAAAGGCGCAAACATTCTCTGCATGCTTCCCGATACCGGCGAGCGCTATCTCAGTACGCCGCTATTCGCCGACGTGCCCGCTGACATGACCGAAGACGAACGCGCAATCTCACGGTCGACGCCGAGCGCGCAATTCGTCGCGTGACCTACGCCCTTGCTGCTAGGCGGCTTCGATCGCCATTGCGGTCGCCTCGCCGCCGCCGATGCACAGCGACGCGACCCCGCGCTTTCCGCCCCGCGCGCGCAAAGCGGCGATCAGCGTCACCAGAATGCGCGCGCCCGAGGCGCCGATCGGATGGCCGAGCGCGCAGGCGCCGCCGTTGACGTTGACCTTGTCGTGCGGCAGGCCGAGGTCGCGCATCGCCGCCATCGCGACGACGGCGAAGGCTTCGTTGATCTCGTAGAGATCGACCGAATCCTTGCTCCAGCCGGTCTTGTCGAACAGCTTCTTGAGGGCGCCGATCGGGGCGATCGGAAATTTGCTCGGCTCCGCGGCGTATGTCGCATGCGCGACCACGCGGGCGAGCGGCTGAGCGCCGCGGTTCTCGGCCGCGCTTGCGCGCATCATGACGAGAGCCGCCGCGCCGTCGGAGATCGAGCTCGAGTTGGCCGCCGTCACCGTGCCGCCGTCGCGGAAGGCAGGCTTCAGCGTCGGAATTTTTTCCGGGCGCGCCTTGGGCGGCTGCTCGTCGGTCTTAACGAGCGTCTCAGACTTGCCCGCCTTCACGCTGACGGGGGTGATCTCCCAGGCGAAATCGCCGTCATGAATCGCGCGGTTGGCGCGTTCGAGCGAGGCGAGCGCGTAGGCGTCCTGCGCCTGGCGGGTGAACTGATAGCCTTCCGCGCAATCTTCGGCGAACGTCCCCATCAGGCGGCCCTTGTCGTAGGCGTCCTCGAGGCCGTCCAGGAACATGTGATCGATAGTACGGCCGTGGCCCATGCGGTAGCCGGTGCGGGCGCGGTCGAGCAGATAGGGCGCATTGCTCATGCTCTCCATGCCGCCGGCGACGACCAGATCGGCGGAGCCGGCGCGCAGGAGGTCGTGGGCGACCATCGCCGCCTTCATGCCCGAGCCGCACATCTTGTTGACCGTTGTCGCGCCAGCCGCGACCGGCAATCCGGCCCCGATAGCCGCCTGGCGCGCCGGCGCCTGGCCCTGGCCCGCCGGCAATACGCAGCCCATCAGGATCTCGTCGACGCTTGTCGCCGCGATCCCCGCCCGCTCGACCGCAGCCGCGATTGCGCGCGCGCCGAGCGCGGGGGCGCTGACCTCCTTCAGATCGCCGAGAAAGCCGCCCATCGGCGTGCGCGCCGCGCCGACGATGACGATGGCGTCGGACTCGCTCATAGCCATTGATCCTTCCCGGTTTCCCGCCGCACTATCGCGCCTGAGCGCGGGCCGTGTAAACTCGCCTGGCAATGACCCTCTCGAGCGAAGAAGTCGAGCGTTACGCGCGCCAGATCGTCCTGCGGGGCGTGGGCGGCCCGGGGCAGAACAAGCTCAAGGCCGCGCGCGCGCTCGTCGTCGGCGCAGGCGGCCTGGGCTCGCCGGCTCTGCAATATCTGGCTGGGGCCGGGGTCGGGACGCTCGGAATCGTCGACGACGACGAGGTCGCGCTTTCCAACCTGCACCGCCAGATCATCCATGGAACCGGCGATATCGGGCGGCCGAAGACGGAGAGCGCGGCGGCGGCGATTCAGCGCATCAATCCGCATGTTGCGGTCGAGCCGCTGGCCGTGAGGCTGGACGCGGCCAACGCCCGGCCGATGGTCAGCCGTTTCGATGTCGTGCTCGACGGATCGGATAATTTCGCCACCCGCTACGCCTTGTCCGACGCCTGCTTCCATGAGCGTCGCCCGCTCGTCTCGGCCGCGCTCGGCGAGTTCGACGGTACGCTGACGACGCTCAAGCCCTACGAGAAGGGCGCGGACGGCAGGCCGAACCCGACCTATCGCTGCCTCTTTCCCGATCCGCCGGAGCCGGGAACCATCCCGACCTGCGCCGAGGCCGGCGTGCTGGGGGCGCTCGGCGGCGTGCTCGGCTCGCTGATGGCGCTCGAGGCGATCCGCGCGATTGTCGGCGGCTTCGGCGACGGCGACGAAGGCTTGATCGGGCGGCTCTTGATGATCGACTCCCGCGCGATGCGGTTCGAGACGCTGCGCTATGCCTGGGACCCGGACAATCCGCTGAGCGGGATCCGGGCCCCCGCCGAGGCGTCGGCCGCGCCGGACGCTTAGGCCCTCATCTGGCCCATAGCCCGTCCGGAACGGCGGGCATCCTTCCGGACGCCCCTTCGCTCGACAGGCTTCAGACGTCGTCGGAGCCGCCGCCGCTGTCGTCGAAGGACGAACCATCCGAACCGTCGAAGGTCGAATCG
>Ga0302180_10002296_pt1 | contig 14849 bp, 9 predicted proteins | sample I_Palsa_E3_2_FD_200575 | JGI IMG/M metagenome (GOLD analysis project Ga0302180, IMG submission 200575) | Peat permafrost microbial communities from Stordalen Mire near Abisko, Sweden - I_Palsa_E3_2 | ecosystem: Environmental > Terrestrial > Soil > Palsa > Peat permafrost | place: Sweden: Abisko... | reverse complement strand
AGCTGATGGCCCGGGATGCCGACGCGCTGGGCCGGCGGGCGGCCAGCGCGGTCTACCGGCAGGTGCCCGACGTCGGCAGCTTCAGCTGGTCCACCCGTGCCGCGCCGAGCTGACCGGCCGCGCCGGCGCGCGCCGCAGATCGAGCCGCCGGACGGGACCGGGCCGGCCGCACACCCACCGCTGGACGGCCGCCGCGGGGAGGCGTGTCAATGAACGACGAGGAGGCGCGGGAGCCGTCTTACGCCACTGGCGCGGCCGCGAACCGGGCCGGCTGGTCGCACCGGCACCGCGACGTATCCGGGGGGACGCTGCGGCCGACGGTCTTCGGCGCGGTTGACGGGCTGGTCACCAACGCGTCGCTGATCGCGGGGGTCGGCGGCGGCGGGGTCTCGGCGCACGCCGTGGTGCTGACCGGCGTCGCCGCGCTGGTCGCCGGGGCGTTCTCGATGGGGACCGGCGAGTACATCTCGGTCACCAACCAGAACGAGCTGGTGTACGCGGAGGTCAACCTGGAGCGGAGCATGCTCGCCCGGTTCCCGGCCGCCGAGGAGCTGGAGCTGGCTGACTACTTCCGCGGTTACGGCGCCGACGCCGAGACCGCCGCCCGGATGGCCGCGGCCGTGATGAAGGATCCGGGTACCGCGCTGCGCGTGCACACCCGGGAGGAACTGGGGGTCGATCACACCGAGCTGCCGTCACCGATCCTGGCCGGCGTGGCCTCACTGTTCGCCTTCTCCTTCGGCGCGCTGGTGCCGCTGCTGCCGTACCTGCTCGGCTTCCCGGTGCTGGCTGCCACCTTGATCATCACCGCGGTCGCGCTGGCCGCAGGCGGGATTACCGTCGGCCGTCTCACCGGCCGGCCTATGCTGCGGTCGGGTCTGCGCCAGCTCGCCCTGGGCGGCCTGGCCGTCGGTGTCACCTTCGCGATCGGCACCCTCGTCGGCCACGGCATCAGCTGACCGGCCGCCGGACCTGCCGTTGCCGGGCACTAGGCTGCCTGGCATTACCGTTGCCGCCCGCAGGAGATGTGCCCCCAGATGAGTTCCGGCCGCCCCGTGCTTGACCTGCTCGACCGTTTCCGCCCGCAGGGCGAGGTTGAGGCCGCCGATGTGGCCCGGACGCGGGAACTGGTGTCCGGGCCTGCCGATCCCTGGCTGCGTTCCAACCCGCTGCACGTCACTGCGTCGGCAGTGATCGTGCACCCGGAGACCGGCCGGGTGCTGCTGCGCTGGCATCAGCGGCAGCAGGCCTGGCTTCAGGTCGGCGGGCACGGCGACCCGGGGGAGAGCGACCCGCTGGCCGTCGCCTTGCGGGAGGCGCGCGAGGAGAGCGGGCTGACCGATCTGGAGCCGTGGCCGGACGCGGAGTTGCGGCAGGTGGCGATCGTCTCGGTGCCAGCCAGCAGCAGGGAGCCCGCGCACGAGCACGCGGATGTCCGCTTCATCTTCGCCACGTACCAACCGGACGGTGTCCGGGCCGAGTCGCCCGGCGCGCCGCTGCGCTGGCTCCCGGTGCGCGAGGCGGCCAACGCCACCTCCGAGGCCAACCTGCGCGACATGCTGCTCCGTGTGCAGCGCCTGCTCGGCTGAGCGCCTCCCGCCTGAGCCGCCCGCCTGAGCGCCGGCGTCTGGCCGCGCAGCGCCGCTGGTTACGGTCCCGAATGCGACTTCGCCGTCCCCCTCGTCCCGGGTCAGGTGCGCTGACGGGATGGCACAGCCCGCGCCAGGCCATAGCGGCCGCATACTGGCGGCAGTGCAGCGGGAAATGGTAAGAAAAACTTCAGGATGAGTATCTGGTGCATCTGACGGGTTTACCGAATTAACCCGGATCAACGCACGGTGATGACGAGTCGCTTAGCGGCTACGACGAGTACCGGATCTCCCGGGGAAGGCCGGCCACCATAAAAAGATTCACAATCTTGACGTGGACGTTACACGGATGCCCTAGACTACGCCGGTAAGAGAAATAGGCAGCGGCCCAGCCTGGCGGCAGGGCTGCTGCCTACCGTATTTTCCTTCGCCCTCCAAGACGCCTCTTAACGACGTCTTGACCTAGCCTTGGGATGGACCGGTCGATGGACGACCTATCAGCGGGCGATTCGGGACTTGGGCAAAAAATGCCTATAATAGACTTTTCCGGCATATCGCTTAATCAGTTGGCTAAACTGGATGACTCCGTCTTGATCAACTCACTCAACCGGATACTCGGCGACGTTGAAAATCCAGACGATGTTGTTTTCGCCGGCTTCAATGCCAGTATCTGACACGATCGCGGAATGGCCAGCCGGGGTTCTGGCGCATTTGCGCGGCACGTGGCACCCGTCACCTTTCCGGCAGTTCGTGATCAAAATCGCCGGCCGGTGCAATCTGTCCTGCGACTACTGTTACATGTACGAAATGGCCGACGACTCCTGGCGTCGGCAGCCGGACCGGATGTCGCCGGAGACGATGCGCGTCACTGCGCGCCGGATCGCCGAGCATGCTCGCGCCCATAACCTGGCGGACGTGCAAGTCATCCTGCATGGCGGCGAGCCACTGCTGCCTGGCCCCGGCTACGTGGGCACGATCGCCAAGGCTTTGCGCAGTGCTGTCGGAGCGCAAATCGATCTCCGGGTGCAGACGAATGGGACTTTTCTGACCAATCCCATGATCGATGTCCTGGCCCGGGAGGAAATCCGGGTCGGCGTCAGTCTCGACGGTGGCCCCAGCGCCAATGACGTGCACCGGCGGTACGCCAACGGCCGGGGAAGTTACGCAGCCGTAGCCGCCTCCCTGAGGCGGATACGGGAGCGTGCACCACATTTGTTTGCGGGTGTGCTCTGCACCATAGATCTCCGGAACGACCCGGTGGAGGCATTTGAATCCATCCAGGAATTCATGCCACCGTCGATCGACTTTCTCTTGCCGCATGGAAACTGGGCCGCGCCGCCCCCAGGTCTGGCTCCAGGCGGTAGAGGCGCCCCTTATGGGGAATGGCTGACCAAACTCTTCGACCATTGGTACGCCATTTCTCCCCGCAAATCTCAAATCCGCATGTTCGATGAGATCATTCAGCTCATGCTTGGCGGCCAGAGTCGGGTGGAAACGGTTGGGCTCACCCCGGTGGGGCTCATTGTCGTCAATACGGATGGAGATCTCGAACAGGTCGATGCGCTCAGATCGGCCTTTAATGGCGCAGCTGAGACCGGACTGAATGTCCATGCGAATGCGTTCGACGACGCCCTTAATCATGAATCGATCATAGCGCGCCAGATCGGAACGGCGGGGCTATCCATTACCTGCCGGAACTGTGCCCTGCACCAAGTATGCGGTGGCGGCATGTATGCCCATCGTTACAAGCCCGGAACGGGCTTTCTCAATCCATCGGTCTACTGTAACGACCTGACTCATCTGATACGGCATATTTATCGCCGCGTGAGCGGTGACGTCGCCCGTCTTCTGGAAAAAACCAGAGCAGCTGGCGGAAGTGAGGGATCTTCGTGATGGGCCAGCGCTTTCACGCTCTGAGTATTGACGATCTTGCTGCTCTGGCCGGAGGCGGCGACGCGGAGCCCGCAGTCGTGGCGACCTTGCGGACCGGTCAGCTGACCAAGCACAAGTTGCTTCTGCACGGGGTGGTGCGCCTGGGCGGCCGGGCCATGCCGGACGCCGCACCGGCATTGCAGGAATGTCATGAGCTGCTGGCGAAGATGGAAACCGAAGACCCGGACCAAGTCGCCTTGGTTGTCGGTAATCCCCATGTAGGCGCGTGGGCGGCACGCTGCCTGCGGCAACTATCGTCGGGTGGCTCATCGGCCCGGTCCGACGCCAGCCACCTGGCTGCCGTTACCGCCGCCGCAGCGATTCGCGTCGGTTACCCGTGCACGCTGGCCTTGCGGCCGGTTGACGGGACGATAATGCTGCCTACCCTGGGCCGTGCTCGTGTTCAAGGCGGCGACCAGGCGAGCCTGACAGTGACAGGCCCCATGCAGGCCGCGATTTCAGTTGGGCATCAGAAAGTTTCGATCAGTGGGAGCCCGGAGCAGGATGGACCTGACTGGCTGGGGCTGCGCTGGCTGACGTTCGGTGATCGCAGAATCCCCCTGGATGATCTCGATCCCTACCGTAATTACGGCCGCTGCCCGCTTACCGGGCGCCTCACGCCTTCGGAAGCTGACCATTGGCGGCGGGCGCTCGATGATGCCTGGCAGTTGCTGAGCACGCACTATCCCGGCTATGCGGCGACGCTGAGGGAGGGCATAACGTCGCTGGTTCCGATCATGCTCCGAGCCGATGACAAGAACATCTCGGCAACGTCCGGCGATGCCTTCGCCGCCGTCGCAGCGTCGACGCCCGCAGATGGTGTCGCTCTGGCCCTGGCGCTCATTCACGAATTTCAGCACGCGAAACTATGCGCGGTCATCGATCTCGAGCCGTTGTTCCGCCGGCACAGCGAGCAGCTCTTCTACGCCGCCTGGCGCCCGGACCCTCGGCCCGCCGGTGCGCTCTACCATGGTGTCTTCGCGCACATGGGCGTGACGGATTTCTGGCGCATACGGCGGGGCCTGGCCACAGGTTCGGATCGTATTGTCGCCGAGGTTGAGTTCACCCGCTGGCTCGGTCAGACGCTTGACGCTGCGACCCGGCTCGATGGTCATAGCGAGCTGACGGACGCTGGGCAGGGTCTTATCTCGCAGATTGTCGCGCGGCTTGAGGGATGGCTCGATGAGCCGGTCCCGGCCCAGGCGCGCGAGCTGGCGGAAATGACCGCCGCAGACCATATGAGCTGCTGGCGACTGCGTAACATGTCACCGGATGAGCACGCAGTGACTGAACTCGCGCATAGCTATCTGTCCGGCGGCACAGCCCGTAACGCCGTGCCCACCGAGATAAAGCCTCCGGACGACGACGAGCCCGTCCGAAATGCCCGGGCCGACCTGCTGTACCAGAAGCTCTGCGATCCGGGCCGGTTCGCTGGGGACGCGGCCGATTCCCGCGATGACCCCGAAATTTCCTGCGTCCAGGGCGATTATGTGCGTGCAGCGCAGGGCTATCTCGCTCAGATCAGGATAGATCCGGCCAGCCGGCACGCCTGGAGCGGCCTGGCCCTGGTCAGCGAGCCCGGCAGTTCGCTGCGGCGAATCCCGGAGGTGATTTACGCCGTTTACCATGAACTGAAGCAGATGTCAGTCTCGCCTATAGACGTTTTCACTCTGGCCGAATGGCTGAGTCTGCCTGCTCAAATCGATGATGTGCCCGGAGTGTCCGGCGTGGTCAATCACTAGGTATGCGGAGCGTCCGTGCTGCATTCACCGCGGACTCCCTGAGTGCGTCCCGCAATCACTTCTGGATGATCCTCGCCCAGCACTTCGGCGTAGCGTTCTTTTACCGCGTCCTGTAGCAGCTCCGCGTTCTCGTTCTGGCCGGTAATATGCAATTCCTCGATCAGGTTCACACCGCAGGCAAGGGTGTAGGGGTGAAGCTTGCCCAGCACCTTCTTGAACGAGCCGTAGGTCATGTCGAGCAGCTCCAGTGCCAAGGTGTAGTCCCCTGTCGCGTGCAGATCGTTGGCGTGCGTGGTAGCCGCCGAGAGCGTGTAGGGGTGCTCTTGGCCGAGCGCTCTCTCCAGTCCCTTGAACGCGTGCAGTGAAATTTCCCGGCCATCCTCCAGGCGGCCGGACTGGCGGAGAACTATGGCGTAGTTGTTCTCGGCCGACAGCGTGAACGGGTGATTCTCCCCGAGGACACGGCGGTACTCTTCGAGAGTTTCCGATCCCAGTCGTGCCGCGGCGTCGAAGTCACGCGTCAGCCGGAGATCGTTGACGAGATTCTGGGCGGCCGACAGGCTATCAGGATGCACCGCTCCCAGTCGGCTCTGGTAAGCGGTGAAAGTCCGCTCGCTCAGTTCACGTGCGTTCTCGTAGTCTCCGGCCTTACGCCGAGCGACAGCAAGATGCTTCGCGGCCCGGAGAGTATCCGGATGAATCTCTCCGAGTGTTGCTGTATAGCGGCCCAGAGTCTCCTCAAGCTGGATGCGCGCCTGCCAGTATTGTCCGGATTCGCGCAGGTCCCGAGCATAACTGTATTCCGAGCACAAGGTAAACGGATTGGTCTCACCGAGGACTTCCCGGCGTACTTGAAGTACCCTCGCGTCGAGTGCTATAGCTTTTTTATAATCGCCCATGAGAAAATGATCAAGTGCGTGATTATTTGCCGACATAAGCGTCCGCGGATGCTCATCGCCGAATATATGACGGTGTCGCATGTGCAGGTCCTGATCAAGGTCGAGGGCATCTTTGAACCTGCCGAGGTCTCGGTAGGTTCCGCCGACAAGATTTCCTGCGCTCAGGGTTTCCTCGTCGTCCTCGCCATAGACCGCGCGAAGCTTCTCGTATGACTGCATGCTCCGCTCACCAGCCTGGCCTATATGCCCAAGGGCGCGCAGAATGGTGGCCAGATGCCGGACCAGTATGAGCGAGCCCTGGTCGGCGTCTGCGAATCTGCCGGTCCAGGCGAGCAGGGTACTTTCGGCAAATGCGAGACCAGCGTCGTAGCTTCCTGTGACGTATAGGTACCGGGTCAGGTTGAGGACAAGTTCGCGTACCTCTTTCTCGGTGCACTCCATGGAGCCGCTTGGCTGTACGTGGGGCCACAGCGCACGGTAACGGTCCCAGTTATCTGGAATATCGGGGTCGCCGGGATCGGCGGCGGCCAGCACCATGTGGGCCTGGTGGCGTACCTCAGCTCGATCCGTGTCCGTGCCGAGCTGCTCCCGCAGCACGATCTGGGCCAGCCGGTGGAGTTGCAGTCGGCTGCTCCCGTAATCAACCTGGGCCAGGGCATACTTTTTAATTTCGCGAATCATCCGATCGCGATCCCGATTGCTGCTGATGGCTTTACGCAGATCCTCCGGTAGCTTCAGGACGAAGCGGCCGACCGACAGCAGATTCCAGGGGATCGGCTCGGGTGCGAAGAAGGCGCACAGCTGCAGCAACTGGACGACCTCGGGCTGTTCTTCTCGGAGCCGGTCGATGGCCAGGCTCCACGCTACGGCTACAGTCAGCGGGTAATCGGTGGGCCGCACCTGTTCGCGTACGGCAGCTACTTCCTGCAGGTGTGCTATCCGCTCATCGAAGGCGCGCAGGTAGTCATCGACCGGCGTTCCCGTTTCGGCCTGCCAGGCGGCGGCCTGCTCCAGCGCCAGCGGGAGATCGTCGAGGCGGTCCGCGAGCTGGTCTGCTTCGTCTTCGCCAATTGCGTCGCTGAGCCTGCTGCGAAGAAAGTCAATGCTCTCCCGGCGCGGGAAGACATCGACCTCCAAAACCTGAGCCGAGCCTGCCCACACGTCATTGCGCGAAGTCAGGAGAATATGGCCGGAGCCGGACGGGAAGAAATCGCCGAAGTCTTCTGGCTGGTTGGCGTTATCGAAAACGAGCAGCCAGCGCTCGAAGGGATAACCTTGCCGGAGGGCCGCAAGAACGGATCGCACGGCATCGTCGATGGTGAGAAATTGCAGGTCCATGCGTATAGCGAGATCCGCGATCGCGGTACGGACCATTGCTGGCTGCTCAGCGGAGATCCAGCACACGAGATCATACGCGGACTGGTATCTATATACGTATTCGATCGCCAGATGTGTTTTGCCGACCCCCCCGTAGCCGTGCAGCGCGTGCGGGACCAGTGCGGTGACCTTACTGGTAAGCCTCTCGCGTATGCTACGGAGAAGTTCTTCGCGGCCGCTGAAATTTGGATTTCGTGGTGGTACGCCGATCCAGATGGCGGGAAGTTCGCCGCGCCGCGCCCTGCCCTGGCCTGCACTCGGCGGATGGGACACGTCGCCTCCTTGGGAGGATGGTCGGGCGATATTGCGAAGCGGATCGGTTTCGGCGGCGAGAAACTCGCTGTGCGACGTTGGCCGGTATGCAGAAGCGGTGCTGAGGCATTCACCGGATGGCCCGGTCATGGCGGCCCTGCGGGACGTTGCGCTGGATGCTGGGGCGGGCAATGGCTCAAGAATTCTTCCCAGCTGCTCAGCGATCCGGGCGTACCGGCCGCCCAGCGCGCGTAGGGCACTTCTGGCCACCTCGGCGAAGGGCCGGTCCGCCGCGGAGAGCGCGATCAGGTCCGCCCGGCTGGGCGACTCGAGGAGGGCCACGGAATTGACCGGGCTGTTCAGCTGATCGGCGGTATGGCGGGACACCTGGCGCAGGACCCGCAGGCCGGCGCTCCGCGGCACGGTCGAACGCAGCGTCTCCCGGACGCCCTGATGGAAGTCATAGCTGACCGGGCCATCTTCAGTCCCGGCCGCCTCCGCCGCGGAAGCCCCGCGGACCAGCAGGCCGCCGAGCAGTACTTCGGCCAGGTGGCTGGTGCGCGCGGCAGGCATCATGGTTTCCTGGACCAGGCGCATGACGCGGGGCGTCATGGGGGCGAACGCCAGGTAGCCAGCGAGCTGGAATGCCTCCTGAGATGCCGTCGCGCGGAACCAGGTCACGCGATCCAGCGCTGCGGTGGCTCGGGGCGGGTTGCGCGGAGGCTGAGCGACCCGCCTGGTGAACATGACCGGCATGTTGGCCCCATGGGCGCTGCCGGTGACGAGTTGCGCCCACCGGGCCAGCCACCGGGGCTCCAGGCTGAAGACCGGAATCGGGATCCCGTCATCCGCGCACGGCTCCTCACCGTACCGGTGGCGGTATCCGTCGCCTGGGTCGGCGGCGTGGCGGTAGCGGCTGGCGAAACGTGCGTTTTCCATCACCGGCCTGGGAGCGTGGATTTTGACCGCGGCCAGCACCGGAGCGCATCGTGACCACAGCCGCTGAGGCAGCGGCTGCACGATGGATACGTGCCCGGCGGTTCCCCACTGCTCGAGCAGGCCTGACATCCGCCGGTCGCGCCACGCTCGGCTGATGCCGTCGCTGAAGACCAGAATGACCCTGCGATGGCTCGGGTCATGGAGCTCCGACGGACTGCGGACCATGGCCTGGCCGGTCGGTGCGCCGCTGCGGAGCAGCAGCGGATCTCCGGAGTCCGCATCCGTATTCAGCCGCCACACTCTGACGTCACGAAAGGCGCCCACGTTCTCGAGCATGGTGCGAAATCCGGCTACCGTGTCCTGCCAGATCGACATCGACGGGCCATCGTCGACGACGAGGGCTAGGTCGAGCCATTTTTCGGAGACGGCCGTCAGCATCGGCAGCCGTCGGCCCTCCCGGGCTATTCGGTCGGCGGTGGCGTTCTCGTCCAGCAGAAAGCCGGTGGGGGATGCGCTCCGCCGGTTGAGAGGCTGCAGAGCGCACGCAAAATCGAGCGCAGATACGGCCGTCCGGCCGGCTGATTGCCATGGCTTGGGATCCGCTGCGATAGGCGGTGCGTTATCGCCCGCCACACCCGACTCGGGAATCTGCATGGCCAGCCAGAGGGTGTCCGCGATATCTGAAGCCGTGCAATCTGGGACTAAGGCGGTCAATGCGCCAGCAAACTGCGTCAGGCTCATCGTGGTCCTCCTAAGATCCCGTGACACTGAGCGGGCGCAGCAGCGCCTCGGGCAGCTTCTGGCGGATGTCCTCGGGCAGGTGCTCTCCCGAGAAGACGAGGAAGAGAGCGTTGAGCAGCTGATCGGGGGCGACGTTGCCCTGATCAGCCAGCCTCAGGTACTCGGAGACCAGAGCCGCGCCTCGCGCCAGCGCTTCCGGTCCCATGTGGGCGGCGACGATGGCGGCCAGCTTGTCTGGGCCCGGCTGTTTCAGATTCAGCTGCAGACATCTTCGATGGAAGGCCGGGGCAAATTCCCGTTCGCCGGTAGAGGTGATGATGATGATGGGAAACGCGCGGCACGCCAGACGTCCTCGATGGATGGCGGTACGGCTCCCGCCGTCGGCGGTGTACACCTCGACTTCTGCCTGCTCATCCGGCAGTCGCTCGAGTTCCCTGACGCCGAATCCGCCGTCCTCCAACAGGCTGAGCAGGTCATTGGGCAGGTCGATGTCGCCTTTGTCGAGGCCATCGATCAGCAGGACGCGGGGCAGGTCGCGCGGCAACAGGGCGGTACCCAGCGGCCCGAGACGGATGTAACGTCCGATGTCCTCGTGCTCATGGTTCTGGCCGGGCCGCAGGTCGGCATCGTGCAGCCGTCCGATGGCGTCGTAACTGTAGAGTCCGTCCGCCAGGGTCGAGCGGCTGGTGATAGGCCAGGTCAGTACCGGCCCCAGCTTGAGTTCGTAGGCAATGCTGTCGGCCAGAGACGTTTTCCCCGTGCCCGGCCTGCCCGTGACCAGAAGCGGCTTGCGCAAGCGAAGAGCAGCGTTTACCACGTCGACCTCGTCCGGGTCGATCTGGTAGGTCCGCGCCCGGTTCGCGCTGGCCTGGCCTGGGACAGTTTGTCGCCATGGCGGCGGCTCGGGAAGGTTCCGCATCCCGTCGTGCGGCTCCCCGCTTCCCCGGTAGATGAGCCACTCGTCGCGCGACCTGCCATTATCTCCCGCCACGGGCCTTCTCCTTTCAGCTGGGCATCAGCAGCGGGCTATCCGCGTCGGGAATGCGGTCGGCGTCGTCCCACAGCAGAGTGAGGTGGCGAGCCAGATGCTGCTTATCGGTCCCCTTGTGCACCGCCGCGCGCCGGAATGCGAATATGCGCCACGGGAGTTCACCCAACGGCGCTGACTGGGCCATCATCTGGCTCAGCCCGGCTGCTATGTCCGCGGTGTCCTGACGGCACCACAGCAGCACAGGTGTGCCGGCCCGCAACGCTACGAGCAGGGCACCGCACCGGTGAGGTTCCGGTGATACCTGCAACAGCAGGCATACGGGCCCCGATCTGCCGCTGAGCATGACGTACAGACGGTCCCGGTCTTCGTGTGCTTCCTGCGGAATCCACGCGACGGCAGCATTTCCGCGATGAAACCGGGCGGTCTTGATCCTGCGCCACTTGAAACGCCAGTCGTCGAATGAATTGCTGACGCAGCGGATCCGGTCCAGGCTCCGCACGATGACTGGATACTGAACACCGAGAGCTATGTCGCCATATCCGACATTCCACTGATCTACTGGCTGGTTGATCAATTCGGCGGGCAGGAAGAACTCGACGACGGGATCGCCGGCACCGGCCAGTATGGGTGCGCGAAGGGCCAGGCCGAGCAACATCCGTACCTGTTCCTCCGTGTAAACCTGGTCGTCAGGGGGCCGGAGAGGCTCGGGTTGCGAAGTGCCTTCCTGAACCATGAGAGATACCAGGAAGCGATCGGAGTCGAGGCCGTCCACGTCGAGCCGCACGACGCAGTACCTCGGCGCCGCTTCCGTGACTGTGCTGGCCTGTTCCCAGATCTCGTGCAATGCCTGCAGAAGTGGGGTGCTGTTGCCCACGCGTGACTCGGCCCATAGCTGCAGCTGCTCTGAATATTCTGGTTGCTGCTCACCGGCCAGGTAGGCGATGAAGGCGACGATCGGATGCAAGCCGTCGGTTCTGATCGATAGGTTTTCGAGCTCATTGAGAACGGCGCAAAGATTGCCGGCGTCGGACTCTAAGGTATGCCCGGCTCCGCCGACACTGGCCCGGAATAGCGCTGCGGCGTCAGCGCATACAAGGTTCTCGCATAGCTGATGGATCGCATGACGATGCTCACGGGCGAGAAAGGGCTCGGCCAGTACAGACCGCACTGCCGCACGGGCCGACTCCACGAGGTGGTATGGCCCGTAAAGGTCCTCAATCGTATCCAGAAACACCCACATGGCCGCGTCCCGCCACATGAGCTGTTTAACCAGCTCGTGCAGGACGTCAGCATCATCGATGTTTTCAGTCCATCCCGCAGGCGGCGCTGGAATCTTTTCGCCGATTTCCCGCTCGGACCGCTCGACGCACATTCTCAGGCCTTCTGGGTCTTGCAAAATATCAATTCCGAGAAGTGTCTGGACAAGGCCATCCATTTCCACCTCGTCGGACGCATAGCTGGAACTCCTGAGTTGATCCAATCGCCACCCCCCAGCATGGATTATCGCGCAGCCCGGTCGTCACGACAACAGGAGCTTCTCAAGATCTTTAAGCAGCTCCGCGCGGCCGTTCCCGGCCCGGGCCTTTCGCCGTACTTGCCGGCGCAATTTATCGAGGTTGGCTTGCGTTTCCGTGCACGTCCACAGCAACCCGGCCACATCGGCCCGATCGATGCAGCTGCGAGGTGTGCCGAGTGCGACTTCCAAGGGCAGCTCGGTGACGATGGTGTGGCGTGATTGGGCCGTGGCCAGCTCCGGTACCTGCAAGGAGTGCTCTATAAGCCGCAGAAAATCATTATGCGCGAGCCAATGCGGCCGGCCTGATCCATTGCGGTGTGGCCACTGACTCAGGCCAGCGGGCCGGCCACCGCTCGCTGCGCCCCCGGCGTCCACTTCGGCCGCGGTGATGATCCGGTCAAGCAGTGGCCATTGGGTCGCTATCGACGGAACGGGGACCATGCCGGCCGTGGCCCCATCGCCAGGTGAAGGCGCCCCCGCGACGATACCGAGCACCTCTTTTGTTTCCGCATCGACCACATCGGCGCCGCCGAACTCGTGGCTGATGTGCGGCCCGGACTCCGCACTGAGCGGGCCCAGCGTGATCCGGCTGCCCGAATCGGCGCTGTAGGGCTCCACCACACCCCAAGCTTTCACCTCGCCGGCTCCCTCCTGCTCTGGCAGAGACCGGTGCGCCCGGACGATCCGCGCACTGGCCTGTCCCGCTCCCCGCAATGGCGGACAGCCGGTGCCGCGGATAGCTGGTCCGACCACGCTGAGCCCGGCCAGGCCTGCTGCCCGGGTCCCGGCGGCAGGCCACCATACGATCTCCGCAGCCCGGACGCTCATGCGCGGTTGCGCAGGAAGATCAAACCAAACGGGGCCGCGCGGGCGGTAGCCATTTGGAGAAGCCTTAAGCGATTGCGCCACGGCGTTTGCGGCTGTGATCACATAACGGCCGTGCAGCAGGACACCGGCGCCGTGGACGTGGCCGTCCGGATCCACGATGCGCACCCGCCATGTCTCGGGTGCTTCGCTCTTCCCCGGCACCCGAGGATGACCGGGCAGTGCTATCCAGCCGGTTGTTCTCGTCTCCTTTTCGCGGATCAGTACCGGCCGGTAGGTGCCCGGGCGGTATTCCTCGCTGTTCCGGATGACCTCGCTGTAAAACCAGGACGAGGCGATGATCGCTAGAACTCCGGATGAGTTCTTCAGTGCCGATTTGAACGGCGTCGCGTTAACCAGACGGAATGTATGGTTGAGCGCCGGCGCGGTTACTCCGTGATCATCGAATTGCACCTCCCCGGCGTGCAGTGCCATCCGCAGCCGGAACGCTTCCTCGGGCTTATGCGTGTCATTGTGTGCATGCAGGGCTGCGGTCAGCTTCAGCGGAAAGGCCTCGGCGAAGAGCCCCTTCTCGGTGTCGGGTGGCACCAGAACGAACAGGCCATCTCCGCGATCCTCGTGCTCACATGCCTGCCAGGAGACACCTAGGTCGCCGAAAGCTTGCTGCAGTGCGCTGTACATGCCTTCGCGTATGGCCCGCTGGCTGGGAGCGGAACGGCGCAAGTCCCCGAAGCCCTCGACGTCGAACACGAGAATCGTGCGGTGCACCAGCCGCCGCAACTGTTTCACCTGAACCTCACGTCGGAGACTTAACAACTCCCTGGCCTGGAAATCAGTATCTACGAACTGACCCGATCCGGGAATGTAACAAGGTGTACATCAGTGCGGAAACGGCCGCGGGCGTCATATGCCCGGCACTGGTCCCGGGCGGCGGGGCCGGTCACGCCTGCTGGGCGGGCGCGCAGCTGATGGTCTCGTGGACCCGGGCGAGCAGCGCCGCCTCAGTGAACGGCTTTTCCAGGATGTCGATGGACAGCGCCGCCATGCCGTGGGAGTCCAGGATCGGCTGAGCGTAGCCGGACATGTAGAGGGCGGGCAGGCCGGGCCGGACGGCACGGACCGCGGCCGCGACCTCATTGCCAAGCATCTCCGGCATGATCACATCGGTGAGCAGCATGTCGATGGACTTCGCCGGGTCACTGGCCTGCGCTACGGCGTCGCGGCCGCCAGCGGCCACACGCACCTGGTAGCCGTGCCGGGTCAGGATGCGCCGGGTCAGCTCGCGCAGGCTTTCCTCGTCCTCCACCAGCAGGATCGTCTCCCCGTGACCGTGCTGGCTGTCCCCGCGCGGAGCGGCGCCTGCGGACGGCGCGGCGTCCTCACAGGTGGACGGCAGCAGGACGCTGACCGAGGTGCCCAGGCCTGGCTCGGAGTAGATGTCAATGCTGCCCCCCGCCTTCTTCACGACGCCGTAGACGGTCGCGAGACCGAGCCCCGTACCGTGCCCCTTGGGCTTGGTCGTGAAGAACGGCTCGAAGACCCGGCTCACGGTGGCGCGGTCCATGCCGACGCCCGAGTCAGAGACGCGCAGCCGGGCGTAACGCCCCGGTTTCAGGTCGGGGCGGCCGGCCGCGTAGGCGTCGTCGACCTCCACGTTGGCCGTTTCGATGGTCAGCCGGCCACCGCCCGGCATCGCGTCCCGCGCGTTCACCGCCAGGTTCACCAGGACCTGCTCGAGCTGGCCACGGTCCGCCTTGACCTGGCACAGAGCCGGATCGACCGTGATCATCAGGTCGATGTGCTCGCCCAGGGTGCGGCGCAGGAGCTGGCCGGCGCCGTTGACCGCCTCGTTGAGATCGATGACCTCCGGCCGGTTCACCTCGTGCCGGGCGAAGGTCAGCAACTGGCGGGTCAGCCGCGCGGCCTGCCGGGCGGCGACCTGGACCTGCTCGATGTCGCTGAGCACCGGCTCGAGCCGCGGCTCCGTCTCGGCCAGCGGCTGGACCTGCTCGGCGGTGAAGTCGGCGTAGCCCTGGATCACGTTGA
>Ga0302180_10002289_pt1 | contig 14869 bp, 15 predicted proteins | sample I_Palsa_E3_2_FD_200575 | JGI IMG/M metagenome (GOLD analysis project Ga0302180, IMG submission 200575) | Peat permafrost microbial communities from Stordalen Mire near Abisko, Sweden - I_Palsa_E3_2 | ecosystem: Environmental > Terrestrial > Soil > Palsa > Peat permafrost | place: Sweden... | reverse complement strand
TACGGATTACTTTTCCAGAAAGTGTTGAGATCGCCGTCGGTCAGCCGCGAAAAGCCGACGTTATCGGTGCCGTCGTTGCGCGTGGTTCCGCGGCGCGGCAGCGCGTAGCCGTAGGAGTAGCGAAGCCGCTCGGTGGGATCGGACGAGCCGGTAAAGTATCCCCTTTCGCCGGGCTCGCTCCAACTTCCTTTCGGATTCCAGTGCCACGCTTCGATCGCCAGCTCCGTGTTCTGACGATACGTTACCGGCTGCCAGCCCGAGGCTAGAGTTTTTTCCAGCGTGGGTTGCAGCAGATCTTTGTCGATCGCCTCCACCGCAATACGATCCACGCCCGCCCCCAGCGTTTCCCTGGGCACGAAATGATTGGTGGGATGGGAGGAATCGACCGCGATGGTTTGCGCCGCGGCGGAAGATGCAAAAAAACCTATGCCCAGAGCGATGATCACGGCAGAAGTTTTTCTCAAGCTACCCCTCCCCCCCCACGGCATTAAATCGATTCAATAGGGAGTATACGAAAGAAAGAGCCTCACTGGCGAGATCCCACTCAGAATTTATTTTTGCGGAATTCGCGAACTATGTCCTGCACTGAAAAATGCAGGAACGGCGCCGGAGCGAGCGTGAGCACAAGCATGAGAACAGCAAACCCGGCCAATACGGCGCGAGACCCGGCAACCTTCGGCCACTCCGCCACCTGGGGATGGCGCAGGCTGCTTAACCGCAACAGGATGGCCCAAACCAACCAGATGTAGCAGAGGTAGTAAGCCATGAATAACAGGACGATCGTCGTTCCCCAGGAAATCCATCGATGCGCCCGGGGCGCAATCGAAAAAACGATGTGCCCGCCGTCGAGTTGGCCGCCGGGCAGCAGATTCAGCGCCGTCGCGAACATTCCGACCCAGGCCGCAATCGCAGTGGGATGAAGAAGCACTCGATCGAGCGGCAGTCCCGCCACACCCTGGCTGCCCCCCGCCAGCACCAGCAACCGATGAACCACTTGGAAGATGAGGGGCAAGCCAAGCTCAAGATCCGCGGGTGGGGATCCAGCCGGAACCGGTTGAGACAACCCGAGTGAAACCGCAAGCACTCCCACAGCCACAACAAATCCCGCGATCGGTCCGGCGATTCCAATATCAAAAAGGGCAGTGCGCGACCGGATCGGCGAGCGGATTCGAATGAACGCCCCCAGAGTCCCGATCAACGTGGGCGCAGGGATAAAAAACGGAAGCGTGGCCCACACGCCGTAGTGTTTGCAGTAGAGATAGTGACCCATTTCGTGCGCCAGCAGAATCAACATGAGAGAGCCAGCGAACGGAATTCCCAGCAAAAGCCGGGATGGATCAGAAAGGGCCCATTTCACAGGAAAGAACGAAGCGGCGCTATCGTCAAGCAGAAACACGGGCTGGCCGTGAGCAAAGTGGTATTGCATACGCGCTCCGACCACCAGCGTCGTGAAGCAGGTCAGTAGCAGCAGGAGTGCGTGCAGCCAGTAACGGGGGCGCGGTCGGCGCGCCGCGAACACCGGCATCGGCCGGTATATTTCGGTGACCGAGGAGGCAAGAGGCAGGCTGGATTCCGACATACGATTCATGCGGCCTCGCGATTCCAGCGAAGCCCTTCTCTAGATGCTACTACGACAGGCGGGACCGCGGGCGGGGGGAGAGCGTTTCGCGAAGTCCTTCCAACTTCCAGGCGGTCGAATCTCAGCGGGTCGAAAGCAATTGGATCAGTCGGGAAGCTGGAGGCCGGAAGCCGCTGGTGTCAATCAGCTGGTGTCAATCAGCTGGTGTCAATCAATCGACTGCAATTCTTTTCCTGGCTTGAAGCGCACGGCCTTGCCCGGAGGAATCGAGACTTCCGCGCCGGTGCGCGGGTTGCGTCCGATGCCGGTCTTGCGCGGACGCACATTGAACACGCCAAATCCACGCAGCTCAATGCGATGGCCTTGGGCCAGCGCCTTCTTCATGCTCTCAAAGACGGTTTCTACCGCCAGCTCGGCCTTCGTCTTCGTGATGCCGGTTCTGGCTACCACTTCGTTGATGATGTCGAGCTTAATCACGAAAGGCCCCCGGATGTGGCGTAGGATTATCCCTCAAGTGATTGATGCTATGGGAGATAAGCGAGATTGTCAACCGGAGGATCAGTACCGTAAACGGGCCATCGAGCGAATCAGCGATCGGGTCATGGTGCGATTGTCTTAACCGCTAGCGCAGCCAAGGCTCCTCAGGTGCCAATGGTTCAATCCTTACCGTCCGTTTTCTTCTTCCTTGAACATGTACTTAATGGCGGGCTTGTAGATCATCAGGTTCGGTCCACCGTCTTCGCGGGTTACTTTGATGCAAGTTTTGTCGTACCACTCGATGATGCCGTGCACTTCTTCGCCGTCGCGCAGCACAATCACCATCGCTGTTCTCGACTGCATCTGCTTCTGATAGTAGAAATTCTCCGCGTTGGTCTGCTCCGGTGGAGCAGCCTTGCGGCCGCCGGCCCCCGCTGAACGGTCAATGCGATCCCCTCGGTCACCTCGCTCAAAACCGCGGTCGCCGCGATCCATACCTCGATCTGAGCCGCGGTCCGGGCGCTCGTGCCGGCCTGCACGTTCACGATGTTCCGCAGGCACGTGGCTGGCGTTCAGGTGGCTGGAGTTGTGGTTTCCCTGGTTGCCGTGGTTCGGATCGACCCGCGTTAACGCCGGACGGATGAGCTTGCGGTTGGCAAAATTGTCCTGGTCGTCTGACGGCTGGGCCGGAGTCGAGTCCATCATTTCCTTCATAAGTGGCGGTACCCCCGCACACGCTTTCGCGCAAACAACCTCGCCGGGCTGTGTAAATGTGTTTACGAAGGCGTGAAATTTCACCTACCGTACCACAGGAATGGCCCCATGACAATGCTGCTGTCACGGCGAAAATGCCAAATCTTGCACCGAAGCGGCTATCTAGCTCGTATTCGACAAGTCGGCGCCTCGTCGTTCTTTCCCGCTCCAGGTGACGACCGCCACTGACGAGGCCACAATCAGGACGGTCCAGGCCAGCACCGGTGCGAAAACTCCGCCGTAGCGCTGCTCGGCCAGCCGCGCTTGCTTTACTCCGTTCCACGAAGAGAGGAAGTTTCCCAGTTGATAGGCGAAACCGGGAAATGTTCCCCGCACCGCCGGCGGCGAAAGTTCGTTCAAGTGCGCTGGGACCACTCCCCACGCCCCCTGCACCATGAATTGCATCAGAAAGCCGCCCAGAGCCAGCATGGGCACGGTATGCGAATACGCCCACAACGGGATCACCGGAATCGCCAGCAGCGCGGCGATCACGATCGCCCGCCGCCGCCCGATCTTCTCCGACCAGGTTCCGAAAACAATCCCACCCAGCAGCGCGCCAACGTTGGCAATGATAGCGATGAGTCCCACCGTATGCGGCGTAAAGCGATGGTCTTTCTGCAGGAACGTCGGATACAGATCCTGGCTGCCATGGCTGAAGGAATTGAATGCGAACATCAATACCACCAGGAAAAGAAAGGTACCCAGGTAGGCAAGGATATCCTTACCCAGGCGGCTCCCCGACTCTCTCGATGCTTTCCCCTGTAACCAGGCCGGCGATTCGTCGACCTTGGTGCGAATGTAAATCACCAGAAATGCCGGCAGCGCGCCGACGACAAACATTCCCCGCCAGCCTACGATAGGGAACAGCATCCCGTAGACCAGCGCGGCCATCAGATAACCCACCGCATAGCCTTCCTGCAGCAACCCGGAGAAAAATCCGCGACCCTCGGCGGGTAGTGTTTCAAAGGCCAGCGCAGCCCCGACGCCCCACTCTCCGCCCATGGCCACTCCAAACAGAGCCCGCGTAATCAGCAGAACCTTTAGGGAAGGAGCGAAGGCTGAAGCCAACTCAAACACCGAGTACGCGATGATGTCGACCATCAGGGTGAGACGCCGGCCATAGCGGTCGGCCATCATCCCGAACAGAAACGCGCCGACCGGACGCATGGCCAGCGTCAGGAAAATCGCTTCAGTGACGGCGGAAACTTTTGCCTGAAATTGACCGGCGATGGCGCTGACGCAGAAAGTCAGAACGAAAAAATCGAAAGCGTCCAGCGACCATCCCAGAAAACACGCGATGAAAGTGTTTCTCTGCACCGGGGTGAGCCGGCGGAAATGGCCGATAAACTCGATGACGGTTCCTCCCACGCCTCAGCACGGGCCAGAAAGCATTGCGAATGCTAGCATATGTTTTTCAAACGACCATCGAAAATCCATCGCCGGCAATTTCGCTATGCCTGAACTCGACCCTACGCAACGCCAGATTCCCGATTCACTCATGCTCACCGGCTTCTGGTATCGCGCCTTGCCCGCCGACCGCGTTCATCGCAATCAGCTGCAAAAAGCGATGCTGCTTGAGATCCCGCTGGCGATCGGACGCGACCGGGTGGGCCATCCCTTCGCGCTGCGCGACGCTTGTCCGCATCGCGGCATGCCGCTTTCCTGCGGAAAGTTCGATGGAGAGAACCTCGAGTGCTCTTATCATGGCTGGATCTTCGATGTTCACAACGGCCAGTGCCAGCGAATCCCTTCGCTCACCGCGGACCAGAACTTGAAAGTCGATCGCATCTACGCCGGCAGCTTCCCCTGCGAGGAGCAGGAAGGCTTTGTCTGGGTATACATTCCCGATCCTGTTCCACCGGGCGCGGGCTTTAGCAAGCCCGAGGAGGCTCCTGATCGCGCCCCGCAGATTGAAAAGTTCAGCGGCAAATACAACCTCGCTTATCTGACTGCCGACATGCCGGTCAGCATCGATCACGGAATCATCGGCTTGATGGATCCGGCGCACGGACCGTTCGTGCATCAGGCGTGGTGGTGGCGCAGCCGGCACAGCATTCACGAGAAGAAGAAGAACTTCGAGCCGATTCCCAACGGCTTTCGCATGAGCGCGCACACGCCCAGTTCAAACTCCGCCCCCTACAAGCTCTTGCGCCTTTATGCGGCAGCCGATTCCATCACCACCACGATTGACTTCGTTCTGCCCAACCTGCGCCGGGAAACGATTCGAGCGGGGAAGTATTGGTTTTCCTCACTCACCACCGTGACGCCGGTCACCCGCAACCAATGCCGCATCGACGTGGTCGCCGCCTGGAACATATTCCGCTGGCTCCCCTTCGGCTCCGAGTTGCTGAAGTTCGTCTTCGGCAAGTTCGTCGAGCAAGACCGCCGCACCATGGAGTTGCAAGCCGAGGGTTTGCAGCACAATCCACATCTAATGCTGATTGACGATGCCGACCGCCCGGCCAAATGGTACTTTCAGCTGAAGGCGGCGCATCTCGAGGCCAAACGCACCGGTGGCGAGCTGAGGCACCCGATGGCCGGCCCGGTTACGCTGAAGTGGAGAAGCTAAGGCGACGGCGAGACTTGAGCAAGCCCGGGCGGCGCGCAAGATTCCCAAACCCGAGCGACCAGATTTCCGCAAGCACAGCCGAATCGCGCTGAGCACGGAATTCAGCATCCCGGAAGCGCTGCGCCGCATCGAAACATCGCGCGAGAGTGAAAATCTTTCCTTCCAGTGACTTATCTGAAATAGGAGATCCATCCGACGATGGCAGAGCATGAAACTGAGATCCAGATGCCGGAGGGAAGCAGCGACAGTTTCTTTTACTGCCCCGAAGGCAATGGGAGCGTGCCCGGCGTTCTTTACCTGACCGATATCGGAGGCAATCGCGTCGCGAACCGCGAGGCCGCGCAGCGATTGTCGGCAAAGGGATATGCCGTGCTCATGCCCAACATCTTTTATCGGACCGGTCGTGCACCGCTCCAGCCTTCACTGCGAACCCTGGATGAGGAAGGAAGGAAAAAACGCATGGCGGAGTTGAGCAACCCGCTGACGCCGGAGGCCATGGGGCGCGACGCTGCCACCTACATCGACTTCTTGGCGTCGCAGCGTTGCGCGCGCCCCGGCATGATCGGCGTCGTCGGATACTGTTTCAGCGGAAAAATGGCCATGTTCGCCGCCGCAGCACGGCCCGATAAGGTTGCCGCAGTCGCCTCTTTTCACGGTGGCGGCCTGTGCACCGATGCCGCCAGCAGTCCTCACCTCGCGCTGCCCCGGATCGAAGCCCGGCTTTACTTCGCCCACGCAAGCAAAGACCACAGCATGCCTGAGGAAGCCATTGCGAACTTCGATCAGGCTCTTGCACGCTGGGGCGGAAAGTATGAGAGCGAAACCTACCCGGACGCGTACCACAGCTGGACCTCCACCGATAGCCCGGTCTACAACGAGCCTCAAGCCGAACGCGCTTTTCAAAAGCTTCTGGAACTCTTCGAACAGACTTTTCACCGGCCGAGCGCCCGATAAAACGCAGCGGCGAGCCAGAATCTGAAACCATCCGCAGTTTCCGCACTCCTAAGGCTTGGACTCGGGCCGAACGGGAGAACTGTTATCCAGCCAGTGCAGATAGGTTTCCATGGCGTGCCAAGCCGCCAGACCGTTCTTGGCGAATCCGGCGGAAGAGAAGGCGCATTCCGCCTCGACGTGATCGTAGTCCAGCACGATCGGGATATGCGGCGGAAGCCTGGGCACGACATCCAGCGAATTCACAATCCGCCAGGAATCGATCGGAAGTTGATCGAACAGCCGGACGAACTGCTGGGTGCCAACCCGCGGCGACGCAAACGTGCACAGGGTTGCGATGTCGAACTTCTGTTTGCTGGCGTTCTCCATGACGAACAGAGTAGTGAGTGCTCCTCCCAGGCTGTGGCCGGTCACCACCGTCGGCCGCTGCCGGCGCCCGCGTCCTTCCGCCGGGGATGGCGCCACCCCGCGCGCGGCCTCCCGGCTGAGTGCAAGTTGCTCGAGTTGTTCGGCGAAAGAGCCGCTAAACGTTTGCGGCGTCGCCGGCGCGCCGGTTCTCGCCATCTCCGCGCGTTCGCTGGGCAAGGTGCGCTTGATCACCTTCAACGTGCTGTAGATTCTGTCGAACCCCGCCGCCACGCGCCCCGCCGATGGCACCTGCCGGAAAGCAATCGGAATGGCAAACGCGTCATCGAGCCACTCGATTAAATGTTCCGTGCCGCGAATGGCGATGACGCGCGAATCGGGATCCTGAATTCCGTGAGCCACGATTCCGTAAAATTTCGGTTCCTCAAGGTCGAGGACGAAATCGGACATGTGAATCCACGCCCCAAGTTCGTAGCCGTCGGGAATGCCCGCGGGCTCGGGGCGCAGCGGATCTCCGCCTTGAGGATCGGCGAACATGTGGTAGGCTGCCAGCACGAAACGGCCGTAGAAAAAAGCTTTCGCGGTATCGAGTGGTTGTCCCATGAGACGCCTCCTCGGATCCCCATGATGAGCCGATCGACCCGGACGAGAAAACCGCGGTGCCCACTGCGAAAATCTCTTGCCGCCAGCCACAGCGGCCAGCCGGGATCCTAGGGACGGCGCCCCCGTTTCGGCAGGTCCCCCAGTGTACGATCCGCCAACCGCAGCTCTTCGTCGCTCACCAGCCAGTTCATGGCTTCTTCGCGCGTCTTAAAGGCGGGCAGATCGCGCTGGGAAAAATTCTTGATGTGTTCGTAAAATACATGCGGCAATTTCTCGATTCCCACCCACGCAGAACGCTTCAGGTGCGGACGGTCGAAGACCGCAGTCTCTTTCAGTCGTTCGATTGCGATGCGGTCGAACTCTGACCCCGTGAAATCGGCGAGCAACAGCAGCGAGCCGCGGGGTTCGGTGGTCACATAAGAGGGAACCAAGAGGAGAAAGGTCAACCAGAAGGATCTGTTTCCCGTGGTGTTCGACGAAGCGGATGCGCTCTTCCATGGGTAGCTGCCGGCGGCTGGGAGGTCAAGTCCCTAAAAGCGAGTCCACGACGGTATACACCTCGGCCAGCGCGGTGTCCAGCGCCGCCGGATCTTTACCTCCGGCTTCGGCGAGGTCAGGTCGGCCTCCCCCCTTGCCGCCAACTTTTTGCGCCACCGGCCCAATTACCTTACCCGCTTGAATCCGGCTGGTGAGATCTTTGGTGACGCCCACAATCAAGGAAACGCTTCCATTCGAAGTCGAACCCAGCACCACCACGCCGGACCCGATTGTGTCACGCAGTTGGTCGACCAGCGTCCGCATCTGCGCCCGCTCCAGATTGTCCACGCGATGCGCCAGAACCTTCACGCCGCGAACCTCTTTGATCTTTTCACCTGCTGAAGCCACCGAAGACCATGCCGATTTCATCCGCGCCTGATCGAGTTCGCGCGTCAGGCGTTTGATCTCGGAATCTTTCTTTTCCAGTTCGGCCTTCAAAGCATCCGCGGGAGACACTGTGTGGGCGTGGGCGGATATCTCGGCGGCGGCGGGTGCCCCATCTTTGCGCGGTTTGTGCGCGAGGGTGGGAACCACGAACCCCGACACCACCCCTTCCAACTCATGATCCTTGCGGAAATGCGCCAACGATCCCAAGCCCGTGATCGCCTCTACCCGCCGCACCCCCGAGGACACGCTGCCTTCCTTCAGAATCTTGATCAAACCAATCTCGCCGGTAGCCCCGGTGTGCGTGCCTCCGCAAAGCTCGGTCGAGAAATCGCCAATCCGCACCACGCGAACCTTCTCGCCATACTTCTCTCCGAACAGCGCCATCGCATGGTACGTGTTGATGGCCTCATCAATCGGCACGTCGGGGATGGTCTCAACGATCTGGTTGCGCAGAACTTCTTTGTTGATGATGTCTTCGATATCCTGCAACTCTTCATCCCCGACCGCGGTGAAGTGCGAAAAATCAAAGCGCAAATGATCCGGCGCCACCAAAGAGCCCGCCTGCTTCACATGCTTGCCCAACACCTCGCGCAGCCCGGCGTGAAGCAAATGCGTGGCCGTGTGATTGCGCATGGTCGACCGACGAACCTCAGCATTAACGACGGCATCGACTTTGTCGCCCACGCGGATGGACTGCTGAGCCGCAACCTGATGCGCCCGTGCTCCCTGAATCGGCGAATAGCAGCCGGTCACCTTGGCGACGATAGTATTGTGATCGGCCGAGTAAAACCACCCGCGATCGCCAACCTGCCCGCCAGATTCGGCATAAAACGGTGTGTGATCGAGAATGATTTCACCCGATTCTCCGGACTTTAGTTCCCGCGCCCCTTGCCCGTTGTGGATGACGACCAGCACTTCGCAGCCCTCAGACCGAGTCTGCCGATAACCTTCGAAAACCGATTTGGGAAGCTGCTGGTAAACGGCATTCGCAGTCTGCTTCGCCGCGCCCTTCCAGGAGGCGCGGGCGCGGGTCTTCTGCTCCTCCATGGCAGCATCGAAACCGGGCTGATCAAAGATCAACCCTTGGTCGCGCGCCGCGTCTTGCATGAAGTCGAGCGGCATGCCGAAGGTGTCGTAAAGTTGGAAGGCCTTATCGCCTGAAAGTTGCAGAAGTTCAGACGCAGTAGCCGGGCCGTAGCTCTTGCTCAGACGAATCGCTTCTTCCAACTTCTGGAGTCCGAGGTCGAGAGTGTGCGCAAATCGTTGTTCCTCGGAGAGCACGGCCTTAGAGACACGTTCCGAGGTCTCTTTCAATTCCGGATACGCATTCTGCATCAAATCACGAACCGCAAAAACCATCTCGTGCAGAAACGGCTTGGTCTGTCCGAGTAACCGTCCGTGTGTAATGGCGCGGCGAATGATTTTTCTCAACACATAACCCCGGCCTTCATTGGACGGCAGTACTCCGTCAGAGATCAGAAATGTCGCCGCGCGCGAGTGGTCGGCAATCACTCTGAGTGAGGCAGCGGATTTGTGGCCGAGGGCGGCCGTGCTCACATGGCCTGCGCCCTCCTCCACTCTTGTGGGGACAGCCGCCCCCCGCTGTCCGTCGGAGAGAAGCTCCACACTCTTGCCAGCACCTAAAGTCAACTCGGCCGCCTGCTTGATGAGGGGCGTAAACAAATCCGTCTCATAATTCGAAATCACGCCCTGCAGCAACGCAGCAACCCGCTCCAGCCCCATGCCCGTGTCAATCGACGGCTTGGGCAGCGGATTCAGCTTGCCGCTCACATCGCGGTCGAACTGCATGAACACCAGATTCCAGATCTCCACATAGCGTCCGCACTCGCATCCAAACTTGCAATCCGTGTGCCCCTGATCGGACGCCGCCGGGCCCATGTCATAGTGAATCTCGCTGCACGGACCACACGGCCCGGTGTCGCCCATCTGCCAGAAGTTATCTTTCAAGCCGCCGTCGAAAATCCGCTCCTTCGCCACCCCCTGCGCCAGCCACAGGTCATAAGCTTCGGTATCGCGCGAGACCGGCATCGGCTCGCCCGAACCCTCGAAAATCGTCACATACAACTTGTCCTTATCGATGCCAAACCACTCCTCCGAAGTGATCAGCTCCCAGGCATAAGCGATGGCGTCTTTCTTGAAATAATCGCCAAAGGAAAAATTCCCCAGCATCTCGAAGAAGGTGTGATGCCGGTTGGTGAAGCCTACATTTTCCAAATCGTTGTGCTTGCCGCCGGCGCGCACGCACTTCTGCGAAGTGGTGGCGCGAGAGTATTCGCGCTTCTCCAGTCCCAGAAAAACGTCCTTGAACTGGTTCATGCCCGCGTTGGTGAACAGCAGTGTCGGATCGTTGGCCGGCACCAGCGACGACGAATGCACCTCTCTGTGCCCCTTTTGCACAAAAAAGTCCAGAAATTTCCGCCGAATTTCAGATCCGCTCAGCATGGCATGGATAAAGGACGAAGCTTGATTTTAGCATCCTGAAAACTTAAACACGGAGGGCACAGGAAACACAGACGGAAATGTCTCCTCTGTGTAACTCTGTGCCCTCTGACGTTTGATGCTCTGACTTCTCCGCCCCGCTACTTCACCGCGTCTTCGGTCTTCTCGCCGGCCTTTTTTATCCCATGCCCGGTAGCCAGGGTCCCTTTCTTCACGCCGGAACCAGTCTTCTTGGCGACTTTCTCCGTGCCTTTCCCGGTGTCTTTGGCGACCACTTTCGTTTCATGGCCCGTCTTGTCGGCTGCCTTCTCCGTATCCTTGCCGGTGGTTGTCGCGGCCTTCTTGGTGGCATGCCCGGTGGTCTTCGCGGCCTTCTCAGTTGCTGAGCCAGTCTTATCCGCGCCCTGCTTCACATCCGTGGCCGCGTCCTGAGCCAGTGCTATCGGCACCGCACCCAACAACGCCGCAGCCAAAAGCATTCTCAAACCGAATTTCATAACGCCCCTCCTCTGGAATGTAATGGGAATCGATCTTGGAGTATGCAACATCGCATGGCCCGTTGCCAAGTTTTACTTCGTTCTTTTGAATCGCGAAACGAATTATGCGGCAGGCCTCACGCGCTTTCGCTCTCCAAATCACCCAGAGTCTCTTCCTCGACATTCCACTTCTTCAAGATCGTGAAGATTGTCTTGCTGCCGAATCCGGCGCGGATCAATTGCCGGAAGATGCGCCCCGCCGCCTTTTTATCGTCCTTCTCCGGTTTCACCACGCGCTTCTTCCGCAGATATGCGCGAGCCTGTTCTTCCTCACTGATGCCCTCGAAAGCCGCGTCCACAGCCTTATCGATCACCTCGGCATGCACGCCCTTAATTTTCAGATCGGTGACAACGCGTCTGCGTCCCAGTCTCTGATTGTCGCGGCGCAGAGAAGAGAAGTAAGCGGCGTACTGCGAATCGTTCAAATAGCCGCGATCTTTCAGACGACGAATCACCAGTTCGATCAGTGTCTGACCGTACTCCGATTCCGCTTCCTCCACCCGGGCCCGCAGCAGCCGCTTCAACTCCGCAACCGTGCGCATGCGCCGCGCCAGGGCTCCGACCGCGTATTCGTACAACTCATCTTCGGAATAAAACTTCTTCTTGGGGCGCGGAAACGCCATTCGCTAACGATAAGCCTTTTAAGGACGGAACAGGAAGGGCGTCCGGGCGCCGGCGTCCGGCGTGAGGGAAAACCTAAGCGGAATATTTCAGAAGCCGGAAGCCGAGAGCCGGAAGCCGAATCTACCGTCCGCCGAACCCGGCGGACTGCATCGACTGTCGCGAAATGTCGGCGGTGGAGGCAATGCCCTGCATTCGCAGTTTGAAGTCGTCCGCGTTCGAAGCATTCTCCAGCGCGGTTTCGTAGTTGACCAGCCCCGCCTGGAACAGATCCCATAACGACTGATCGAACGTCTGCATGCCGTACTGCGAGGTGCCGGCTGCAATCGCATCACGAACCGAACGCGTTTTTTCGGGCACCAGAATGCACTCCCGGATGAACGCGGTATTAATCATCACCTCGACCGCAGGCACTCGGCCCTCGGAATCGCAGCGCCGGACCAACCGCTGGCTGACGATGGCGCGCAGCACTGCCGCCAACTGCAGGCGAATCTGTTTTTGCTCCGGTGGGGGAAAAATGGAAATGACGCGGTTGATGGTCTCGACCGCATCCAGCGTGTGCAGCGTGGAAAAGACCATGTGGCCGGTTTCAGCCGCGTGCAGCGCCGTCGAGATGGTTTCCAGGTCTCGCATTTCGCCCACCAGAATCACATCGGGATCCTGACGGAGTGAAGCTCGTAATGCGGCGCTGAACGACGGAGTGTCCACCCCGATCTCGCGCTGGTTGACGTAACCTTTCTTGTCGCGATGCAGGAATTCGATGGGGTCTTCAATCGTGATAATGTGCTCGGCGCGGCTCGAATTAACCCGATCCACCATGGCGGCCAGCGTAGTCGACTTGCCGGAACCGGTCACGCCCGTCACCAGCACCAGGCCGCGGGGCATTTCGCAAATCTGCTCCACCACTTTCGGCAGGAACAGTTCATCGAGCGCGCGAATCTTGGTGGGGATGACGCGCAGCACCAGTCCTACGTTGCCCCGCTGCTGGAAAATATTCACGCGGAAACGTCCCAGCCCGGCCACGCCGTAGGCCATGTCGATTTCCGTGGTCTCTTTGAATTTCTGCTTCTGCCGCGCCGACATCATGCTGAACGCCATGTTCAGCATGTCTTCGGCGCTAACCCGCGGCTGGTCGGTCAAGGGCGCCAGTTCGCCATCCACTCGCAGGTGAGGATAGTTGCCCACCTTCAAATGCAAGTCCGAGGCTTTGCGTTCCGTAGCAATCCGCAGCAGGTCATCAATATTCATCGAAGATTTTCCCGGGAGGCGCGCTTTGCCTCACAAGTTCTCCCCATGATGAACCGAATCGTCACCATCCCCAAGATGACCTAAGTAATGGCTCTGGATTGGAAGCTGGACAGCACCTTACGGTTTGCGCCAACGATGGGAGCGGTGGTTAGCTTTTGCCCTGGTCTTCCGTCTTCCGCTCGAAGTAAGAGGCAACTCCTAAGGCCAGAATCAGAGCTGCTAATCCGAACAAGGTCAGGCCCGGTGTGTCCTTGGGCTCCAGGAGGATGGTCTTCCGCGCCATGGCGATGAGCGCAACCTCAAGCACGACACGCACATGAATGACGTCTTTCTTCATGTACGCTCGGATGGTTTCAAGCAACTCCACTCCGATCAGAACCAGCAGGAAGTATCCAAAGACGTCGAGCAGGCTCTGCACCGAAATAAGGAACCGGGGCGGTTTCCAGATTTCCTCGCCGATCAAGACGCCCAGGTGGGCGGTGGAGAGCAGCACGATGACAACGAGCATTCCTGCCAGCACCCAGACCGTGAACCTCTGGATCTTCGCGAGCAGCGTTTCCAACACGAACTCCTCCCGCGACAGTCTAAACACCTTTGCAGAAACATCCAAACTGGTTGCATTGGTGACGCGGTCAGATGATAGCCGGCAAGAACTGCGTCAGGATCTCGCCGAATGCTGGCGCGACGCCTTTTCTGCGGATTGAGCATCCGCGACGGCGAGTTCGGGCGCCATCGCCGGTTCGTTTTTCCACTTCCGCGCCAATCCCTCGAGCTGCGCCAGCACCTTCTCAATATCTTTCATGCGGTCGGTAATGCCATAGGTGACGGCTGGAGGGATGCTCGGCACGTAATGCCGGAAGACAAATCCAGCGCCTTCCAGCGTGCGCAGCCGTTCGGTCAACACGCGCGAGGAAATGCCATCGATCTGCTTTCGGAGCACGCCAAAGCGCAAGGGGCCGTCGTGGCTTAGCGCCCACAGGATATGAAGCGTCCAGGGACGGGTGAGCAGTTCCAGCATCCCTCCGATAGCGCAGGGAGACGGAGTTTGCGCCGATCGTCGCAGGGGTGTCATATTGTTACTAGGTTACTATAAAGTCTGTACTATGTAAAGAGTCTAAAGTTATTTATTGTAACTATAGCCGGGAAGGTGCCATCTAACGGTGGTGCAGTGATTTCTGTTCTCGAGAAACCGCGCTTCGATCGTACTTCGGCGCGTTTGTTGAGAGTGCACCAAATTACAACTTAAGGAGAACCCGAATGTCCGCCATCACTTCAAACGCTTACCCCTCAATTTCTTCCCGGACGCAGGCCGCGCCGGTTTCCGCCCTCTCGGGCGCGATCGCCCTGGCAGGTCGGTTCCTCTTCGTGCTGATCTTCGTGATGTCCGGCCCGCGGCACTTCATGAGTCAAACCATCGCCTACGCAGCCTCGCAAGGCGTGCCTTTGGCTTCGATCGCCGTGCCGGTCTCGGGCTTGCTGGCCTTTCTAGGAGGCCTCTCGATCCTGCTCGGTTACCGGGCCAAATTCGGCGCATGGCTGATTGCTCTGTTTCTGATTGGCGTCACTCCCATGATGCACAAGTTCTGGGTGGTCAGCGATCCCATGATGTACCAGATGCAATTCATCATGTTCATGAAGAATGTTTCGATGCTGGGGGGAGCGCTGCTCATCTCGCAGCTCGGTCCGGGGTCCTGGAGTCTGGATGCGCGCCGGAAGGAATCAGGAGGAGTGTAGTTGTTCCGTCACATGAAAATTCAAAGGAGAAAAAAATGTCCGACCCAA
>Ga0302180_10002288_pt1 | contig 14870 bp, 14 predicted proteins | sample I_Palsa_E3_2_FD_200575 | JGI IMG/M metagenome (GOLD analysis project Ga0302180, IMG submission 200575) | Peat permafrost microbial communities from Stordalen Mire near Abisko, Sweden - I_Palsa_E3_2 | ecosystem: Environmental > Terrestrial > Soil > Palsa > Peat permafrost | place: Sweden... | reverse complement strand
TGGGTGGTCCCAGGAAAGCGGATTCGTTTACCGCTGAGGAGCGAAGTGCTGCTATTGAGGGCATCCGGCAATTTCCCGCGAAACTGCGCTCAGCAGTTGTGGGGTGGTCTGATGAGCAGCTCGAAACTCCCTACCGTCCGGGCGGCTGGACGGTACGCCAACTGGTGCACCATGTCGCCGACAGCCACATGAATGCCTACAACCGGGTTCGCCTTGCACTGACCGAAGATTGGCCGGTGATTTTTGCGTACCAGGAGAACCGTTGGGCGGAGCTCGAAGATGCTCGTTTCGGTGCCGTCTCCACTTCGCTTGACCTGTTGGACGCGCTGCATATTCGCTGGGTGCGGCTCTTCTCCTCACTCCGCGAGCAGGACTGGAAGCGCGGTTATACGCACCCTGAAAACGGCCGTCAGTCCGTCGAACAAGCGGTCATCCTTTACGACTGGCATGGCCGCCACCACACCGCCCATGTCACCCAGCTGGCCGCCCGCAGGGGCTGGTCGTGAAACAAATTGGAAACCCGAGAGAAGTCTGAAGTCTCTCCTGCGGAACTCGCCCGTTCGCTGGAACAATTTTTTGTCGACCACCCTCGCGCAGCCTTGCTGGAGGATGGCCGGGTCATCTTCGAAATGGCTGCCGCCCAGTATTCTATTTCGGCTGAGCATGGCCGTTGCCTGCTGCATGTGTGGTCCGAAGAGGGGAATATGGTCCGCACGATCATCGGTTTGGACGCGCGTAAAGAGGCTCTGCGCATCCGCGTGCGCCGTCTGGGTACACAGCGTCCGCAATCGATCGAGGTGGTCAAAGATCGCGACCTGAGGACGCCGGCCACTCGCGCCCTTTCGAGGTCGAGGTATTTGCAGTTGCTGGAGCGGCTGATATCTCGCCACTTTCACGAATACAAATTAGAGAGCCTGCGTTCCGCCATGGATCTGGAACACAGCTTCGGTCCGGCGTATGCCCGGGGCTTGCTGATGCGTGGGCAACACTGCTGGGCGCTGATTGGGGTCAACGCCGAGGAGAACCAGGCGACCATCGATGGGGTTCTTACCCTGGGAATCCTCTGGCTGGCCTATTGCCGGGAACACTCCGCCGGCAAACGAGTGTGCCATGGACTCAAAATCCTGCTGCCTGCAGGTTCGAGCGCCACCACCCGGGCGCGCATGGCATGGCTCAACCGCGAGCTGGCGCAATGGGAGCTCTATGAGGTAGGTGCGGGCAACGACGACCTGGAGAGTATCGACGCCCGGGACCAGGGCAATTTGAAGATGCGCCTGGTGCATGCCTTTAATCCGGAGACAGCACTCGAGCGAGCGCAGGATGGAGTGGCCCACGTCCTGCGCTTGCTTCCTCCTGGTATGCGGAGCCGGGTGACGGTGACCGCACGCAGCGCCAACGAAGTGGGTATATCGCTTTACGGGCTCGAATTTGCCCGTGTGCGCCAGGGCTTCGTCGCAGATTCCTTTGCTCGCCAGGCGAACGTGACCTTCGGAGCGGGCGCCAGTGAGACGCCGTTGCTGGATGAGACCGAAGCCGGCTTTGCCGAACTGATGCTGCGGCTGTTTGCGAATCGCTATCCCGAGGGCAGTGCGCGCAACCCGCTGTTCCGTTTGCAGCCGGAGTCATGGCTACAGTCGACCCTCGAGGGCGATCTCTCCCGCATCGATGACTGCCTGGGCGGGGATGTTGTCACGTACCGCCAGGTCCCGGCGTTTGCCGCGGCGGACCGCGCCATGCTGGATCTGCTAACGGTGACGCGCGCCGGGCGGCTGGCCATCCTTGAATTGAAAGCCGATGAGGATCTGCACTTTCCCCTGCAGGGCCTGGACTATTGGATCCGCGTGCATTGGCTGCAACAACAGCGCGCCGCGAACGGTGCGGGCGAGCTGGAACAGAATGGATACTTTCCCGGCACTCCGCTACTGCCTCAATCGCCGCTGATGTATTACATAGTGCCCGCGCTCCGTGTGCATCCATCGATGGAGACGGTGCTGCAGCACCTTTCACCGTCGATCCCCTGGACCCTCGTCGCCTTGAACGAAGCCTGGCGCAGCGAACCAAAGGTCATCTTCCGCAAGCGCGCGGAGGCTGCGCCTAACGCATGAAATAGCCGCGGACGAATCATTGAGTATTGACCGCGGATCAGTAGTTGAGTATTGAGTGGGTGGCCCAGGTCTCGCTTTTGAGACCTGGGTTTCTCCGTGCGAATGAGTCCTGGCCGAAACCTGAGCCACCCACTCAAAGTCGAAGTTGCAGCGGGTGGCGGCCTAAGAGCTGGCGAGAGCCGGTTCCGGCTGAGCAGCGAAGAACGCATCGACCGCGGCCAGCACCGCCGCGCCACTCTTCGCTTCATAAATGCTCTTACGCAAAATAGCTCCGCCGGGCACTCCATGCGTGAACCACGAGGCAAACTGCTTCATCCTGCCGCCAATTGCGGCCGGCTCCTCGGTTTCCTCCATCAACATGACGAAGTAATCGCGGATCATGCGATAGCGGTCCATCGGAGTAGGCTGGTCATAGCAGCCGAAGGCCGTATACTGCGCGATTTGCCGAAAAATCCACGGGTTCGCCGGCGCGGCGCGGCCGATCATTACCGCGTCGCATCCGGTTTCCGCCACCATGGTGCAGGCATCTTCCGGAGTGCGGATATCCCCATTGCCAATGACCGGAATACGGATCGCATCCTTGACAGCCGCGATGTATTCCCAGCGCGCCTGGCCGGAGTACCCCTGTTCCCGGGTGCGCGCATGCAACGCGACTGCATTCAACCCACTCTCCTGCGCGAGCCGCGCCAGGGGAACGCACACAATGTGCTGGTCACTCCAGCCCATGCGGAATTTCACCGTAAACGGAATCTGCACCGCGGCCCGAACCCGCTCAAATATGGTTGCAATATGAGGCAAGTCCCGCAACAAACCACTGCCGCCATTGCAACTGACCACCCGCTTCGCGGGGCAGCCGAGGTTCAGATCAACCATGTCGAACCCGGCATCTTCGACAATCTTCGCCGCTTCCGCCAAGGTCACCGGATCAGAACCAAAAAGCTGTGCGGAGATGGGATGCTCGTCCTCGTCGTAGGACAGGTAACGCTTGCGCTTCGATTCCCGCATGCGCGACAAGCCGTCCGCCGAGGTGAACTCGGTCATGATCAACCCGCATCCCGACTGTTGATTGCTGATCGGTGCTTCTACCAGCTGACGGGCATCGCCACTCTCTTGCCCGCTAAACACGCTGGCATTGCGGATGAAGCGGCGAAACACCGTGTCGGTCACTCCAGCCATCGGCGCCAGCACCGTAGCCGGGGCCACCAGCACCCCGCCGATCTCGATCGAGGCCGGCACCCGAGCCATCAGCGGCATGCTGTTCTCGCGCGGATTGTCCCAGTTCTTCTTCATCGAGACTTTTTTCATCAAACCCTACGCACCCGGGCCTACGCAACAAAGGCCTCCGTCACCGGAGGCCTTGTTCCTGAAAGACCAACCGCGCTTACTTCGACGCGGGAGCTGCCTTGCCGGCGTCGGACTTGGCATACTTGCGACGGAAACGCTCCACACGGCCTGCCGTATCCACCAACTTCTGCTTGCCGGTGAAAAACGGATGGCAGGCAGAACAGATTTCCACGTGGATATCGCCCTTGTGTGTCGAGCGCGTCTCAAACCCGGTGCCGCATGCGCACTGCACCCGGATCTGCTTATAATTTGGATGTATTCCCTCTTTAGGCATCTGAAAAACCCTTCCTGCAAGCCTCGAACACAAGGCTCGAAACTATATTTTAGGTCATTTGGTGCTTTCTTTCCACTCTTGCACCTTTTGCTAGCCTGGCGACCGCTGCTTTCTTGAGGTAAGTTGGGCATAGTCCCCCATGCGTAATGTTTGTCCTATCTGTGAAGACTCCGGCCTGCGATTGATTGTCCAACCTGATGGAGAGCGATACGCCCAGCCTTGCGAATGCCGCGTGCAAGTGCAGGCGTCCCGGCTACTTAAGCGGGCTGCGATCCCCCGAAGATACGAGCACTGCACCCTGGATACCTTTGAGCCCGGCTTTGGTCAGGCGGACCAATCCCTGGCGGCGGCCTACCTGATGGCGCGCCAGTTCGTCAGCGGGTATCCCGTGACCACCGAAGGACGAGGGCTTCTTCTCACCGGCAGCGTAGGTGTCGGCAAGACGCACCTGGCGGTGGGTATCGTGCAGGCTCTGGTCCTTGAAAAAGGAGTCCGTGCGCTCTTCTGTGATTACCGGGAACTGCTCAAGCGCATCCAGGAGTCCTACAACCCACAGGTCGCCAGCACCGAACTGCAGATTCTTACGCCTGTCTTTGAGGCAGAGGTGCTGATTCTGGATGAGTTGGGCGCCCAAAAACCCACCGACTGGGTTTGGGACACCGTGGCGCTGATCCTCAACACGCGTTACAACGACAAGCGCACTACTCTGATCACCACCAATTATCCCAACGCGGCCGCGTCCTTGGCGCGCAATGCCGACAAGACCATCCGCGAAGAAACCTTAGGCGACCGTATTGGTGAGCGCATGCGTTCGCGTCTCGCCGAAATGTGTGTAGAGGTGGAGATGCGCGGCGCCGATCTCCGCCAATCGGTAAAGAAAGCCCGCTTCGGCTAACTCAAAACCCTTCTCTATTCTCGGCAGGTACAATTCTCGATGATGCCGGCCCAAGACGAAGACCCAGTCTTTCTCGCTTCACACCAAGGTCGCGAAGCGACCTCATGGCTACCGTGGATCGCTGCCGCGGTTGTCATCATCCTGGGTCTTGTGTTCCTGATCGTGGCGGGCGGTCGTAGTCACCCGGATGTTACCGCGAACAACACCGGCATGGCTGCTGCAGACCCCTACGCCCCCAAGCTGTCCATCAGCGGCCTGCAAATGAGTGAAGCCACCAGTTTTTCCGGGGCTAAAGTCACCTACATCGACGGCCAACTCGCCAACACCGGGGATAAAACCCTCACGGCGATTACGGTACAGGTCGGATTCCATAGTGATGTAGGCCAATTCGCCCAAAGGGTCGCGCTTCCGCTAAGCTTTATCCGTACCCACCAGCCTTATGTGGATACCGAGCCAGTCTCCGCCGCTCCCATTGAGCCGGGCCAGACTCGGGAGTTCCGTCTGATTTTCGACACTGTCCCCGCGGAGTGGAATCTGCAGTTTCCGGAGATCCGTGTCATCAGCGTGCACACAAAGTAGTGTTGCCATTTCGAGTACCTAGGTAACGAGTTTGACACCGGGCGAGCATTTTTTTCGCACCCACTAGAGAAAAGTGCACGTTTTCCACTGCTGTTTTGGCTCTCAAGAATATCCGCAAACTGCCCCAATCCGGGAATCAACTGGTTTGTAATGAGCGAGATAAAACAATTCTTTTCCCACGATTGAGGTTTGGCCAATCAGTTGCTCTAGTTCTGGACAAGAGAGGGAGCGAGCGGTGTGCGCGCCTTCATCTAGCTATGTAGTGGGCCGACAGGGACCAACGTGAATAAAAGTACTTCAACCCCGGGATCGATCGCAGCAATCTTGCTGGCCGCCAGCTTAGGCGTGCCCGCGATGGCTCAGGCCGCCCCGGCGGCAAGTGGCGCTCCGCAGACCAGCGCCACCCCAGCGGCACCGGCTTCTACCTCCGCAAGCGCGTCGGGCGCCGCAACAGATTCTTCCACGTATGCGACTGGGCAACCTCTTCCCGCCAAGTCCAACGAGGGCTTTTGGGGAAAAATGAATCCCCTCGCCCGGAAGAAGTGGGTAAATCGTCAGGTAGCCCCTGTAAAGGATCGTTTAAATGAACTCGATCAGCTACAGGCAAAGAACGCAAACGACATCAAGGATGTAGACGCTCGGGCCCAGGCAGGAATTCATCAGGCGCAGACGACTGCGGATGCGGCGAACCAGCAGGCATTGCAGGCCAGCACTCAGGCCGGGCAAGCGCAGCAGTTGGCGCAGCAGGCAAATACGCAGACCGGTCAGTTGAATACCACCGTCAGTAACCTTGACCAGTATCAGCAGATCGCGGACACTGAACTTCACTTCCGGTCTACCCAGGTTGGGTTAAACGATAAAGCGAAGGAAGCATTAGACCAGGTCGCCACTCAGCTGCAGGGGCAAAAAGGTTACATCGTTGAGGTGCAGGGTTACTCCCGCGCTCACGGTCAAGTTGGAATACAGAAATCTCAGGATATGGCAGATGCAGTTGTACGTTACTTAGTCGTCGACCATCATGTGCCGGTTTACAGAATTTATCGCTTGGCGATGGGCAACGCTCCTCGCGAGGAAACCACAGATTCCAGCAAAAGCGGTACGGTCGTCCACGTAACGCTGATGCACAACAGTCTTGCGGCTTTGAACTCGTCAGTTAGTGGCGGTTCTCCAATAGGCGCGACGCAGCAGTCGAACCCGCAGCCCTCCCCCCGGAATGCTGCGTCGCAGCCCCAAAACTAAATAAGCCGCTCAAAAGCTCTCACACAACGAGAGAACCAAGGCAGATTGGCCCCTCACCCGAGGGGCCCTTTTTTTGCTACAAGGTACCGCAAAACAGCAAAACTCTAGACCTGATCCGTGTGCAAGCCATGATACGCCGCTCCCTACAAACCCGAGCATTTGTTTAAGCGCTACGCGCGGCTGCGTGGATCGCAAGCAGAATTTCGAGGAGAGGCTTGAGATCCTTTAGATTGAGCGCATTCGCTCCATCTGACTTGGCATTGGCAGGATCATCGTGGACCTCCAGAAACAGGCCGTCGACACCTGCGGCGACAGCAGCCCGGGCCAGAACCGGGATGAACTCCGGTTGTCCCCCGGACTGTCCGCCCGCCGAGGAAGGGGTCTGCACCGAGTGAGTCCCGTCGAAAACCACCGGGGCGATCTTGCGCATAATAGCCAAAGACCGCATGTCCACCACCAGGTTGTTGTAGCCGAAGCAGAATCCACGCTCGGTGAGAGCGACCCGCGGATTGCCGGCGGCCGCAACCTTCTCCACCGCGTAGCGCATATCCCACGGCGCGACAAACTGGCCCTTCTTGATGTTGACGGCGCGCCCGGTCCGCGCCGCTGCCAGCAAAAGGTCAGTTTGCCGGCAAAGGAACGCAGGAATCTGCAATACATCCACCGCTTCGGCCACCCGCTCGCAGTCATCCGGCTGGTGAACGTCGGTAATGACCGGGAGTCCGGTAGTTTCGGCGATGCGGCGCAAGATGCCTACGCCCTCCTCCAGGCCCGGACCGCGGAATCCCTTGGCTGAGGTGCGGTTGGCCTTGTCGTAGGAGGCCTTGAAAATGTAGGGCAGATGCAGATCGCTGGTGATTCGCTGGATGGCATCGGCCATGAATCGCGCGTGGGTCTCGCTCTCAATCACGCAGGGGCCTGCGATCAGAAAGAGCGAACCAGACCCCACACGCACGGTGCCGATTTCAAAGTCGTTCATTGCAAGGACTGGGTGAGGCTGTCCTGGTTCACGGATTTCGAGTGTGAGCGCAGGCGATTCTGGTAAGACGCGGTAATAAATGAGCGGAATAGCGGATGGGGTTCCAGCGGCTTTGATTTGAACTCGGGGTGGAACTGGCAGCCCAGGAAGAAGGGATGACCGGGGATCTCGACGATCTCCACATAGGTTGAATCCGGCGTAGTGCCGGTGATGCTCAGGCCCGCGCCTGTCAGCAGCGCTTCATATTCCCGGTTGAACTCGTAACGATGGCGGTGCCGCTCACTGATCTGGAGTGCTTCATAAGACCGGGCTGCGATGGAATCCTCTGCCAGAACGCACGGCCAGGCGCCCAGGCGCATGGTGCCGCCCATTTCCTCTACACCGGTGAGCTCGCGCAGTTTGAAGATGATACGGTGGGGTGTGGCCGGGTCGAATTCGCTCGAGCTGGCTCCCGCCAGCCCGCAAACGTTGCGGGCAAACTCAATGCAGGCGGTTTGCATGCCCAGGCAAATACCAAAGTAGGGAACGGCGTTTTCTCGCGCGTAGCGGATGGCGTTCAGCATTCCTTCAATGCCGCGCTTGCCAAATCCACCGGGAACCAGGATGCCGTCAAAACCAGCCAGCTGCTCTTCATATTGCCGGTCTCCTGGGTGTTTGCTCTCCAGGCCCTCTGCTTCAACCCAAGTGACGCGCAGCTTCAAATCATCGGCCAGGGCGCCGTGCACCAGCGCCTCCTTTAGCGACTTGTAACTGTCTTCGTACTCCACGTACTTTCCCACGATGCCGATCGAGACCTCGTCGCGGGGGTGGTAGCAACGATCCACCAATTGCTTCCACCGGGTCAGGTCAGGTTCCTTCGCCTCGATGTGAAGATACTTCAGCGCCAGCTTGTCTACCCCTTCTTGCGCGAAGGTCAGAGGCACCTCGTAGATCGAGGCCACGTCTTTGGCGGCGATCACGGCGCGCTCCTCGAGATTGCAGAAAAGGGCAATTTTGCTCTTGATCTCATGCGAGAGGAAGCGGTCCGTGCGGCACAACAGAATGTCGGGCTGGATTCCGATGGAGAGCAGCTCCTTTACCGAGTGCTGCGTGGGCTTGGTTTTCAGCTCCTGGGCAGCGCCGATCCAGGGAACCAGCGTCACGTGCACGAACACAGTGTTTTCCCGACCAGACTCCTGCCGCATCTGCCGGATTGCCTCCAGGAACGGCAGCGATTCTATGTCTCCCACCGTGCCCCCGATTTCGACAATGGTTACATCGTTGTCGGTAGCCACTTTGCGCATCGCATTCTTGATTTCGTTGGTCACATGGGGAATCACCTGGACGGTCTTTCCCAGGTAGTCGCCGCGCCGCTCCTTGGTGATGATCTGCTCGTAAATCCGGCCGGTGGTCAGATTGTTGTCCCGGCTTAGCCGGGCGTGGGTAAACCGCTCGTAGTGCCCCAAATCGAGGTCGGTTTCCGCGCCATCGTCGGTCACGAATACTTCGCCGTGCTGGAATGGGGAGAGGGTTCCTGGGTCGACGTTGAGATAAGGGTCGAACTTCATCAGGTTCACGCGCAGACCGCGGCTCTCCAGCAGGCATCCAATGGAGGCTGCGGCCAGGCCCTTGCCGAGGCTGGACACAACTCCGCCGGTCACAAAGATGTACTTTGCTGACATTGCTTCTTCACCTTTTTAATGTGGATGGGATTGGCGCACCGGGTGGGCACATACAAGTATCGCAGGAAGTCAAAACGAATGGAAGATGGAAGTCGTCTAAAGTAAATGACGAGGTCATGTCGTGTTGCGCATCCTGCTTCTCCTTGTGCTGCTGTTGTCGAGCCTGGCGGTCTGCCTTCCTGGGCTGGCGCAGGTTCCGAACCAGCGCCTGATCTTGAAGGATGGCTCCTACCAGGTGGTTACGAAGTATCAGAAGGTAGGCGACCGGGTGCGCTACTACAGCGCGGAACGTGGGCAATGGGAAGAGCTGCCGGAAAATCTGGTGGACTGGGCGGCGACCGCGACCTGGGCCAACGAACATAAGCCGGGCGCGCAGCCTGTCCCAGAACCGGTCACACCGGTCTCGCCGGCGATCCCGGAAGCTGCGGCGATCGACAAAGAGGAGCAACGCGCTCGCGCGCGAACCCCGGACGTCTTGCCCGGTCTGCGGCTCCCGGACCAGGACGGAGTTTGGGCGCTGGACACCTTTCATGACCAGCCGGAACTGGTAGCGCTGACGCAGAACGCAGGCGGCGTGAATCGCGAGACCGGGCACAATGTGCTGCGCTCCGCGTTGAACCCGGTTGGAGGCATACAGCAGAGCGTCCAGATTCCCGGTGCGGAATCGAAGATCAAATTGCACGTGAGCGACCCCGCGCTTTACGTCAGCATTACCGGTGTTGACGACAATGAAGCGGATGCCGCTGCGGTGACGGTGGATACCCACGGGGCCGCTTCGGTGAAGGACAAGAATTCACTCAGTTCTGCCAACAGCAATTACGCCATCGTGCGCGTGCGCAGCAACTTCAAGAAGGACTATCGCGTAGTCAGCGGCATCAAGATCGGGATGGGGAAGGTATCGCAGACCGAAGACGTAATTCCCACTACGGTTCAGGTTCTACCGGGAAATCGTTGGGTCAAGCTGACGCCGGCGCAACCGCTGACGATTGGCGACTACGCGCTGATGGAAGTGCTGGCGCCCGGCGAGGTAAACCTCTCCGTCTGGGACTTCCGAATCGATCCGCAGGGGCCCGACAACAAGAACGCCCTCATCCCCCTACAAAGGTCAAGCGACAACGACCGGTAGTGCTTGACGCTGCAAGTTTTCGTCACCAGCGTCAAAGCTAGATGGATCCCAAAAAACCGGTCACGGATGCGGCGCACCCGGCGATTGATGCGGGGATAGAGCCCAAAGGGGTTCGACTCGACCGACCTGTTACGGTCCGGAATTAAAGGCTGTGGCGGGCTCCGCCATCATTTTCGGCCCACGTACGCTGGTGCGAACGTAGGGCACCCGTGTGGATCTGTGGGACCCGCCACAGTTTGAGGGGGAGGGCTCCGGTATTCCACATCTCGCGAAAAACGAGCGAGATGCCCCGAATTTCCTGTACGCAGCTCTTGACAGGACCGCGTGTGCGACTCTCTTTAAGGAGAGCCGCATGAAGTTCAGGGAACCCACGAAACTACACAGGAAATCGGGGATGTGGGGCACCCGGCGATGGTGGCGGGGATAGAGTGCAAAGCGCGTTCGACTCGACCGACCTGGTTACCCACGCTACCGATAAACGGTGCTCTTGCGTGCACCATATGTTATTCTTAATCTGCGCTAAATTGTTTGGTTGTCAGCCTTTCTCGTGTTCTGAGCTAGACTGCCTGCACTTGACCTCTTTCCTTCGAAAGCCGGTCCGATACCGCCCAAGCCCTTCAGCGTAGTCGTCGCGAATTCGCGCCGGCGGTTGGAAGCACGCGCTTCCCTGGCATGGTGCGGTTTACGGGCGATGCTTGGCGATTTCGCCAATACCCCCTCCGCAGCGCGATAAAACTGCACATCTTTCAGTGCGGTTCAACAATGCCAGATTCAGCATCTTCAGCCTGAAGGCCGAAGCCGACAGACATCTTCGTGTCGGCAAAAAGGCCCTCTGGTTTTTATTGGATCGCCGGGCGGACGAAGCCGCGCGGAGATGAACAGAACTCCAGGTCTCACACAGAGATCGGAAACAAGGGATTTAATCTTGAACGAATTTTCAGCATTACCTATATCGGCGAACCTCAAACAGCGTCTCGCCAAAGCCAATTTTGTGACCCTCACCCCCGTCCAGGTGGGTGCAATTCCTCCCGCGCTCGAGGGCCGGGATGTTCTGGCGACGGCTCAAACCGGCACCGGTAAGACCCTAAGCTTCCTCATTCCCATCATCGAGAAGCTGCAGAAATCGCAGGCAAAGGTTGCCAGCGCATTGATCCTGTTACCCACCCGCGAGCTCGCGATGCAAGTGCAACAGGCCTGCGCGCAATTGATCAGTTTCCCCACCGCTCTGGTAGTCGGTGGCATGGCCGAGGGCCCACAACTGGATAACATCCGTCGCGGCGCACGGCTGATCGTCGCTACCCCAGGCCGTTTGGAAGACTTCATCGGGCGCAAGCTGGTCAAGCTCAACCAGGTCGAAATCCTGGTCCTCGACGAAGTGGATCGCATGCTCGACATGGGCTTCAAACCAGCCATCCGGCGCATCGTTGCGTCCATCCCTGCGGTGCATCAGACGCTCTGCTACTCGGCAACGCTCGAGGGTGCAGTGCGCGAAGTAGCCGGCGACTACCTGAAGAACCCGGTACGCGTCGAAATCGGCTCCGTACTTAAGCCGGCAGAAAACGTTAAGCTGCAGACCTTTGAAGTAAGCTCGGATCGCAAGTTGCACTTATTGGAACACCTGCTCCGTTCTGAAGATGGAAGCTTTCTGGTCTTTGTCCGTACCAAGCACGGCGCAGAGCGCGTGGCCAAGAAACTCGTCCACGCCGGTTGGAAGGCGACCAGTATTCATGGTGACCGCAGCCAGTCCCAGCGCAATGCTGCACTACGCAGCTTTGCTCAGGGTGGACATCGCGTCCTGGTGGCCACCGATGTTGCCGCCCGCGGCATCGATGTAGACCATGTGGCGCACGTCGTTAATTACGACATGCCCAAGGTCGCGGAAGATTTTGTGCACCGTGTCGGCCGTACCGGCCGCGCCTCCCGCAGCGGTGTAGCCTCCACCTTTGCTTCTCCGGAAGAGAAGGGTGATCTGAGGAAGATCGAGCGCGCGTTGCGTATCAACATGCAGCGTTTTCGGGTGAAGGATGCCCTTCCGCTCGCCGTCTAAATAACCGCAAACCAACAAAAAAGGGAAGCCCGCCGGGCTTCCCTTTTTTCGTACGGAGTGAGCCTACTTCTTCGGCTGGGTAGCAATGATCTTGGCGCGGATCTTGGTGTAGGTTGCCTGGGGAATGATCTTCTTATTTACCAGATCCGTCTTGGTCTTGTAGGGCCTGCCGTCAATGATCTTCTGTGAATAAACGTCGCCGATTCCGGGCAGCGCGCTGAGATCGGCTTTGCTGGCCGAGTTGATGTCTACCAATGCCGGGGCCGCCGGGGGCGTGGTCTGCGCCATCATGGCGTGACCGATGGAGGGCCGCGCGCCCGACTGGGCTATGGCTGCACCGCCCACAAGACCCAACGCCAGCAATATGGTCAGAGTTTTTTGTGACAGGCCCTGCAATTTTCCAGTCATCATCATGGTTCTCTCTCCTGATCTCTTTCGGTTGCAGCGCAATGCTACACCAAACGATAGCTACATGATCTGGTTCGAGTGAGCAGGAGGGGAGATTGCTTTGCGCCGGTCCAGTTCGCCGCGCACCATATTCAGCCCGTAAATGCAGGCCTCGAACGAACCGGCAAGCCGCCCGAAAAAAGGGGCCTCCTGCTTGTACTCAAAGAGATCGAATTGGGAAACGATGTAGTAACTTTGTTTGCCCGCCTGCACCATTTCGAAAAAATTGTCCCGGTCCGCCTGTCCTGATCGATGCATCGACTCCGGATACATCCCGGTAAAGAACAAAGTGTAGTCGCCGATGTGTTTCCGCCGCTCCCTTTCCTCGCCGAAGGACGATGCCGTGCCGTGAACCGGATCGGACGCGAGCAGCATTTCTCCCACCTCGCGCACGGGATTACCCGCTGCGTCGCGGATGCGATAGATGTTTTCCGCGCGGCAGAATTCAGTGAGCAGATCGGCGACGTAGCTGGAGATTTCGGCGTCGCGCAAGCCAAGGCGTGAGTCGTAGCATTCGGAAACAACTTCGTGGAAGAGCTGGCGTAAGGAGTGCTCTTGCGGGATCAAAGTTCACCTCCAGTGACGGCTGGTGTTTGTTCCTTGCCAAGGCTGCTGAGCTGGGGGGTGCCCCACAGCCACTTCATTTGTCTACCTTTGACTCGAAGCTTAGGCGATTTGTTGCGGTTTACGAAGAGATGAATGTAGTGTTACAGGAAATTTTTGGCAGTCGTGAGAGGCAACTGCGAAGTTGTACCTCGTCCGATACTAGCGATACGCCCTTCGGAGGATTGAATCCGCGAGAAACGGTTACCGAGGAAAACACCGGTTAACGCCGCCGGAGCCAAGACCTTAAATGACACAGTGACGGTTTGCTTGGAAGATCGCTTGCTGGGGGGGGACTGCAGATCCCTACGCTTCGCTCCGGTCGCGATGACAAGGGGAGGGTCGTGGCTTACCGGGGAATTCGCGATTGGGCTGTGTGGAGTTTAGAAGGGGCGATCGGTTACCGGAGAGAACTGCAAATCCCTCCACTTCGTCCCAAAGCAAAAGGGGCTGGCGATCTTGCCAGCCCCTTTCGTCCGGTTGCGTGTTATTACCGCGCGGCGACTGTTTCCTGTTTGCCGGCGCCCATCTTGGCCAAGCGGTCAGCCAACAGCTTCTCCAGCTTTTCAAGTGCTGCGCTGAAGCCCTCGATACCTTCCTTCAGCTTGTCGTGAGCCATTTGATCCTCAGCATGCATCTTCTCGAAGATTTCTTCGTTCATCGGAATCTTCTCAATCTGCAAATTCTGAGCATTCTTCGGGTCAAGCTTGCGGGGTAGATCGCCTTCCGTGTTTTTGAGCTCTTCCAGCAGCTTGGGAGCGATCGTAAGCAAATCGGACCCTGCCAGCTCGCGAATTTCGCCAATATTGCGGAAGCTTGCGCCCATCACCACAGTCTTGTAACCGAACTTCTTGAAGTAGTTGTAAATCGTAGTGACCGATTGCACGCCCGGGTCTTCAGTGCCCTGATAATCCTTACCAGTGCTCTTCTTGTACCAGTCGAGGATCCGGCCCACAAACGGCGAAATCAACGTCACCTTCGCTTCAGCACAAGCAACCGCCTGGTGAACGCCGAACAGCAGCGTCAGGTTGCAATGGATGCCTTCCTGTTCCAGCCGCTCCGCCGCCTTGATGCCCGGCCAGGTGGAAGCAATTTTGATCAGCACGCGTTCCCGCGAAATACCCGCCTGATCGTACTGCTTGATAATGTCCCGCGCCTGCTTCATGGTCGCTTCTGTGTCGTAGGAGAGGCGCGCGTCCACTTCGGTCGAGACTCGGCCCGGAACAATGGCCAGAATCTTCTTGCCAAACGCGACCGCCAGATGGCGGAAGGCAAGATTGGCTACGTCCTTATCGTTGGCCTGGGGCCCCAGCTGTTTCTTGGCCTCAAGCAACACGTCATCCACAATGGGTTGATACTCCGGCATCTCTGCGGCTGCGGTCAGCAGAGAAGGATTTGTCGTTGCGTCCTGGGGCTTGTACTTCTCAATAGATTTAATATCCCCCGTGTCGGCGACGACGACCGTCATTTCGCGAAGCTGTTCGAGCAGAGTCTTGGCCATGCGCATCTCCTTGCTTTCACCTTCAAGTGTAAGCCTTCACATAAGTGAGATTCTTAAAATTGCAATAGGG
>Ga0302180_10002286_pt1 | contig 14875 bp, 13 predicted proteins | sample I_Palsa_E3_2_FD_200575 | JGI IMG/M metagenome (GOLD analysis project Ga0302180, IMG submission 200575) | Peat permafrost microbial communities from Stordalen Mire near Abisko, Sweden - I_Palsa_E3_2 | ecosystem: Environmental > Terrestrial > Soil > Palsa > Peat permafrost | place: Sweden... | reverse complement strand
AATCATTTTATCCTCCCGCCCCGAACCTCATTCTTCATCCACCGGACGACCCGGAATGGCACGTTTTCTACGTGATCCACAATGGCGTCCGCTATACCGGAATGCCCGCCTGGGACAAGACTTTGTCGGAACCGGATATGTGGAAGGTCACCGCATTCCTTACCCGTATCGACAAGCTTCCTCCCGCGGTGCAGGAATATTGGAAGAAGACGGGTGGCGTTGCAGACGCTCCGACCGGGGAATCAGGACACACCGACCACAAGTAGTTCGGCGCAGCCTGCGCTAGCCGGCAAATTGGCAGGGTTCTATCGGCAGTGTCTACCCTGGCGGATAGCTGAAGTTGATGGTGATCAAAGTTTGGGTTGCCGCGGCGTGGCCGTTCAGATTGTAAGGCTGAAACCGCCACTGCTTGACAGCGGCAATTGCCGCACGACCCAGAATAAAATATCCTCGAACAATTTTCAGATCCTGAACGCTGCCATCGCGGCCAATCACAGCCTGCAATACGACAGGCCCGTGAAGTTTCTGTGCTGATCCTTCAGGCGGATAGACCGGATCCACGACGTGAACCAACAGCGCTCGGGCCGAGTCTTCGCTCAACGCGACCGGTTCATCCATTTGCTGAGCTGTGGGCTGACCTGCAGGTTGGGACTGTATCGAAACGGGCATCATCTGCGCCGGAGTCACCGTGACCACAATCGGTCGCTCGATGGGCTCTGAATTCTTCATGCTTTCCGGGATCGCCACGCGGGCTAGGTGGACGGGCGCCACTGCCTCATGCTCCACCATCGGCGAGGGAAGCGGAAAGTCAGAAGCTTTGGGCAGCGGAATACGCGATTCCGTGAGCGTGGACTCAGTTGCAGCCACTTTCAAGGCGGCCGTCTGTCCATTGGAGCTTGAATCCCGGCTGAAGTACGCATCTTGTTGGGCATCGCTGCCGGCGGACTGCAGCGGTGGCGCTCCCGTATTGTTGCTATAGAAAAGAGCGGCCACGGATTCCCGCAGGACATCAAGCTTCCCTTCCGGCGTGCGGGTCAAATACAGGACGACATCGCGGGAGCTCCACAGCAGAAATGCCGCCAGAAGGACAAGCGCGGCAGCGAGAACGGCGCGAAATCCCAGGGCGCTTTTCCGACCAACGGAATCTTCTTCCGGCAGCGTGGTACCGGGCTCGCGATCCGTGGCCGGATCGGTTTTGTGCGCAGAATTTGCCTGTCGTTTCTGGTCAACGCGTTCCCCTGCCTGGCTGGCAGCAGAATCAATACTCGGGGCTTCATCCCTTCGCGCCTGATCTCCGGCCAACGACTCACGCGCATCCTCGGCGCTCATCGGTTGCATCTTCTCGCACGCTTTGGTAAGAACGGCCTGGGCTTCATTTGCGGAAACTGGGCGAGTGACCAGGAATTCCAAATGGCTTTCGCGCAGTTCGGTCGGCGTGGGATCGTGGTCGACGATGGCAATGGCAACGGTGTCGCGATTCGGAGTGGACTCGCGCGCACGCTTCAGCAGGAAGCTCGCCTCGGGCTGGTCAGCCCAGTCCGCGATGACGCACGAAAATGCTCGTGTCTTCCCTTTTTCTATGGCAGTAAAAATGTCCGAACAGACCTCGGCGTGGATTCCGGCGGCTGTGCACGCTGCCGTCATCGCCGTGTTTGTCTCGGCGCTTTTTGAAAACAACAGAGCTCGGAAAGCCATCCCGGTTAGAGCTTATCCAGATCTTCGTCACCGCGACAGGTAACGAGCGGGTGATGCACTCTTGGCAAACGAGGAGGGTCCCCGTCCAGGCGGCTGGTTACTTTGGTAAATCTCCTATCGGGTTAACCCCGAAAAGCGGCTGGTTACTTTGGTAAATCTCCAATCGGGCTAACCCCGAAAAGCAGCTGGTTACTCTGGTAAATCTCCAATCGGGCTAACCCCGAAAAGCAGCTGGTTACTCTGGTAAATCTCCAGTCGGGTTAACTCCGAGCGGGCGGCTGGTCACTTTAGTAAGTCTCCAATCGGGTTAACCCCGAAAAAAGTCAGATCTCGGCCCACTGTCCCGAAAACTCATGGCGTAATGTCTGCTGCAATTCCTGCAGCTGTTCCTGCATTTCTTTCTGCCGTTGCTGCAAGTCCTCTTGCCGGTCCTGCTCTGCCGCCTGCAAGGCCTTTTGCCGTTCTTGCAGTTCCTGCTGGCGATCTTGTGCGTTTTCCTTCATTTCCTCTTCCTGTTCCTTCAGTTCCTGCTGACGTTCTTTTAATTCATCCTGACGTTCCTTGATCTCTTCCTGCCGCTTTTGCATTTCGTTCTCGATGTCTTTCCAGCACCTGGTTTGCAGCGCTTTCTCGATAGACGGGCCGATACGAGCCATTACATCTCCGGCGCGGCTGATTGCCTGTTCCGTCTCCGCTGTGAGGCTGGGAATGTCGAAGCTATCTTCGAGAAAGTCGCCCGAATCCTTCTTTTCCGGAAGAGTCAGCGTCAGGGTTTGCTCGCGCCTGTCGCGCATCACCACGACCGAGGCCGTCGGTCCCGAGGATGAGTGCAGGGCGTGAGAGAAGTCCGAAGTATCATGTACCGGCTGATCATTAAGCTTCACGATCACATCTCCGGCGCGGAATCCGGATTTGTCCCCGCGGCTGCCCTTTTCCACTGAACGCACGAGTACACCCTTACCGTCCTTGACGCCGAAGAAGTCTCCAAGTTGTGGAGTGATGTTCTCGACCATCAGCCCGCTGTGCATCCCGGAGTGGACGACGATCACAGAGACGGGCAGGTCGAAATCTGGCATCGACGGCATCGAGGGTATCTCCGGCATTTGCGGCAAATGGGGCTGCCATGCCATCGACTTGTGCCGGTCCGCAAGCTGTACCTTGATGGTTAGCGCTTGCCCGTAGCGGCTGATGCCGAGAGCGACGATGCGGCCTGGCGGCGTCTCCTTGATCATTCGCCGCAATTGGGCCTCGCTTTCGACCGTCGTCCCATTCAGACTGAGAATGACGTCATGCTCATGCAGACCGGCTTTCCCGGCGGGAGCGTCCTGGTCGACCATCGTGACTTCCACGCCATGCTCTTCCTTTAGCTTTAACTCGCCCAGCCGGTCCTGAGAGACGTCAGCGATATCCACGCCAAGATACGCAGATCCGCTGGCGCCTTCATCCGAGCTGTAGCCCCCAACCCAGTTTTCGCCCCTACTGTCATAGTTCAACTGCTCCGGTAGCGCACTGGCGACCAGAGAAAAAAGAGACATACCAAGCAGGAAGCGATGAATCATAGTCCCTCCGAATAAGCGCCTCGTTAGTCGCCAGTCTTCAGTTGGCCGCAGGTTGTCGGTCGCCAGCGAGCCCTTGCGGTTCGCAGCGAATCGCAAGCGACCAAACGACGAACGACCGGACGACGAATGAACGATCCACCCAGCTAGCGACTGATGCGGCGGAAGTTGACATTGCCAGAATTCGTTCGAACCTTCAGCACCGGGCCGCCACCGTTGAGCTGGCCCTCTGCCGTCACCGTCTTCTGCCACGGGCCGCCTTCGCTCGACACGTGAATCTCGGAGAAGTCGCTGTGGATGTTATGTCCGTTTGCCACTTCGATTTCTGCGCGTATCGAGATAATCAGATCACTCGCCAGATAAACAGTGATATCGCCAGCGGAAGTCTCGAGCGTGGAATCGTTGCGAGCCGCGGCTCCGTTTGACCCCAGAAGCTTGACAACGATTCCGCCGGCCGAAGTCTCCGCCTGCACCGAGGTTGCGCCATTCAATTCGATACTGCCGCCGCCGGTCTCGGCCTGGACTCGTCCCTTTGCCGAAGCGAGCCGGATGCTGCCAGCGCCGGTCTCAATCTTGGCTGACCCACCGATCTCACCGAGATCGACGCTTCCACCGCCGGTTGACGCTTTCACCGTCCCGCTGCACTTATTGACTCGAATACTGCCCCCGCCCGTTTCGAGCACGGCGCCTTGCAGTCCGGAAAGTACAACGACGCTTCCCCCGCCACTTTCGGCCTTGATCTCACCCTTGGCGGACGCGATCTTGATGTTTCCTCCGCCGGTCTCGAGCGTAACGTCGCCCTCCACACTGCCGACATCGATTCCACCTCCGCCGGTCTCCGCGGTCACGGGGCCTCCGACGTCATCCACCCGAATATTTCCGCCACCACTTTCCAGTTCGACGCGTCCGGCAACTCCAGTCTCGGTTACGTTGCCGCCGCCGGTTTCGATTTTGCTCGCTACGAGGCTCCGGGGTACGTTGACCACAAGTTCATCCGAGCACCTGCTGTCCTGACCGTGGGACTCCGCCCCGATCCAGGCTGTGTCTCCCTTTACCGTCGCGCTGAATTTGTAAGACTCAAACTGGCGGCGGGCTTGTTCTTCCGAAGATGTATAGGCCTTGCGATGAATGACATATGTGATACGCGCCTGCGATCCTCCCTGAACCCTTACCGAACCTGCGGCCAGCTTTACTCGCAGATTCTTCGCGGCACCGAGGTCTCCACTCATTTCCTGTACCCAGTTGCCGCCCTCGCGATATATGCGAGTTTCTTGGCACAAAGCGAGTGATGCCAGCGTGCTAATTACCAGTCCGATGCTGGCGAGTTTTAGTGACTGCTTCAATGAAGGTTCTCCTGTCTGTCCGTCGCTCGTCATTGGTCATTGGTCGTCAATGATTGGTCGAGGTGCATTCGCCAACCTTCGCAAGCACTTGGCGAACGACCAGCGACCAACGACTGACGACGGTGCTAATCCATCTCCGGCATTTGTGCGAGCATCGTACGGGCCTGGGAGCGAATCGATGGATTCTGATCCGTCTGCCCGAGTTTCGTCAGCACCGAGCGCACGTTGCTGTCGGTTTTCATCGGTTCTACCAGTCGCAACGCCTCCATTCGAACGCCAGAGTTCGAGTCGCTGATCAGCGCCTGCAAAACCCCATCCCGCACGGCCGCATCCTGTCGCACGAAGCCACTTAGCCCATCCAGCGCCTTCAGACGCACGCCCGGATTGGTATCGTTCTGCAGCGCGTACATGAGCATTTCCCGAACCCGCGAATCGTTTGCCGCCTGCGTCAGCACATCCACCGAGTCCATTCTGACTCCCGAGTTGTAATTGTTGCGCGCCGCGAACAACAGCAGTTGCTGGATGCGCTGGTCGTTCAGCGATCCCTGCGCCTCCTGGGTCGAAACCGTGTCGTACTTGATGCTTACCTTATTCGAGCCCGGGTCCTGCGTCACCGATCGGATGCCCGTGATTGCGGCCGACTCGGTCGGCCCGATCGACGTATTGCCGCTGCCCGATTCGGACGAGCCAAGTATCACGCGATCGCTGCCGCGCGCCAAGAGAAAGTTATAAGTCGCGCCAATGCCTCCCCCAAATCCAACGATGAAAATTGCCGCCGCCAGCGCCGGCGCCATTCGAGCCTGCCGCAGCCAGAGGGCCGGTTCAAGGATCATCCGATGCCAAAAGCGGCCCGGTTGCGCCGTCTCGAGCGCTTCCTGCAAGCGCATCCGCGATGCCACGAGCAGGTTCGGGGTCGGTTCGACCACCGGCATCTCGGAAAGCGTAGCGTGGAACTTGCGCGCCGCTTTTAACTCCGTCGCGCACTCGGGACACCGCGCCAGGTGCTGCTCCAGTTCGTAGCGGGCATCGTCCTCAAGTTCGTTGTATACATGGAACAAAATGTTCTGCCGCACCCAATCACATTTCATTTTCGTATCCCTTCGCGGGAACTAATCCGAATTTCATGAATTCGCAGGTCATCGCATCTCCGCCAGCGCGCTGCGCAGTTTTTGCGTCGCGCGAAACAAAGTATTTTTCGCCGTCTCTTCCGTCGTATTCAACATCTCGCCCACGGTGCGCAACTTCAACCCGTGATAATGCTTCAACTCGAAGACCATGCGCTCGCGGGGAGTGAGCGTCGTTAATGCCGACCCGATCTTCCGCCCCAGTTCTCGCCGCATCAGATCGCGCTCCGGATTTGCCCCCGAGCGCACATCGGCGAACTGCTCAATTCTGCTGTACTCTTCGCCCGAAGCGTCCACGGCCACCGGCGCCTCTTCCTTGCGCACACTTCGCTTGCGCAGGTGATCGAGGCAGAGATTGGTGACGATCCGGTAGATCCAGGTGTAGAAGGAACACTCAAAGCGGAAGCTACCCAGATTCTTGTAGGCCTTCAGAAAGGCTTCCTGATAGACGTCCTGGGCGTCGGACTCGGATCCGGTCAGGTGCAACGCCAGCCGCAGCACGGATTGATCGTAATGGCGCACCAGCACCTCGAAGGCTGCGCGGTTGCCCTGCTGCGCCTCCCGGATTAAACCGGTGTCGTCGATTCGGTTTCCCTGCGCTGCCAAAAAGCCTCTCGCGTTGGGGTTCCGGTTGCCGCTGCCATGTTCCGTCCGCCGCGGACGGGAAATTTCGCCAACCGGTATCGCGACTGCGTAAGAATCGGCCGGCATCGTCTATCACTATCCCCTACAAGTAGTCGAACCTCGTTCTTGCCTTGCTCAGAAATAGACGGGGCAGCAACTCGAAGGTTAGCAGATTATGAGGAGTTGGCCCTTGATTTGCTTGACGGTGGGAGACAGGAGGCCTGTCCATGTGATGGCTTGTCGTCGGGGGGGAACAGGCGTCCTCGCCCGTCGAAGCGGCGTTGTTCCGGAACCGCCCAAGGTACAATAAATCAGCGCCGAGGCCACCGGATTCATGTACGAAGTCACTGTTGAAGACACATTTGCCGCCGGGCACTACCTGCGCAACTACAAAGGCAAGTGCGAGAACCCGCACGGCCACAACTACAAGATTCGTGTGACCCTGGCCGGTGTGCTGCTCGATTTCAAAGACCTGAAAGACGTCATGAAGCACGCCATCGAGCGTCTCGACCATCAGATGATCAACGAAATAGAGCCTTTCACCGTCCTCAATCCGTCCGCCGAAAATCTTGCAAAATATTTCTACGACGAAACCAACGAGCGCTTGAGCAGCGTAACCAATGGCCGGGTGAGAGTAAAAGACGTCACGGTTTTTGAAACCGATGTGACCACCGCCCGCTACAGCGAGTGAAATCGTTAAGTCGTTGAATCTTCGATGCATTGAGCGATTGAAATTCAAAGATGGAACCTTTCAATGATTCGACGACGAATGAGTCAATGATCCGATGCAGGTATCCGAAATCTACAAATCGCTTCAGGGCGAATCGACCTATGCTGGACTGGCCTGCGTCTTCGTGCGTTTGACCGGATGCAACCTGCGCTGCACCTGGTGCGACAGTGAGTTCAGTTTCGTGGGCGGGAAGAGGATGACTCAGGACGAAGTGCTCAGCGCAGTGGCGCGGCTCAGTCCGACCGGCGGACTAATCGAAATCACGGGCGGCGAACCCATGTTGCAGGAGCGCGAAGTCATCCCGCTCATGGAGCAAATGCTGGATGCGAACTATCAGGTATTGCTTGAGACCAGCGGCGAGCGCCCGCTCGGGCGTGTTCCCGAACGGGTAATCAAGATCGTTGACGTAAAGTGTCCGCACTCCGGCGAGCCCGATACCTTCGCGCTAGAGAATCTGGAGATGCTTCGGCCGCATGATGAACTCAAGTTCGTCTTGAGTGACCGTGCCGATTACGAATTCGCTCGCGACTTTGTCCTCAGTCACCGCCTTGCCGAGCGCGTACACACGATCCTGTTTTCTCCTGCGTTCGAAAAGACTGCCTCCGGAGCGCGCGATACTTCGCACTGCCTACTTGACCCGCAAGAACTCGCCCAATGGATTCTCAGCGACGATGTCCGGGCGCGGCTCAGCCTGCAAATCCACAAACTGATCTGGGACCCGGCCGCCAAGGGTGTATAGCGGAAGACCAGAAACTGGATGGTTAAATGGTTGTCTTTTCGTGTGTTCCCCGCCCAACGTGAATGAGGCCGTCCGAAACCAAGGTACCAGAGTAACTTGAGGTAACCACCTTCGCTAAAGCATGATTTCCCAAGGAAGAACGGGACAAGTCCTGGTTCCTGATGGCGGAGGTGTTGTGAAGCGTTCAACGATGAGAATGTTCCTTTCGGGAACGGTCGTTCTTCTGGTTACCCTCGTTCTTCCAGGATGCGGTGGCAGCGCAGGTCAACCCATCGCCGTAGGCTTGAGCTCCAGCGTCAGTGGCAACAGCATCGATCAAGGCCAGACCGTCACAATTACCGCTGCTGTTTCGAACGATACGAAAAATGCCGGTGTGCAGTGGGGCGTTTCGGGCGGGGGATCACTGACCGGCCAAACCACGACCTCGGCTACCTACAATGCTCCCGCCTCAGTAACCGCCGCGTTTACGGCGACGATCACCGCGACCTCGATCTCGAATCCGAACAAATCGTCAAGCCTGCAGATCAAGGTCAATCCATTGCCGGCCATCACAACGACATCGCTGCCGCAGGCGACTGCGGGGGCTGCCTATAGCGCGACTCTAGTCGTATCGGGTGGCGCGAGTCCGTATAAGTGGACTGTCACGTCCGGAACATTGCCTGCAGGATTGAGTTTGAACAGCGGCTCCGGAGTCATCAGCGGCACACCGACCGGCGCGAGCAGCAGCTCTGTGACTTTTGAAGTGACGGATGCGGCGGGCAACTCAGCCAGCCGAGCTATCTCTATAACCGTCGCTCCCCCTCCACCACTGACGATCACGACCACATCCTTGCCCGGGGGAACAAACGGCACGCCATATACTCAAACGCTGCAAGCGTCCGGCGGAGTTTCTCCCTACACATGGCTCCTTACCTCGGGAAGTTTGCCCCCAGGCTTGACCTTGAGCAGCAATGGCGTGATTTCGGGCACGCCGAGTGGAACTACCACGACCACTTTCACCTTCACCATATCCGTCACCGATTCCGAAACGCCGACGCACGCCACCAGAACGGCGACCCTGAGCATCGCCGTCACCCAGCCGCCCCTCAGCATCGTAACTACGTCGCTCGTCCCTGGCAGCGTCGGAAACCCATACAGCCAAACCTTGCAGGCGATTGGCGGAATGCCACCTTATACCTGGAGCATCATCCTCGGCACATTGCCAACGGGCCTGATCCTAAACCCCGCTACTGGCAGCATCACCGGCACGGCGACAGCTACCGGTTCCTCCACGATCACGGTCAACGTTACAGATTCGGCCCACACCACGGTGACATCACAACCGCTAACCATTGTCATCGATACCGCGCTCGCCATCACGACGACATCGTTGTCGGGCGGCAGCGTCGGCACGGCCTATAGCGCAACCCTTCAGGCGACAGGTGGAGCGCAGCCCTATACATGGAGCGTCTCCAGCGGCAGCTTGCCTCAAGGGCTCTCGCTCAAGGCGAACGGGGTAATCTCGGGAACGCCGACGGCGGCTGGAAGCTCGACCTTTACGGTTCAGGTCGCCGATTCGGAAAGTCCAGCGGTCATCAGGCAGGCAACTTTCAGCATTACGATCTCTGCAGCGAGCTGCCCAAACAATTTCAGCCTCAAAGGAAATTATGCATTCGTAACCAATGGCTGGAGCAGCACCCAGCCAACCGCCACATCCAGCTTGGGCAGTTTCGCAGCCGACGGCAACGGCAACATTACGAGCGGCCTGCTTGATATCGCCGACCAGAACAGCTCATTCGGACCGGCGAGTGGTACATTTACGGGAACGTATTGTGTTGCCTCGAGCCGGCTCGCCACAATCAATTTGACCTACGGCGGCACGCTCAGCGGTGGCAACACGTTTATCGCGGCTCTCGATTCGAGCGACAACAACGGTCACATCATTTCTTACGACGACAGCGGACTCAAGGTCTCCGGACTGCTGCGCCAGCAGAACACGTCAGCCTTTTCGACCACCCAAATCAATGGCAATTTCGCCTTTGGACTTGTCGGCGCCGATCAGGTAGCCAACCGCTATGCCATGGCTGGTGAATTCCATGCGAACGGCAGCGGCACCCTTTCTGGCACGGATGATAACGATGATGCCGGAGTGATCGAATCGGCACAAACTCTAACCGCGAGCGATTTCACGGTAGCATCGACGGGTCGGGCCACAGCGACGATTGCCTCCAACGGCATAAACCAGAACTACGTTTTCTACGTGGTCAGCTCTTCCGAGATGCTGATGATGGCCATCGACTCGACGCTGACGCCGCCGGTAATCCTGGCGGGTCAGGCCCTGCAGCAAAGCGGGACATTCACCGACGCTTCACTTGACGGCGCCAGCGTGATCGAACTGCAATCGCTCACCAACAGTGGAGCTCAGCCCGCGGTCACAGCCGGAGTCATCACCACGAACGGCACCTCTAACCCCGCGACATATACCATCACTGCCGACCAGAACCAGGGCGGCACAATGGACACGCTGAGTGAGACTGGCACCATCAGTTTTACGCTCGGCGGCAGCGGTCGCGTGACGCTGACTCCGACCGGCGGAGGCAGCACCCGCGTCTTCTACCTCATCGCCCAGAACCAGGCTTTTGCAGTTGGAACCAACATGGGCGTGGATTATGGCATGTTGTCCCCGCAAACTTCCGGTAGCTTCACCATCGCCTCGCTCTCCGGCACTTACCTTGGCGGAAGTCAACCGCCAGTGAGCGCGAGCGTGAACGAAGAGGCCGACAACATGGATTCGAACGGAGCCGGCTCTCTGACTGGAACGGCGGACAAGAACAGCACGGCCGGTACGCAGTCGGGAACTTTTTCAGCGACCTATTCAGTTTCGTCTGGCGGGCCGAACGGACGACTGATCGTGAGCCAGAGCAACGTTCCGGTTCTGTATCTGTATATGATCTCGACCTCGCAGTTTGTAGCACTGCCGGTCAGTTCATCGCAGATCCCTAACCCTGACCCGAAGCTGATTGATTTTCATCAGTGATCCTCCGGGCGTGATCGATGACCGACCTCCGGCCGCGCGGGCTCTCGTTGCGGCCAGGGCCAGTTATACTCGTCGCGTACAGAGCACGGGGCGCACGGTGGACCGGCTCCGATTTTTATCGTAATCTCTTCATTTCCTGCCCCACTTCCAGCGCAAACCACGGCAGCCGAAGAAATGAACCTCGGCGCTCAGGCCTCCAGGCAATCGAGATACGACGAAGCTATTTACCATTTTTAAAAGTGCGTGGTCTTGGCTCCAGAGAACACGGTCGCACATCTCTATCTGGCGATGGCCTATGTCCAGCAATACATTCCTGGCGCAGAAGCGCCCGAAAATCTTCGCATGGCGGAGAAAGCTCTCGACCAACACCGGCAAGTACTCGATCGAAATCCCGCGTCTCCAACTCGGATCAGCCGGACCAGGATCCCGGCAATCCCGAAAACTACTATTACATTGGCCTGATCGACCGAACCGAGACCTATGCTTCGCGTCAAGAAGCAGGCGCCAAACTCGGCATGGGATTCCCTTCCTTTCCGGGACGAGGACGTGTGTGCCGACTTGAAAGAGAAGAATACCGCCAACATTCAGGAAGGTATCGATAGCCCTACCAGGGCGCTTCGGCTGGCCCGGACTACGACGACGCCATGGCCTACATGAACCTGATGTACAGGGAACGCGCCGATATCCGGTGCGATGACCCCGCAGCCCGCGACGCCGACTTGAAAACCGCCGCCGAGTGGGTCGACATGGGCATGGCGACCAAAAAAGCGAAGGAGAAAAAAGCCGATCTTGGCACCAAGCCCACAGCGGCGGATGCCAAGTAACCGGCAGTCACCGAAAGCATTTCGGGCGAACTGATAAAATCAAGCTAGGTCATGTCCGCATCTTCCCAACTCATTCAGATTGAACTTGGCCCCAAGGTACCGATCCCGAAGCCCTCTTGGCTGAAGGCGAAGGCCCCGGTCGGCGACAACTTTCACAATCTGAAGAAGCTGGCGCGCGGACTCGGCCTGCACACGGTTTGCGAGTCGGCGCAATGTCCGAATATCGGAGAATGCTGGCACCACCACACCGCGACCTTCATGCTGCTGGGCGATATTTGCACCCGCCGCTGCGGCTTCTGCGCGGTGCCGAAGGGGCGTCCCCAGGCAATTGACTGGGACGAGCCACGCCGCGTAGCCGAAGCGGTTCGAACCCTGGGCCTGCGACATGCAGTCGTGACCAGCGTGAATCGCGACGACGACAATGTTGGCGGCGCCAGGATTTTTGCCGAAACCATCCGCCAGATTCGCGAGTTCGTGCCAGGATGCCGAGTCGAGGTGCTGATTCCCGACTTCCAGGGTTTGGAAGAACCTCTGAGAATCGTGCTCGACGCCAAGCCGAACGTGCTGAATCACAATACCGAAACTGTTCCGCGGCTCTATCGCGCGGTGCGTTCCGGCGCGCGCTACAAGCGGACTCTCGATTTGCTGGCGAATGCCAAACAATGGGACCCGGAGACGGTTACAAAAAGTGGGGTGATGGTTGGCATCGGCGAGGAGACGGATGAACTAATCGCAGTCTTCCGCGATCTGGGCGAGCGGGGCGTGGATATTCTGACAATTGGCCAATATCTGCGTCCCTCGAAAGATCATCTTCCGATGACCCGCTATTACACGCCCGCCGAGTTCGTCTCTTTGAAAGAAGCAGCATTGAAATTCGGATTCAAACACGTCGAGTCGGGGCCACTGGTCCGGTCAAGTTATCACGCGCACGAGCAAGTCGTGGTGGCGAGTCGCTGATGGCGCGCCGGGCATACCCTCCCGGTAAAGAGGCGTCCTCGACGGCTGAACCCTCTCCGAGTACGTTGCCGGTCGATTCGATAACACAGTGACTGCTTCTACCAGACCCGACACGCATTTTGCTTCACCATCGGCGCCGTAGCCGCACAGTGATACGCTTCGCGGAATTCCGGCATATTCGAGACCGTTCCGTTCACCCGGTACTTGGATGGTGAGTGCGGATCGACCGTCACCAGCATCCGCGACATGGCATCGGTGCGATTCTGGCACCACACGTTAGCCCATCCCAGAAAAAAGCGCTGCTCGGCGGTGAGGCTATCAATCGGCGCCGGTTCCTTCCCGGCAAAAGTATTGAGCAAGGCCATATCAGCGATACGCATGCCACCGTTATCGGCAGTGTTCTCGCCGAGGGTAAGCTTTCCATTCAACTTGAGATCGTCGACCGCGACGAAGCTCGCGTACTGATCTTTTATGCAACTGGTGCGTTCTTCGAATTGCTTCTTGTCGCTCGCTCTCCACCAGTCGCGCAGATTTCCATCGGCGTCGAACTGGCTGCCTTGATCGTCGAAGCCATGGGTGAGTTCGTGGCCGATCACGGCGCCGATCGCGCCGAAGTTCATCGCATCATCCGCCTGATTGTCGTAGAACGGGGGCTGCAAAATTCCCGCCGGGAACGTGATGTTATTTTCCAGCGGGTTGTAAGTGGCATTCACCGTCATCGGCGGATACGGCCAATCCCTTTTGTCGAGCGGCTTTCCAATCTTATTCAATCTCCGCTGCAAATCGTTCTGGTTCGAGCGTTGCGAGTTACCAAGGGCGTCGCCTCGGACGATCTCGAGCGACGAGTAATCGCGCCATTTGTCAGGATAGCCAATGCGGTTCGTGATCGCCTGCAATTTCACGAGCGCCTGCGCTTTCGTGTCTGGTCCCATCCAAGACAAAGTCTTGACGTCTTCGCCCAGCGCCTTTTCGAGATTCCCAACCATTGCGAGCGTGCGCTCCTTGCCTTCAACGCCGAAGGTCTGCTGAACGTAGATCTGGCCGATGAGCTCTCCGAGGTCGCCGTCGGCGAAGCTGACGCAACGCTTCCAGCGGGGGCGCAACTCCTTGGCGCCTTCTAAGCTAATGTCCTGCTAAAAAAATCGAAGTTCTCATTGACGAACGCCACGGGCAAAAGCTCAGCATTGCTGTGGACCGCATGCCAGCGCAAATACGTCTTCCAGTCGTCCATAGAATGCGCATTCAGGACCTCCTGCATGTTTTTGACAAAATCCGGTTCAGCCACATTCAGGGAATCAAAGCGCGGCGCGCCCACGCCTTCGAAGTAGACGGTCCAGCTAAATGCCGGACTGAGTCCTGCCAAGTCCTTGGCCGTAAGCTTGTGATAAATCTTCTGAGGATCACGCCGGCTGGTCTGGTCGAGCGCACCCTTTGCCAGCCCGGTCTCAATTTCCATGACGACATCGGCTTCCGCCCGGGCTTTGGCTGCATCGTCTCCGAGCAGCACGAACATCTTCGCCACGTGCTCAACGTATTTCTTGCGCAGCTCCACCGACTGGTCGTCGTCTTTGAAGTAGTAGTCGCGGTCCGGCAGTCCCAACCCGCCCTGATCAACCTCAGCGATGATCTGGCTCGCGTTCTTAAAGTCCGAGCCGGAATCGAAGTTAAACAATACGTCTTCGCCTTCGCGCTGCAGTTGCACGATCTCTTTCGGAAGTTCGTCCTTCGATTTGATCAGCGCAATACTCTGAAAATCGTGCTCCAGGGGTTTTGTGCCGGCCTTTTCAATCGCACCTTCATCCAAGCAGCTGGCGTAGTAATCGCCGATTTTCTGCTCGTTGATGCTGCGTCCCGGCCGATCGGTCGCCGCCTTTTCGAGAATGTCGCGCACAATATATTCGCCGCGCTCCTCCAATTCATCGAAACGTCCCCACGACGCACGATCGCTGGGAATCGGATTCTGCGCCAGCCACTTGCTGCAAGCGTAAGCGTTGGCGAACCATTCTATTGGACGAAGGCCTTTGAAAACAGTCACCTCGCGGTCGCTAATTTCTCAGAATCCTCATGCCAAAAATTGTTTGAGATGCGACAATAAAGATTCCCCGATGACCACCTCTGCGATCGCTGGCATTACCCCGGAGATGATCCGGGAGCACGGCCTCACTCCGGAAGAATTCGAAAAAATCAAGGATCTCCTCGGCGGACGCGAGCCGACGCGGACCGAACTCGGCATCTTCAGTGTGATGTGGAGCGAGCACTGCTCATAT
>Ga0302180_10002282_pt1 | contig 14885 bp, 11 predicted proteins | sample I_Palsa_E3_2_FD_200575 | JGI IMG/M metagenome (GOLD analysis project Ga0302180, IMG submission 200575) | Peat permafrost microbial communities from Stordalen Mire near Abisko, Sweden - I_Palsa_E3_2 | ecosystem: Environmental > Terrestrial > Soil > Palsa > Peat permafrost | place: Sweden... | reverse complement strand
TTCCACGGAGCCGGTGACGCAATGATCAACGCAGACGAGCCGGCCTGGGATGGACGGGTCGGGACCGCGGGCGGCTCCGCCTTCGGACGAGGCCTCGCCGCGCTTGCGGTCGAGCGCGAGGTGAGCAATGGCCGGCTGGCCGAGGCGATCGGCTTGCCGCTCGAACGGCTTGCGGCGGTGCTCGCCGGATCGGAGCGGGTTGGTGTCTCGGCGCTTGCCCGCCTCGCGCAGGCGCTGCGGACGCGCCCGATCGAGTTCCTCCAGCGCACCTCGATCCTCTCGCTAGAAGTCTACGCGTTCGGGCTCGATCCGCTCTACTTTCTGCCTGACGGCCCCGTCCGGTACGATGCCCGCATCTACATGCGCGAGATCAATCCGCGGCACCGCGTGCCCGAGGGCGACATGACCAAGCGCAACCCGGCGCTGGCCGCGCTGGCGGCCGACGAGGTGCTCGATCCCCTGGGCAGGATCGAACTCGAGCTTGCTTACCTCCTCCGAGCGGCCGTTCAGCAGACGGGTGGGACACTCTAGCGGACGGAGCGAAAGACGGCCCCCACGATGCAAGGTGTTGATGGAAAGCGAATCGCCGCGCTAATCGGCGACGGATTTGAAGAAGCGGATTTGTTCGAGCCGCGCAAGGCGCTCGAGGAGGCCGGCGCGATCGTCACGATCGTCGGCATCGACGAGAAGGCTCGCACGCGCATCCGCGGCAAGCGGGGCCTCGACGACGGGCAGAGCGTTCGGGCCGAAGAGTTGGCGGCGGACTGCACCGCCGAAGATTTCGATGCGCTGCTGCTTCCAGGCGGCACGTCGCCCGACCGGATTCGCACGAATAAGGAAGTGCACCGTCTGGTTCGGGAGTTCGACTCAGCCAAGAAACCGATCTTCTCGATCGGTCACGGCGCACAAGTGCTGATCTCATCGCAACTGGTCCGTTCTCGTCAGGTGACGGGTGCGCACGCAATTGCCGACGACATTCGCAATGCGGGTGGACTCTATCGCGATCAACCGACCGTTGGCGACTCGAACTGGGTCACCACGCGCGGCGCCGAGGATCTTCCGCAATTTAACCGCACGATGCTCGAGAAACTCTCGGTCTCGGGAGCCGCCATATCGGCATAGCGCGCGGCTTCGCTCGCGCTACAGCGGATCATAACGCGCCAGCGATTCGCCGTATTGGCGCAACGCGACGAATGCGATAATCCCGCACACGATAAGTTCAGTGGCAACGCCGACGGCGTCGCCACTTTTCGTTGAGTAGGCGTCGGCGTACACGGCCAAGACGTATGCGATGACGATGGTCACGCCGGCTGCGACGAACGCGAGCGCGCGCGCAGCGCCGGAAGAGACGGTTGCATTGAGCGCGACCAGCGTGCTTGCGATAACGCAGGCGAGCGCAAGAACGAAGAACGCCGGCGGCGCGGCGAACCCGCTCAGGAACTGCGCTGCCCAGTAGACGAAGGCGGCGAGCGTTGCACAGAGCACCGGTGCCAGCGCCTTTGCGCGCGCCAACTCTCGGCCGAACAAGGGCGCGCTGCGTTCGCTGGTATCCAGGAACGCGTGCCGTCCGGGTCCTTGCATGAGTGCGATGGCGATGCCGATCGTCGAACAAAAGAACATCGGGCCAGCGAGCCAGACGCTGCGCGTCGCGACATCAGCGGTGAGCGGATCCGTGATCGCCGCAACCCCGTGCGGCTGAATGAAGCCGACGATTGCTGCGCCGGCGCAGGCAAACACGAGCGAGCGGCGCTCGGCCCGAAGGCGTGCGCTGACAATGGCACGCAGCGCGCGCGGCGTCACGTTCGCCCCTCGGTTTCGACGATCAGCACGGCGCAATCGCCCGCTGCCCGCAGGATCTGCGGCACGAAGGCCGATGGCGGACGGTCGAGCACGAGCAATTGCGGCGCCGGTAGGAGCGCTCCGACGATCGGATAGGCGAAGGCTTCGTGCAAGCCGTCGAGCTGCTCCCCGAGCTCCTGCGCGCGTTTGCGTGCGCGCGCCGGATCGACATCCCAGAGTGCGGCACGATAGGCGATATAGCGCGCCGCGTCGATTTGTGAAAGCGGCAGCGGGTCGTGCGGCACAAATGCGGCGATCCGTTTGCAATGCACTGGTTGAACGCGTGGATCGTACTCGCCGATCGTCACCGATCCGGCGGTCGCGCGCGCGAGCGCAGCCCCCATCATCGCGAGCGCCTCAGCCTCGCGAGCGCTCGAGCACAGGCGCGTCAATCGCTGCGCCGGCGCAAGGTCCAGATTCGCCGATGAAACGAGCGTCTCGCCACGACGGACGTAGGCGACGTCGCGCATGCGCAAAATGTGCATCGGGGGCGTTTTCGCCGCCAGGGTCGAAGAATCCGTAGAGGATTAGAATCGATCGATGCTCTCCAACGCCGATATTGCCGCGAAGCTCCTAGAGATCCGCACGCTCATGGAGATGGCGGGCATGAGCTTCTACAAGTACATGGCATTCGAAAAGGCCGCTGCCTCGGTCGAGAACGCGGCACCGCTTCGGGACGTCGCGGCTGCAGGCGAGTTGACCAAGCTCCCCGGGATCGGCAAGTCGATCGGAACGGTGATCGACCAATTACTCGAACGCGGTGGATGCGATGCGCTGGACGAGCTCTATGCGATCTTTCCGCCGAGCATCGTCGAGGTGCTCGGGGTTTCCGGCATCGGTGCCAAGACCGCCGCCTCGCTGTGGAACGATTTTCAAATCGGCTCGCTGTCCGACCTCGAAGCGGCAATCGAGGGCGACGCATTTGCGGGCGTCCCGCGCCTCGGCCCAAAGACGATCGAGAATTGGAAGCGCGGGATTCTCGCCTATAAAGGGCGGCGGCACCGCATGCCGCTCGCCCGCGCGCTGGTGATCGCGCGCGAGGCCATCGCATATCTGCGCGCCGGACCGCCGCACGACCGGCTTGTCTATGCCGGTAGCGCGCGCCGTCAAGAAGTCACCGTTGGTGATATCGACTTGGTGTGCACCGCGGCGGAAGCCGCGGCGATCACTGGATATTTTGCCAAATGGGAACGCGCGCGTGCCGTGCTGGCGGAAGGAGCGACCAAGACCAGCATTTGGCTCGAGAACGGGTTTCAGATCGACCTGCGTGTGCTGCCGGATCATCTTTACGGCAATCTGCTGCAACACTTTACCGGCTCGCGGGAACACAATATCAAGCTGCGCGAGTACGCGGTTCGCAAGAGTTTGCGCGTTAGCGAGAACGGAATCCTCAACCTCGCGACCGGCGATGCGATCACCTGTGCCGACGAAGTGGCTGTCTACGAAGCGCTGGGCATGGCCTACATTCCGCCGGAGCTGCGCAGCGGGCTCGACGAAATCGACCTCGCGCTGCGCGGCGCGTTGCCGAGCTTGCTCGAGCTGCGCGATATGCGCGGCGACTTTCATATGCACTGCACGATGAGTGACGGTCGCAACTCGCTTGAAGAGATGATCGCCGCCGCAAAGGCGCGCGGGTACGAGTATCACGCTATCAGCGACCATTCGTGGGGGCGTGGACGAATCTACGGTTTGGACCCGGATAAACTGCGGGAGCAGCGTGCGCTTGTCGACGAAGCTTCGGCTCGGGTCGGGATGCGCACGTTTTGCGCAAGTGAGGTCGACATTCTCCCCGACGGAACAATGGATTTTGACAACGACGTGCTCGCACAGCTCGACGTGGTGATTGCGAGCGTTCATTCGGCGTTCGACATCGGACGGGACGCAATGACCGCGCGGATCATTCGCGCGTGCGAGAATCCGTACGTGACGATCATCGGGCATCCGACAGGACGCATGTTGGGAGGCTACCCCGGTTACGAGTTCGACTATGACGCCGTCTTCGCGGCCGCCGCACGGACCGGCACCGCGCTCGAGATCGATGGGCAAGCCCAGCGGCTCGACCTGCCCGCCCCGCTGGCGCGCCGCGCCAAAGAGCTCGGTGTCACCTTCAGCGTCGACTCCGACGCCCATGGGGTCGAGGATTTAACGGAAATCGAACTCGGCGTCGGACAGGCGCGGCGGGCCGGCCTCACTAAAGAAGATGTCCTAAACGCGCGTTCTTTCGAGGACGTGCGTGCGTTCATTGCTCGCAAACGAGGTTCCGTCTAGGTGCGTGCCGCAGCGAAGTCGTCGAACGAAGCCCTGCGGCTGCAGGCGCTCGATGCCTATCAGCTCCTCGATACGCGCGAGGCGTCGGCGTATGAGGCGTTCACGGAACTTGCGCGTGAGCTCGCGGGGACGTCGATGGCGACGATTTCACTGGTCGATGAAAGCCGCGAATGGTTCAAGTCGCACTGCGGCATCGATCCGCGCGATACGCCGCGCGAGATCGCGTTCTCGGCCCACATCGTCGCGACCGGCGAACCGCTGATCGTCGAGGATGCCGTCGCCGACAAGCGCTTCCGCGATAACCCCTTGGTCAAGGGGCCATCCCACGTGCGCTTCTACGCGGGCGTTCCGCTGATTGCTCCCGGTGGGGCGGTCATCGGCGCATTGTGCGTGCTCGACGGTGCCCCGCGAGGAATCACCGACCCGCAGTTGCGCGAGCTTCGCGCGCTCGCCGGTGCCCTCATGAACACGATGGAGAGCCGGCGTCGCTTGCTCGGGCTCTTCGATGCGGCACGTGCGGACGTGCTCGCTGTCGACGCTGAGTCGCAAACGATCTTTTTCGCGTCGCGCGGCGCATGCGAACGGCTGGGCTATTCGATGAAAGAGCTCCTCGGAATGCCGGTCTTCGATGTGGTCCCGGCCATGACCCAAAGCGTCGTTCACGAGGTGCTCATCCGGGGTCGCAAGGGCGAAGAGATCGTGCGCCAGGCGGAACTGCGCCGTCGCGACGGCACGAGCTATCCGGTCGAAATACGCGTTGATGTCGCCATCGAAAATGGGCGCGAGCGGATTCACGCGATCGCCTTCGACATGTCGCAGCGTCGTGCCCAGGAGCGCGAGATCGCGCTGCTGCTCGATGCCATCAATGTCGCCGGCGACGTAATCCTCGTATACACCGCCGGTGGAGACGGCGAGCTAACCCTTTCCTACGCAAACGATGCATTCACGCGGCAGACGATGTACACGCGCGATGAGGCGATCGGGCGTACGTTGTCCTTCTTCCGAAAGGGCATGCCGGACGACGAAGGGATGCGTTCGGTCCGCGCTGCGCTCACCAGCGGCACGCCGACGCAAGCCGAGATCGCCAGCTACCGTAAGGACGGATCGACCTACTGGAACCAAGTCTCATTGCATCCGGTTCGCAATGCCGACGGTATCGTGACGCATTGGATTTCCACCGAGCGCGACATCACCGGCGATGTCGAACGCACATCCGCCTTGGCCGAAGAGCACGACCGTCTCTTGGCGCTAACGCACACCGCGCGCCGTCTCTTTACGACGCTCGATGCAGCGACGGTCGTGACGACGGTACGCGAGGCGATCGCGCAGCTACTCGGCGCGGACGCGCGCTTGCTCGCGGTAGGCGAAGACGGTGCATGTGTTGCCGTTGACGAGCTCGGCGCGGCAGATTGGAATGCCGGCGTGCTCGATCCCCTCGTCGACAAGGTCGTACGCCAGCGCGTTCGCATCGTTGACGAGAACGAGCCGCGCGCGGTCGCGTATGCCGGACGATTCGCCGAGGCAACCTACGTGCTCGAGGTGCGACCCCGCTTTGGCCGGTCGCTGCGCAGCACCGATCTCTTCGTTTTTGATTTGATCGCCGAATACTTTGCGGTCGCCGTCCGTAACGTCTCGCTCTATAACGAAGTCGAAGAACGGCGCAGCGCCGTGCTCGAGCTCAATCAGACCAAGAGCGATCTGATCACGATGTTGGCACACGACTTCCGCGGGCCGCTGACGTCGATCGTGGGTTTTGCCGACCTCACGAGTGAAGTCGGCGACGTAACCGACGAACAGCGCGACTTTCTCGAGACGATCAAGGGCTCCGCGATGCAGCTCTCAGAGCTCGCGACCGACACGCTCACGCTTTCTCGCCTCGAACGTAACGAGGTCACGCTGCAGCTCGCCGAGACCGACCTCGGCGAATTGATCGAATCGATCGTCGCGCAGCAGAAGGATCGCCGTCACGTTGAATTGGCCATCGGAGGTGACGCGCACGTGACGGGCGATGAAGATCGTCTGCGCCAAGTCTTCAGCAACCTGATCGACAACGCAATTAAGTACACGCCGGAGGGGCCGGATCCGGTCATCTGGGTAACCGGCGGCGAAGACGATGTGACCGTGGTGGTGCGCGACTTCGGCATTGGCATCCCGGCGGGTGAGATCTCGCGTGTCTTCGATCGCTTCTCGCGCGCGTCCAACGCGCGCAAGATGCGCATTTCCGGAACGGGCTTTGGCCTATTCCTTACCAAACAGCTGGTGCAATTGCACGGCGGCACGATTGCGGTTGAGAGCGAGGAGGGACGCGGAAGTACTTTCACCGTCGTGTTGCCGCGCCGCGTCGACCGGCGCTATGCTCCACGCACCGTGCTGCTGCTCGACCAGGACCGCGACCGCTCGTTCCTCGCATACGGGCTGCAAGAGGCCGGTTATCGCGTCTTGGTGGCGACGAGCATCGACGAGGCGCTCACGACCGCCGATGCGCAGCCCTTCGACGTTGTCGTGCTTTCGACGCCGGAAGCCCTTTCGAACCAGGCGGCGGTTCAATTCCGCGCATTCAGCCGCGAACGCAACGTCCCCCTCATCGCAATCGGCACAAGCTCGCCGCGCCTCGGGGCGGCGGCGACGCTGATGCGGCCGGCGGCGATCGGCGACGTGGTCACCGCGGTGGAGCGCCTGCTCAGCTAATCCGTTCCGCTGCGCTGTAGACGTTGGCATGCTCGCCGCGCACGAACGCGGCTAGTGTTATATTGAATGCGCGCGCGAGATCGACGGCCAGGCTGCTCGGAGCGGAGACGGCGCAGACGATGGGGATGCGCGCGACCGCTGCTTTCTGCAAGATTTCATAGCTCGCGCGCCCGCTGACGAAGAGGATCGTTCCTTCGAGCGAGCGCCCTTCGAGCAATGCCCAACCAGCGAGCTTGTCGACGGCATTGTGCCGGCCTACATCCTCGCGCACGGCCAACATTGAGCCCTTCGCGTCGAAGAGTGCAGCCGCGTGCAGGCCGCCGGTCTTGGCAAACACGCGCTGCGCCGCACGCATGCGCTCGGGCAACTCGTAGATGTGCGCGATCGGAACGCGGACGTCGTCGCGCAGCGGCTCGACGCCCAGGTCGGCGAGAGCCTCGAGGTTCGCCCGGCCGCACACACCGCAGGAGCTATTTATGGTGAAGTGGCGCTCGAAGCGCGTGAGATCCGGAAGCGTTGGCGAGGCCAGTTCAATGTTGACGATGTTGTAGCGCTGCTCCGCGTCGATCTTTGGATCGACGCAGTAGCTTACCCCGACGATCTCTTCTCGAGCACGGATGATGCCCTCGCCCGAAACGAATCCCACGGCGAGTTCGAAATCGTTGCCGGGCGTACGCATCGTGATCGCGAGCGTGTGCGTCGCGCCGCCTGCAACGAGTCGTAGCTCCAGAGGCTCTTCGGTGACGACGCTGTCGTAGGCGCGGGTCCCGCGCGATCCATCGTAGCGGACGATGGCGGTTTCGATCGTGCGGCCGGGGCGTGCATCGCGCTCGACGCCGTCGTCGATCACGACGGTTGAACGGAAGCTACGCTCGGATCTTGCACGGACACTCTGCCGGCCCGGATCACGGTGTTGCGCAAGTTGTAGCCACCGAACAGCGTGAGCACCGAGGCGATGACCGTCCGCAACGCGTTCACCGGTTTGGGCAACGGGACGACGGCTCCCAGCAGATTGAGCGCGAGCGGTGCGAGGATACCGGTCTGGATCGTGTAGGTGCGCAACCGGTCGCCCGCCGCGCCGGAGAACAGCGCTTTGCCGTACGCGCCCGACTGCCGCTCGAAACTGATCAGCGCGACGAGCTCGGCGGCACTCGCGAGCATCTCGAGGCGTTCGAGCTTGTGCGTCACTTCGGTATTGCCTTCGAGCGTGCTCACGAGATTCGAAAGCGCGCAGGCTGAGCCCATGCTCGAGCACACGAATGCGACGGGGATGTGCCGTTTGCCCGAACTCCACAGCGGATTCGCTGTTGCCGAAAGCAAGACGCCCGTGTAGCCCATGATGAATGCCCCGATGATCGCCTGCACTGGCGCGAAGAGGCTTGGCGCGAGGTGGCGCATCCAGCGCGGAAGCACGCCGCTTAGCGCAAGCTCGCGCAAGACGTTCATGCCCGCGGCGCCGGAGTAGAGCACGAGTCCCCACACGCCCATCGACATCGGCGACTTGATCTTGGCGATGCGCAGCATGTGCAGGAAGCGCTCGGGACGGCCGAGATGCGTGACCAAAACCGCGGGATTGGCTGCTGCGAGGATGAGCGAGGTGACCGCGAGCGTCCGTTTGAGTTTTCGATCGCTTTCACGCTTCGGATTTGTTAGCACACCGATCACGCCGAGTCCGCCCATGACTCCGCCGAGGAAGAGGTACGTGACCACGTTCCATCCATCCCAATGCGGCATCTTGAGCATCGGCCGGTCGTAGTAGGTCGGCGTTGGAATCGTTTCTTCGCGTCCGGGCGGTTCGAGCAGATCACTCATTGCGGAAGATCATCCATCCCGCGATCGCGAGTCCGAGCGCTGCGATTGCCGCCGAAGAATAACCGGCGGGCTGACGGGTCGACGGAAGCACCGGCTGGGCCGGAAGATTGTATGTTTCGGGGCGATCTGTCAGGAGAAAGAAGGCGTTGAGCGGTCCCACGCCGCCGCCGACGTCATCTACGCCGTAGAGTTGCGCGCCGGCGACACCGCGACCGACCAACGTTTCCACGCGTTTGCGCGCGCGTTCGCGCAGCACGTCGACGTCCCCGAATTGGATTGATTCGGTTGGGCACGCTTTCGCGCAGGCCGGCTCGAATCCGATCTTTTGGCGATCGTAGCACAGCGTACACTTGCCGGCGACGCCACCGTGGCCTTGGAGTGCGGTCTTGTCTTCGTCGAGCCGCGCTTCCACGAGCGATGCAAGGTTGTAACGCGATCCGTCCGGATCAAATTTTTCGATCAGGTCGACCACGCCGAACGGACACGAGGTCACGCAGTAGCCGCAACCGTTGCAAACGTCGGGCTGAATGAAGACCGAATCGAACTCGTTGCGAATGATCGCGCCCGTCGGGCACGCTTCCATGCAGCCCGCGTTGGTGCAGTGTTTGCACACATCGCTGCTCATCAGCCAACGATCGTGTAGTCCGCCCTCGTCCAACGACATCTGCTCGATGAACGCGACGTGACGCCAGGTCGTGCCAGAGAGTTCCGACGTGTTGTCGTACGAGTCCCCGGTGAACTGGAATCCGTCCGAGGGCAATTCGTTCCATTGCTTGCAAGCAACTTCACATGCCTTGCACCCGATGCACAGAGTCGTGTCAGTAAAGAAACCAGTAGCCATTATTTCTTTTCGCCTTCCTGGCGCTGCCCCGTGCCCTGAGCAGTGGACGCCCACCGGCCCAAGGGTTGCCCGAGCGGGTTGCGTTCGTTGGACGGCACCGGCTCGTCGGCTGCGTCGCGATGATGCGCCGGACGGCGTCCCGGACGTATGTTGCACGTCAGCGATTTGGATTCGTGAATCGAGACGTTTGGGTCGAGCGAGATCGGAATCAACGTGCCGACCGAGTCGCCACGCGCTAAAGCGACCATGTTGCCGAAATTGTAGGGCACGCCGATCGTGTGTACGCGCCGCCCCTTTCCCAGCCGTAGCGGACGCATGCGTCCGCTCACGAGTGCCCGTACTTCTATTTCACCGAGCGCCGTTGATAAAGTGACCCAATCGCCGTTCTTTATGCCCTTCTCAACCGCAAGTTGCGGATCGATCTCACAGAACGCGCGGGGTTGTAGTTCGGCTAGCCACGGTACGTAACGCGTCATGATTCCCGACATCTCGGTAATGCGATAGCTCGTGAGTACGTACGGGAAGCGTTCGTCGATCGGTTTGTTGTACGGATTGTCGGTGCGGTCATAGCGACCGAAAACCGGGCTGCTCTGCTGCTTGTAGAGTTCGTTTTGCACGACCGACTGCTGCGGTTCGTAGTGCGCGGGAATCGGCGCATCTTTGAGCGCTCCGCCGGGAACAAAGATTTGCGCCTTGCCTTCGAGCATCATGATGAACGGATCCGCACCGGAGTGGAAATCCATCCCGCCGGCGTCCGGATTGCCGGGCGTGTTTGGCGCCTTGGTCGCGGGGAAGTCCGGAACGTCGACGCCGGTCCACTTCTTGGCGTTCGCGTCCCACCACACATACTTCTTGCGCTCGCTCCAGGGATTGCCGTCGGGATCGGCGGAGGCGCGGTTATAAAGAGTACGACGGTTTGCCGGCCACGCCCATCCCCAGTTGGGCGCGGTGTACGGACCGCTGTTGTCGCGGCTGCGAGCATGATTTGTTTGTTTGTCAGGGCAGACTCCGGTGTAGATCCAACCGCCCGAGGCCGTGGAGCCGTCGTCCTTGAGGTCGGCAAATGCGACAACTTGCTCGCCGGTCGCTGTATGGTAGCCGTTGATCTCTTGGAGCACCTTGAGCACCGACGGCTCGCCTTTTTCGCGTTCGTGCGGATCGTCGCTGTCGTAGTTCCAGGTCATGTCGAGGATCGGACGGTCTTTGGGATCGGTCGATCCTGCGTACAGCTCTTTGAGTCGCTTAACCAACCAGTTAAGGTAGTAGGCGTCGCTCTTGGAATCGCCGGCGGGCTCGACCGCTTTGTCGTGACCTTGCAGCACGCGGCTGGTCTGCGTCATCGTGCCGTCTTTTTCAAGCACGGTCGCCGCCGGCAGGAAGAACACTTCCGTCGCGATCTCCGAGGGATTCGCGCCTTCGCGGCGCCAGAACGAGACTGTTTCATTATCGTAGCTGTCGATGTTGACGAACCACTCGAGCGACTCCAAGGCCGCTCGCGTCATCTCGGCGTTTTGACCTGAGGCGCCCGGATTTTGCCCGATCACGAAGTAGCCTTTGACGGTGCCGTCTTTCATTGCGAAGGTTGTCGGGAGTTGCGAATGATCGCCGATGAGCTGCGGGAGATATTCAAAGCAGTAGTCGTTCTCTTTGGTCGCGGCGTTACCGTAAAATGCCTTGAGCAGCGAGATCACATACTTCGGCGTGTTCGCCCACCAGCCGGTCGGTTTCGTGGTCGACTTCAGGTACGCGGCGAGCGTTTGTTCGTCGCGGTTGGCAGAGGGCATAGCCAGATAGCCGGGCAGCAGATCGTACAGCGTCGCGATGTCGGTTGCGCCTTGAATGTCGGCGTGGCCGCGCAGCGCCATGATGCCGCCACCGGGACGCCCCATGTTGCCAAGGAGCATCTGCAGCACCGCGCCGGCCCGTATGAACTGCACCCCGTCGCTGTGCTGCGTCCAGCCGAGTGCGTACGCGAAGGCGGTAGTACGCTCGCGGCCGCTGTTCTTCGCGACCGTCTCCGCGATGGTCAAGAATTGGTCACGCGGCGTGCCGCAAACGCGCTCGACCATTTCGGCGGTGTAGCGCTCGTAGTGCCGGCGCAGCAAGCTGAGGACGCAACGCTCGTGCTGCATCGTCGGATCGGTTTTGATCCGCTTGTTCTCATCGCGCTCCCACGTCCACGTGCTGAAATCGTAGACGAGCGCGTCCGGATTGTAACCGGAGAAGAGACCGTCTAGATCCTCGGTGTCTTTGAACGACTCGCTCACCAAGTAGCTCGCGTTGGTGTAGGCTGCGACGTACTCTTTGAAATAACGCTCGTTACTTAAAACGTAGTTGATGATTCCGCCGAGAAACGCGATGTCGGTGCCGCTGCGCATCGGCGCGTAGATGTTTGCCACTGCCGACGTGCGCGTGAAGCGCGGATCGACGTGGATGATCGTCGCGCCACGCTCCTTGGCTTCCATCACGAAGCGGAACCCGACCGGGTGTGCCTCGGCAAAGTTCGATCCCTCGATCAGGATGCAATCCGAATTAACGAGATCGGGGAGCCACATCGTCGCGCCGCCGCGACCGAACGAGGTGCCGAGACCCGGCACCGTCGAGGAGTGTCATATTCGGGCTTGATTTTCGATCGAGACCACGCCGAGGGAGTGCATCATCTTACCCAGCATGTAGTTTTCTTCGATCGCGAACGTAGCGCCGCCGAGCGACGCAATGCCAAGCGTGTGGTTGACGCGCTTGCCGTTCCATTCACGCACGAACGTTTCGTCACGTGTCTTCTTGACGAGCTGCGCGATGCGCTCGAGCGCCCACTCGAGCGGCCGCTCTTCGTAACGGTCGGAATACGGCGCACGGTATTTGACCGTCGTCCAACGCTGGTCGTTGACGGTCAGGCCGAATAGCGCGGAACCCTTGGGGCAGAGGTGTCCGCCGTTGATCGGACTCTCGGGGTTGCCTTCGACGTCGAGCAGTTTCCCGTCGTCGCTGACGTACGCGAGCGTGCTGCAGCCGACGGCGCAGTAGCAGCACACGCTGGTAACCGCTTTGGCGCCGCTAATGCGCCCTTTCAAATTTTTGGTGCGCTCGGAGGCGACGTTGGGAAGCATGCCGACGTGTTCGCGCAATTCCGCGCGGCCTTCCGGAAGAAGCCTTGTCAGATCCACGGTGGTTTTCACGAACGCCTCCGATTCGAAGCGGGGGCCGTTGCCGGCCCCCGCACCTTGCCTTTGGTGGTGTTAGCCAGAACTAGGCGTGAGCGGTTTTTGGTTGCTCCGCTTCGCTGGGTTTTTTCACGAAGAACGGAATGATCGCGGCAACGATCAGCATGACCGCAACCCAGGGCATCGCGCCGGTAAACGAACCGGTGCGGTCCTTCACGAACGAAGCGACCTGCGGCCCGACCAGACCGGCGAAGCCCCAGCCGGTAAGGATGAAGCCGTAGATCTGCCCGAGGTACTTCGTCCCGAAGAAGTCCGCCGTGAACGAGGGCATCACGCCGAACCCGCCGCCGTAGCAGGCGAGCACGATCGCGAAGCCGATTCCGACCAGCCATGGATTGTGCAAGCTTCCCAGGATGAAAAAGATCACGACCTGGATGAGATACATCACCGTGTAGGTGAGCCCGCGTCCAATGCGATCCGAGACCGAGCCCCAGAAGAAGCGGCCGAGTCCATTGAAGATCGCGATGATGCCGTAGAGCGGCGCAACGATGGCCGCGGCCTCGCCGGTGAGATCGCTGAAGATCGGGACAGCATTCGAGATGATCAAAATGCCGGCCGTCACGTTGAGGAAGAGCAGCAGCCAGAGCAGATAGAGCTGCGGCATGCCCAGCGCCTGCGACGGCGTGTAACTGGGTCCGCTTGAGGCCGCTGCCGCAACGGCGCCCGGCACGGTGTACCCCAGCGGCGGATTGCTGAGCATCCACGCGCAAATGCCGCCGACGATGATAAACACCACACCCGACCAGATGAAGATGTTCATCACGGCCTGGACTTGATCCGGCGTCAATGCGTACTGCGCGCCATTGAACGTGGAGATGGGTCCGGCCTTAAGTGCCTCGGTGCGCGCGTCGGCATAGACGCCCGCCTGTTTCGCGGCGGCTGCGAACGACCCGATGCGCGGGACGATTTGGTTGTAGAAGAATGCGCCAAATCCAAAGCCCATCACCGCGAGGCCGGTAGCCATGCCGCGCCGGTCCGGGAACCACTTGGTGACGGTAGCGACCGGTGTGACGTAGGCCATGCCGCCGCAGATACCGCCAATCAAGCCGTAACAAAGGTAGAGCCACCATTTCCCAAACGCTTGCGTGCCGAGGCCGGTGAGCAGTAAGCCGACGCCCCACCCAATGACGCCGACGGTCGTAACCAGGCGTGGACCGACGCGATCCTGCCATCGCCCGCCGATGACGGTACCGATACCGAAGCAGAAGATTGCAACGCCGAACGCCCAGGTGACGTCTGCATTACTCCACCCAAAGCCGGCAAGAAGTGGACGAGTGAAGATACTCCAGGAGTAGACTGTTCCCAGGCACAGCATCACACCGATGCCGGCAATCAAAATTCCCCAGCGATTGCCCGAGGACGCGGGATTGGAAGCCATGCGCGTTCCCTCTCTTTAGAAGTTGTGATGACGATTCGTGTTCAAGTGCTTGGTTAGGTACTTTTCCCTATCGTTGATAAGCCCTGGGGCGCTTGGCAAGCCAACTCTTAGCGTGGCGCGGCTCGCGCGCGAAGCGCGACGACGAGCAGCAGGGTCAAAGCTGCGAAGATCGCGGCGAGCGCGGCGAGCGCGCCATCGCCGAATGCCCAGTCGATGCCGATTCCTTCGCCCGTCCAAAACGTCCCGAGCGTGAGCAACATGATGCCGACGATTGCTTTGAGCGCGTTTTCCGGTACGCGCGAAAACGGCGCGCGTAGCGCGATTGCCGCAAGCGTAACAACCAGCAGCGCACAAAGCGCACCGCCGCTCGACCAGACGATCAGCGACGGAGCGGTTGCGGCGAAGCTGACGACGATGATCGCAACCTCGAGGCCTTCGACGAAGACGCCTTGGAAAGCAACGGCGAAGCCCTGCACGTGCTCGGCGCGCAATCGCGTCACCTCACGCGCGTAAATTGCGGTCTCGTCGTGCATCGGCATGCGCCCCGCATAGCGTAGGACGACTTTGCGCATCCACCATGCGCCGAAGAAAATCAAGAATGGCCCGGCGATCAACTCGATCCAGTGCAGCGATGCGACATTTGCGAGCAGCGGTGAGAACGCGCCGACCAGGACGACCAGGGCAATCGTTGCAGCAAATGTGCCGGCAAGCGCACCGCGCCAGCCGTGGGTGACGCCGACGGCTAGCACGATCGTTGCCGCTTCGACGAACTCCACTGCCGAAGCGGCAAACGTCGTGCCGGCGAGGACCAGCGGCGTCACGGCCGTGGTTTGTGCCC
>Ga0302180_10002274_pt1 | contig 14918 bp, 13 predicted proteins | sample I_Palsa_E3_2_FD_200575 | JGI IMG/M metagenome (GOLD analysis project Ga0302180, IMG submission 200575) | Peat permafrost microbial communities from Stordalen Mire near Abisko, Sweden - I_Palsa_E3_2 | ecosystem: Environmental > Terrestrial > Soil > Palsa > Peat permafrost | place: Sweden... | reverse complement strand
GTGCGGAGTTTGGAGAGGACGATCGGAACCATCTGCCGCAAGCAGGCGCGGCGGCTGGCCGAAGGCAAGACCGAGAAGCTGGTGGTTACGCCGGAGAACATTCAGGAATTTCTGGGCGGCATCAAGATCCGCACGGAAGGCGAGATCGAGGAGCGGACGGAGCGTCCTGGCGTGGCGGTGGGCTTGGCCTGGACGCCTTCGGGCGGCGACGTACTGTTTGTGGAAGCCAATGCCATGAAGGGCAAAGGCGGATTCACCATGACCGGGCAGATCGGGCAGGTTATGCAGGAATCCATGCAGGCAGCGTTGACCTGGGTGCGTTCGAACGCGGCGCAGTTGGGGATTGCGGAAGGTTTTTTCGCCGACCACGACATTCACATGCACGTGCCGGCGGGAGCGATTCCAAAGGACGGGCCTTCGGCAGGAGTGACCATGGCGACGACGCTGGTGTCGCTGCTGACGGGGCATCGGATTCGTCCGCTGCTGGCGATGACGGGGGAGATTACGCTGAGCGGCAATGTGCTGCCGGTGGGCGGCATTAAGGAAAAAGTGCTGGCGGCCAAGCGCGCCGGAGTGACGGACGTGATTTTGCCGGCGGAAAACAAGATGAACGTTAAGGAAGACTTGACGCCGGAGCAGTTGGCGAACCTCAGCGTGCATTATGTGAAGACGATAGATGAGGCGCTGCGTTTCTCGCTGCCGGAAGTTTCGGAATCGGTGGCGGCGAAGCTGTTGGCGCCTACGCACGATGTGATTCATGACAAGGTGCTGGCGCAGGCTTGAAGAGCAGTGGCCAGGGAGCAGTGATCAGTAAATTAGGTGCCAGTCCTTCGGGGCTGGCTTTTTTTTTGGTTGCGGAATGGCTTTTGAATGTACTTGGTGAATCTGGTAAACGTGCAACTACCTGATGGGCATTACTTGATTACACCAAGGCACTTTATATCGTCGCGAGGGGAAACGTGGCTCACATAGCCGAGAGCGCCAGGAGTGGCGGCTACGTATTCGATCAGGGCGGCTTCGGAGTCAAATGCCTTGGGCATGGCGCCTTGTCCGGTAAAGACCGCCTTTACTCGGCATAGTCTACGGTGATATGAAACGGAGCAATGTGCAGGCTCGCCACGGGACCAGATCCGTCGATGGCCTCGACATCGATGCTCGCGCCGACGGTCAGCCCATTCACGGGAGGCTTCCAGCGCAAATCGCCACCATAGGTCTTGCCTCCCGGAGGACTCGAGAAGACGATGCCAGCGTCGGAAAACTGCTTGACGTATCCACCGTTCGGATCCAGGTTCACCTCGCCTGCGTAGCCGTCGTATGCGAGCCTTCCAGAGTGCTTGCCGAGCGGAATTTCGCCGTAGACATCTCCGCCCAGGTGCGACAGGAAAAGACTTTCGTTATCCACCGGATATGAGCACTCGGGTAAAAGACTCCAGAGAAAGATGGAGTCAACATCCTGCGAGTCGTTGAACAGACCCAGGACGGTTTTGACCTTGCCGGCGCGAATTCCAACGTAATCATTGAACCGGTAGTCACCCGAGGCCCAATCGACCTGAATATTCGGGCCGCCGAGTTGTCCCAGTTGATACATGCGCAGCTGGATTCCGATGCGCAGATTGTCGGTGACGGAATCGGTGACGCTCACCGCGCCATCGGTCCACTGCAGGCTGCCGGAACTCGACTGCATGGTCAAATAATTGTTATGGGAACTGTATAGGAAGCCCTGGGTGACAAAGCCGTGGATTTCAATCCCGGCAAGATCCTGGGCCTGGAGGCCGATCGGCCACAGGAAAACAAGAAGGGACAGAAGCCTTCGGCGAGACACGGATAGAGATAAAGGGGCCACACCCATCCATCGGCGATTTTGTCTTATCGCTTTAAATCGGGCAGGAACGCCGAAAAAAGTATGAGCTGGACCGGCTCGTCTGCCCGGATCGATGCGCTCGCGCTAAACTGGCGATTGGCATTTGGCAACTGGCGGCTGTTCCTATGCGGGTGCGCGTACTGTTTTTCGGTTTGTTGAAGGATCTCGCGGGAAAATCGAGCGACTCGATTGAACTGCGTGAGGACGCGTCGGTGCGCGATGTACTGGAGTATTATGCGGCGCAGTCGCCGCGGCTGAAAGAATCGCTGGCTGCGCTGGCGGTGGCGGTGAATCAGCAATACGCTGGGCCGGAGACTGCGCTGAGAGCCGACGATGAAGTGGCGCTGCTGCCGCCGGTGAGTGGCGGGTCGGGAAAGGCCGAGGGACAGCCGGCGGGACCCTTCGACTCCGCTCAGGGCAGGCGCCGGTGCTATGCGGCGGTTGTCCGCGAGGCTATCGATACGGCGGGAATATTGGCTGGCATTAAGCGCGGCGAGGACGGGGCTGCGCTGGTGTTTGAGGGCGTGGTGCGCAACCAGACGCGGGGGCGCAAAGCGCTTTATCTCGAATACGAGGCCTACGAGGAGATGGCGCTGCGGCAGATGGAAGGGCTGGGCGAGCAGGCGCTGAAACAATTCCAGGTGCGCGACGTGGCGCTGGTGCATCGGTTGGGGCGGCTGGAGATTGGCGAGACCAGCGTGTTGATCGTGGTGGCCTCGGCGCACCGCGCGGCTGCGTTCGAGGCTTGCCGCTGGCTGATTGATACGCTCAAGCGCACGGTGCCGGTCTGGAAGAAAGAATATTTTGAGGATGGCGCGGTGTGGGCGGACGGCGAACCGTTTCCCGAGGAAATTGCCGGGGCCCAAGGCAGCCCGGGGCAGGAGCCCGCATCTAAGTGAGCGGGCTGGGCGCAGTACCTCAGGGCTAAAGCCCTTGAACCATCGCGGGGAATTAGTCGCAGCGCTGAAAGCGCTACGCCACCCAAAATCAAAGCTTTTTAGCAGTCTGATGTAGGCGGAGCCCAGTCAGGAAAATCACCTCAAGCTTGCGAAGATATACTTCGTTCACGGAATGAGAAAATCCGCTACTGCGATTCTGCTGCTGGTCTGCGCTGCTTATGCGCAGAAGCCTCCTGCACAAACTCAACCACCGCCCACTTCGGCGCCGACGCTCAAGGTCGACGTGAAGCTGGTGAACGTCTACGTTACGGTGACGGACGCTCACGGAGGTCCCGTGGGGGGTCTGAAGAAAGAGAACTTTACCGTGCAGGAGGATGGCCGGGAGCAGACGATTTCGGTGTTCGACAAGGAATCGGCGGTGCCGCTTTCGATTGCGCTGGCGATCGACACGAGTTTGAGCACGCGGCACGACCTGCCGCTGGAGCAGGCTTCGGCGAAACGATTTGCGCGTGCCATCCTGCGGCCGGTGGATGCGCTCTCGGTGTTTGGATTCAGCGAAACCGTGCTGCAGTCGACCGGCTACACTCCCGACCTGAAGCGCATTGATGAGGGAATCGACCACATCCGGCTGGGCGCGGCTACGGCGCTTTTCGACGCGGTATATCTGGCCTCGCGCTCGCTCGACCGCAGGCAGGGACGGAAGGTGATGGTGCTGATCACCGACGGCGGAGACACCATCAGCAAGATCGATTACAAAGAGGCCGCGCGCGCCGCAGAAGAAGCCGAGGCGCTGGTCTACAGCATCATCGTGGTGCCGATCGAAAACAGCGCGGGGCGGGAAATCGGCGGGGAGCATGCGCTGATTCAACTCTCGGAAGATACGGGCGGGAAATATTATTACGCCACTTCCATGTCGCAGCTCGACGATGCCTTCCGGCAGATCAGCGACGAACTTCGCACGCAATATTTGCTGGCTTACTATCCCTCACAACGTACATCGAACTCGCAATTTCGCCGAATCCAGGTCGGGGTTACCGGGCCGGCGAATGCGGCAAGCTATCGTGTGCGACATCGTGTGGGCTACTACACCATGAAGTCGGATTTCTGACGGAGTGCTGCGCCTCGAAGCGAGAGGCGGATCGCGGAGCCCATCTTTACCTAAAAGTAAGCTGGCTCATAAGCCAGCGGTGTACAACAACATAACGAGACTTGGAGTCATCGTTAACCAAGCAGGTAACATCAAAAACTTTTGCTTTACGGGAGTCAAAATATGATTTTATGGATTCTTGATGGCTTGAGAGTGCGGAGTATGACCAGTTCGGTTTCAGATTGGTCTTAATAAGTGATTCATATGTATGTAGATACGAGATTCTACTGGGTCGACGAAGGGCTGGCTGGCAAATTGCTTTAATGAGAGAAGAAATTCAGTTTCATTCTGCTCAACAAGGCAAGCTAGAGAGTCTTTGCTGGCTGTAGGGCCCGCGGGATTTCAAGGTTGGTCCGGCCACGATTTTCAGGTTTTGCGCTGCTTGAGCTCCTGCAAAGATTTCGAAAGATTAAGATTCTAGACCAGTTAAATGGTGAGAACAATTCCGATGAGAACGATTCCGAAAGGAAGGTTTACGATGTTGAAGCTCAACTCCTCCCGCCGCCCCAGTGCGCGATTTGTGGTGCTGGCCTTGGTTGCTCTATCCGCGCTGCTGCTGGGCTCTGTGGCCTTTGCTCAAACGTCGATTTCAACAGGCAGTATCGTGGGCAACGTGACCGATTCAACCGGCGCGGTTTTGCCGAATGCCAGGGTCACAGTTACGGGACCTACCGGGCAGACGCTGCATGCCACTACCAACTCGACGGGAGCGTATTCCCTCGGAGCACTGATTCCGGGTGTCTATTTGGTACGTATCGAGGCTAAGGGCTTCAAGACATCGCAATTGTCCCTGGATGTCCAAGTGGACAACGCCGCCAACGGAAGCGCGAAGCTGGAAATCGGGCAAGAGAGCACCGTTGTCGAAGTTCAGGCGAGTGAGGTTCAGGTCAATACTGAGCAGGCAACGGTGCAGGGAGTTTTGACCGCCAGCCAGATCGAGAACTTGCCGGTGAACGGCCGGAATTTCCTTGATCTAGCGCAGCTCGAACCTGGGGTTCAGATTCAGGATGGACAGAACTTCGATCCGACCAAGGCAGGTTACTCGTCGATTTCGTTCGGCGGCCGTTACGGACGAACCGCCCGCATTGAAGTTGACGGTGTGGACGTCTCGGATGAAACGGTGGGGACGACGACGACCGATATCCCAGCCAGTGGCATTCAGGAATTTCAGATCGGGCAGGCAAGTTTGGACATGTCGACCGAGCTGACCTCTTCGGGTTCCGTGAACGTCACGACCAAGTCGGGAAGCAATGGAGTTCACGGCGAGGCTTTTGGACAATTTCGCGACTATCGCGTCGGAGCTGCGGACCTGCCAGGAGGGACCGATCCTTACTCGCAACGCAGCCAGTACGGCGCCGATCTGGGTGGACCGATCATCAAGAACAAGGCGTTCTTCTTCCTCGATGGAGAGCGGACCGTGCAGAATACGCAAGCGTCGGTGCCTATCTCCCCTCCATTCCAGGCTTACTCTGGGAGCTTTTCCGATCCCTTCCGCGAGGATAACCTGCTCGGCCGGTTGGACTACCAGCTGACCAAGAGCGCGCGCCTCTTCTACCGTTTTTCTTATTTCAAGAATCTGCTGGGCGCCACCTTTGGCTTCGGCTATTCGGTTTATGACAACAAAGACATCACGCGCAACGATGTGGTCGGCTTGGATTTCAATACCGGACCCTTCACCCACTCGATTCGCTTCTCTTTCCTGAAGTTCCAGAACCAGATTGTGGATGCGACCACGGGCAACGCGTCGCTGCCGTTCGACGATCTGGGCGCGGAAATTTTCATGGGAGCTACCGGCTTGACTGCCGGGCCGAATCTATTGGCCCCGCAGAGCACGCCGCAAAGCGATCACGAGTTCAAGTACGACGGCAGCCGGATCTTAGGCGCACACGTTATTCGCTACGGAGCCACGTTTAATCATCTTCAGGGCGGCGGCTTCGCCTCATTCTTCAAGAATGGACCACAGGTTATTTCCCAGGTCACCACAGCTGAGTCCACACCCGGGACCGGCACGGCAGACAATTCGTGGCTTCCGATCGGACCTACGAACCTGACCGGATGTCCCCTGCCCGGGCCGACCGGGCCCTGCTTCGCGGGGGGCTACACGAATCCGTTGAACTACCCGGCGGATGGGGGCTATACCATCGGCAATGGCTTGGGGTTCTCCACCTCCAAGGCGGCGCTTGGATTCCCTGCTGGCGGTTTGGGGCCGGACAACCGCGTGTTGTTCTATCTGGGCGATTCCTGGAAGATCAGGTCGAACTTCACGCTCACTTACGGATTGCGCTATGAGCGCGACACAGGCCGCACGGACAGCCAATACCCCGCGATCCCTGGACTCAGCGCGCTGATTCCCGGGCTCGGCGACCCAGTGAACCAGCCTAACAAGAACTTTGGACCCGACCTGGGTTTTGCCTGGGATCCAATGAAGAACGGCAAGACCGCGATCCGCGGTGGAATCGGCTTATTCTGGGAGAACGCCATCTGGAACAATGTGCTCTTCGATGGACCGTTCCGAGAGGCTACCGGCGCCTTCGCGCAGTTCCCCTCACCGTGTGCGGCTGCAGGCTCACCAGCGACTCTGCAGACCTCGACTGGTCCCATCACGCCGAGTGCGGCGGTTTGCGGCACCTCGGCGGGCTTCCCGTTGATTGGGAATGCTGTGCCAGCTGTCATCGCGCTTGCGCAGCAATATCAGGCGGCTTCCCCCCTCAACTTGTCGCAGCCCAATCCAAGTTATGCGGGACAGTACCTGACTGATTGCACGGGCGGTACTAACTGCTTCTTCGCGCCGGGCACGAACATGTTCAACCCCGACTACAGGTCACCCCGGTCGGTGGTAATGAACATCGGCATCCAACGTGAGCTTCGTCCTGGCATGGTGTTGAGTGTGGACTTTATCCGCAACGTTCAGACGCACTTTCTGTTGGGAGTGGATCAGAATCACGCCGGCGACACTCGCTTTTTCAACTCAGCAGGCGCCAACGCTGCGATCGCAACGGTTATCGCCAACTGCGGTAACGGATCGGCCAGTGGTGTTCCGGGCACCTATTTGACTAATTGCGCAACCGATCCCGCGAACGGGACAACCGATAGCGGAACGTACGGGACGGCTGCTAACCCGGCCAGGACTGCCAATATGGGCGATTACGCTGGGTTTGGCCTGGGATCTTCCTCGGATATGGGCGGCAACAGTTGCCAATTCGCAGTGGGTCACCCCTGCGCTTTTGGAGGCATCAACTCCAGCGCGCCGCCCCTCACTTTCCTTTCGCCGGTCGGCCGTTCCGCTTACGACGGCTTGCAGATGAAGTGGGTCGAGAATGTAAAAGGTCCAATCCGCGGCGTCAAAGACCTGAATTTCCAGGTCTCCTATGCCTTGTCCCGATTCGATAATTCGGGCGGAGGCGTAGGTCCGGGTGCCACGGTGACGGCAGCGGCCGCCGATCAGGACTTCATCGTTCCGGCACTGGATAATGCCAACGTAAATCGCTATTTTGGACCTTCCACGCTGGACCGCACCCACCAGCTATCGTTTGGTGGTTACGTAGATTTGCATGGCGGCTTCCAGGTGGGCGTGATGTCCCACTTCTATAGCCCGCTTGCAATCACAGCTACAGTCCCAAATACGGGGCTGGGCGCGGGGGAGATATTCCGTACCGACTTCACGGGCAGCGGCGTCACGCAAGATCCGCTTCCTGGGACGAAGGTTGGGAGCTTTGATCGCGGCATCAACGCCAGCAACATCAACGGAGCCATTTCCAGCTACAACGGTCAAGTCGCCGCGGGAACTTTGACGCCAGCCGGCAACGTGTTGGTGCAGAACGGCCTGATGGCGCAGGCCGATCTGGTGGCTCTGGGTGGTTCGTATAGCGGCGGCATCCCGCTGGCTTTGGCGCCTTCCGACCAGGTCAACTACCCCTGGCTGAAGGCGTTTGACGCAACCCTCGCCTGGACACATACGTTCCACGAGCGAGTGACGATCAAACCGGGGATCGGTTTCTACAACCTTCCCAACTTCGCCAATTTCGACCTGCCGACGAGCATGATGTCCGGATTGCTGACCGGTTCCACCGGCGCCATCAACGGCACCAACTACGCCGGGCAACTGGTAAACCGGGTCGGAGTTGGCACCGGCGTGTATACGCTCGGGTCGCCGCGTGAAACGGAGTTCAGCCTGAAGATCATCTTCTAGCCGCATTCCAGCGAGAATACTCAAACACCAGTGCCGCAACGCGCTGGTGTTTTTTTTCGTATGTGTTTGTTTGAGTCGCGCCAACGATTGCTCGCGGAAACCCGTCGGCGCTACGGCTTGATTTGGTCACGCAAGTGCTTGGATAGTTTCTCGATCTGCCTCAGCTTGTCGATCATGTCCTTGGGTAGCAGGCCTCTCTGAATGCTCATGACATCGAGAGGTATGGTTTGGGCGATTCTGGCCAGGTCGTCGGCATCCTGGCGGAGTTTGGCCAGATCAAGGTGCGGGTGAGGCTGGATCGGAGGAGGAATGTCCTTTTCCGCCTGTGCGGTAGCCTGTTCGCCTTGTCGAACGCCGGGTGACCTGGGATCTGTCTGCGCCGAGGCTGGAGATGTGGCAATAAAAAAGAAGAGGAGAGAGCAAGCAAGAAGCTTCACGGTGGACCTCCTGATCTGGAAGGCAAGAATTCTTCCGGACATTGTAGCTCCGCGACCGCCGTTCTGAGTTGGTTTCGATTAGCAGGTAGTCGCGATCCCAGGCCTCGGGCTTTGTGTACAATGCCAGCATGCCTTTCCGTGCGCAGGGAAACGCCAATGCCGGCAAGCGCGGGCGGACGCCGCCTCCGGAAGAGACTTTCGAAGAAGCCAGCTTTCTCAAGGCCCTGGGCGAGAAGCAGAAGCCGGTCAGCCTGAAGCTGATGGACGGGCAGACGGTGAGCGGCTGGATTGAATACTACGACAAGCACATGGTGCGGCTGACCCGTGAAGGTGCGCCCAATCTGTTTATTTTTAAGCACGAGATCATGTACATCGCTGAAGATGGCGGCCGGAAGAAATGAAGCGGGCTTGGGCTTTCGGGCTTCAGCCACGCGAGTTTTGCCTCCAGTTCTGAAATGGTTCTTCAAACAGCCGAAGCCTGAAGCCCGAGCGCCGAAGCCCTGATTATGCCCTCCAATCACGATGGCTTTCTCCCAGCCATGTCAGACATCGCGCGCGAGGCGGGTGCGTTGCTGATGCATTACTTTCACCAGCACCTGAAAATCGAATACAAGGGAGACGCCGACCTGGTGACGGCGGCGGATCGCGCTTCCGAAGTGCTGATTCGCGAACGCATCCGGGCGCAGTGGCCTGCGCACGATATTCTGGGCGAGGAGCAGGGGCTGAGCGACCAGGGCAGCGAATATCGCTGGTACGTCGATCCGCTGGATGGCACGACGAACTTCGCGCACGGCTACCCTGTGTTTTGCGTGTCGATGGGGTTGGAATATCAGACGGCGCAAGATCGGGCATCGGGAAAGGCTGGCCGGCGGATTGCGGCGGTGGTTTACGATCCGACGCGGGATGAGCTGTTTTCGGCGGAGCAGGGAAAAGGTGCGCGGCTTAACGGCGAGGGGATTCAGGTCTCGAAAACGGCTACGTTGAAGGAATGCATTCTAGGGACGGGATTTCCCAGCCACAAGCGGCACAAGAATCCGAACATTTATTTCTATCATCAGATCACGCTGCACACGCACGGAGTGCGCCGGGCGGGGTCAGCGGCGCTGGATTTGTGCAACGTGGCGGCGGGACGCTTCGATGGGTTTTGGGAATTCAATCTCAATCCCTGGGACACGGCGGCGGGCGTGCTGATTGTGGAAGAAGCGGGCGGCAAGGTGACGCGCTTCGACGGGTCACCGTTTGTGATCGACAGCAAAGAGACCCTGGCCTCGAATGGAGTGATTCACGGTGCGCTGCTGCGGGAGTTCGAGGACATTTTTGCGGGGCGGGGTCTGGAGGCGTTGCCGGATCCGCGGGAATACAAGAGATGAACTGGACCGGCGGAGGACAGGGAGGAACGCAAGCGATGCCGAGGAAAAACAAAACGCTGTTTGTGGCTGTGCTCATCATGCTGGGGCCGGCGGTTCTACTCGCTGGCGAGTCGGGCTCGGCGCCGGCCGCTCCGGATGCCGCGTACGTGCAGTCGTTCGAGAAGTGGAAGGCGGAACAGCTTGACGATTTGGAGCGAAACTGGGTGCCGCTTGCGGGCCTGTACTGGCTGAAGCCGGGGGCGAATAGTTTTGGAGCCGATGCGGCGAATGCGGTGGTCTTTCCCAAAGGCCCGGCACGCGCGGGAGAGTTCGATCTCGAGGGCAAGGAGGTCACCATCAAGCTGCTTCCCGACGCGCACGCTACGCTTGCGGGCCAGCCGCTGACCACGGCGAAGTTGGACTCCGATGTTTCGGGGCACGCCTCGCTGGTCGAGATGGGTACGCTGCAGTTTCACGTGATCGTGCGCGGCGAACGCGTGGGCATTCGCCTGAAAGATAGGGACAGCGCCGCGGTTCGCAGTTTTCACGGGCTAACATTTTACCCGGTGGACATGAATTACCGGGTCAGCGCGACTTGGGAGCTGGCGGATGGGAAGAAAACGATCGATATTCCGAACGTGCTGGGGGATGTGAGTGCAGAGCCGGTCGCGGGCACGGTGGTGTTTAGGCTCGACGGAAAGGAACTGCGGCTTACCGCGTTGGGCGGCGACGCTGCGCACGGACTGTTTTTTGTTTTCAATGACCTGACCGCGAAAGCGGATACCTATCCCGGCGGACGTTTTCTTGAAACCGATCCCGTAGTCAACGGAACCGTTGTGCTCGACTTCAACCGGGCTTATAACCCTCCGTGCGCGGTGACTCCGTATGCTACGTGTCCGCTGGCGCCGAAGGAGAACCGGTTGACCGTGGCGATTTCAGCGGGAGAGAAGTTTGACAAGGCGGCGCACGGGCACCACTAATGCCGCGGGTCGCAACATCGCGCTCCTCTGCCGCGCTACAATAGCAGGGGACAACTGCTTCCGGCTGTCCTTAATTCTTTCACTCCTACAGGCTTAACGTGATCAATTCACTTCTGGAACGCAAAATCGAAAAGCGGCCGGACCGAGTCCGGCTGCAAGGGCGCATTCTTTTTCTCACCGAAGATCCGGAGCTGATCAGGCGGCAGCTCGCGGGTGAAGACTTGCCGTGGGATACGAGAAATCCGGCGATCAATCCCAAGCTGCGCGACGACATCTCGACTGACGAAATCACTCCGGCGCATTATTGTTTCTACTTCGATGAGACGCTGGGGGAGATTCCGTATCTTGGGCTGAAGTGCGGGAGCGTGACGCCGATCGGGCGCGGCGAGGTGAAGCGCGGCGGATTTGTGTGCGCGGTGAGCGGCAAGCGGCGCGGCAAGGGGTCGAGCCGAGAGCAGTCGCCTTACGCCGAGATGTGTGCCGGCATTCAGGTTGTGGTCGCGGAGAACATTGAGCGCATCTACAAGCAGAATTGCCAGAACCTGGGAGTGCTCACATCGACCGATTTTTCGCTGATCGACCGGATTCGGGGCGGGGAAGAGATTGCGCTCGCCGAGTTTACCGCGGGAGAAGATGAGATCACGCGGCAGGTGATCGAATACGGAGGATTGTTTCCGTTCAATGTGGCGCGGATGCAGGGAAAAGTGTTCTTGCCGCCGATTCAGAGCGCGGGCGAGTCGCCCGCGCCCACACGGGCAATGACGGTGGCGGAGAAAATCTTTGCGCGGCACATGAAGAACGAGAAAGGTGAAGTGGGTGTTGCCGCCGTGAAGCCCGGCGATACAGGCTTTGCGCAGGCCGACCTGCGCTTTAGCCACGAGTACGTCACGCCGATGGCGGCAATCTTTTTTGAGCGCTACGTGGGCAAGGATGCGAAGGTGAACGATGCGTCGAGTATTCTCTTTTTTCGCGATCACCTGACGTTTCTCGACGAGGTGATTTCGGAAGAGAAGAAGAAGCTGGGACTGCTCGATCTGGCGACGCAACTCAAGCTGAAGCAGGAAGCCTTCGCCGCGAAGCAGGGCATCAAGCTGCATGGAGAACTGAAAGACCGCAAGGGATCAGAGGGCATTTGCCACGCCATTGTGCTCGAAAGCTACGCGCTGCCAGGGCAGTTGAATATTGGCTCAGACTCGCACACGCCGCATGTGGGTGCGATTGGATGTGTGGCGTTCGGCATCGGGACCACCGATGTATTCAATGGCTGGATCACGAAGGATGTGCGGGTGAAGGTGCCGGAATCGGTGCGGATTGTGATCCGCGGCAAGAAGCATGAGAACGTAACGGCGAAGGATTTCATCCTGAAGATTCTCAGCCTTGACTATGTGCGGAGCGGCAAGGCGTTGGCGAAAGTGATGGAGTATGCGGGCGAGGCCATAGAAGAGCTCAGCGTGGATGAGCGTGCCACCATGACTAACATGGCGGCCGAGATTGGAGGTTTTACCGGTATCGTCGCCCCGGATAAAAAAGCGGTCGACTTCCTGGTGGAGCGGCGCGGGATGGACCGCGCCAAGGCCCAAGCGATGATTGAAGGCTTGTACAGCGATCCGGACGCGCAGTATGCGCATGTGATCGAGCTCGATGCGGCGGAGATTACGCCGATGGTGGCAACGCCGGGCGACCCGGGCAATGGGAAGTATGTGCGCGAACTGAACACGCCCGTGCCGGTCGAGATCGCTTACGGCGGCACCTGCACTGCCGGCAAGAATGAGGATATGGACATGTACGCCGCGGTGCTCGCCGATGCGCTCAGGCATGGCAAGCGTGTGGCGGAGTCGGTGAAGTTCTATATCCAGTTTGGATCGCAGGAGACGCGCGAGTACTGCCTGCGCAAAGGCTATCTGGATGTGTTTCAGAAGGCCGGGGCGATTGTGATCGAGCCGGCTTGTGGAGCTTGCATCAACGCGGGGCCGGGCGTTTCGACGCGCCCCGACCAGGTGGTGATCAGCGCGCAGAACCGCAACTTCCCGGGGCGCAGCGGTCCGGGACAGATGTATCTGGCTTCGCCGTTCACGGTCGCGGCGAGCGCGGTGGCGGGGTACATCGTGGAGTATGAGCCGAGCGAGGCGTTGGTGGGGGTGTAAGGTGGGGCCGCGCTAGCGCAGGTTTTTCTGGGCAAACTGCCGGAACTGGAATTCGAATTCCTCGGACGAGTAAACGCCCTTCTGCACCAGCAAGGTATTCATGGAATACACTGTCGCGCGAAAGCGTTCCTCGCGTGAAAGCTTCTCCATGGCATCGTCGAAGCTAATGAGATCTTTGCCCTGAGATACCGGATGCTCGAATTGGTGAGCCGATGTAGCCATAGAATCCCCCTGCGAATAACCAATTCTACCAAGCTGCGTCCGCCTCACCAAGCGTGGTAAACTCCCGCCGTCAGGGTTTCTTGCGGCAGCCGTGGAGCGAAAGTACTCTATCCCCGCAAGTGGTTGAATTCAGGCGGGGTGGCTGAAATCAGCCAGTGCGAAACCTGCAACTTTTTTCGGGGTTCCGAGTTCAAATACATAGGTGCTTCGGATAGAAACAAGATCTTGAAGACCTGCAGGTCCGGTGGGCTTTGTGGCTGAATGGCGGATCTGGGACAAGGGGGATGACATGCGGTACATGAAATATTTGGCTTTGGTTGCGGTTCTGATGCTGCCGCTGACCTACTCGCAGGCGCAGGTCAGGGTTGGAGTGGGCGTGGGGTATGGGCCGGGTTATGTTGGCGTAGCGCCCGCATGCGCCTACGGCTACTACGGATACGAACCTTACGCGTGCGCACCTTACGGTTACTACGGGCCGGGCTGGTTTTCCGGTGGATTGTTTATCGGCGCCGGGCCGTGGTATGGCGGGTGGGGCCGCGGCGGTTGGGGCTACGGCTACGGTAGAGGCTTTTATGGTGGACGCGGCTTCGCTGGCGGACGCGGGTTCGTTGGCGGACGCGGGTTTGCCGGTGGACGAGGCTTTGCGCGTGGTCCGGTTGGTGGCGTCCGCGGTGGTAGTGGATTCCACGGTGGCGCAGGCGGAGGATTCCATGGTGGAGGCGGTGGTGGCTTCCACGGCGGTGGCGGACATGGCGGCGGAGGACACCGGTAACCCTGATCCGCAGCTTTCTAATCTGGTAGGAAAAGATGAACGGCTGGCAGCGCACTCTGCCGGCCGTTTCTTCTTTGCGGAGCCTGCTATTTCTTGCTAGAATGTTCGGTTTCGCAGACATCGCCATAGTAAAATATACGCATCCAGTTGAGGAGACCCAGACCGTTATGACCTACGTAATTGCAGAGCCTTGCATCAACACCAAAGACACCGCTTGCGTGGATGCGTGCCCGGTGGATTGCATTCATCCCAAGAAGGACGATCCCAAGTACGCCACCGAAACGTTGCTCTACATCGATCCGGTGGAGTGTATTGACTGTGGGGCCTGCGTGCCGGTCTGCCCGGTTTCGGCCATCTTCGCGCTCGACGACCTGCCGGAGAAGTGGAACGAATTCACGGCGAAGAACGCGGCGTACTTCGGGCGATAGGAAGCTCTCAGCTTTCAGCCGTCAGCTATCAGCGAGATCGTTTCCCGAGCTTGGCGGATCCAAGGCGCGTATCCAGTTTCGGATGCGCGCCTTCGTATTTTGGGGTCGTAGATTGCGGCCTCACCTTCGGTTGCATGTTTATTTTGCTTTCCTGACGGCTGATAGCTGACGGCTGACGGCTCTTCCACTAGAATCATCGCTTCACTGCTGGTTCCCATGGCACTCAAGGAGTCGGAAGCGATCGTGCTGCGCACGTATCCGCTGCGCGAGGCCGATTTGCTGGTCACGCTGTTTACGCGGGCGGAGGGCAAAGTGCGCGGCGTGGCGCGGTCGGCGAAAAAATCGAAGCGGCGGTTTGGCGGGGCGCTGGAGCCGATGACGTATGTGCGCGCGTTTTATGACGTCCGCGAGCGGCAGGAGTTGGCGCGGCTGGATGCCTGTGAGGTGCTGGAGTCTCCTCTGGCCACCGAGGTCGGCTATGCGCGGGCGG
>Ga0302180_10002272_pt1 | contig 14926 bp, 18 predicted proteins | sample I_Palsa_E3_2_FD_200575 | JGI IMG/M metagenome (GOLD analysis project Ga0302180, IMG submission 200575) | Peat permafrost microbial communities from Stordalen Mire near Abisko, Sweden - I_Palsa_E3_2 | ecosystem: Environmental > Terrestrial > Soil > Palsa > Peat permafrost | place: Sweden... | reverse complement strand
GGGGACCACCGGCTTACTGCGGTCCGCGCCCACCTGCTGGAGCTGTCCGGCGATCAGGCCGCCGCCCGCGACGCCTACGAGACGGCCGCCCGCCAGGCCACCAACCTCGTCCAGCAGCGCTACCTGCACAGCCGCGCCGCCCGGCTCGCAAGCAGCGACGTCAATCCCTGAAACTGCCGGGGCGCTGTCCGGGCTCACAGGTATGCGTTGGCGCGCAGCAGCCGGAGAGCGTCGACGGTGAGGTAGCCGCGCCAGTCCCGTTCGGCGCTAGGGGACCAGGCCAGCCAGTTGAAGGTCCAGCCGCCATCGGCGAGCTGCGCGTGCGCGAGATGGTCCAGGTGCGCCTTGATGGTCGCCTCGCTGAACAGCGCGCGGCCCATCGAGTCAGGCTCCGGCGCGAAGTCCAGCGGGGTGTGCACCTCGCCCGGGGCGCCGGGCTCAAGCGTGACGATGCCGCTGTCGGTGATGAGCGGCGCGATCTGGCCGAAAACCGCCGTGGCCCGGTCCCGGTCGGGCACGTACTGCAGGAAGCGCAGCACGCCGAGCATCCCGTACCCGGTGGGCGTGGTGATCTGGCCGATCCGGTCCCACGTCACCTCGGTGGCGCGGTCCAGCCAGGGCTGCCGGACCTGGCGGGCGTGCAGCGTGCCCGCGATCAGGCCGGTCATGATCAGCGACGCCGGGCGGCCCTCCTCCGGAATCCACCACGGCGCGTGCGGCCAGCCGTCCAGGACCGGATCGGCGAACGCGGTACCGCCCTCGGCCGGGGCGGTGGCCTCCAGCCAGCCGCACGCGCCCGCGACCAGGTCCTCGTCCCAGACATTGGTCTGGTGCAGGATGCGCAGGGCCAGCTCCACCGCCGCCGACTGGCTCGCTGGGGCTCGGCCGTCCGGTTCGAGCGCCTGGCCGAAGCCGCCGTCAGGATTGCGGTACGCGGCGACGGCGTCGCGGACCGGCTGCGCGCCGCCGCCTTCGAACAGCCGCTCGTAGCTGCGGCGATCGACTACCCGGGCGTTCGCGGCCAGGAACTGGACGGCCTGGCCGATGTCTGGTGATTTCATGGCCCCATCACAGCGCAGCCCGGCACCGGCTGTCTTGAACGAAACGGCCATCCTCTTGGGCGTGCCTGCGGCTTGTCTGGCGTGCCCGCGGTTTCCCGGGCATGCTGGATGACGTGGAGCTGGCCGCGGGATACCGGGAGTGGGCGCCGCCTGCCGGGCTGCGTCACGTGCTGGCCTGCCTGTGGAGCCAGGTCGGGCCCGGCGACCGCAGCGCGCCCAGTCTGGTGCTGCCCGACGGTTGCTCGGACCTCATCTGGCAGCGCGGTCACGGCGCTTTCGTGGCCGGCCCGGACACCGGCCCGGCCCCGACCGTGCTGCCGCCCGGTACGGTGCTGGTCGCGGCGCGGTTCCGGCCTGGCGCCGGCGGCGTCGCGCTCGGGGTTCCGCTGAGTGAGCTGCTCGACCAGCGCATCGACGTCGCGGACCTGCGGCGCGACGTGGCCGGCCAGCTCCCGGCCGCGCTGAGCCCGGGCGGTGCCGTGGCCGCGGTCACCGGTGTCGCGGGCCGCCTGGCCGTCGCCCGGCCGCCGGACGGCGCGGTGCTGACCGCGTGCCGCCTGCTCAGCCATCCGGGCGCCCAGGCCGGTGAGGTAGCGGCCCAGGTCGGCCTGAGCGACCGCCAGCTGCGCCGCCGCTGCGAGGCGGCGGTTGGTTACGGCCCGAAGATGCTGCAGCGGGTGCTGCGGTTCCGCCGGTTCGTCTCGCTGGCTGACGCCGCGGGCGGAACGGCTGACCTGGCGCAGGCCGCCGTGGACAGCGGCTACGCCGATCAGCCGCACCTGACCCGGGAGACGGCCCGGCTCGCGGGCCTGTCCCCGGCGGCCCTGGTCCGGGAACGCCGCTCCGGCGGCTAGGCGCCGTCCGGCTCGGCGATCATGGCGGTGCCGATTCGCCGGAACCCCAGCCGGGCGTAGACGCGCGCCACATCGTCGTCGGAGGCGGCCAGGAACACGGTCTGCACCCCGCGCCGCAGCGCCTCACCGGCCAGGGCGGCGGTGACCGCCCCGCCGAGTCCCATCCGGCGGGCGCTGGGCAGCACTCCCACCCCGGTGATCTCGGCCACGCTGCCCAGCGGCTGGCAGCTCCCGGCCGCGAGCGGCCCCTGCGGGCCGAACGCCACGGCCAGCACCGACTGCCCAGACTGCAGCCGGTCCCGCAGCATGTCCAGGGCGCTCTCGTCGTGATCAGCAGCGATCTTGTCCCGGTCGATCGTCCCGGCCAGCCCCACCGCCGTCCCGGGATGCCCGAAGGCGACGGCCGGCACGGCCCAGATCCGGTCCAGGTCCGGGTCGCCGGGGCTGACGAGGCGCACGGTGATGTCCGGCTCGGTCGCCGGCGCCGGGGCCAGCGTGCGGAGCATCATGAGCGGGTGCGCGCGGGCGGCCAGGCCTCCGTCCGGTGCCGCGGCGGTCATCGTGGGTGCGGCCTCGTCGATCCACTCGAACGACTCCGGGATCAGCAGTTCCCGCTGCCGGGCCCGGACAGCGCGGATGTCGTCGGGCGTGACCCGCTCGGTGGTGCCCCGGCGCGGCCGGGCGTAGTAGGGAAACCCCGGGCCGGTCGGCACGAACATCACCAGTGGTCCATGCTCCTCCGCGCGTGCCCACCGCCGGGGCACCGCGTCGCAAAAGGCGTCGATGCGCTCGATGGTGCTGGAGTCGTCCACACCCATACTCAACCCCATGAAGGGAGCCTATGCACCTCGTTAGCCTGCCCGGGTCCCGGCTTGATACAGCCCTAGAAGGGCGCTGCCAAAATGCTACCCATTAGTAACATGTGGTTCCGCGGCCGGCCCGGTCCGTTACGACGGCGGCAGGTCGACGTCCGCGTCCGGGCGGAGCAGCGCGGCCACCCGGTCGGCGTATCCGGGCTCCCAGGTCGCATCAAGTTCGGCCAGAATGCGCTCTTCGTCCGGGCGGAGCCGGCGCCGCGCCGCCGCGGGCCGTCGCCGCCAAGAGCGCCGCCGCCAAGAGCGCCCCCGCCAAGAGCGCCCCCGCGAGGGGCGTCCCGGCGAGGGGAACTGCCGCGGGGGGACCGGGCCGGACAGCCGGACGCGACGATGCCGCCACTGCGCCAGCGAGGTGATCAGCACGGCCACGACCGCGACGGTGATTACTCCCGGGATCATCCACAGCCCCCCAGTGCCGGTCCAGTTAGGTTACGCACGGCTAAACCATGCCACGCCAGGAACCCCAGGTAAATGGTTTATGACGGAGAGTGCTGAACTGTTCGTGGCAATCTGGTCGGCGTCAGCCGGAACAGGGACGGAACGGAGGACCCGAGCCTGGTTCAGGCATGTCACTGGCCGCGGCGACGGCACGGTTGCTCGTCGCCGACGGATCTGACCGGCGATCCTCCCGATGCGAGCGAGCGGGCAAAGCCAATGAATTGACCGCCTACGGTGCATATGTCCAATAGGCCGCCATCGCAAACCATTTCCTCTCTCATCCCCATTTGATCGAGAGAGGTTCGGGCAAATCTCAATGGTGCGCGCAACATGAAATCATCCGGCGAAACCGCGACTGTAATACCTGTCAAACTAGGGCTAGTGACGACGGGTGAGCATATGCCCTCAATGCATCTCATGTGCCATAGTGCCAAAAATCATCGGGGTTGACAGGCAGGTAAACAACGAGCAGCATACGTATCCGCTGGGATTTCACCTGTTCGGAGTTCTGTTGGCTTTGCGTCCATAGTGCGGGCTAAGTCTCGGTGCTTGAAATTCCCAACAGACCGATCCACTAGTTAGAAAGGGAACAAATGGGTACACAGCTAAGGCAATGGGCCATCCGGCTCCTCGCCGCTGTCGCGCTGCCGATCATGCTGACGCTCGGCCTCGGCGTCGCAGCGAACGCGCAACCCGTGCTGGCTTCGCACGTGGCGAGCAGCACGGGGCACCCTAGTACCCACCAGGGCTGGGAGGTATACGGACCGTACGCTAGCCTCCGCGCATGCGTTCGTGCCCAGCGAGAGTTCGCCGGTCGCGACTCGCACTGCGAAATCCAGTCCCTATATCGCCACCACCGCGAGTACTACGTCTGGTACTTGTATGTGCTGCGGTCCGGGCGAATGTGATTCGCGACATCTGAAAAAGTAGATGTAGATCCAGCCGAACGTGAGTGGGGTCGGCGCGCCGTCACACCTTGTGCGCGCCGCCCCCACTCGCCTTCTTACTGCCAGCGCCGTCACCTGTTACCGAGGTATAGGCGATTGAAAGATGCCCCCTATCGAAGTCACGCGGATTGTGTGCACTGCGTCCTTGCAGCAGTCTGACAAGCTGAGGCCGTGCTCACCGCCCGAACGGAACAGGGGCGGAACAGGGCACTCGGCCCATGATTCCGCCCCTGCTCAGCGTCCGTAAACGGGTCACACGTCGTAGTACAGCTCGAACTCGTGCGGGTGGGGCCGCAGCCGCATCGGGTCAATCTCGTTGGTCCGCTTGTACTCGACCCAGGTCTCGATCAGGTCCTCGGTGAACACGCCACCCTCGGTGAGGTAGGAGTGGTCGGCTTCCAGGGTCTCGAGCACCGCCTCCAGCGACCCCGGCACCTGGGGAATGGCCAGCGCCTCGTCCGGCGGCAGCTCGTACAGGTCCTTGTCGACCGGCTCCGGCGGCTCGACCTTGTTCTTGATGCCGTCCAGGCCGGCCATCAGCATGGCCGGGAAGGCCAGGTACGGGTTGGCCGACGGGTCCGGCACGCGGAACTCGATCCGCTTGGCCTTGGGGTTGGTGCCGGTGATCGGGATCCGCACGCAGGCCGAACGGTTCCGCTGCGAGTACACCAGGTTGACCGGGGCCTCGAAGCCGGGGACCAGCCGGTGGAAGGAATTCAGCGTCGGGTTGGTGAACGCGAGCAGCGACGGCGCGTGCTTGAGCAGCCCACCGATGTAGTGCCGGCCCATGTCCGACAGCCCGGCGTAGCCGACCTCGTCGTAGAAGAGCGGTGACCCGTCCTTCCAGATGCTCTGGTGGCAGTGCATGCCCGAGCCGTTGTCCCCGAAGACCGGCTTGGGCATGAACGTCACGGTCTTGCCGTTCTCGTCCGCGACGCCCTTGATGATGTACTTGAAGAGCATCAGCCGGTCGGCCGTGTTCAGCAGGGAGCCGAAGCGCATGTTGATCTCGGCCTGGCCCGGACTGCCGACTTCGTGGTGCTGCATCTCGACCTGGATGCCCGCTTCGATCAAGGCGCGGGTCATCTCCGAGCGCAGGTCGGTGTAGTGGTCGGTCGGCGGGACAGGAAAGTAGCCGCCCTTGTACGGGGGCCGGTGCCCGAGGTTGTTGCCGCCGTCCTCGATGCCGGTGTTCCAGGCGCCCTCGATCGAGTCGATGTAGTAGTACCCGGCGTTCGGCGTCGTATCGAACCGCGCGGAGTCGAAGATGTAGAACTCTGCCTCCGGGCCGAAGAACGCGGTGTCCCCGATGCCCGTGCTCTTCAGGTATTCCTCGGCCTTACGGGCGATGTTCCGCGGGTCGCGGGTGTACGGCTCGCGGGTCAGCGGGTCGTGCACGAAGAACGTCAGGTTCAGGGTCTTGTAGGTGCGGAACGGGTCCAGCACCGCGCTCGTCGGGTCAGGGAGGAGGAGCATGTCCGACTCGTGGATCTCCTGAAAGCCACGGATCGAGGAGCCATCGAACATCAGGCCATTGGTGAAAACGTCCTCGTCGAAGACTTCCACCGGCACGGTGAAGTGTTGCATCGTACCGGGCAGGTCGCAGAACCTTACATCGACAAACAAAACGTTCTCGTCTGCGACGAACCTGAGAACCTCGTCGGCATTTTGAAACATTTAACCCTCCCTAGCCGGGCACATATCCGTATTCATCGGCACGCTTTAGGCGGGCGCGCCTTGGACGCTAGACGTTGGCAATTTCCGCCCCGTGTCCCGTGTGTTTCGCACATGTTACGCATGTCGCGGAGGCCTTGCTCAGTGGATTGCACAGGCGGCTCGCCGGGGTCCGGCCCCGGCCCGTGCGGGCGGGGGATACCGTGGTGGTGTGGCCGATGAACAAGTCATCAGTCCCGGCCCGGCCGGGGCGTCTAAGGCAGCGGGCGAACCCGTGGTTTCGAGCTATCCGGGCGAGAAGTTCGGCCTGCCCGAGAGCGGCCCGCGTTCGGTATCCGGGATGGGGCGCCGGGTTGGCGCCCTGTTCATCGACTGGCTTCTGTGCGTCTTCATCGCGACGGCGCTGCTCCATTCGCAGTACTGGGCGCTGGCCCTCTTCGGCGCGGAGGTCTACATACTGACCGCGCTGACCGGGACCACGATCGGCAAGCGGACATTCGGTATCCGGGTCGCGCGGCTGGACGGCCGGCCGGTGGGCGCCGGCTGGGGCCTGGTCCGGACGGTGCTGCTGCTCTGCGTGGTGCCGCCGCTCATCAACGACCGTGACCGCCGCGGCCTGCACGACAAAGCGGCGAACACGATCGTGCTCCGGGCGTGACCTGGCGCCTGCGGGTGTGACCCGGGCGCCTGCGTAGCGGGCGGCCGGGCCCCCGGCGTCATCGGGTGCCCGCTCAGCATCGGGTGCCCGCTCAGCGGGCTCGCGGGCGCGGCATCTTGGGCTGTCGGCCGCCACGCGGCATCGGGCCCTTCGGGGCCTGGAGCGTCTGGGGGAGCGCCTTGAGCCGGAAGTTGAGGTCGGCGACCTCGGTGCCCTTGAGCTTGCGGGGCAGCTTCATGATCTTGCGCTGCAGCTGGCGCAGCGGGATCTGGCCCGGCCCATCCCCGACCTGGTAGTCCTGGATCGGCACGTCAAAGGCGACCCGGGCGACCCGCTTCTTCTCCGCGGCGAGCAGGCCGGGCAGCCGGTTCGGTGAGCCCTCGCCGACCAGCACGACGCCAGCCCGCCCGACGGCGCGGTGCACCACGTCCATGTTCCGGTTGGCGGCGATGGCCGGGGTGACCGTCCAGTTACCCCGCATACTCTGCAGGACCGCCGCGGCCGCGCCCGGCTGCCCCTCGATCGTCGAGTACTGCGCGGCCTGCGCGAACCGCCCGAAGAGCAGCACTGACGTCAGGATGCCGCCCAGCACGCCGAGCGGGATCAGGTATCCGGCATACCCGGTGAGCAGCCCGACGACGATGAGCACGACCAGCACCGCCACGCCGCTGCCGATCACGATCGGCAGCGCCCTCGGGTTGGCCTTGTGCACCAGGCGGGCCACCATTCGCACCTGCTGGATACGACCGGGCGTAGCCTCGTCGTCCGCGTTCTTCTGCTTCGCCATGCACGGCAGGATATGGGTTCCTGAGCGTTAGTGGAAAACCGCCTCAGCCCCAGCGCGCGCGGCCGCCGCCGAGGCGTTCGTCACCAGCCCGGCGAACCGGGCCTTTGGCCAGATGAGCGGCGGTCCTACCAGCAAGAACCGCAGCATGACCTACGTCGAGGCGTTCGCTACCGGCCCAGGAAGTCCGGGCTCACGGTGGCGGCTTTGCGCTCGGCGGCCTGGCGGTAGAGGCGGCCGGCCCGGTAGGACGAGCGGACCAGCGGCCCGGACATCACCCCGGCGAAGCCCATCTGCAGGGCCTCTTCGCGCAGCTGCACGAACTCCTCGGGCTTGACCCAGCGCTCGACCGGATGGTGCCGCGGCGTCGGCCGCAGGTACTGCGTGATCGTCAGCAGGTCACAGCCCGCCGCGCGCAGATCGGCCATGGCCGCGCTGATCTCCGGCCGCTGCTCGCCCAGGCCCAGGATCAGGTTCGACTTGGTCACCAGCCCCGCCGCGCGGGCCTGGGCCAGCACGTCCAGCGACCGCCCGTACCGGAAACCCGGCCGGATCGCGCGGAAGATCCGCGGCACGGTCTCGATATTGTGCGCCAGCACCTCAGGCCGCGCGCTGAACACCTCAGCCAGCCGGCCCGGTTCGGCATTGAAGTCGGGGATCAGCAGCTCCACCCCGCAGCCCGGCACGGCCGCGTGGATCTCCCGCGCCGTCTGCGCGTACAGCCACGCGCCGCCGTCGCCCAGATCGTCCCGGGCGACCCCGGTGACCGTCGCATACGCCAGCCCCATGGTGGCCACCGACCCGGCCACCCGGCGCGGCTCGTCGGTGTCCAGCGGCTGCGGCCGGCCCGTGCCGATCTGGCAGAAGTCGCAGCGCCGGGTGCACTGGTCGCCGCCGATCAGGAACGTCGCCTCGCGGTCTTCCCAGCACTCGAAGATGTTCGGGCAGCCGGCCTCCTCACACACCGTGTGCAGGCCCTCGCGGCGCACCAGGTTCTTCAGCTCCGTGTATTCGGGGCCGGTCCGCAGCCGGGTCTTGATCCACGGAGGCTTCTTCTCGATCGGGACCTGGCTGTTGCGGGCCTCAACCCGCAGCATCCGCCGCCCCTCAGGTGCGACTACCACCTCATCAGCCTACGTTCAGCCCGCTTATTGAAAGCGTGTCGCGGCTCGGGACAGGACGTGACCGACCTTGACCGGCGCGGCGTCATCTACGATCTGGCAGTCCCTGGCGCCCACTCCCCCACGATCTCCGGGCTGTCGTTCACCGCCGAACCTGGGCAGCTGCTGGCCATCGTGGGGCCGAGCGGAGCGGGCAAGTCCACGGTCGCGCGGCTCCTGCTGCGCTTCTACGACCCGGATCACGGCCGGATCCGGCTGGACGGGGTACCGGCTGGCGGACCACATCACTGCGGCCTCAGGTTCATAGCTGGCTCATAGGTTCGGCGCAGCGGAAACAAAATTTGCCGTGCGACATATGTGACGTGACGTTGACCGTGCTGCGGGTGAGGCCTGCCCTGGAACCGCCGGCTGCGCTGGCCGACGGTCCCGTGTGACCGCTTTCGCGCCGGGGCACCAGGCCCAGGCGAGCCCGGCACCGGGTGCGCCGTCGGCTCTGGCGCGCGCCCGTCCGGGGGCAGTGCTGGCTCTGATCGCGGCGGGGGCTCTCGCCGCGATCAGCTTGTGGTGGCAGGAAACGCTGCCGATCCACGGACTGGGTGACTGGCTGACGAACGCCGGGCGGATCACCGGGCTGGCCGCCGGTTACGGGGTGGTGGTCCTCGTGGCGCTGATGGCCCGGCTCCCCCCGCTGGAGCAGGGTATCGGCGCTGACCGGCTGGCTCGCTGGCACGCGATGGGCGGCCGCTACGTCGTCAGCCTGGTTGTCACGCACGCGCTGCTCATCACCTGGGGCTACGCGGTGACCGCGCACACCAACGTGGTCAGCCAGGCCAAGATACTGCTGGTGAGCTATCCGGACGTGCTCGCGGCGACGTTCGGCGGCCTGCTCCTCGTCGGGGTCGGGATCAGCTCCGCGCGCGCCGCCCGCCGGCGCCTCCGCTACGAGACGTGGTACTACCTGCACTTCTACACCTACCTGGCGGTCGCGCTGGCGTTCAGCCACCAGTTCGCGGATGGCGCCGAATTCATGACCAGCCTCGGCGCCCGGGTCGTCTGGGGCAGCATGTACGTGGGCGTGGGCGCCGCGATCGGCTGGTACCGGTTCGTTACGCCGGCCCGCCAGGCGGCCCGGCACCGGCTCCGCGTGCTGTCGGTCCAGCCGGAAGGACCGGGCGTCGTCAGCATCGTGATCACCGGCAGGCACCTTACGGAGCTGCGCGCCGAGGCGGGCAGTTCTTCCGGTGGCGGTTCCTCAGCCGCGGGCTCTGGTGGACGTCCCTGCCCTATTCGCTGTCCGCGCCGCCGTCGCCGGACCGGCTGCGCATCACCGCCAAGGCGCTCGGTGACCATAGCCACGCACTGGTAGCGCTGCGGCCCGGCACCCGCGTGCTGGCCGAAGGACCGTACGGCGCGCTCACCGCCGCAGTCCGGCGGCAGCGCAAGGTGCTGCTGATCGCCGGCGGCGTCGGCATTACGCCCCTACGGGCGCTGTTCCAGTCGATCCCCGCTCGCCCCGGCCACCTGGCCCTCATCTACCGGGTCAGCCGCGCCGGTGACGTGGTGTTCCGCCGGGAGCTGCAGCAGCTCGCCGAGGAGCGCGGCGCGACGCTGTGGATCATCGCCGGCCGCCGCGCCGAGCTCGGTGCGGATCCACTGGCCCCGGCGGGGCTCATCGCGAACGTTCCTGACCTCGCCCGGCACGACATCTATCTGTGCGGGCCGCCCGGCATGACAGCCGCCGTGACGCGAGCGCTGCGGGCTTCCGGCGTCCCGCGGCGGCAGATCCACCACGAATCATTCGAGTTCTGACCGCCCGGAAGGCATGGCATGCGCCGCATCATCCTCGCCATCGTCAGCACGGCCGCCGCCCTGGTCTTTCTGCTGACCTTCAAGACACACAGCACCAGACCTGTGGTCACGCCGCCCGCCGCGGTCGGCACGCCCGGCGGCTCCAGCGCGGGCGGCGGCTCGGGTCAGGGTGGCTCAGGCACCGCCAGCGGGGCCAGGACCAGCAGCGGGGCCACACCGGCCCCAAGCAGCACCGGCAGCAGCACCGGCGGCTCCAGCACCGCGTCGGCGAAGACCGTGACCGGTGACCCCGCCGACACCATGTACGGGCCCGTCCAGGTGCAGATCACGGTCAAGAACGGCAAGCTCGCCGGCGTTGACGCCATCGAATACCCGACCGAGACTCCGCACGATGAGCAGATCAACGCCTACGCCATCCCGCAGCTCACGCAGGAGGCACTCGCCGCGGGCAGCGCGAAGATCGACGCGGTCTCCGGCGCCAGCTATACCTCCCAGGGATACATCACCTCGCTGCAGAGCGCCCTGGACAAGGCGGGTATCTGACGGGCTGTCCCTGGTCCCGGCGGGCCAAGCGAGAGCCGGCTCTTAACGTCCCCGAGGGACATCCGCTCAGCGGTCGTCATGGCGGTGAGTATGGGCTACTTCTTCGGGCCGCTAACGCGGCGGCTCAGAGCGCGTCCTCGCCGTAGTCGTGATCGGGGTGGTTGACTTCGCCGGCGCGCCAGTAGCCCCGGGTCAGGATGCGATCCGCCGGCCAGCCCAGCGGGCCGAGCAGCTGGGAGCGGATGTCCCGCACCGCCACGGCCTCGCAGGCGGCCCACACCTGTCCCGCGCCCGGGGGTGGCGTCCACGCGGCGACTGCGGACGTGAGCGTGGCACCGGGGCGGTCACCGGGCTGGCGCGGCAGCCAGCGCACGCCGGAGGCCGCGCGGGCCGGCAGCGCGACCTCGTGGCCGGAATCCTCCAGCTCGACGAGTACGTACACGGGCACGTCCGGGTCAATCGCCTCCAGCACGGTGGCTATGGCGGGCAGGGCGCTCTCGTCGCCGGCCAGGAGCAGCCAGCGGCTGTCCGGGAGCAGCTCATAGGTGCGGCGGGGCTGGCTCACCGCCACCTGGTCGCCGGGCTGGGCCTGGGTGGCCCACTGGGCCGCCGGGCCGTGGCCATGCAGCACGAACTCCAGGTCAAGGCGGCCCGTGGCCGGGTCCCAGCGCCGGGGGGTGAACGTGCGGGTCGTGGGGCGGGGCCGCCCCGGCTCGATGACCATGAAGCCCTCAGCGTCGGCGGGCGGCAGCTCCGCGTGCCGCTGGCCCGGCTCGGGCAGGAACACCTTCAGGTGACTGGCCGGTCCCGGCCAGCGGAACCCGGCCAGGCCAGCGCCACCCACCGAGATCCGCAGCAGGTAGGGGCCGAGGGGCTCGACGGTTTCGACAATGGCGGGATACGGGCGGGGACGACGGCGCTGAGTGGCCGTGGCTCCGCCGCGGTTGTCCGTTTCAGGCATGCCAGAACACTATCATGAGCCAGTCTTGATATATCGGTAATATGTCAGGGGCTGACGCGGACCTGAAAGCGCGCCGATCGCGGAAGAGCATCCGACACCGCCGCCAGGCCCGTCATGCCGCAGGACAGGACCCGCCGGTCCCGCCAGCCGAAGACCTGCCCTGACACCCCAAATCCCGGCCGCGCCGGTCAAGTCAAGCAGCGAATACAGCTGAGAATGCTCCCCAGATCCGGCTTCAGGCGGGATAGGCGGCGGTGTGGACGAAGCGGACGTCGTTCAGGGCGACCTCGTGGCTTTCGTCGTCGATGTAACCCACGTGCAGCGGGCGGCCGGTGTCGCGGGCCTGGCGGACGATAGTCGGGCCGCCAGGCCGGGGCAGGTACTCGTCTCCCCACTGCTGGAGCGCACCGAGCACCACCAGCAGCTCCCGGCCGGCCGTGGTCAGCCGGTACGCGAACCGTGAGCGGCGGCCCGGCTCCTGGTACGGCTCGCGGGCCAGGACGCCGTACTCGACCAGGGTGGACAGGCGGTCGGTGAGCACGTCGGGCGCGATCCCGAGAGCCTCGCGGAACTGGGCGAACCGGGTGGCGCCGGACAGCGCCTCGCGCAGGATCAGGAACGTCCATCGTTCGCCGAGGACCTCCAGGCTCCGCGCGATCGAACAGTTCGGCTCCTTCATAAGCCCATGCTACCCCTGAGTTGCGCTTTCCTATTCAGATGATAACTTTGGAAAACCTACTCAGACATCAGGAGGTCTATCATGCGGATCGAAGGAAGCACGGCCCTCGTCACGGGAGCCAACCGGGGGCTCGGGCGGCGTTTCGCCGAGGAACTGCTCGCGCGAGGAGCCTCGGTTTACGCCGGTGCCCGCGATCCCGGCTCGGTGGCTCTGCCCGGGGTCACCCCGGTCGCGCTAGACATCACCGACCCCGCGTCGGTCGCGGCGGCCGCGGCTGCCACCGGCGACGTGACGTTGCTGATCAACAACGCCGGCTCGTCGACCGGCGCCGGACTGCTCGACGGCCCGCTGGCCGACGTCGAGCTAGAGATGAACACGCACTTCTTCGGCACGCTGGCCGTCACCCGGGCGTTCGCGCCACAGCTGGCGGCAGGTGGCGGCGGGGCGATTCTGAACGTGCTGTCCGCGCTCTCCTGGATCAGCTTCCCCGCCAGCGGCGCGTACTGCGCGGCCAAGTCGGCCGAGTGGTCCCTGACCAACGCCACCCGCCAGCAGCTCGCGGGCCAGGGGACGCAGGTGACGGCGCTGCACGTCGGCTATATGGACACCGACATGGTGCGCCGCATCACCGCACCGAAGTCAGACCCCGCCCTCGTGGCCAAGCTCGCCCTGGATGGGCTGGAGGCCGGCCAGGCGGAGGTGCTCGCCGACGAGGTCAGCCAGGGACTCCAGGCCAAGCTGTCCGGCGGGGTGACCGCCCTCTACCCGCAGTTTGCCTGAGGAGCCTTGGCTTCCTGTTCGGCGACGGCGCGGGCCGACGGCGGCGTCCTGGACGATGGCAGCGGCTGCGGCGGTGCCGGCACGCCCGGCCCGGCCGGGCAGCTGAGCTGGGCTGAACAGCGGCACCGGCTCCAGCTGGTGGAGATGGTGGCCCGGTACCACTGGGGCAACGAGCAGTAACGCCCGGCCAAGGGGCCCTGGCCGCGTCGGTGCGGATGTCGATCCTGCTCAGACGGGGAGGCCTAGGAAACCGGCGGAAGCAGGAAGCTCGCGCGGGCTGAGCTGAGCCAGTCGTCGATCGGCTGCGGCTCCTGCCCGGTCACCTCGCGCACTGTCGGGGTCACCGTGTCGCCGCCGCGGTGCCGGAACCACTCGAACCACTCGACGTAGCCGTCTGCTTCCCAGGGGTCCATTCCGCTGGCCAGCATCATCTTCCGCGCCTGCTCGCCGGACTGCCCCTGCTGGCTCACCTGGCGCGCGAAGACGGCCGAGATCCGCTTGGCAACGTCCTTGTAACTCAGCGCCGCCGGCCCGGTCAGCACGTACGTATCGCCCTCGTATCCCTGGCCGGTCAGCAACTGGGCCGCCACCGCGGCAACGTCCCGGACGGCCACGAAGCCGATCCGGCCCTGGCCGGCGGGCGCGCGGATCACGCCCTCCTTGCGGATGGTCTCGGCGGCAGCCAGCAGGTTCTCCATATAGAAGGTGGGGGCGAGGTAGCTGATCGGGAGGCCGGTCGCGTCCAGGTGCATGGCCACCTGCCGGTGGCGGCGCATGAAACGAACGTCGCAGCCCGGGTCCTGGAATCCGTCCGCCGCCATCTTGACCACATGCGGGCGGTGGCCCGCGGCCACCAGCGCATCGATGAACACCGTCTCGAGCTCGGCCTGCTCCTCAAGCGCCGGGCTCAGCAGGAAGACCCGGCTGAATTCGCGCAAGGTCGCCGCCGGCGGCGGCTCGTCGAACGACCCCACCACATACCGCGACGTGCCGGGCAGATCGTCTCCCCGGGCCTGCACCCGTACCATCGCCGTAGCGTCGGCGCCCGCGTCGGCCAGCGCCTCCATGAGCCGGTAGCCGACCCGCCCGGTCGCCCCGGTCACCAGAATCGCGTCGTCAGGAGTACTCATGGCTGCCATCACGCACCCTGCAGCCCTGCCGTGTCAATACCGGCGCTGTCAATACCGGCGGTGCTGCGGAGCCAGCGGGATGCGGAGCCGCCCGCGTCGCAGGCGGCTCCGCATCCACCGCGCCTATAGGCGGTGACAGGTCACGGTGAGATATCCCACTGCTGGCAGGTGTTGTCGAGCTGCGCCCACTGCCGGATTATCGTGCCGTCGGCGGTGCCGCAGCCGGCCGGGGTCACGAGCTTGCCGCTATTGACGTTGGTGAGGGTGTCGGGGGTGCCGGTCGGCCGTCGCCGTGTGTGCCGCCCGGACCAGGCCGTTAGGCCCTTCCCCGTGGGATGTGCCCGGCGGAAGATGGCCGACATCGAGTCCATCCATACCTTCGAGGGCACCGAAACGATCCAGACCCTCATCGTCGGCCGGGACAGCACCGGCGTCAGCTCGTTCAACTGACCGCCCCGTTTACAGCGGTCCGCCCGGATTCGCTTAGGAGGAGCATCAATGCGTATCCCCGCGGAATCCTTGTCCGGCCGTTCGGTGCGGGACAAGATCGTCACCGCCGTCGAGGCGGTACGGCTCATCCATGACGGCGACTCGGTCGCGGTCGAAGGGTTT
>Ga0302180_10002268_pt1 | contig 14940 bp, 12 predicted proteins | sample I_Palsa_E3_2_FD_200575 | JGI IMG/M metagenome (GOLD analysis project Ga0302180, IMG submission 200575) | Peat permafrost microbial communities from Stordalen Mire near Abisko, Sweden - I_Palsa_E3_2 | ecosystem: Environmental > Terrestrial > Soil > Palsa > Peat permafrost | place: Sweden... | reverse complement strand
CTAACCGTGCACGAGCCAGTCGTACTGGGCATCGTCGAGTGGGGCTACCGAAAGCCTTGACTGGCGGACCAGCGGAGAATCCTGAAAGATCGGCTGCTGCTTGATCTCGGCCAGTGTTTTTGGCTGCTTGATTCCCGCACCGGCAGCAATGCGGACCAGCGGAACTTTGGGATCGGATGAATCTACGGATATGACATGAGCCAGACCCACCGCTGCTTTTTCTTCGCCGGTGTGGTAGATGACGAGCTTGTCACCTTTCTTCATCGCCCTAAGGTTTTTGACCGCCGTCGGGTTCGTGACTCCAGTCCAATCAGTTTCCTTTTCTCGCAACAAGTCAGCGAAGGAATAGGCGGTTGGTTCGGTCTTCAGCAGATAGTGCATGCTCTACTCCTTTGGCCGGAGGAACGTTACCGTGTTCAGCAGCGGCCTCTCCATGGAACGCACCCAATCCGTCATCTCGCCCGGCTCGGCTCCCTGCGCCTCTTGCCGCTCAAATTCACTGCGCATGAGGTGCATCTTGGCGTCCAGATCGTCCAGGTAATGGAGCAGCACCGCTTCCGGAATCATAGGCAGTTTAGGGGAACCGAACTCGAGCCTGCCATGGTGACTCAGAACCAGATGCTCGACCAAAATGCGGAGCTCGGGCGGAAACTCCGGCATCGCTGCCAGCTTCTTTTCAATCATCCCGATGGCAATGGCAATGTGCCCCACCAGCTGCCCCTCCAGGGTGTAGTCGAACGTCATCCCCCAGCGCAGCTCCTGCAGTTTGCCGATGTCGTGGAAAATGACGCCGGTGAGGAGCAGGTCGCGGTTGATCTCGGGATAATGCTGCGCTGCTAACTCGGCAATACCCATGAGGGAAACCACGTGTTCGAGAAGCCCGCCCATCCAGGCATGGTGCAGGCTCTTTGCCGCAGGAGCTTCACGGAAGGCAGACGCGATGGCCGGATCTTCCAGAAACGAGCGCACGAGTGCCTGCAGCCAGGGGTTGGAAAAACCATCTACGGAGCGGATCAGGGTGCTCCACAGCTCCTCCACATCTTTGCGCGTGTGGGGAACGTAGTCCGCCATTTCGAACTCGTCCGGAGTGGCGCGGCGCAGCTTTTCCAGGTTCAGCTGGAAGCGGCCGTTGAAGCGGCAGACCTCGGCTCGGACTTTGACCACGTCGCCCTGCTCAAACCCGGCTGCGATTTCGGCGAAGTTGTCCCACATGCGCGATTCGATCTGCCCGGTGCGGTCGCCCAGGGTAACCGCCAGGTACTGGCCGCCATCCTTGCGGCTACGCAATTGCTTGGTGGTGACGGCGAAGAAAGCGACGATCGCCTGATTTTCGAACTTAGCGGCGTCGGCGACGAAAATTTCTTTCATTTCGTGGGGATCACGGGTTTCCCGAAGGCCCGGCAGCCGGTGCGCCCGGAACTGGATTCTGGCTGGCAGCGGGCGCGGCCTGCGGCGGGTTTTGATCCGGGTGACCGAGATAGGGCGCTGGTGTTTGATCCGGCTCCTTCGGCTTGTCGGAAAGCCGGCTCTTTTCGCCCTTCGGTTTGGGCTTTTTCGCGTTCGGATCCGACAGGTCGAGCGGCGCATTTTGCACCTTCTGCGTTGCCAGGTCATCCGCAGTAGGCTGGTCTGTCGTATCGGTCGATTTGGACTTCGAGGTCTTTACCTTGTGCACGACCGGCCGGCTGCTCAGGCGGGTCTTCTTTTCAGGAGCATCGCTGACGGTGCCGCTGACGGTGCCATCCGGGTTGACGTAGCGGGTTTCAGGAGTGGTGACGCTTGGGCCACCGTCAGGAGCAACCGCGGTAGCGACCTGGGAGGTGGGGAGAGACTCGCGCGGAGCCTGGCCAAAACGGATTTTCTCCTTCTTTCCAGGCTTCTCGACGCTGTTGCTCGCCTGTTGCGTGGTTGCGGGCTTGGCGGAGTTCGCCGGCGCCGCCGCGGCAGCAGTTGCAGAGGTTGCACCCGGAGCGGCAGCCGCACCACCAGCAGCCGCAGCGCCAGCAGCCGCGGGCGCACCAGCTGCGGCCGGGGGCGCTGACTGGGCGGTTTGGACCGGAGTGGACGCGGCCGCCCGGCCACGGAATCGCGAACGGGCAAACTTCTTCTTTTTCTTGGGGGGTGGAGGCGTATAGGCGCTATACGTCAAATGCATCTCGTTCCCGCTGGCCCCTGTATCCGTGCCGTGGTAGATGTCGATCGCCGCCTCTTCGCGCAACTTGGTGAGGTATTCCCGCAGCTTCGGCTGCATACGCTCCAGGAAGATAGCCTCTTCCACTTGCGGCTCCACTTGCTTGAAACTGGCGTCCCCGCCGAGGTTATGCTGGGTGGCCTGCAGGATGATGAAGCCTTGCTTGGTTCGGATCGGCTGCGTATGCTGCCCCGCATTCAAGGCAAAGGCTTTATCACCAATCTCCTTAGCCAACTGGTCGCGGTGAAACTCACCCAGGGCGACGCTCTTGGGCGCGTTGGGATCGGTAGGGTCGGGTTTGGCCAGGTCTTCGAACTTTGCCCCAGCCGCCAGTTTTGTTTCCAATGCGTCTGCCTGCGCCTGTGCTGCTGCTACCTGGGCTTCATCGGCCCCTTCGGTTGCCGACTTGGTCGGGGTGGGGATCAAAATCTCGTTCAGGGTTACCGATTCGGGCTGGGCAAACTCACTTTCGTGTTCCTTGAAGTATTGCTGCACCTCGCCCGGTGACATGCTGATTCTTCGCCCGACCTCGTCCCGCACCACCTGCTGGGTAATGATGCTGTTGCGTTGGCTGGCTTTAAAGTCTTCCCAGGACGCACCGCCCTGCGTTTGGGCAGTATAGGCCTTTTCCAGGTCCTCCATCGAATCCAGATGGTTCTGTTTCCGGAGCCCGTCCAGGCTCTTGATCAACTCGGTTTCGCCGGTGATCCCAAGCTCCTTCCCTTTGGAAAGCAAGAGTTGCTGATCGATCAGGTCGCGCAACAAATCGGCCTTTTTCTGTTCCAGCTCATGGGCAGGAACGGCCTGGTGGCTGGCTTCGGCCTCCAACTGCTCCTCGGCCCGGTCGTAGTCCGAGCTGGTAATGATCTGGTCGTTCACGCGGACGGCAATGTCCTCCACCACTTTCCCTTGAGCGGGCGGCGGCTCGGTTGCTGCAGCCTTGTTGGTTGCCTGGGCCAGCCCGGGAACAGCGCTTAGACTCGCGCTGAGGATCAAGATCGCCGTGGATTTCTGAAACTCTGAAAACGTCATTTGTATGGACATCTCATATCGCTGCTGTCTGGTAGCTCACTGAACATTTGACTTCTGCCGGTGACCGGAGGTATCCGCGTTGTGCGGCTGCCTTCGGAAAAACTCCAATTCGTCACCCTCTATACACCAGAAGTAAAACGCCCTAGCCCTTACGTGGTAGTTTGCCTGATCGCCTGGGTGCAGGCGTCGAACAGACCGGATTTTGCTGCTCTTTCAGTGTCGCAGTACATATCAGATCAGCTTACGTCCAATGATATACTTCGAGTCAAGAAACACTCCGGGCCGCGCCCCAGGGCCGTCCCTCCCCCCTGCGCTTCCGGACCCTGAGGATTACCGCACAATGGCATCTCGGACACGACGGTTTTTGTTCTCCATCCTCCTCTTCTTTGTGGTTTGTGGCTTCCTTGGAACGGTGGTGAGCCAGCGCCTTGGCGCGCAATCCAGTTCTGATGAGTCCGCCTTGCGTGACGATTTGCGCAACTTCACCAGCGTCTACACCCTGGTTGAACAAAACTATGCCGAGCCGCTGACCGGCGATAAGGCGGAAAAGGCAGTGTACGACGGGGCCATCCCCGGAATGCTACGCGTGCTTGACCCACATTCCAGCTTCTACGACCCCAAAGCCTATGCCAAGATGCGCGAAGATCAGCATGGCAAGTACTACGGCGTGGGCATGCTGATTCAGCCGCAGAGCAACAAGATTGTGGTCGTCAGTCCGTTTGAAGGGACGCCTTCTTTCAAAGCGGGTATACGGCCCGGAGACGTGATCGTCGCTGTCGACGGCAAGACCACCGACAACATGAACTCGGAAGACGTTGCCAACGTCCTAAAAGGACCGAAAGGGACCCACGTGCAAATAACCATTGCACGCGAGGGCGCAGCGAAACCGCTGGTATTCGATTTGATTCGGGACGAGATCCCGCACAACAGCATCGATCTCGCTTATATGGTTCGGCCGAATGTCGGCTACGTGCACATCACGAACTTCCAGGAAACCACTGGCCGCGAGCTCTCAGACGCCCTGGACCACTTTGGCAGCGTCGATGGTCTGATTCTTGACCTGCGCGGAAATCCGGGCGGCTTGTTGAGTGAAGCGGTGGCCGTATGCGACAAGTTCCTGGAAAAGGGTCAGGTGATCGTCTCTCAGCGTGGGCGTGCCTTCCCTGAGCAGACATATCGCGCGACTCATGGCAATGGAGGGCGCGAATATCCTGTCGTGGTGCTGGTGAATCACGGCACAGCTTCAGCGGCTGAGATCGTTTCTGGCGCCTTGCAGGATCATGACCGCGCGATCATCGCCGGGGAGACGACGTTCGGCAAGGGGCTGGTGCAGACGGTTTATCCGTTGTCTGAAAACACCGGGCTGGCGCTTACCACGTATCATTACTACACGCCCAGCGGCCGTCTGATCCAACGCAATTACAACGGGGTTTCGCTTTACGACTATTACTACAACCACGATCAGCCGCAGGATACGAAGAGCCGTGAGGTCAAGGCCACCGATTCCGGGCGCACGGTGTTTGGCGGCGGTGGGATCACGCCCGACGACAAAATCGATACTCCCAAGTCTGTCCCTGTCCAGGATGTCCTGCTGGAGCATTACGCGTTCTTCAACTTCGCCAAGCACTACATGGCGAACCGGACCGTTGGCAAAGACTTCCAGGTAGACGATCCCGTCATGACCGCCTTCAAGGAATTTCTGACCAGCCAGCAGATTCCCTACACGGATGCGGATCTTGCGCCGGTGATGGATTGGGTCAAGGCCAACATCAAAGCGGAGATCTTCACTACCCAGTTTGGGCAGGAAGAGGGCTTGAAGGTGCGGGCCGCCTGGGATCCCATGATCAACAAGGCGCTTGATTACCTGCCCCAGGCAAAAGCGCTTGAGTCGGCAGCTAAACACGCGGAAACGCAGCGCGCCAGCGTACGGACTAACCAGCAGTAAGAAAATAAATCACCATCCTCAAATGTGAGTGGGTGGCCCAGGTCTCGAGTTTGAGACCTGGGTTTTTCCATCTAGGACCCATTCGCCAGGAAAACCCAGGTCTCAAACTCGAGACCTGGGCCACCCACTCAATATTCGTCCGACATTTCGTTTTCTTAGGTAAGCCGCAGCGCCGTCGACATTTGGTCGAGTTGACAAAGGAAGGGCACAGTCGAAAACCGCATTTCTTGCCCGGCCACAAAGCATCGGGTGCCCCATCCTTCGCGCTCTTTGCGAAGGGTGGGATGCCACTGCTCTTCACCCGAGGCCCTTCCCCGAAACTTCTGCTTATCCCACCCTTCGCAGAAAACGCGAAGGATGGGGCACCCGATGCTTTGTGGCAGGGCAAGAAATACTCTGCCATTCGATCTGTCCCTGGTTTTCATCACCTTAGGTGAGCCGCAGGCTCATGAGGACCGTTATTGCGAGGCAGTGGGAGTGGAGGGAATGCAGTCGTTCTTGGCCAGGTCCACAGCTGTGCTCTTGCGATAATCCGGAAGACTGCTGCCGTAACGGATCATCATCGATAGGAGCTTGCGGGCATCCCAATAGCGAGGCATGTAGCGTCGCGGGTCCGAGAGACAACGGAACAGCCATCCAAGGTACAACCGGTCTGCCCAGATCGGGATCTGCACCTGGTCACCGCTCAGAAAAGCAATGGCCGCGCCAACACAATGAATGGATGGCTTGTAGTTGAGCTCGCTTCTTAGATAGAGTCCGAGGCGCTCCTGCGTACCTCCACCCAACGTTACAACGATGTGCCGGGGGCGGCGCCGGTTGATCAGGTGCAGCAGTTCAGAATCGTCAATCGTCTTCCCGTAGAGCGGGGCAACGCATCGATCCGCTGCAGCCAACTCGATTCCCTGCCGTCGCAGCCAGGCACAATTCCTGCGCGCACTTGCTTCGCTGGCCATGATCCAGAAGCTTCCGCCGGGCTGGTAGAAGTCCGGCTGCTTGAGCAGCGAAGAAAGATATTTCAATCCGGAGACACGGCGAATGGAATCGCGCTTGAGGCGGTTCCATATCATGACCATAAAGGCACTATCAGTGATTACCAGGTCGGCGCCCTGAAGCGCTTCACGGTAGGCTGAGTCGCTGGCTATGTTTTTCAGGGCAGGAGCCGCGGGGACGACAAGCAAGCCTCCCCTACTCATGCGCGCAATTGCTTCGTCGGCGTCGCCAACGAAGAAACGGATTCCCAGAATCTGCCGGAATTGAGCGCTCGCCGTCGCCACCGCTGACACTCCCACAGGTCCTCATTACCTCAATCTAGTTCAGTACCAGAGCTGCATCGTCCTCGGTAATCCCCAATTCGCAGTAGCTTAGCTACACCCCTAAACCCTGGATAGAGCCATCATTTCGCTCTCGATCCATGCGTAGGTCTTCGCTAAGCCCTCTTTCAGACGGATTGAAGGTTCCCACCCCAGGTACTGTTTAATTTTGGTGTTGTCGCTATTACGGCCGTTAACGCCTTTTGGAGCACCGAGATTGTACTTCCGCTCCAGCTTGATTCCCGCGATCTCCTCAGCGATAGACACCAGCTGATTGATCGTTACCAGTTCGTTGCTGCCAAGGTTAATGGGCTCGTGAATCTCGCTCTCCAGGATGGCTTGTGTGCCCCTGGTGCAGTCATCGATATACATGAAGCTGCGAGTTTGTTTCCCGTCTCCCCAAATTTCAATCTGATGTTTGCCTGAGGCCTTGGCTTCGATGACCTTGCGGCAAATAGCAGCGGGAGCCTTTTCACGTCCGCCCGTCCACGTCCCCAGGGGTCCGTAAACATTGTGGTAGCGCGCCACGCGGCATTGCAGGCCAAAATCCTCCTCGAAATGGCGGCACATGCGCTCGCTAAACAACTTCTCCCATCCATACCCGTCTTCAGGCAGCGCCGGGTAGGCGTCTTCTTCCTTCAGTGCCACGACGTCGGGAGTTTTCTGCTTGTCCCCGTTGTAAACGCAGGCGGAGGAGGAGTAAAAAAAACGCTCAACTCCTTTTTCCCGGGCCGCCATGAGCATGTGCGTATTGGCCAGCACGCTCAACATGCAAAGCGCTTTGTTGTTTTCAATAAAACCCATGCCGCCCATATCCGCGGCCAGTTGGAAGACCACCTCAGCGCCCTGCGCCGCCTTCATGCAACTGTGTTTGTCCTTGAGATCCAGAACCTGGTTGTCTACCCCAGGTAAGGACTGGTACCACTCTGACATCGGTTTCACATCGACTGCCCGGATGACATTTGCTCCGTTAACGAGCAGGCTCTTGACCAGATGTCCGCCGATAAAACCGCCGGCTCCACATACGACTACCTTGGCATTTTTCAACTTCATCTACCGGGCCCCCAATACAATTTGCCAGTCAACAGACTCACTTTAAGATGCTGAATTTCCACCACCGGCAACGGTTAGTTTCTCACATCCAACCACTGGTTTCAGACTTCGGAACATCATCGGTAACCCATCGTGCTACAACCTTTTAGCCAAGGTCATCGTGTGCTTCGTTTTGCAACTCTTGGAGAAAGGCGTGGAGCAAAGCGACTCTTGGCTGGGCCAACACCTTTGCCGTCTCCAGGTGCAGCCTGCCCGGCAGATCTGCCAGACTTTTGCGCAAAGTGGCTGCCGCACTGGTGAATGTCGGATATCGCGTGTCTCTGCCGATCTTTGCCGCCACCCGTAGAATGGCGATGGAACCCAGCTGTTCCAGAATGTCTGCATCGCGCAGGATTGTGCCCTCCAGGGAAGAAGGGGTCAGATGTGGCTGATGCGTGCGGATCGCTTCTACCACTTGTGCAACTTTCGTAACAGGAAAGCCAAATTGGCGCAGGAGCGGAGGCGCCTGCTGCATGGCATAACTGACATTATCCCAGCCCGCGAGTTCTTTCGGATCTTCCGGGCGATGACCGATGAATACGCCCAGGTCATGGAGCCACGCCGCGGCGTAGACCACGTCGTCATCGTAGGACAACCCCTCGCCCACCAGGCGGGTCAACGCATAGAGCCGCGGCTGATGCCCGAATTTATCTATAGGGAGTGCCTGGCTACGGATATATTCCGCCAACCCGAAACGAAAGTTGCAGCCGATCCCTTCCAGGTTGTCAGACTCTTCCGTCACAAATTTAGTTGCTTTCCCCTTAACACCGATTACCCATTATATTGTGGTTCAGACCCTTGCCGCTCGGTGGCAAGACGCAGTTCAGTGGTAGATGATTTCGCCAGTTTCATGTCACACTTTATTACCCATGACCAAGATTGATGCTCATGAAAGACTCCGGCGCGCAGCGTCTGTGCTGGCGGACCCGGGAGCGCAGGCGGGTGATCGGACACTCCTTCTTCAGGCTTGGGAAGTTCTGCGTGGATTGCGCAGCGACGACTTCCCGGTGGAGATGCGGCCGGCATTCAACTTTTTGCAACACGAGATTGCTCGCGCAGAATCAGAAGACGTCAGCGCACGCGAAGTGGCATTCCTGGCGAACAAGCTTCGCCAGCTTGAATTGATGTGGGTCGAGAGCCCCGGGGGACGTGCACGGCAAGAGAGCTCAGACCACGGTGTTTAGCATTTTGAGTCACTGAAGCTGCCTCAAATCCCTGAACCAGCATTGGAGCCAATCGGACGTGACCTTCCCGCTGACGTGGCCGGCCTCTCCATTCCTCGGGGCGATCGCCCCGGAAGCGGTCCATCTCTGGGCTTGGGCGCTTCAGCCGGCTGCGCGCGATCTGTCCGCTCACGCGGAGATCCTGGATCGCCAGGAACGGGAACGGATGCAGCGTTTTCATTTTGCCGCGGATTCAGAGCGCTACGCCGTCGCGCATGGGAACCTGCGCAGGATTCTCGGGGCTTACCTGAATCTGGCGCCGGAAAGACTTTGCTTCCGAAACAACCAATTTGGCAAACCCGAGTTGCAGGGTGAAACTTCACTGAAGTTCAGCCTGAGCCACAGCAAAAGCATTGCCGTTCTGGCAGTGGACCACGCACAGCCGGTTGGTGTGGATGTAGAAGATGTGAGGCCGATTGAGACCGAGGTTGCCGATGGGCATTTCTCCGCGACTGAGCTGACCGACCTGCGTGGATTACAAGGAGATGCCTGGCTCACCGGATTCTATCGTTGTTGGACGCGCAAGGAGGCCATCCTCAAGGCCGAGGGAGTGGGCCTCTCGCGTGCGCTCGATACCTTCGATGTCTCTTTATTACCTGACAAGAAGGCAGAACTGATTTCGACGCGGCAGCGGTTTAGCTACCCGTGGAAGTTGCATGATCTTTCGCCCTCATCAGGCACCATCGGGGCGCTTGCTACCGCCCAGCCACATGCCAGGCTCGCTTATTTTCGCTGCTGAAAGAACACTGCTGCTTGACTCAGGCCACAATGCTGGTGACGCCCGATTCCACTTCGCCAGTCAGCTTCCGCCTGATTTCCCGCGCAAGTGAAGTTACTTGGGGCCGTTGCAAGATTCCACCATGGGTTCCCGCAATGAAGCAAGTTTCGCAGGTGCCGAGGATCTTGCCTGCCCAGGCGCTCGCGGGTTCAGGATTGCGGCCTGGCTCGTCCTGAGCAACAAACAGGGTTGCATTCCCTGGATAGATTTTCAATGCGTAGTCCCGCATCGCGAGTGCGATGTATCCTTCTGCTTCGAGAAGGGGCCCGGGAATCGGGCTGGTATTTGCTCCTCCGGCACGGCGCAATCGTGCGGCCATCCGGGCTGCCATCCAGGCTTTCACCTTTATGCGCTGGTACACCATCCTGCGATTCAGCAACTCCTTGATTCCAAATTCGGGCGCCATGAGCTCCGCGCATGCGCGGCGAAACGATGCCTTGAACGAGTTCCAGTCACGGAAAGGCTGATGCATGTGCTTTCCCGTATTCGGATCGCAATCCAACAGTGCAAGAAGGCCCACGCTTTCACCTTGTTCTATCAGTTGGCAGGCCATCTCGAACACGATCAGCCCGCCGGAGGAATGCCCGGCAAGGTTATAGGGACCGGAAGTTTGAACCGCGCGCACCTGCTTCACATAGTTCGCTGCGAGCGCGCCTAATTGTGCTTGATGCTGGTCGACGTACGCAGGGAGTTGGAGGCCGTACACGGGTTGTTCCCGGCCCAGTTCTGCCGCGAGTTCCACAAAAGTCAACAGGCTTCCTCCGATTCCGTGGGCAATGAACAATGGCGGCCGGCGTGCACCGGCCTGGAGGGTTACCAAAGCAGGCCATCGCCCTTTCGGGTTCTGCCGGAGGTAGGCTGCCAATCGTCGTATCGTCGGATGCTCGACCAAAACCGAGTGCGGCAACCGTGAGCCAAACCATCCCTCGATCTGAGCCAACATCCGTTCTGCCAGCAAGGAGTGGCCGCCCAGGGCGAAGAAATCCTGATCGAGTTCGACGGTATTTAATTTAAGCAGTCTCTCCCAGATTCCCTTGAACCGCGCTTCTACTGGATCAATCGGCGTTGTGTCTGATGCTGCGGCGGACGTTGCCGGGTTGAGACGCATCGCATCCAGAGCCTGGATGTCTACCTTCCCGCTGGCCGTCACAGGGAAAGAGCGGAGTGGTACGAACTCCGCCGGAACCATGTAATGAGGCAATTGGGAGCGCAGAGATTTCTTCCAGCTGCTGAGGAAAGTCTCGTCGCCTACGATGAACGCGACTAGGCGGCGGTCGCCGGCGTCGAATTCGACCGCACGTACCACCGCGGCCTGCACACCTTCGCATTGCCGCAGCGCCGATTCGATCTCTCCCAACTCGACGCGGAAGCCCCGAATCTTGACCTGATCGTCGACGCGCCCAAGAAAATCGAAGCTGCCATCCGCAAGCTCAATCGCGAGGTCGCCGCTTTTATAAAGCGTGGCTGGTGTGTCGCTAAACGGATCTGGCAGGAAGAGCGCCCGGCTAAGATCGTCCCGATGCAGGTAACCGAGACCTACACCCTCTCCACCGATGTATAGCTCGCCCACTGACCCCCTGAGCACGGGTTGAAGATCTTGATCGAGAAGATGAATGAGGACATTGGGCAGCGGGCGGCCTATGGTGATCCTTTGCGCATCGGTATCTATTTTCGCCCTGGTGGCGCAAATAGATGTTTCGGTCGGTCCATACTGGTTCCAAACCGAGCGGCACTTTTGTGCTAACTGGAGCCCGAGACTCAGAGGGAGGACCTCACCCCCCACAACGGCCTGCATCTTCGGGTCGCCTTGCCACCCTTTTTCGAGCAACAGACGATACATCGTGGGTGTGGCGAACATCACGGTTGCGCCTGAACGGTGAATCTGTTCCGCCCCGATGCCTCCTACGCTCGCGTCCTTCTCTACCAGAAACAAACTCGCGCCGAAGGCCAGGGGCAAAAAAATCTCCATGCATGCTACGTCAAACGCGATGGTCGACCAGGCCAGCACAATATCGTCTGGCCGCAATTGCAAGTCCTGACCAACCGCGCTGACCGTATTCGCGAAACCGCCATGAGCGATTCTTGCTCCTTTTGGTTTGCCCGTAGACCCGGAGGTATAAGTCACATAAGCAGGAGTGTCTGCAGGAGTTGTTGTCTCGAAACGCGACGTACTTTCCCGGGCGCAAAGATCTTCGAGGAGGAACACTTGCGTGGCAGCGGCGGAAAACCGGTCAAAGAACCTTTCCTGGGTAAGGGCAAAGGGAGGAGCGGCGTCCTCGAGGATAAAGGCAACGCGGTCAGCAGGAGTTGCCGGATCGAGCGGGATGTAGACCCCGCCGGCCTTCGATATGCCTAGAAGGCCTGCAACCATCTCTGGCGACCGATCGACAAGAACTCCGACCAGAGAGCCGGCGCCGACACCCGCCTCTGCCAACCCTTCTGCGATTCGATCGGCCGTGAAGTTCAGTTCGCGATAGGTTAGCTGCCGGTTTTCCGAAGAGATCGCTAAGGCATCAGGAGCAGCGAATACATTGCGCTCGAACAACTCCACAACAGACATTGGTTTTTTCCAGCCGCCCCGGGTATCCAGAGTGGCATTCCCACATCGCGAAATGTGTCCATGGGTGGGGGAAGCCCAAGCGCTAGCTTAAAGTGGGTTCTTCAACGCAAATGTCAGAAGGTTGTCACTAGTTCGTCATTTGCCTTCGTCTCGCAGGGCGAGGCTGATGAGCGTTTTCTGTTCCATGTCATGTGCCTTCGCCGAGCCGGTGGCCGGACTGGCTGCCGCGGAGCGCTTGATACTGAGTATCTTACGTTCAGGAAAGAGCCGGCGCAAGCGCGGCACCACGAACGACAAGGCACCCATATTATCGGGTTCTTCCTGTACCCAGATCACTTCGCGCGCCTCCGGATGACGGGCGACTTCAGCCGCCAGTTCCGCCTCCGGCCAGGGATAGAGTTGCTCCAGAAAGACAATGCCGGTGGTACTGCCCGTGTGCTTGGCGCGCTCAATGCGCAACTCGTGGCCGATTTTTCCGGTGCAGAGCAGCAGGCGATTGACCTGCTGTACTTCTGTTTCGGGCAAAACATTCTGGAAGCGAGGTGCCTCAAACGCGGCAATTGACGAATTGGCGTCTGGATTGCGCAGCATGCTTTTTGGAGTGAAGACGATGAGCGGTTTTCTCCACGCTCGCATTACCTGCCGCCGCAACAAGTGAAAATACTGCGCTGCTGTGGAGGGCTGGCAGATTTGTATATTGTCGTGCGCTGCCAACTGCAGATAGCGTTCCAACCGCGCGCTCGAGTGTTCCGGTCCCTGGCCTTCATAGCCATGCGGCAGCAGCATGACCACCCCACTCAGCAGTCCCCACTTGTCTTCCCCTGAGGCGATGAACTGGTCGATGATGATCTGCGCGCCATTGGCAAAGTCGCCGAACTGCGCCTCCCATAAAACCAGGGTTTCTGGATAGTCGCGGCTATAGCCGTATTCGAAGCCCAGCACGCCGGCTTCCGAAAGGATGGAGTTGTAGACCTCAAAGCGCGCCTGACCGGCGGATAGGTGTTGAAGCGGTATGTAAAGTTGCTCGTCTTCAATATCCACCAACACGCTGTGACGCTGGTTGAAGGTGCCACGCTGACTGTCTTGCCCGCTAAGACGGATCGGCGTGCTCCGCAGCAAAAGCGAGCCGAAAGCCAATGCTTCCGCCATGCCGTAATCGAAGGGACGAGCGCCGCGGCCCATCTCCCGGCGCTGCTCCAGCAGCTTCTTGATTTTGGGATGAATATGGAAGCTTTGTGGATAGGAGGTCAGCTGGTTGCTGATCTCCTCGATAGCAGTTGCGCTCAGGGCTGTGTCGACCTCGTATTCCGGCTTGTAGGCTCCGCCAGAATAATTCGACCAATAACCGGGAAGATTTGCCAGCGCCACTCTCTTCTTCATCTGCGTGGCTTGCTTCTGCGCTTCCGCCAGCTGTAGCTGCAGCTCCTTCACCCGCGGTGCGGGGTCAACACCAATCTCCTTGGCGTAGATCTCGTAGAGCGGCCGGTGATCTTTGATCTTTGCATAACGCAGCGGCTGGGTGATGGTCGGGTCGTCCACCTCGCTGTGGCCATGGCGACGGTAGCCGATGAGATCGATAATCACATCGGACTGGAAGGCATAGCGATATTCAACCGCCATCGCGGCGACGCGAATCGCCGCGTCGGTATCCTCTGCGTTCACGTGAAAAATCGGAATGGGCAAGCGTTTGCCGATGTCGGAGGAAAAGCGCGAGGGATAACACTCTTCGGGATCGGCAGTGAACCCGATCAGATTGTTCACGATGATCTGGATGGTGCCGCCCACGCTGAAGCCGGGGATGGTTCCCAGGGCTAGCGTTTCTGCCCAGATACCCTGACCGGCAAAAGCCGCGTCGCCATGAATGAGCACGGGCAGGACTTTGGCTTCACCGTTTTCTCCAAAGCGCACTTGTTGGGCGCGCGCACGGCCCATGGCGACCGGGTCCACAGCTTCGAGATGGCTGGGATTCGATACCAGGTGCAAACCGAGATTTACGCCCGAGCGGGTAAGAAAGTGACCGGTGGCGCCGACGTGATATTTCACGTCGCCACCGCCCAGGATGCTGCGCGGATTCGCGTCTTCAAACTTGGAAAAGATGTCGGCGGCCGACTTACCGAAGGTGTTCGCCATTACGTTCAAGCGTCCACGATGGCTCATCCCCATGACGGATTTCTCGGCGCCAAAGTCCGCAGCGCGGTTCAGCACCTCGTCCAAAAACGGAATCAGGACGGTGACACCTTCGAGAGAAAAACGCTTGGTGCCCAGATAGCGTGACTGAATTACCTGCTCGAAGAGATCAGCCTGGGTCAAGCGTTCGAGAATCTGTGGCTGGTTCGGCTTCGGCGCCTGCTGCTCCATGCGCTCCTGGATCCATTCCCGCCTCGACGGGTCCGGAATGTGCATGAACTCAGCTCCAATGGTCTCGCAGTAATAGCGTTTCGCCTCTTCTGCCTCTTCGCCGTCAAAGTTCAGGTCGTGAATGGGGGCGGGGAGCAGGTACTGTCCCAGGGGATCCAGGTTGGCTTGCAGATGGCCCCAGCGGCGAAAGGCATCGAAAATTTGATCTCTTTGTGAAATCAACAGGTTGGTACGTTCCAGGGGAAGGTTTTTGGTGACCATAATCGTGTTGTCTACAGCTTCATTATAACTTCCGGCCGAGAGCTGGCCGGAATGGCTGGAACGAGGCAGAGAGTGTGTCGAGGTCAACTAGCATGAGCACCGGGAAAGAAACCGCAGGTCCCTCCACTACGCTTCGCTCCGGTCGGGATGACAATTCTGTTGTGACCGCAGCGGTTCTGGCCGCAACAGC
>Ga0302180_10002266_pt1 | contig 14945 bp, 7 predicted proteins | sample I_Palsa_E3_2_FD_200575 | JGI IMG/M metagenome (GOLD analysis project Ga0302180, IMG submission 200575) | Peat permafrost microbial communities from Stordalen Mire near Abisko, Sweden - I_Palsa_E3_2 | ecosystem: Environmental > Terrestrial > Soil > Palsa > Peat permafrost | place: Sweden: Abisko... | reverse complement strand
GTGGCGACGTCTCGAAACTCAGCTCACCTGCGGGATTGGTGAGGCTTGTGCTCAAGCCGAAGGAGCCCTCCTTGCTGAAGTTACTGACCAGCGACTCACCGTAGTGGTCAAAGTAAATGCCCGCGCCCGCGCGAATGGAGGTCTTCTGGTTCGGAGACCAGACAATCGCGACGCGGGGCGCGAAGTTATCCTTGCTCTTCGCCCAATAGCCGGGTTCATTGTTGGCTTTGCCTGCAGGCGAGAACTCCAGGTCGGGTTCGTAGATCTGTCCTTGCGCCGCTGCCGCCCCGCGTTGCTTAAACCATGCATGCGTGTCGATGGTCGGAGCGATCTGCTGTCCGTTGGTCTCGTAGGGCGTATTCAGAATGGTATGACGCAGGCCCACGGTCACATTCAGGCTGGGCCGAATTCGCCAGCTATCCTGCACGTACCACTCGTATTCGTCGGCCTTGAAATGGCGGTTGATAGAGGTGCCGTCTGCCAACAGCGTCGCGGCTGTGGGCGAAGAAACCTTGTAGTTGTAGTTGTTGGTCAGCGCTGGAACAGTTCCGACCAAAGTCGCATAGGCGATGATGTACGAATTTTGGAAACTTGACCCGACCGCCGGCAGACCTACGCCAAGCGAGGATGGATCAGCCGGATTCCCACCCAGCCAATAAGGGTTGGTGCTAGCCCCACTGAAGGAGTTGGCGTTCGTGTTGCTGATGTTCTGGATCAGGCGCCAGTTCGCGCCGATCGAGATAGTGTGGTTACCCTTGGTGAGGGTGAGCGTATCCGTGATGTTGTGGACCGGAATGGCGCTGATTGTGGAGCGAGTCTGGGCTGTTGGCTGTTGCAGGAAGCGGAAATTGACATAGTCGCCGATCCCGAGGCCGGATTGACCATAGCCCTGCCGCACATAGCCGTAGCGGATGTCGTTGACGATGTTGTTGGTGGGGGTCCAGGTGTGCCCAAATGCCAGACCTTTGGTGTTGTATTCGGTCAGATATTGCGGAGGCTGGCCGGGCAGATTGGCATCGCTCGCGTAAGTGTCCTTTTGATAGTTGCCGCGTGCGAAGATCTGTTGCTTGCTCGTGAGGTTATAGTCCAGCTTGAAGATGTTCGTGTTTTGTGTGGTGGGCACCTTAACCGGGAAGAACAGCGAGCCGTTATTGAGCCCGTCGCCGGACGCCGAGCCCGTCGCCACCGGCACGGGGGCGTAATAGGAAAGAACGTTCGGATTCGCTCCAGGGCCCCAGGGGCAGACTGGGGCGTTGTTGAAGGTGTTCGATGCGCAGGGACTGTCCAGAGCTGCGAGTTGAGATTGCGAGATCGTGTCGACGTTGCCGTTCGCGTCCTGATATTGGATTGTGCCGGCCTGGAAGGCAGCCGTCGGGACAGTTGCGGTCGCGATATCGTCAATCGCCTGGCGTAGCCCTTCGTAGTTGCCAAAGAAGAAGAGCTTGTCTTTCTTAATCGGACCACCAACTGCGCCGCCAAAGATATTCCTCAGATACTTCGCGGGAACATTGGGCTCGCCGGCGGTGAGTTCGGAATTCTTCAGAAACCAGTTGTTGCTGATGGTATTGGTGGGGCGATAGTACTCATATGCGGAGCCATGAAATTTGTTGGTGCCCTTCTTCGTGACCAGCGAGATCTGAGCTCCCGAGGAGCGGCCGGCGTCGGCGCTTCCGTTGGAAGTGGTCACGCGAAACTCTTCGGTCGAGTCCAGCGTCGAACGCAGCACTCCCGTAAAAGCGTAACCGCTCAGCTGGTCGTTGTCATCCAGGCCATCCAGCGTAATGTTGCCCTGGTCGGACCGGCTGCCGGAGACCGAACCCTGGCGGCTATCCATCTGTTCCTGGTTTCCGGTCGCGCTGTTGCCGCCTCCCTCGCCGAGGTAGAGCACTCCCGGCTGCAGGGCAAGCAAGGAGACAGGATCGCGGCCATCCAGGGGCAGAGACTGGATCATTTCACTGCCCACAGAGTTGCCCATCGACGCGTCGGTGGTGTTGAGCGTCTGGGCGCTCGCGGTCACATCCACGGTCACCGAGTTCGACTGCATTGTGAGCCTGAAGTCGATGGTGGCCGGCTGATCGACGAGCAGTTCAGCGGTCTTCGATTGCGTGCCGAGACCCTGGGCTGTCACCACGATCAGATAATGGGCGGGCGGAATCTGAGGGAATTGGTATGTACCTTCGCCGTTGGATACGGCAGTGAGCGTTTTATCGACACTCTTGTCCGTAATCGTGACGGTTGCGTTGGGGACCAGCGCGCCGCTGGGATCTTTGATCGTGCCGCGGAGAGAGGTGGTTGCAGATTGGCCAAAAGCGAAGATACACGAGAAGAGGATGCACGAAAGCATCGCTCCCAAATGGGATCGTTTCACGTCTGTTCCTCCAAAATTGTTGAAGCGTAAGTGGTGCAAGGTTTAGTTGGAATCGATTCAATCGTTCCGTGCGGTCTTGCCGGCTGGGTCCCTATAGGTGTGAAGAGTCGGACCTGCCCGCTCGATGAGTGTTTTAATCTTGCAGCAAAAGCAGGCAGTTTTCAACAGGATTTCTTCGAGCGTCTTCGTTAATCGTGGTTATCCTGTCAATTTCTTGCGTCAAGAGTTCTTATGAAAGGAGGTTCAGTTCGCTCACTGCTGTTGCTGCATCTGCTGAATTTCGAGCATGGGGATTGTTCGCTCGGGTGGTTGCTGGGCACGCTCCACAAGGACCGACCAGTCGTCTGGGATGGGCAGTTTCCGGTCCAGCGGCGGCGCTTCACTACTGCCTTCCACCTGCACCGCAACATACAACTCGCTCTCGGTTTTGCCGCGAAAGACCCCGTGGGTCGGGGGCACATCGGCATAATCGCGTCCTACGGCGGCGCGAATATGGCGGTTGTACGCAATGAGATCGTTGGTGGGATCAAAACCAACCCAGTTCAAGTGCGGCAACAGCACTTCGACCCAGGCGTGCGAGGCATCCGGCGTGGAGCGGTCGTGATCTTCGCGGCCGCGGTACAAATATCCGCTGACATACCGCGCCGGAATGCCGATATGGCGCAGCAGCGCAATCATGGTGTGGGCAAAATCCTGACAGACACCCTTGTGACTGGCGATGGCTTCGTCGATGGGCGAATCGACCCGTGTCGATCGCGGCACATACTCGAAATACTCGTAGATGCTCTTGTTCAGTTCATGCACGACCATCAGCGGATCGTCGCGGCGCACGGCATTCAACTCGCGCGCCATCTCCAACAGCGCCGGCGTGGGCTGGGCAAACGTGCTGGGGAGCAACATTTCGCCATAGTCGCCTTCGGCCACCATTGCATCCAGCGCGCCCCACGCGTCAGGAGCCAGGAAAGCCGGGACATCGGTCTGGATCTGCTGCTCAACCAGGGACTCGGCCACGATCACCAGCTGGTCGTGATCGCCGGGAATGTCGAAGTGCTGCACATTGTTGCCGTAGTGATCGCGATAGCTGAATACCCGGCAGCGCGGGCTCACGGAGAGCGAAAACGACAGGCAATGCTGGCTATGATCGGAGCGCGGATGCATGCGCGTTTCCATGATGCTCTCGCTCACGGGATGCTTGTATCGGAAGCGGGTGAGATGCCGGATCGAATAGAAATTCATGCCTGCCCCTTAGAGAGTGTTCCCGCAGAGATTGCTTATGCGACACGATTGCGTGAATTGCGAAGGTGCCCGATCCTCAAACAGCCAGCGCGGATTGAATCGAATACTGCACGTAGTAGCGATAGATCAGTTCATGGATCTGCTTGCATTGCTCGCGAATGGAGTGCAGAAACGCGCCGGGATTGCCCGCGAGGATCTCGTCGATGGTGGTGTAGCGCAGCATGGCGTGGAGGCGTCCGGCGGTAGCCAGCAGTTCGTCCGGAGGGCGTCGCCCACCGGTCCGTTGAATTGCATCGAGCGCCTGGCGAACGCCATCGATCGAGTAGCGCAGCGCATGAGGAAAATCGCGATTGAGCAGAAGAAATTCGAGAATGCGATCGGGAGAAAGATCCGCGGTGTAGACCTGGCAGTACGCCTCGAACGAAGTACAACAACGCAGCAGACCCACCAGCTCAAGATACTGATATCCCGAGTGCTCGCGCTCGGGCAGGTTGAGCAGGCTCTCCTGGTAGACCTCGAGCAATGTAGCCGTAGCGTAGGCGCGTTCGAGATACCGGCCCAGGCGAATGAACTGCCAGCCTTCGCCATGGATCATGGTGGTGTCGCTGACCCCTTTGAACAGGTGAATGCCATCCACGACCGAGGCCAGAAAATCATTCATATTGGCGCGAAATTGCGCCTGCGCGTGCGGAGAATGCATTTGGTGATAGAGCCGGTTGAGACGCTGCCACTGCTCGGTGGAGATTTCTTCGCGCACCTGGCGGGCGTTTTCGCGTGCGGCATAGACGCAGGTGGTCACGGATGCCGGATTGGCGGGGTCAAAGATGAGAGAGCGAGTCATCACATCCGCGTCCCCGGTCCATTCCACACCGGAAGGATTGCCCAGCGAGGTGAGCAGCCGCTGCCAGCGCGTATCCGCGCTGGTTTCAGAGGGATCGAGCAGCAGGCTCATGGTCACGTCGAGTTGGCGCACGGTGTTCTCGGCGCGCTCGAGGTAGCGGCTCATCCAATAGAGGCTGTCGGCAACGCGGGAAAGCATTCGTACTCCTCCGGTAATTCTTGTGCCTGTTGCGACTACCACCGCCAGTCTCCGTTGCTCTGGTGCGCTATTCCAGCACCCATGTATCTTTGCTGCCCCCGCCCTGCGAGGAGTTCACAACCAAAGAGCCCTTTTCGAGCGCGACGCGAGTCAGGCCGCCGGGAACGATGTTTACCTTGTCGCCGAATAAAATGTAGGGCCGAAGGTCCACGTGCCGCGGTTCCATCTGGCTTCCAAAGAGACACGGCGCGCGCGAAAAATCCAATGTTGGCTGGGCAATGTAGTTACGCGGATTCGCTTGAATGGCCGCGGCAAACTCCTCGCGCTGCTTGGCCGTCGATTGCGGCCCGATCAGCATTCCGTAGCCGCCGCTCTCGCCCACGGCCTTTACCACCAGCTTGTCGAGATTCGCCAGCACATGCTGGCGCGACTTGTCTTCGGTCAGCAGGTAGGTTTTTACATTGTTGAGAATCGGGTCTTCGTCCAGGTAGTACTTGATGATGTCGGGAACATAGGCATACATTGCCTTGTCATCCGCCAGCCCAGTGCCGAAGGCATTCGTCACGGTCACGTTTCCGGCGCGATAGGCATTGAACAACCCCACGCAACCCAGCCCGGAATCGGCGCGAAAGGTGAGCGGATCGCTGAAGTCGTCGTCCACACGGCGATAGATGACATCGACCCGCTTCAAACCATCCGTGGTCCGCATGTAGACGATGTTGTCGTGCGTCACCAGGTCGCGCCCTTCGACGAGGTCGATGCCCATCTGGCGTGCAAGATAGGTGTGTTCAAAATAGGCCGAGTTATAAACGCCCGGCGTCAGAAGCACGATGTTCGGCTCCGGCCGTCCTTCCGGAGCCAGCGACCGCAGGGTGTTCAGAAGTAATTGCGGATAGTGCTCGATCGGGCGCACGCCATAGCTGTGGAAGAGTTGCGGGAAGGTCCGCTTCATGACCCTGCGATTGGTAAGCATGTAGCTCACGCCAGACGGCACGCGCAGGTTGTCTTCGAGCACCACGAACTCGCCGGTGCGCAGCCGAAGCAGGTCGGTGCCCACCACGGCAATGTACACATTGCGCGGGACTTCGAGGCCGCACATCTGGCGCCGGTAATGCTTGCAGCTGTAGACCATGTCGCGGGGCACCACGCGGTCATTGAGAATCTTGCCTTCGCCATACACGTCGCGCAGAAAGTGGTTCAAGGCTGAGATGCGCTGGATCAGCCCGCGCTCGATGCGGTCCCACTCATCGGCCGCTATCAGCCGGGGCAGCAGGTCGTAGGGGAAGATGCGCTCGGTGCCTTCGTCGCGGCCGTAGACAGTAAATGTGATTCCCTGAGTAAGAAACGAGAGATCGGCGGATTGCTTGCGTCGCAGCAACTCCTCGTGCGGCAGGCTGGCCAGGGTCTCGACCAGCGCCTGGTAATGGGGACGAATGCCGCCATCCGGCGTGCGCATTTCGTCGAAGGCTCCATCCAGCAGGTAGTCGCGGAAAAGCCTCTCTAGCGCGATGGGCCGGGGCGTCGCGGCGATTGCAGAGTTATCGATGGGCTCGTCAGTGTCGTTGACACCGTCAGGGCTTTCGATATGGACAGGTTCTTTAGCACTCATCTGAGAGACGGCGAATCCTTTATCCAGAAATGTCGAGTATCCGGAAATGTCGAGAATTGCGTTGTAAAGCGAGGAACTTCGCGCAACGGTTCCCAATAGAGTACACCGGATGGATGCGGGAGGAGCCGAGGAAAGTGACAAGGGCTCGAAAGACGCTGAAGTTGCAGGAAACGAAAGGCGGCGCATCCGCGAAGATGCGCCGCCTTTCAGTCTGTGCGGGCCGGCGAGTTCCGGCCGGTTCTTAGAAGTTGTTCCAGAGAGCCTGGTTGTAGACCTCGTGGTGATACTGCACTTCTGAGCCCTTGACGAAAGTGCCAAGTTGCCGGGGAGAGCGATCCGCGGCTGCCCGCTTCAGGTCCGTGAAACGACCCTGAACATCGGCGCCGAGAATCTCCGCGATCCACGCCGATTTCTCAAAGTCGTCGATGGCCGAGTAGATGTTGTCCGGCAGATAGCGATGGGCCTGGCGCAGATTGTCGATATCCGCCACCTTGCCGTCGATACCCGTCTTGAAGAGGGAGTACATCACCAGGTATGGGTTGGCGTCCGGAGCCACCGAGCGCACCTCGACGCGCATCGACTTGGAGTTGCCGATGGGCACGCGAATCATCGAGCCGCGATCCGTGGCGGAGGCCTTGATCTGGTTGGGAGCCTCAAAGTGCGGGTCGAGCCGCCGGTAGGAGTTCACGCTGGGGTTGAGGATCAGGCAGATGTCGAGCGCGTGGGAGAGAATGCGGTCGATGTACTCCCAGCCGAAGGTGGAGAGCTTTTCCTGCCCGTTAGGATCCCAGAATAGGTTGGTTTTGCCATGGGTGATCGACATGTTGGTGTGCATGCCGCTGCCGTTGACGCCGACCACCGGCTTGGGCAGGAAGCTGGCCGTGTAGCCGAGATTGTTTGCGACCTGGCGGGTGAGCAGCTTGTAGAGCTGGATCTGGTCCGCGGCCGCGACCACTTCGCCGTAGCTGTAGTTGATCTCGAACTGGCTGGGCGCGACCTCGGGGTGATCCTTCTCGTTCTGGAAACCCATCGCGCGCTGCACTTCCGCCGAGGTGTCGATGAACCTGCGCAGCGGGTCAAGCGGCAGGGAGTGGTAGTAGCCGCCGGTGTTCACGTACTCGAACTTGCCCGTCTCGGCATACTTCTTCTCCGCGTCTGTGCCGGCAAAGAGGAAGCCCTCGATTTCGTTGGCCGCGTTGAGGGTGTAGCCCTTTTCCGCGTAGAGCGCGTCCGAGTAGCGCTTGAGCACACCGCGCAGGTCGCCGGAGTAGGGCTCGCCGTTCTTGTCAATCACGGTTCCGAAGACCAGGACCTTGCCGTTGCCGAAGACGTCCGCCGGCACCCAGTAGAAGGCGCTCCAGTCGATGCCCAGGCGCAGATCGCTCTCTTTTTGCGCGGTAAAGCCACGAATCGAGGAGCCGTCAAAGGTCAGGTTGTCGTAGCTCCCGATCAGGAACTTCTTGTCGTAGTCAAGCAGGTGCAACCGGCCTTCGAGGTCGCTGAAGAGGACGGTGACGGCCTTGATCCGCTTCTCGTCGGTCAGATACTTCAGCCGTGCGTCGCGGATCTCGTCCGGTGACACGCGGTTCAGGCGATCGCTCTTGGCTTTCAAATTCAGCTCTTCTAACTCCTCGTAGCTGAGGGCTAGAAAATTGCGGTAATTGTCTGACACGTAAATCTCCCTTCCGGCGATTCAATATAGACAGCGACGCAGCAACAGGCGTGGGCTGCAAATGACTTGTTCAATAAGGTTAAACCAGCCCGGAGACGGTCGCCAAGGGTTTGCCCGGCTCGCCGGGTGGGACACAAGCAAAATGCGCAAATTCGGGCACGACAAATCTCACTCGGGCGACGCCTTTCTCCGTGGCCCCTCGTGAAGGAGGGCCACAGAAACCCAGACGCTGCCCAGAGCGGCGAATTCCCTGAATTGCAGGTTGCTCCGGCGAAACCATATCTCCGCCGGCGGCGAAAATATGGCTTCAATCCATCCCAGGATCAGGACAGGCTTTAAAGCATTTTCGGCAATACTGTGGTCCATCCACAACTGGTCAAGAGTGGCCGTTCCCTGATAGAACGGCCACGCAAGCTTCTGTTGTTCGGTCTACACCTTTACCGAAAATGCTTTAGGGTTTCGGAACGCTATTGATCGTCTTCAGGATGCGCGAGACGATCTGGTAAGGATCGCCTTCCGAGTTCGGCCGGCGGTCTTCGAGATAGCCCTTGTAGCCATTCTTGATGAAGTTGATCGGCATGCGGATCGAGGCGCCGCGATCGGATAGTCCATAGCTGAACTTGTCGATCGACTGCGTCTCATGGTGGCCGGTCAGGCGGAGATGGTTGTCGGGCCCATAGACAGCGATGTGCTCGGCGACATGATCGGAGAACGCCTTCATGAGAGCTTCGAAGTAGTCTTTGCCGCCCACTTCGCGCAGGTATTTTGTCGAGAAGTTACAGTGCATGCCGGAGCCATTCCAATCACCCTTGATGGGCTTGCAATGCAGCTCAACATCCACCTGGTATTTCTCGCACAGCCTTAGCAACAGGTAACGGGCCGTCCAGACATCGTCGGCGGCCTTGGCGGAACCTTTGGCGAAGATCTGGAATTCCCACTGGCCCTTCGCTACTTCTGCGTTGATGCCTTCATGATTGATGCCCGCGGCGAGACAGAGTTCCAAATGCTCTTCGACGATCTGACGGGCTATGTTGCCCATGTATTTGTAGCCGACGCCGCAATAGTAAGGACCTTGAGGCGTGCTGGGATGGCCGTCTTTCGGAAAGCCCAGTGGGCGGCCATCGTGATAGAGAAAATATTCCTGCTCCAGGCCGACCCACAGATCAGGATCGTCTTCGATGGTCGAGCGGGCATTGGTCGAATGCGGAGTGAGATCCGCATGCAGAACCTCGCTGAGAACAATATAAGCGTCCTTGCGGCTTGCGTCGGGATAAAGCGCCACAGGTTTCAGCACACAGTCCGAGCTCTTGCCCTCGGCCTGCATGGTGGAGCTGCCGTCAAATCCCCAATTGGGCAGATCGGCGAGGGTGGGCGGGGTCGCAAAGTCCTTGAGCAGGGTCTTTCCGCGCAGGCCAGGAACGGGCTTTTTTCCATCAAGCCAGATGTACTCGAGTTTGTATTTCGACATAAATCTCCTTTGTGATTGGTAAGAGAAGGAACAAATAAAAGCCCATGGTTCGAGGTCCGAGCAGTTCTTCAGACGGGGATTCCCATCCGCGAGTTCCGGTTGAGAGGATTGTGCTTGCCTTCAAGTTCAGTTCGATCAGAACCACCCAGCTTTGGGAAGGAGAATTGCGGCACTTGTCCGTGACTTGTCCGGCACTTCACTCCCCCCTCCGCATTTTGAGAGACAGCGACGCGATCCGCGGCGAGGTCTGCTTTTCAGTGTGGATTCAGGGTAACCCGACACGAGGCGGCGCACATAAAGAAAACGTAAGTACCGTTGCTCCGATGGCACCGAGGTGAATTTCGGACCTGGATCCAGGCAGGATCAAGCTCCGGTCGCAGCCAGAGCTGTCCATTTTCAGACTGATAGCATTCAATTTAAGGAGATTTTGCCCACCAATGCCCTGCCCGCCGTATTCCTTCCCCGCACTGAAGTCCTTGCCCGCACTGAAGTCCTTGCCCGCATGGGCGATCCCCGCCCTCGCGGTTGTCCTTGCCTTGTCTCCGGTTGCGGCTCAGGCAGAAAAGGACAACGCGAAGCACGAAAAGAAGACCGCGCAGCCGGCGGCGTCCAAGATACCGATCCAGATCACGGCGATCCTTACTGACGCTCCGCGCAAGCTCTACCATGCTGAAATCGATCTGCCCGTTTCGGAAGGCCCGGTCGCGCTCACCACGCCACAATGGATCCCGGGCAATCACATGCCAACCGGACCAGCGGAGGAAATCACCGGCGTAGTGTTTACCGCCAGTGTCGACGGAAAAACGCAGACGATTCCCTGGCGCCGCGACGACGTCGATCTCTACCAGTTCCACCTCACCATCCCCAAGGGGGTTACGACGCTCCACGCGCATCTGGATTGCATCGTGACCATGCGCGTATCCCAGAAGCTGGCCGTCCTCGAGTGGGAAAAGCTGCTGCTCTACCCGGCTAAGGTTCCCGTCCGCGACATTCCAGTGCAGCCCTCGCTAGTCGTCCCCGCGGGCTGGGGCGTGGGCACTGCACTCACACCCGAGGGCGCTGCTTCGTATCCCGTGCCGGCAGCGGGAAGCACCACCAAATACGCCGTCACCAATGTTGAGCAGCTTGAAGACTCGCCCATCATCACCGGCCAGTACTTCCACGAATTCCCGTTGGCGCCTGAGATTACACCCAAGCACTACATCGACGTCGTGTCCGATGCGCCTGAAGACTCGAATCTTCGCCCCGCCGTCGTGGCGGAAGTCAGCAACCTGGTCCGCGAGGCCAGCGTTGAGTATGCCTCGCATCACTACCACGTCTATCACTTCCTCTTGACTCTGTCCGATGTCGCCGGCGGCGAAGGCCTCGAGCATGGACAGTCTTCTAACAACGGTGTTGGAGAAAAAGGCTTTGCGGACGACGGCCACCAGTTGGCCGAGTCGGACTTGCTCTCGCATGAGTTCACCCATAGCTGGAATGGCAAGTACCGCCGTCCTGCCGGCCTCTACCAGCCCGACTTTGCCACGCCGCAACAGGGCGCATTGCTTTGGGTCTATGAAGGCCTGACGCAATACCTGGGCAACGTTCTCGCTGCTCGCTCAGGCTTGAAGAATCAAGCGCAGTATCGTGACATGCTGGCCATCTCTGCCGCCGATCTCGACTATCGCCCGGGCCGCGAGTGGCGTCCCACGGAAGACACCGCTGTCGCCGCCAGCATCCTGCGCAGCGGGAGCCCCGCGTGGTCTAACTGGAAGCGCATGCAGGATTACTACGATGAAGGCGAACTGCTCTGGCTCGACGCCGACACCCTCATCCGCAAGATGACCGACAACAAGAAGTCGCTCGACGACTTCCTTAAGATCTTCCTCGGTCTCAACGGCGATACAGGCCCCTTGATCGTGACTTACGACCGCGAGGAACTGATCAAGGATCTCAACCAGGTCGTGCCCTACGACTGGGCAAAATTCCTGCACGACCGCGTCGACCTGATCAATCCTCGCGCCGACGTGGCGGGGATCGAGCAAGGCGGCTACCGCCTCGTCTACCACGACAAGCCCAGCAAGTCCGAGCGCACGCTTGCGGCCAACGCCGGTCCGCGCCGCGGCGGTCTCAACTGCTGGTTCTCGATTGGCCTGCGCATCGGCAGCGAAGGCCAGATCGGCGACGTCCGCTGGAACGGCCCGGCGGACAAGGCCCGCATCGCCCCTGGATACAAGGTGCTGGCCGTCAACGGCCACATCTTCTCCAACGAAGCACTGCGGGACGCCATCAAGGCCGCCAAAGGCACAACCGATCCGATTCACTTGATCGTCCAATCCGATACCGAGGTCTCGAATTTCGATATCGATTACCACGACGGTGAGCGCTATCCGGCTCTCGAGCGCATTGACGGTGCGCCAGCTTATCTCGATAACATCATCACTTCCAGGACAACTCCGGAGAAGGTTTCCGCAACAGAAGACAAGAAGAACGAAGACGACTAGGCGCCCCAGCCGAATCGAATATGAAACGAAGAAGCCGCAAGTGCCAATCCGCTTGCGGCTTCTGCTGTATTGAAATCCACAGAGAATTGAAATGTCCGAGGTAATAGCTGCTGGATTTCGATATGCTGATTGCATTCTTGCCCGAGGGTAGTTCGAACCATGGCCTACAAAAAGGGAACCGTCCTGAGGACGGCGTTCGATACTTACAAGGTACAGAGTGCAATCGGCGCGGGCGGCGCGGGAGAGGTCTTTTCGGCCCTGGACGCAGCGGGCGCACCCCGCGCAATCAAGCTTCTCCCTGCCGAGATTTGCGGATCCCGAGGTCTGGCCAACTCCAGAGACGAGTTCAATTTTTGCTTCAAGAGCGCCCACAAGAACGTGATTGCGATCATGGATTGCGGTCTCACCCCATCGCGAGCAGCCTTTTATGTCATGCCGCTCTTCGCAGGTTCGCTTCGGGATTCCATTCGACGCGGAATCCCCCAGGACAACGTGCTGCGTATCTTAGGAAGCATCCTCGACGGCGTCGAAGCGGCCCACCTGCGTAACATCAGCCATCGCGATTTGAAGCCTGAGAACATTCTTCTCAGCGAAGGTGGCAGAGAAATCGTTGTTGCCGACTTTGGCATGGCGCCTTTCTACGAACAACGACTGGTGAACCGGGCAGGAGAAATCGTTGGAACGGAAGCCCATTTTCCTTACGCCGCGCCGGAACAAATGGTTCGGGAACGCGTCGTGGATGCCCGCGCAGACGTCTACGCTCTCGGCCTGATGCTGCAGGAAATGTTCACGGGCAAGGCTCCGGGGGCCGGAGACCAATTGAAGATTGGTGACGTCGCACCCAATTTCGCTTATCTGGAATGGACCGTCAAACGTATGACCAACCCGGAACCAGACCGGCGTCCTTCGGTCGCCGAGGTGAAGCGTGAACTGATCGCAAGGGGCAATGAATTTCTGAGCCTTCAACGTCTCAACGCGCTCAAGACAGAGATCATTCCAGAGACCGAAGTGGACGACCCGATCCTTCGTCAACCCATCACGATTCAGTCGATTGACTTCAGGGACGAGACCCTCTACCTGACGCTCAGCATCGTACCGCCCGCCGATTGGGTAGTGGCCTTCCATGAATCCGATTCGCGGTCTCCGGCGAATATGCCGGGGCCAGATCGCTTCGTTTTCTTAGGCAAGCTGGTGCATCTGAGACTGACCCGCGGATACGATCCGGAAGAGTTGCTGGAGCATGCAAAGCTCTATGTGGATGCCGCAAATCGTCTTTACGCCGAAGCTGCAACCGCCAACCGGCGTCAGGCTCTGGACCGCGAACGTCAGCAGAGGCGCGCGCAAATCGCAGCGGAAGAGCGGCGTCAGCAGGTTCTGTCGCGGCTCAGGCTTTAGCCAAAACGCCAGCAGCGCTGGTAAGTGAGTATATGCGCTTCCGGTGTGTGCAACATGGTCCATGGAATGCGCCTTTCTCAACAGATAGCTGGAGGGCTCACCCCGGTTATAGCGTAATCTGTTGGCTCAGGAGACTCTACATATCCATGCCAATTAGACCCAAGACTTCCCTGTCGATCTTGTCCTGTATATTTCTTGTCCTTCTTGCCCCAGCGCTCCCTGATGACCTGCAAGCGCAGACCACCGACGCCGGGCCCGAGAGCTTTGTCAAATCCCACTACACCAAGTACGAGTACCGTATTCCGATGCGCGACGGCAAGAAACTCTTCACCGCTGTGTACGTGCCCAAACAGAGCGCCTTTTCGAGTGATGGCGGACCGTACCCGTTTCTCATGGACCGTACTCCATACAGCGTTGGCCCCTATGGCGAAGACCAGTATCCCGCGCATCTTGGGCCCAGCGATGAGTTTGAAAAGGGCGGCTATATCTTCGTCTACCAGGATGTGCGTGGCCGCTGGATGAGTGAAGGCGAGTTTGTCGAGATGCGACCGCACATCGACAACAAGAAATCTCCAAGCGATGTCGATGACTCGAGCGACACGTATGACACCATCGAGTTCCTGCTCAAGAATGTGCCCAACAACAACGGCAAGGTGGGAATATGGGGCATCTCGTATCCCGGCTTCTATACCTCGGCGAGCATCATCGATTCGCATCCGGCCCTGGTCGCAGCCAGTCCGCAGGCGCCGATGACCGATCTCTTCCGCGGTGACGACTCCTATCATGGCGGAGCATTCATGCTCTCGGCCAACTTCGGTTTCTATGTCTTCTTCTATCCGCAGAAAGAGCCGCAGACGCCACACCAGACAGTAGGCTTCGATTTCGGCACGCCGGACAGTTACCGCTTCTATCTGGACGCGGGCAGCCTCGCCAACATGGAAACGAAATACCTCAAGGGCTCAAACTGGCTGTACGTCGACCAGATGAAGCACGATACGTACGACAGTTACTGGCAGGAGCGCGACCTGTCCCGCCACATGAAGAACGTAAAGTGCGCCGTGCTGGTTGTAGGCGGATGGTATGACGCGGAAGATCTGGAGGGTCCATACCGAACATTCGAGGCCATCAGCAAGTCCAATCCGGAAACGCCGACCACGCTGGTTGAAGGACCGTGGGTCCATGGCGGATGGGCGCGCGGCGATGGCAGCCATCTCGGCGACATCCAATTCAATGCCAAGACGAGCGCCTACTTCCAATCGAATATCCAGTTCCCCTTCTTCGAGCACTATCTCAAGGGCAAAGGCGCTGCCCAGCCCAAGGCCGTGGTCTTCGAAACCGGAACCAACGTCTGGCGTCATCTCGAGAACTGGCCACCAAAAGCAGCTTCGCCCAGGACGCTCTATTTTCACGCCGGCGGCAAGCTCAGCTTCGAGCCTCCAACCGAAGCCACCAGCAGCGATTCCTACGTGAGCGATCCGGCGCATCCGGTACCCTTTGTCGGCTACACAACGGACACCGTGCCGCAACGTTACATGGTGGATGACCAGCGCTTCGCCAGCTATCGCCCCGATGTGCTCGTCTATGAGAGCGACATCCTTAGCGAGGACGTCACCATCGCGGGTCCGATCTCGCCCAAGCTCAAGATCGCGAGCACCGGCACCGACTCTGACTTCGA
>Ga0302180_10002263_pt1 | contig 14955 bp, 12 predicted proteins | sample I_Palsa_E3_2_FD_200575 | JGI IMG/M metagenome (GOLD analysis project Ga0302180, IMG submission 200575) | Peat permafrost microbial communities from Stordalen Mire near Abisko, Sweden - I_Palsa_E3_2 | ecosystem: Environmental > Terrestrial > Soil > Palsa > Peat permafrost | place: Sweden... | reverse complement strand
GAAGGCGGGCTTTTGAGGTGAGGAGATCTCGCCCGGCTCGACGATGCGCGAGCGCACAGTTGCATCGAGAGGCGCGCGCAGATCTGCATCCACGAACTGTTGCTGCAGCAACGCGAGCTGCGCTTGATCGGCGCGCAGCTGAGCCTCGCCCTGGGCAACATCTTCCTTGCGCGGGCCAGCCAGCTCAAGCGCCAGTGCTTCCTGATTCACTGCCAGACGGGCTGCCGCGCTGTCCAACGCGGCCTTTGCTGAATCCATATCCTGGCGACTGACGGCGCGTCCCGAGGAGTTGGTCGACAAGCTGCTCAGCCGATCGTATTGCGCGCGCGCGTTATGCGCATCGGCCGCGGCCGCGTCCACGTTAGCGCGCGCCTGACCGATCTCTTCGGGCCGATTTCCATGATGCAGCCGATCTACGACTTGCTGTTGGGCGGCCAGATCCGCCTCAGCCTTGGCCACCTGCGGTACCAGCCGACTCGTGTCCAGGCGCGCGAGCAACTGGCCACTTTTGACGTGATCTCCCTCCTGCGCCAAGACCTCAGCGATGCGTTCGCTGCCGTTGAAAGGCAACTCGACCTCTCTGAGATCGACATTGCCGTAGACAGTCAGCTCAGTGGGACTTGTGCGGCGAGCGAGCGACCACCAAAGGACCGCCCCGAGAGCGATGCCGCCAATAACCAAAATACCCCACTGCAAAATCTTTGGCATCCGATCACCCCGCTGCGACGGCTGCTCAATCGCGAGAAGCTCAAGCGCATTCTGCCGAGTCTGAATCTTGCTGGCGATCTGGCACCTCACTCGCGCGCCATCTGCTCGACCTGCCGCAAGACTGCGAATTACAACGAATTATCTAAGGAAATCAGCGGGCTGCCTCCGAAATTGACAAGCAATAGACTTCGTGGATAATCGCTGCCTAGGCAGTAAATGTCTTGGCAGTAAGTGATAAAGCAGTAAATGTCTAAGCAGCATTATCAGACAGCGAGCTTTCGGGCGCAGGACAGCGTCGGCTATCTGGTCAAGCGCGCACACTCCTTGATGCTGGACGCGATCGAGCCGGTGTTCGAGGCCCATGGGTTCAGCTTTATTCAATACGTCATATTGGCGTGGCTGCGCGATGGCGTCGCGCTGAACCCTAAGGACTTTTGTGCCCGCTACCGTCATGACAGCGGCGCCCTCACGCGCGTCATCGACCAGTTGGCGGAGCGCGGGCTGCTCGAGCGCGTTCGCCGCGATCGCGATCGGCGCAAAGTGGAATTGCAGTTGACGCCGGCAGGGCGTGCAACGGTCGAAGGGCTCATTCCGCTGGTTGTCGAAAAACTCAACCTGGCGCTAGCCGAGTTCAGCAGCGCCGAGTTCAATGAGCTCAAGCGCCTGCTGATCAAGCTCAACACCAAGCTGCAATCCGCCGTCGAGCCGACGCAGGCGCCGGCGAGCGCCGAGAGTTGAGAGTGACATGCACAGCAAGTTTGCGCTGTTACTCAGTACGCTTGTCTTTGCCGGCTGCGTATTGCCGCCTAAGGAGAGCGCGCACTACCGGGAATTGACGGGCGGCGCGCTCGGCCTGAGCGGCGTAGCCGCCGAGCCAGCAGCCGACGGCTGGTGGGAATCCTTTCAAGATCCACAGCTCGACCGACTGATTCGCTTGGGTGAGAAAGACAATCCAAGCTTGGCCGAAGCTCAAGCCCGAGTCGCTCACGCGCTTGCCCAGGCCCAAGTGGCGCAGGCAGGCTTACAGCCCAGCGCCAACCTTGATGCCAGCGCGTTGTACCAGCGCGCCCCCGAGAACTATCTGATCCCCCCGCCGCTTGCGGGACACAGCTTCTGGATGGGTCAGGCTGGTGCCAGCTTGAGTTGGGATCTTGATTTCTGGGGTCGTCAGGCGCACGCCGTACAGCGCGCCCGGGATCTCACACAGTCCGCGCGCCTGGATGTGGACGATGCACGGCTCATGATCGCCGGTGCCATTACCCAAGCGTACATAGACCTGTATCGCGAATATGCGCTGGTGGACATTGCCGAGCGCTCCGAAGCGCAGCGGCAGAACATCGTCAACATCACGCGTCGCCGCGTCGCCGCCGGGCTCGATACTCAGCTGGAGTTGCGTGAAGCCGAAGGCCAACTGCCGCAGGCACGCGTAGCACGCACCCAGGCCCAGGCCGCTGCGGATCTTGCGGCTCACCAACTTGCAACATTAATCGGCCAGGGCGCGAACACCTATGCGTCCATCGGGCGGCCGCAATTCCAGGTGGATGCGGCACTGCCCGTGCCTGCGGCGCTGCCTATCAACTTGCTGGCGCGCCGACCCGATGTGCTGTCCGCGCGCCTGAGCGTGCAAGCGGCCGATGCACAGCGCCTCGCCGCCAAGGCCGCTTTCTATCCGGATGTGAGCTTGCGCGCACTCGCAGGTTTTGGAGCGTTCGGTATCAACAATCTGGTGCAGTGGAGCGCTCGCGGCTACGGAGCCGGTCCTCTGATCTCTCTGCCGCTGTTCGACGGCGGGCGCCTGCGTGCGCAATATCGCGACAGCGAGTCGCAGCTCGATGCCGCAATCGCCGCCTACAACGGCACCGTGCTCAGCGCTGTCCAACAGGCCGCCGATCAGATCACGCGCCTGGACGCATTGGCGCGCGAACAGATCGACCAGCAACAGACCCTCGAGGCTACGGAAGCTGCGTACAAATTGGCCGAGGAACGCTACACGGCGGGACTTGCAAGCTATCTATCCGTGCTCAACGCTGAAACGCAGGTACTGGCCGCACGCCAATCCATGGTGGATATCCGGACCAGCCAGGCGGCTGCACGAGTGACCCTGCTTCTGTCGGTCGGCGGCAGCTTCGATCCCGCAGCCTCCGTCACCCTCGCCAATGCGCCCCACTTTTGAATACGGATGAATCTATGACCACTCCAGAAGCCACAGCAACTACGCGCTCTCAAGCCGCTGGATCCCCGAACCGGGCACGCAGCTTGGGACTATGGAGCCTCACGGCCATCGTCGTCTTGTGCGGTTTGGGCTACTTGGGATATTGGCTGCTCGACGGCCGCTATTACGAGTCGACCGACGACGCCTACGTGAATGGCGATGTGGTGCAGATCACCAGTGAGATTCCCGGCACCGTCATCGCGCTGAACGTAGATGACACCCAACCCGTGCGCGCCGGACAATTTCTGCTCGAGCTCGACCCAGCGGATGCGAAAATCGCCGTGGCTGATGCCGAGGCAGATCTGGCTCGCGCGGTCCGTCAGGTGCGTGGTCTATTCGCGCAGAGCAAGGAACTGCGCGCACAAATCGATCAGAGGGAACAGGCGCAGCGAACCGCGGACGATGACTTGACGCGACGCGGCGGACTGCTCGCGGACGGCGCCATTTCTGCCGAAGAGCTCTCGCACGCGCGCGATGCAGTCACAACGACGCGTGCCAACGTGGCTGCCGCCCGCCAGCAATTCAGTCAGACCGTCGCGCAGATCGACGGCACCACCATTGCAGATCATCCGCAGGTGCTGACTGCGGCCGCGGCTGTGCGCAACGCCGCGTTGGCCCTGCATCGCACTCGTCTGAATTCGCCGGTCAGCGGCATGATTGCCAAGCGCTCCGTGCAGGTCGGACAGCGCGTGTCGGCAGGCATACCGTTGTTGGCGGTGGTGCCGCTCGATGATGTGTGGATCGACGCCAACTTCAAGGAAGGACAGCTCGAACACATGCGCACCGGCCAATCGGTGACCGTGCACACCGACGTCTACGGACGCGATGTGATCTATCACGGGCATGTCGTGGGCATCGCCGCGGGCAGCGGCAACGCCTTTGCGCTGCTTCCCGCGCAGAACGCCTCGGGGAACTGGATCAAGATCGTGCAGCGCGTACCCGTGCGCATTCTGCTGAATCCCGATGAACTCAAGGCGCACCCTCTGCGCGTCGGACTGTCAGCCAGCGTCCACGTGGATCTGCACGATACCTCGGGGCCGCCTATGAGCAGCGCCGTGCGCAACATGCCGCAGCCGACGCAGGCGAGCGCGGGTGACGATCCCGCGCTGGATGCACGCATCGCGGCCATCATCAGCGATAACGCCGGCCCGAAGGCGCATGAACCGGCGCGGCTTAGCTTGCATCCACAGTCGGGAGCTGACATCGGCGCGCCGCTGGTGGCCGCGCGGCCGTGAGCGCAAGTGGCGCCCTGACTGCTGCGGCCCCGGATCTTGCCGGCGGGCGCAAGGCCCTGACCGCGGTGGCCTTAGCCTTGGGCACATTCATGCAGGTGCTCGACACCTCCATCGCGAACGTCTCGATCCCGACCATCGCCGGCAATTTAGGGGTGAGCACCGATCAGGGCACTTGGGTAATCACCTCCTTTGCCGTCGCCAACGGCGTGTCGGTGCCGCTGACCGGCTGGCTCATGCAGCGCTTCGGTGTCGTGCGTACCTTTGCCATCTCGGTCGCACTATTTACGCTCGCCTCGCTGTTGTGCGGAGTGGCCTGGAGTCTGTCATCGCTGATCGTGTTTCGGGTATTGCAGGGCGCGGTATCCGGTCCAATGATTCCCGGCAGCCAGGCACTGCTGATCGAGGTATTCGGAGCCGGCAAGCGCCATACCGCACTCACGATCTGGTCGCTCACCACGCTCCTGGCGCCGATTGCCGGACCGCTGCTGGGCGGCTACATCTCAGACAACTACGTATGGCCGTGGATCTTTCTGATCAATGTGCCGGTCGGCGTGTTCTGCGCCCTACTGTGCTGGAACAATCTCAAATCTCGCGAAACACCGACCCGAAAATTGCCGATCGATCGTGTCGGCCTGGTACTTTTGTTCGTGTGGGTGGGCGCGCTTCAAGTCCTGCTCGACAAGGGCAAGGATCTCGACTGGTTTCACTCGAGCATCATCGTGGTCCTGCTGATTATCACCGTCATCGCCTTCAGCGCGTGGCTTATCTGGGAGTTGACGGACAAGCACCCCATCGTCGACTTGAGCCTGTTTAAGTCCCGCAGCTTTTCACTCGGCACCGTAGCGCTGTGCATGGGGTACGCCGTGTTCTTCGCCAATATCGTGCTCATGCCGCTGTGGCTGCAAAGCTTTCTGGGCTACACGGCTACCTGGGCCGGACTGGTCTCCGCCCCCAGCGGCGTGACCGCCGTGCTCACTTCGCTGGTGGTCGGTCCGCTGCTGCGCCGCTATGATCCGCGCGCCTTGGCGGCGGCCTCCTTCGGCTTCTACGCCACCTCCTATTTCATGCGCGCCGGGCTCACGGCGGACGCCAGTTTCATGGCATTTGTGGCCCCGCAGCTGGTACAGGGGATTGCCATGGGATTATTTTTCGTCGCCATGCTGACGGTGATTTTCGATGGACTGCCAGCGCGTAAGATTCCTGCGGCATCGGGGCTATCAAATTTTCTGCGCATCATCGCTGGCGCGTTCGCCACTTCGCTGACGACGACCTTCTGGGACCGGCGCGCAGTGCTACACCAGGCACGGCTCGCGGATACCATCAGTGTTTACACACCCGCCTACCAGCATTCGCTGACGCAACTGCACCAGTTAGGGCTGAGCGATCAGGCCGTCGCCGGCGCGCTCAACCGGGGCATCATTGGACAAGGCTATTTGCTGTCGTCACTCGATCTGTTTTATTTATCTGCGTGGCTGTGCGTAGCGCTGATCCCGCTGTGCTTTCTCGTGCGCCGGCCAGCCAGCGCTGCCACGCCGGTGGCGGCCGATTAGGCGCTTGAGCTCGTGATAGTGAACTCGGGTAAAAACTATACACACCCGACTGCCTCACTATGAAACATAATCCGTTGCTCCAGGCTGTCACCGTGCGTTATTTCCTTCCAAATCAATGTGACTCTTCCGAATCTTCATGACGCAGAATTCGCGATGCAAATTGTATTCGCACTGACGAGCCATCAGAATCGCGAACCTAAACATGCTCAGCGGTGCGAATGCCTACTACCAAGCGCGTACAACGACGGTCAGCCGTCGAGCGCCACCATCAGCTTTATACACTCCTGTCACAGGCTCTCTTAGAAGGATCGATCAAACCGGGCGGCGCACTGCCCAGTGAGTCGGCGCTTATGCGCGAACACGCGGTATCGCGCAATACAGTCCGCAGGGCATTAGGCAAACTCGAGCGCGAGAAGCGTATTATTCGACGCCGCGGCAGCGGCAGCTACGCCCGGGAGCACCCGGGTGGCGCGGTCACATGGAAGGACGTTTCGGCCGTGCTGCAGGATTTTCGGCGCATCGAGGAGGCGACGACGTGGCGTCTATTGCATTTTGGCTTCGTCGCGACGCCGGCGCATGTGTTCGAGCATGCACCGAAATTCGAGCCACGCAGCCTATTGATCCAGCGCACGCGCGCGATTCGGGGCCGCACCTACACTTTGATCACGTCTTACGTTACTGAAAGCGTTGGTAGTCGCTTGACGCGCCGCAAACTTGGAAAGCACGCCGTACCCGTCGCGATAGAGGCCTGCGGAATCAGGCTGGCGACCTGCGAACAGTCGACGAGCGCGATCAGTGCCAACGCGATTGTCGCCGAGCAGCTTGGCGTATCGGTGGGAGCGCCGCTGTTCTACGTGCAACGCACGACTCTTGCCGAAGATCGCATGCCGGTCGAGTTTGCCGAGATCACATACGCCGCTAATCTTTATCAGGAGCAGCTCACCATGCGGCTCGACCGGACGGGAAAGAGGTTACGTTGGGTTCCAGTCGGTCCGACCAACGCCTCGGACAGGCCCATCGGACGGCAGCCATAGCGCAATCGCTCGTGACCTGCCGATGAAGATGCCTGAGCGCCTACTTGGATCGAGCGGTCCCAAGAGTTCCGCTTTCGGACTCGGTTGCATGGGTATGTCTGAGTTCTATGGCGCTGCCGATCGGGTCGAGAGCATCGCGACGATCCACGCAGCGCTCGAGGCGGGCATCACATTGCTCGATACCGGGGACTTCTACGGCATCGGGCACAACGAAGTGTTGATTCGTGAGGCTCTCGCCGCGCATCCCCGAGAGCGCGTGCTGATCAGCGTCAAGTTCGGTGCGCTGCGAGACCCCGCGGGGGGTTGGTTGGGCTACGACTGCAGACCTGAGGCCGTAAAGAATTTCCTTGCCTACTCGCTGCGCCGCTTAGGAGTCGATTACGTCGACATCTATCGACCGGCTCGGCTCGATCCGGGCGTGCCCATTGAGGACACTGTCGGGGCGATTGCCGCGCTCATCAAGGCAGGATATGTGCGGCACGTGGGACTGTCCGAAGTTGGCGCGGCCACGCTGCGCCGAGCCAGCGCGGTGCACGCCATCAGTGATCTTCAGATCGAATACTCGCTGATATCGCGTGGAATAGAAGCAGAAATTCTGCCCGTTTGTCGCGAACTGGGCATCGGGATCACCGCCTACGGCGTGTTGTCCCGCGGCTTGATCAGCGGTCACTGGTCGAGGGAGCCAAAAAGCAACGCAGATGCGCGCGCTACCAGCCGCTTCCCGCGCTTTGACGGCGATAATCTTGAGACTAACTTACGACTGGTGGAGAAATTACGATCCATTGCAACGGCGATCGGCTGCACGGTCGCACAGGTGGCCATAGCCTGGGTCGCCGCGCAAGGGTCCGACATCGTTCCACTCGTCGGTGCGCGTCGACGCGATCGCCTTGCCGAAGCGTTGGGCGCTCTCGAGCTGCACTTGTCCGCTCAGCAGCTGCAATTATTGACTGATACGGTACCGCCAGAGGCCGTCGCTGGTGATCGCTACGCTTCCGCGCAGCTCGCCCATCTGGATAGCGAAAGAGGCCGCGCCGATTAATTGCGAAGGCCAGGTTCGCGGCGGGCGCCGCGACCACCCGTATCCCAATCATTCCGCGTAAATGCTTTGTACAAAGTCCGATACGCTCTTTATCGGCCAATCCGGGTATCTGCTTTTGAATTCCGCCGTAAGCATCTCACCGGCATTGGCTGCCTGAACACCCTGGCGTTTCAAATCGAGCGCGCGATTGCGCAGGTCCACGATGAACGCTCTCTCGTTTGCCACGAGAGAACCATCGCCGATGGCGCTGTGGTCGGGCAAAACGTGCAGCGCGCCGAGAGCCTCGACTTTGTCGAGAACGCTAATCCAACTTGACGGCGGACCGCCGCTGCCAAATATTCGCGGCACTACCTTGTTCTGCACGACATCGCCCGAAATCAAAGTCCGGTCGGGCTCAACAAAAATAAGCTCATCGCCTTTGGTATGCGCCCCACCAAACCACAGCAGCCGAGCCTTCACGCCGCCGCCGAGATCCAAATGGTATTCGGAGTCAAAAACAATATCCGGCTGGCGTAGAGTCACGTTCGCCAGCAGCTGCCTCTGCTCGTCGCTGCGACTGGAAAACAAATCAATCATTTCCCTACCGTGCTCCTGCAGCTCTTGCTGTTGCACGCTGTTGCGTATGAGCGTCGTTCCTGCGGGAAACCCGCCTTCTCCCGCCGCATGCTCAGGATGGAAGTGCGTCGTAGTCAAGTAAAGCTTGGCATGAGGAGCAAGCCGCGAGACGACCTTCGCTATGGTGGCACCGTTGCGCGGTCCGAGGCCTGTGTCGACCACCAGCGCGCCGCGGCTGCCGATGACGATACCGATATTCGGAAAACCCATGATGGCCCAGACATGATCGGAGACTTTAACCGTGTCCTCGCCCAGAAGCAGCGGCGCGCTCTGCCCGGAAGCGCTCGCGCCGATCAAAAGCCCAACGATCAGCAGAGCAGCTTCGAGTCTCATAGTGCGCGTCAACACTCGCGATCAGCGATCGCTTGTCAGCCCCCCATTTTCTTGCGGTATTCGGCGGCTGTGAGTTGCCCGGTCGCGAGCGGCTGACCAAGGTCGAATTGTCGCGTCTGCGCGAGGGAGCCCACGACCACGGGATCAAACCCGGCATCGCGCACCAGCTGCTGAGCGATCTTGAGGGCTTCGGCGTCATCGCCGCCGATCGGGATGGCGAGGCGCTCTGGCTTTCGATTGGCCTCGTTGGCCAAGGATGCTGCCGGAATGCAGTTAAATGCTCGCACTACCCGAGAGCTGTGCAGAAATTCGGCGCTCGCAATACCGGCACCTTTCTTCTGCGCCTCGATCGCCATATTGCCATCGCGTGCCACGACTGGGTTGCTGGTGTCGAGGATAACCTTGCCTGCCAGTTCTGCACGCAGGTCCTCACCGATCTGAGGCATCGCGCTGTACGGGACTGACACCAGGATTACGGTGCCAAAAGCCGCGGCCTCGCGCGGCGTACCAGCGTGTGCGTGCGCACCGATCTCTGCAACCAGGCTCTGCAGCTCCTCCGGATGACGCGATGAGACGAAAACGTCGTAACCTGCGCTGGCCCAATGCCGTGCCAATGCGCCGCCGATCTTGCCGGTGCCGATGACGCCGATCTTAAGCGTTGGCCCGGACGCGGATGGAGCCTGGGCCTGCGCCGATTGCGCGAATGGCAGCCAGCCGAATGCCATGATGCCGACAACGGCCACGAGCAAGCGCCGCACGACGGGTGTAGTCGAATTAAGGTGCTGCATATTTGAAATCCGGCGTGTGCTGCGGGGAAGCAATCATACTCCAGCGTCGGCAACGCGCGTCGCTGCAGTCCGGCGTGCACCAGGCATCCGGGCGCGAATCTCCAGCCGCCTCAGTCAGTTGCACAGCACCCGTGCCGAAGCCATCAGCCTCACGAGTGCAGCCATGAATCTGCAGAAAATAAACTTGCCGGCCGACACGCGAATTGGGTCAGCGCTGATATTCTTGACTTGACAGTTCTGTGACCAGACTCTCAAACCCGCCATGTAGGGTGAAGCCCTACCACGAATTGCCGAGGAATTGTGAACCCGGGCGCTGCCCGCCAGGCAGTCGCGCACGAGAGTAGCGCGATTTCAGGACGCGCCGGGGTTAAAGGGACGAACCGAACGTGAAGCCGCAAGCGCATGCACGAACCCAAGCTGCTGAAACGCAGGTAGCCCGTATGCGCAAGACCGAGGTCGTCATCGTCTCGACAGACGACGGTCTTTTAATCGAGCTCGGACCTGTTCTGGGCGATCGATATCGGGTTCACACGATCGATCATCTGTCGGCAATCGCCGGCGCCGCGCGAACTGCGCGTTGGCTGGCAATTATTGACGCGGCCTCGATTCCGGATGGGCCCGCGGCCCTGGTGCGGATCGAGCGGCAATTCGCAAATATCCCACTCATTATCATTGCCGCCGATCCGAGCCAATGGACGCCTTCGGTGCTGCGCAGCAATGTCGTGACCGTCGTAGCTCGCGAGGAGGTGGGCGGGCAGGCCTTGGGCGACGCACTGGCGGCGGCCGAAAAGCGGCTGCGCGATGTGGCGTCGCCTGAGAGCACGTTGCCCGACCAGAGCCCGGCCAAGACAGTCCCCAGCGGCCCGATACCGGGCATTTCGCCGGCGATGGGCCTGGGTGGGCTGGTCGTCGTACTGATCATCGGCATCGTCTGGTTCTTGATGCACAAACCCAACTCCCCACGCCAGATCATTGATGTGCGGAACGCAGTTGGCGCGAGCGCGGCGGCGCCTGAGACCGAGTCGGAGCTGGCCGGCAGCGCGCGCTCGCAGACCGAACTGGAGCTACTGTCCGCAGCACGCGCAGCGTTTCGCGACCAGAGGCTGCTATTGCCTCACCTGGACGGAGACCGCGGCGATAGCGCGCTGGAGCTTTATAGCCAGGTGTTGGCGCAAGACCCGTCCAACGAGGAGGCGCTCGATGGCATCCGTCGCCTCTACACCATCGGCCGCGCTCGTATCCAAAGCGACCTCGCAAGCGGCAAGCTCGATGAGGCTATACGTTTGGCCGAAGTTTTCCGCGGCGCTGGCGTAGAGCCGGACTCGTTGCGAGACATTGACGCCGGTATCGCGGCGGCGCGACCTAAATGGCTCGCAAGCCGCGCGCAGACATACATTGCTGAGGGCGATCTCACCAACGCCGAACAGCTTATCTCGCAGATGAGTGTCGCGGGTGCTGACCATGGCAGCGTTGCCGAACTGCGGCGGTTGATCGAGGCAAAAAAGCTCGAGCAGCAGCTAACGGGAATGTCTGGTGAGGTGAAAGCCGCAATCGACGCGGGCAACCTATTGGATCCCGCAAACGATAATGCGCACACGCGGCTGCTGGCGATGCGCGCACTCAACCGCACTCATCCCGTCACACTGGCCGCGCAGCGGGAACTGCAGGCTGCCCTGCTGTCGCGTGCACTGGATGCGGTCCATTCGGATCAGTTTGACCTCGCGCAGCGCTACATCGGCGCCGCCGGCGAGATTGGAACTACCACTGAGGTTACCGACGTCAGGCGCCAGCTGCAGATCGAAACGGATCTGGTTGAGGCCCGCGCCGCAGCCGCCACCGCTGAGGCCAAGGCCAAGGCCGTGCAGGTGGCCACGGCAGTGACGCGTGCGGCCACGAGCACGAGCGTGGCACCGACAAAGCCCTCTGCGACCTACCTGTCCGCGAAGCCTTTGAGCGCGCTCAACGTGGTCTACCCGCAATCGGCCATCGACGCCGATGCGCAAGGCTCGGTGACGATTGAGTTCACTTTGTCGCCCAATGGTACCGCCAGCAATACCACCGTGGTGGAGTCGAAACCGGCGGGCATGTTCGATCGTACCGCCACGCAAGCCGTCTTAAAGGGGCGCTACGACGTCAGCGCACTGACCGACAACAAACCCGCTCGCGCCCGAATTCGGTTTGACTTCAAGGCGACTCGCTAGTATGGCTCGTAAATCCTGGGCAATTCACGGACAGTGGCTGCAGATCGTCGCGACCGTGCTATTTGCGGCCGCCCTGACCGTGCTGCTGGTCATTGGTATGAAGCGTGCCAACGAATTGCAATCCGAGTCCGCTGCGCTGCAGCTGGCCTCGGAACTGACTTCCCGGCCCAGAATCATCCGCTCCGAGCTCACGCTGGTTGAGCATGGGCTGGAGACCACCAGCTTCATTGGCGAGTCGTTGCGCAATCTGGCGGCCATTCGCACCGACACCAATCGCGCCTTCGGACTGCTGCAGGAGCAGTTGCAGCGCGCTGCGCTCGCCGGAGACGCTGCGGTGGCCACGCAGCTGGTTGAGGCATGGAGCCACTGGCAGAAGCTGGATAGTGAGCTGGAAGGCCTCGACCGCAAGCCCGGTACTGAATTCTATGCCGATACGGCCACTGGGTCCGAATTGGCACCGGCCGGCCGGCAGTTGAAGACGAGCGTCGATGCCATGCTCTCACCACAGTCCCAGAGCATGCGGCTCACCGCGGATAGCCTCAGGCGCCTGGCGACGACTCTGCGCAGCGCAGTGGCGGAAAGCGACCAGAGCCTGCGATCGCTGCTGCTGGGCGGTACAGCCGTTGCCGCGATTCTGCTCGGGATGATGCTCTACTACGCCTGGCGGTCGCGCCAGTCGTCCGCGGCGGCGATCAGTGCCGAGCGGCAGGTCACCAATATATTGAGCACTGTACGGGAAGGCTTGTTTCTCGTTGATCGCGATCTGCAGCTTGGGGAAACCTTCTCCGACTCGCTGGCCGAGCTACTGCACGTCGAGGATCCCGCGGGGCGCAGCTTCGAGGAGATCCTGCGGCCGCTGGTGGACGACAAAACGCTCGTCACGGCGCTTAAATTTCTGCGTTTACTGTGGAAAGACAACGTCCACGAAGAATTGATCGAATCCGTTAATCCTCTGAATCAGATCGAAGTTTCCTACAGCTCTTTCCGCGGCACTGCCGACATTCGCTACCTCGCATTCACGTTCCGGCGCGTGCGCGGTCAAGACAGCAGCGGCGACTACCTGCTGGGAGTCGTGAGTGATGTGACGGATCGCGTGCTGCTGGCGCACGAGATTGAACAAGTCAAGGCGGACAGCGAGTCGCAGGCCCACGTTCTGATGCAACTGCTGCGGGTTGACCCAGCGATGTTGCAAGGGTTCTTGTTTACCGCCGATGCCGCACTTCGCAAAAGCAACGACATGCTGACCGAGCCCGGCATCGTGCAGGACGATCTGAGGAAGAAGCTCAACGGTGTATTTCGCGAAGTGCATACGATAAAAGGCGAAGCCGCGGCGCTGAGCCTGACTAGCTTCGTGCAGCGACTGCATGGGATCGAGGACCGGCTGTCGGCGCTGCGCAGCAAGGATCCGCTTGATGGCAACGACTTTCTACCCGTAGTCGTAAAGCTCGACGAGCTCATGAGCCACATCGCGAGCATCCAGTCGATGCAGGATCGCATGGCCGCCATTAAACCGAGCAACGTCACAGGTCGGTTTCGCCAGGCGCTGTCGCACGAGGCACCTGCTGCAGATGTGCCGGTGTTATCCGAACCAATGCAATTCGCTGCTGCACGAGCCCCAGCGCTCTCCGGACCTCCGTTGCGGGACTTGATGCGCTCGGTAGCGCTGGAAGTGGCCACCGCGCGATCTATCTCCGTGCGCTTTGTGACGCGTGGTCTTGAGAACGTTCCGGCAGCTTATCTGGGAACCGTCAAAGACATCTGCATCCATTTGATTCGCAACTCGGTCGTCCACGGCATAGAGCCGCCGCAGGAACGCCGGGCGCGAGGCAAGAGCGAACAGGGAACCTTGACCGTTAACTTCGTGGGCGATGGCGCTGAGGACTATCTTTTGACGATCGAGGATGACGGACGTGGGCTCAGTTACGAGCAGATCGTCGACAAGGCGCTGCGCCTGGGGTTACTGAGTTCGCAGCAGGTTGCTGGCCTCGATCAAAGCTCAATCTATCGTTTGATCTTCAAGCCAGGATTTTCAACTGTCGAAAAAGTCTCTGAGCATGCGGGTCGCGGGGTCGGCCTGGACGCGGTAAGCAATCTGATCCGCAATTGCGGCGGCAAAATCGGTGTATCAACCGCTGCCGGTCAATACACGCGCTTCAGGGTCTTGCTGCCCAAGCCCTCAGCTTCGCAGGAACCCGGGGTGTCCGCCGCGTGAGCAGCCTTCAAAAAAAAGGCGTTGCGGCGATGACGCAGCCCCAAGTGCATCGACTCATGGTGGTCGATGACTCCAACGTCATCTGCCGGCAGATCGAGCGCGCGCAATACCTTCCCAACGTGGAGTTCGTAGGCGCTGCACGCAACGGCGTGGAAGCATTGGAAATGCACGCTAAGCTTCGGCCAACCATCATCACGATGGACTTGACGATGCCAGAAATGGACGGCAGCGACTGCGTGGCCAAGCTGGTCGCGCGCGATCCGCAGCTCCGAATCCTCGTCATCTCCGCACTGGCTGACAAATTGACCGCCATCGATGCCATCGATAAGGGTGCGTCTGGTTTTTTGTGCAAACCGTTCACCGAGCGGCAACTTAACGATGCGCTTCGAAAATTGATCGAGAGATAGGGTTGTCGGCGGTCTCATCGTGAACACCGAATCCGAAATCAATGTATTCGTGCACGGTGTGCTGAACTACTTCGATACCACCGTGCAGCAAATCGCGGATTGCGGCACCCCGTATCTCGCACTGAACCGCTCACCGGAGGTCTCGGACTATACCGGTGTGATCAAAATAAGCGGCAAACGCGAAGGAATCGTATTTTTCACCGCTCCGAAAATCATGCTGTGCGCGATGCTGATGCGCATGCAGGAAACGGACATGAGCCATGGCAATCTGTGCGACTTGGTCGGAGAGATAGCCAACACGCTGTCTGGCAACGCTCGGCGCGATTTTGGGCACAACTTCAATATATCGGTGCCATCGATCATCCTCGGTCGCAATGCAACGATGGAATATCCGGCTCACACCCGCCCGATAGTCATTCCAATCGAGTGGCGCACTTATCACGCGCGTCTGGTGGTGTGTCTGAACTAGACGGCACGGCGGAGCCAAGTTTCGCCGTAAGCCCTATTTGCGCGGATAGTCGATGATGACATTGACCCGGCGATTTTCCTGCTGACCCTCAGCGCTCGTGTTGTAAGCGAATCGCCGCCCGTCGCCGAATCCTTCGGCCCGCGACCGCGAGC
>Ga0302180_10002262_pt1 | contig 14957 bp, 19 predicted proteins | sample I_Palsa_E3_2_FD_200575 | JGI IMG/M metagenome (GOLD analysis project Ga0302180, IMG submission 200575) | Peat permafrost microbial communities from Stordalen Mire near Abisko, Sweden - I_Palsa_E3_2 | ecosystem: Environmental > Terrestrial > Soil > Palsa > Peat permafrost | place: Sweden... | reverse complement strand
CGATCGAGGAAATCATCCGCGATCTGTTGCAGGCGAGCCTGGATGAGATCGCCGCGGCCATGCCCTACGAGCGCGGACCGAAGGTCATTTCCCGCGATGATCACGGCGACCCGGTGTACGAGGACGTCGGGCTGACCCCGAAATTCGTCGAATTGACCCGCAAATACAAGAAAAGCCTGGAGTCGGCGCGGCGCGATTAGCCTGCTATACTCGGCACATATGAGCCTTGATGCCCAATTCAATGCCTGCGGATGGTGGCGCCGCCTCCTCAAGGAGTGGGCCCCGATCGCATAAGGTTTGATCGAATTCATCGTTATCCATCGACCCATCTCCGGAAAAAAACGGCGGTGGGTTTTTTGTTGCCCGTGTTTTTCAGCAGACTATGAAGCCACCTTTCGACATCGCTGCGGATCTGGATACGCCGGTTTCGGCCTATCTGAAGCTGGCGCCTTTCCGGCCGCGCTTCCTGCTGGAGAGCGTCGAGGGCGGCGAGCGCCTCGCGCGCTATTCGTTCATCGGCTTCGGCGACTGCCTCGACGTGCGGCTGGACCCTTTAGGGCTTTTCGTTGGCGCCGCCCGGCTCCCCAGACCCCGATCCAAGCTTGAATTCCTGGATGCCTTGCGCGCGGCGCTTGCTCAAGCGCCGCATCCGCAGCCCGAACTTCCCGGGGTGCCCTTGCTCGGCGGACTGGTGGGCTATACGGCCTACGACGCGGTGCGCTACTTCGAGCGGGTCCCGGGTAGAAGCCTGGATGACACCCCGACGCCGCACGCGCACTATGTCGCGCCGCGCTCCTTGCTGGTATTCGATCATCTGACGCGCGGTGTGGCGCTGCTGCACGATGGCAGCGAAGCCGAGCGGCAGGCCTTGCGCCGCGAGGTGATTCGCGCATTGCGCGGGCCCGTGCCGACACTGCAGGCGCAGGGCGGCTTTTCGCCCGCCGTACCCTCGCTGTCGGAGGCCGAGCACGCAAGCCGCGTGCGCCGCGCGCAGGAGTACATCGCCTCCGGAGATGTGTACCAACTGGTGCTGGCTGCGCGCTTCGAGGGACGCCACTCGCTGTCGCCGTTCGAGGTATACCGCGCGCTGCGGCTGCTGAATCCTTCGCCCTATATGTACTACTGCGAGCTCGGCGACATCACCGTGGTGGGCTCCTCGCCCGAGGCACTGGTGAAATTGCATGCGGGCGTCGCGCAGCTGCGCCCGATCGCGGGGTCGAGGCCGCGCGGCGCCGACCTTGCGCGCGACGCGGAGCTTGAAGCCGAGCTGCTGGCGGATCCGAAGGAGAACGCCGAGCACGTGATGCTGGTCGACCTGGCGCGCAACGACTTGGGCCGCGTCGCCACCGCCGGTTCGGTGGCGGTCGATCCCTTCCGGGTGATCGAGCGCTACAGTCACATCATGCACATCGTGAGCGGAGTGAACGGCAGGCTGGCGCCGGGCCAGGACGCCTTCGACTTATTTGCCGCCACCTTTCCCGCCGGCACCCTGGTGGGCGCGCCCAAGGTGCGTGCAATGGAAATCATCGACGAGCTCGAACCCGTCGGCCGCCAACTCTATGGCGGTACCGTCGGCTACTTCGGGCGGCGCGGCGACATGGATCAGGCGATCACCATCCGCACCCTGGTGTTTCGCGGCGATGCCTACAGCTATCAGGCCGGCGGCGGCATCGTCGCCGACAGTCTCCCAAAAGCCGAATACGAGGAGCTGATGGCGAAGAGCGCGGTGCTGCGGCGAGCGCTGGCCATCGCGGCGGAGGGTCTGTGAGCGCCAGACGCAAGCTGCTGCTGATCGATAACTACGATTCCTTCACCTATAACCTGGTGCAGGCGTTCTTGGTGCTGGGCGCCGAGGTCCACGTGCACCGCAACGATGTCATCGGGATCGAGGAGGCCATGGCTTTGGGGCCCAGCCACCTGGTCATTTCGCCCGGTCCGGGCACGCCGCGCGATGCGGGCATCTCGATGCGCATGATCGAAGCGTTCGCCGGACGCGTGCCGATATTCGGCGTCTGCCTGGGCCACCAATCGCTGGTGGAGGTCTTCGGCGGCAAGGTGGTGCGCGCCGCGCGGCTGATGCACGGCAAGGTCTCGCCCGTCATCCACGATGCCAAGGGACTGTACGCCGGCATGCCGCAGGACTTTCAGGCGGGCCGCTATCACTCGTTGATTGCGGAGCCGCAGAGCATGCCGGCCGTGCTCGAGGTGACGGCCCGTACTGCGCAAGGCGAGATCATGGGCGTGCGCCATCGCTCCATGCCCATCGAGGGCGTGCAATTTCACCCGGAAAGCGTGCTCACGCCGGACGGCCCGACGTTGATGAGCAACTTCTTGAAGCTATGAGCCTCGGCCGCCCGCGCGACATTCTCGAGCATCTATTGGCCGGCCGCGATCTGGCGGAGCCGGAGGCCGCGGCGCTGCTCGAATGGCTGACGCGTCCGGAACTCGAACCCGCGCTGGCCGGCGCCCTGCTGGTGGCGCTGCGGGTCAAGGGAGTCACGGCCGTGGAAGTGCGCGGCTTCGCGGCTGCCATGCGCGTGCTGGCGCGCAAGCCGCTGCTTGGCAGCGGTCTCGACGCCATCGACATCGTGGGCACCGGTGGCGATGGGTCGGGTAGCTTGAATCTGTCGACCGGCGCCGCCTTGTTGACCGCGGCCTGCGGCCTGCCGGTGGTGAAGCACGGCAACCGCTCGATCTCCAGCCGCAGCGGCAGCGCGGACCTGATCGAACGGCTGGGCTTCAAGCTGCCGCTGGACGAGGCGGCCGCGGCGCGCTGTTTCGAGGCCATCGGGTTCACCTTCCTGTTCGCGCCCTATTTTCACCCGGCCATGAAGGCACTGGCGGCGGTGCGCGGCACCTTAGGCATACGCACGGTGTTCAATCTGCTCGGGCCGCTGACCAATCCGGCGGCGCCGCGCTTTCACCTGATCGGCGCGTACGATGCGGCCGCGGCGGAACTGATGGCCGGTACCCTGTCCGGCATGGACATCGGGCGCGCCTGGGTGGTGCACGGCGCCGCCGGCTGGGACGAGGTCACGCCCATCGGGCCGTTTCTGGCCTTCGATGTCACGCCGGGCTCAATCCAGCGCCACGAGATTGATCCGCGGCAGTTCGGAATTGCGCGCTGCGAGGCTGCGGATCTGGCCGGCGGTGACGCGGCGGCGAATCTCGCCGCCCTGCACGCTGTCTTTGAGGCGCGCGACCGTGGAGCGCATCTGGACGCGCTGACCCTGCAATCGGGCCTGGCGCTGTTCGTTGCCGGGCGCGCGGCGGACATCCCGGCGGGGATCGGCATTGCGCGCGCGGCGATCGACAGCGGCCAGGCGCGGCGCTGGCTGGAGCGCCTGCAGCGATTCGCGGCGGAGACACAGAATTGAGCGGCTTCCTGGATGAGATGGCGCGCTCCAGCGCGGAACGCGTGGCCGAGGCCAAGCGCCGCGAATCCGCCGCCGCACTGGAGCAGCGGGCGCGGCTTGCGCCTGCCGCACCGTCATTGCGATTGTCGCCGGATTTCGATGTGATCGCCGAGCTCAAGCTGCGCTCCCCCGCCGCCGGCATCCTGGGCAATCAGCAGCAGGACTGGCTGGGGCGGGTCGAGGCCTATGCGCGCGCCGGGGCCGTCGCGGTGTCGGTGCTGACCGAGCCCACCCGCTTCGATGGATCGCTCGAACATCTGCAGCGCGCGGTACAGGTGTTGACGCCTCTGCAGGTGCCGGCGATGCGCAAGGATTTCCTGGTCGATCCTTACCAGTTGCTGGAGGCGCGCGCCGCGGGAGCCGGAGGCGTGCTCATCATCCTGCGCATGTTGCCGCGCGAGCGCATCGTGGAGCTGCTGGATGCTGCCGCGGCTCATCGGCTGTTCGTGCTGCTGGAGGCGTTCGATGCCGCGGACTTGGAAGCCGCGCGCGAGCTGTTATCGGCGCGCCCGCGCAGCGAGCAGACGGTGCTGGTCGGCATCAACAGCCGCGACCTGCACACGCTCAAGGTCGCGCCGGAGCGCTTTGCACAGCTCGCGCCGCGATTGCCACACGGCTGGCCGGCCGTTGCCGAGAGCGGGGTGGCCACCGCCGCCGACGCGCGCGTCATGATGCGGCTGGGCTATCGCATCGCGCTGATCGGCACCGCATTGATGGCCAGAGACGATCCGTCCGAATTGCTGGCGGAGATTTTCAAGGCGACGCGGACAGCGCAATCGTAAATGTCTACACTGCGGCCCATGTGGATAAAAATTTGCGGCATCACCAGCGCCGACGCCGTCACCGCCGCCGAAGCCACCAATGTCGATGCAATCGGATTCGTGTTTGCGCCCAGTCCGCGCCAGGTGACGCTTGGCCAGGCGGCGCAGCTTGCGGCGCTCGCGCCGCCGGGAATCCTGCGCATCGCCGTGACCCAGCATCCGCTGCAAATGCAGGTCGATGACATCTGCCGAGTGCTCAAGCCGGACTATTTTCAAACCGATTTCGAGGACCTGCGCGAGCTTAAGATTCCCGCGCACGTCAAGGTGCTGCCGGTGGTGCGCTTCGGCCGCAAGACGCCGAATCCGCTGCCCGCGCGCATGCTGTTCGAGGGCCCGACCAGCGGCATCGGCGAGCTGGCCGACTGGGGGCGGGCGGCGGAGCTCGCGCGTCAAACCGAGGTGATTCTTGCGGGTGGGCTGTCCGCGCAAAATGTCGCCGAAGCGATCCAGGCGGTACGGCCCTTCGGCGTCGACGTGAGCACGGGCGTCGAGGAAGCTCCCGGGGTCAAGGATCCGGCCAAGATCCACGACTTCGTGCGCGCGGTGCGCGCTGCGGCAGCGCGCCTGGAGCATGACTCATGAATTCGCAGCGCAGCGCCGGCGCCGCGCGAGCGCCCAAGCAACCCGATGCCAAGGGCCGCTACGGAGCCTTTGGCGGCCGCTATGTTCCCGAGACACTGGTGGCCGCGCTCGATCGCCTGCAGTCCGGCGTCGATAAGTACCTGTCGAGCGATGATTTCCTGGCCGAGTTCAATCATGAGCTGAAGACGTGGGTGGGACGGCCCACGGCGCTTACCCACGCCGGCACATTGAGCGCGCGCTGGGGCGCCAAGGTGTGGCTGAAGCGCGAGGACCTCGCGCACACCGGCGCGCACAAGATCAACAACGCCTTGGGTCAAACGCTACTGGCGAAGCGCCTGGGCGCCAAGCGCATCATTGCCGAAACTGGCGCCGGGCAGCATGGTGTTGCCAGCGCTGCCGCCGCGGCCCGGCTCGGAATGCCCTGCGTGGTTTACATGGGCGCGGTGGACGTGGAACGCCAGGCGCCCAATGTCGGCCGCATGCAATTGCTGGGCGCCCAGGTGGTGCCGGTGACCAGCGGGGACCAGACCCTGCGCGCGGCCATCGACGAGGCGCTGCGCGACTGGGTTTCCGATCCTGACGGCACGTACTACTGCCTGGGTTCGGCCGTGGGGCCGCATCCCTATCCCTATCTGGTGCGCGAGCTGCAGTCCGTGATCGGCCGCGAGGCGCGGGCGCAAATGCTGGAGCAGGCCGGCGGCCTGCCGGATGTTGCCGTTGCCTGCGTCGGCGGCGGCTCGAATGCCATCGGCCTGTTTCACCCCTTTCTGGACGATGCCGGAGTGCGGCTGCTCGGGGTGGAAGCAGGCGGGCGCGGCCCCGGGCTCGGCGACAACGCGGCCTCTCTGACCTTCGGCACGCCCGGCGTGCTGCAGGGAAGCTATACCTTGATTCTGCAGGATGCATTCGGACAGGTTCGGGAAACGCATTCGGTGTCGGCCGGACTGGATTATTCCGGTGTCGGGCCCGAGCACGCCTATTTGATGGCGAGCGGCCGGGTTGCCTACGAGTCGGCGACCGATGACGAAGCGCTGGATGCGCTGACCGAATGCGCGAAATTCGAAGGCATACTACCGGCCATCGAAACGGCGCATGCATTCGCGGGCGCGCGGCGTTTTGCGCAGGCGCACCCTGGAGCGAGAATTCTCATCGGCTGTTCCGGGCGCGGCGACAAGGACATGCCGATCCTGCAGCGCACCGTCCTGAAGCGCTGAGCATGGTGCCTCGCGACAGCATCTCCGAGGCGATTCAAGCGGCGGTCGCTGCCGGCCGCCCCGCGCTCATCGGTTACTTGACCGCCGGATTTCCGACCCGCGGGCAGTTCAAGGAGCATTTTCTCGCCGTGGCGAGTGCTTGCGACGTCGTGGAGGTCGGAGTGCCGTTCACCGATCCGATGGCGGACGGCGCCACCATACAACGGGCGAGTTTCGTCGCGCTGGCGGGCGGTGTGACGCTGCCGTGGATCATCGAGCAAATCGGCTCTTTGCGGGCGCAACGCACGGCGCCCACGCTGCTGATGAGCTACTTGAATCCGCTGCTGGCGTACGGCCTCGAGGCCCTGCCGCGAGATGCGGCAGCGGCCGGCATCTCAGGGTTCATCGTCCCGGACCTTCCCTACGAGGAGAGCGACGATCTGAGGCGGGCCCTGGATGGCGAGGGTCTCGCCCTGGTGCAGATGGTGACACCGGTGACGCCGGCGGGACGCCTCGCAAAGCTGTGCTCGGGGGCGCAGGGTTTCGTGTATGCGGTCACCATGACCGGCACCACGGGCAAGACCCAAGGGGCCGCGGCCGAAGTTCCCGACGAGGTGCTGGACTACATGGACCGGGTGAAGCGCTGTTCGACCATTCCGGTGTGCGCGGGGTTCGGCATTCGCTCCCGGGCGCAGGTCGCGCGCTTCGCCGCGCACGTGGACGGCGTGGTGATCGGCTCGGCATTGGTGGAAACTCTGGAGCACGGCGGCGATGTCAAAGCCTTCCTTGCGTCGCTGCGCTAGATGAAGAGGGTATTTCGCGCCGCAACCCTGCTGCAGGTGGCGCATGCGCGCAACGTGCTGCTGACCGCCGGAATCCACTGCGAGTTGCGCAATCAGTATCTGGCCGGAGCACTGGGAGAGCTGCCCATGATGGAGACCTGGCCGCAGCTTTTCGTCGATGACGCCGACGAGCAATACGCGTTGAGCGCACTGGCGCGCGCGGCGGCGGCGCCGAGCGGAAATCCCTGGACCTGCGAGGATTGCGGCGAGCAGCTCGAGGCCCAATTCACCAGCTGCTGGCGCTGCGGCCGGGCCAGATAATACACCAGGCTGTCGGACAAACACCGACACCCCTTGGCACGAAATCTGAGCCGAGGTTCAGCGTCCACCCATGGCCTGGAACGCGCCTCGCAGGTTACAAATCAACTCGTGTTCTTGTAACGATTACATGAGTGGGATCAGGACGATCGGGAGGACTTGTAATGAATGCGGTCAGCAATAATTTCTCGGTGCAAGCGGAACCCATGGAAGCAGCGATCGATCCGCTGTTGGGCGATTCTCCGGCGATGCAGGAGGTCTTTCGGCTCATCGACAAGGTCGGGCCCACCGAGGCCAGCGTGCTCTTGACCGGTGACAGCGGATCCGGCAAGGAATTGGCGGCGCGCTCCATCCATGCGCGCAGCGCGCGGCGCGACGGCCCGTTCGTTGCGATCAACACCGGAGCGATTCCTGCCGGCCTCATCGAGGCCGAACTGTTCGGATACGAGAAGGGCAGCTTCACCGGCGCGGTGCGTGCGCACGCGGGGGTGTTCGAGCGCGCACATGGCGGCACGCTGCTGCTCGACGAAATAACCGAGATGCCGCTCGACATGCAGACCCGCCTGCTGCGCGTGCTGGAAACCCGGAAATTTTATCGCGTGGGCGCGAGCGCCGAACTGCAGTGCGACATTCGCGTGGTTGCCGCCACCAACCGCTGCCCGCTGCAGGCGGTGAAGAACGGCCAGTTGCGCGAGGACTTGCTGTACCGGTTGGCCGTATTCCCGATCCACCTGCCGCCGCTGCGGGCGCGTGGCAATGACGTGGAATTGATCGCGGAGCACTTCTTGGCGGAGCTCAACGCCCGCGGCGGCACGCAAAAGCGGCTCTCGGCGCTGGCGCGGATGACGCTGCGCCAACATGCTTGGCCCGGCAATGTGCGCGAATTGAAGAATTGCGTCGAGCGTGCCTATATTCTCGGCGATGCTACGCTCGAACTGGCGCCCCTGCTGCACTCCGGTCCTGCCATCCAAGCCACGGAGCCGGCCGGCGAGCGCGACCGGCTGCAGATCCGGGTCGGGTCGCGCATTCACGACATGGAGCGTTCCTTGATCGAAGCGACGCTTGATTATTTCCAGGGGAACAAACGGCGGGCGGCGAGTGCGCTGGGCTGCAGCCTGAAGACGCTGTATAACAAGCTCAATGGGTATTCACAAAGCCAAGAGTGCGCAAATAGCTAAATAGCCGCAGGCTCAACGGAGATACGAAGTGGCACGAGTATTAATAGCCGACGACCACGCGGTCGTGCGGGCCGGTTTCAAGCAATTCCTCGAAGCGGATTCCAGCATTACCGCTGTCGGCGAGGCTTCCAGCGGCAACGCGACGCTGGATGCGCTGCGGCAGGGAGACTGGGACCTGGTGCTGCTCGACATTCACATGCCCGATCGCAGCGGCTTGGACATCCTGCGCCACATACAGACCGGCCATCCCGGCGTTCGAGTGCTGATGATGAGCGGATTGCCGGAGCAGCAGTACGCGGTCAATGTGCTGCGAGCGGGCGCCAGCGGATACCTGTCGAAGGACAGCGCGCCGGAGGAATTGATGAAGGCCGTGCGCACCGTGCTGTCGGGGCGCCGCTACGTCAGCGCCGCACTCGCCGAGATCTTGGTCGCGGACTTGGACGGCGATCCCGATAAGCCGCTGCATTCGCGGCTGTCGACACGCGAGTTCCAGATATTTTGTAAATTGGCGGCCGGCCGGGGCGTATCGGACATCGCCAACGAACTCAGCTTGAGCGTCAAGACGGTGAGCACCTATCGAAGCCGGATCCTGGAAAAAATGAGCTTCAATGCGAATGCCGACATCACTTCGTACGCCTTGCGCAACGGCCTGATTCAATAGCTCGGGCTGGGAATAGAACCATAACAGCGATGGTGTAGGAATACTCTGACGCTCACACCGACGCATCGAGTGTGGTTATGGGCCGCCGCTGCGCATTAAACTCCACGACGCATAATTGCAAAGCCGGACCCGAAATTTTCAATCGTGGACATTATGACCATGCCGCCGTGCTTGAGAGTCTTGCTGGTTGAAGACTCAAAAGTGTTGACCGAGCGACTGACCGAGGCGATCAAGCAGATCGCAGACGTGGAGCTGGTCGGGACTGCGGATACCGAAGCCGCGGCTGTGGCTGCGGTCAAGAAAGACACCGTGGATGTGATCATTCTGGACTTGCACTTGAAGCAAGGAACCGGCTTTGGCGTGATGCGCGCACTGGCCGCGACGCAATTGAAACCGCGCATCGTGGTGCTCACCAATTACGATTTGCCCGAATACAAGAATGCCGCGATTGCGCTCGGCGCATCGCATTTCTTGGATAAGGCGCGCGATTACGGCCGACTGCCGGAAATCCTACACGAGATCTCCCAAGAGCATCGCAGTAAGCACTAGCGATCATTCGCGGCAATTTTGCGCCGATTGCGCCGCTGTATTTATCTCCAAGTAAGCTCTACCGATTCGCGCGGCAATTTCTACATGCGCGGCCATTGCCCCCCGTGCTTAGCCCAGCACCAAGCCTGCGATTAATCAATTTCCAGTTGGCACGCCGCTTGCTATTTCTTAAGGCATGCGCAAAGCGCGCAGATATGAATTCGCGTGGCCGCCACGTCCACTGATGTAGGAACTGCTGTAGGAGAGAGCGATGAACTGGGATCGAGTGCAAGGAAACTGGAAACAGTTCAAAGGGTCGGTGCGCGAAAAGTGGGCCAAGCTCACCGACGATCACATGAACGCTATCGACGGCCGCCGAGAAGTGCTGTCCGGCAAGCTGCAGGAGGCTTACGGAATAGGCAAGCAGGAGGCCGAGCGGCAGATCGCCGATTGGCAAAGAAGCCTCAACGATGACGCATACGAGTTGGAGGCGAGCACGCGCAATCCGCGCAAGGTGAATGCCCGGCACTGAGGCGACAGTCCGGCAGTGAATAATCGGTAAGGAGTAAGCAAGTGACAAACATTTCAAGATCGACCACGGCCGCGGCCGCAGCGGCGTGCGCGGTGGCGCTGCTGCTGGCCGCATGCGCAAGCGGGCCCGCGGTGATTCCAAGCGAAAAGATCGCGGTGGCCAGGGCCGAGGTGCAGCGTGCCGAGCAGTCGGGCGCGCCGGAGCTTGCGCCGGTGCAAATGGCCGCCGCGCGCGACAAGCTGGCGAGCGCGGAGCGAGCCGAGGCGCATCGCGATAATCAGCCTGCCGCCGACCTCGCCGATCAAGCGAACGTGGATGCGCTGTACGCCGAGGCGTCCGCGCAGCAGCAGAAATCCCTCAAAGCCGAAGCAGATTTCGACGCGAGCATGCAGGCCTTGCGCCACGAGACGCTGCGCAACTCGCCGCCTACCCAATAAGGTGCCACTATGAACGCAAAGTTACTCACTGGAATCAGCACGGCGCTTGCTCTTTGTGCCTGTGTCAGCACGTCGCTAACCGATCCCGTTCTCGAAGGCGCGCGCGCAGCCGTGTCGCAGGCCGAAGCGGATCCAAACGCCAATCAGTACGCGGCGCTCGATCTGGATTCGGCGAAGAAAGATCTCGCGATGGCCGAGGCGGCCGCCGCGAATCGCAAGCCGGCCGAAATCGACCAGCCGGCCTACCTTGCCACGCAGATGGCGCGAATCGCCATGGCGCGGGGCGCGGCAAAGGCCGCGGATGCCAAGGTGGCCTCCGGGCAGGCGGAACGCGACCGGATCCAGCTCGCCGCCCGCGAGCGCGAGGTCCAATACGCAAATCAGCAGGTCGCTGCCGCCAATAGCCAGGTCCAGGCAGCCAACAGCGAGCGCGATCAGGCCGCCGAGCAGTCGGCGCGGCTGCAAGCCGAAGTCGAGCAACTCAAGGCCACTCAGACCCCGCGCGGCCTGGTGCTCACGCTGGGGGATGTGTTGTTCAACACCGGCAGATCGGACTTGAATCCAGGAGCGGGGCGCAAGTTGGACCAGCTCGCGCAGTTCTTGAATGACCATCCGGAGCGGCGCATCGAGATAGACGGGTTCACCGACAGCGTCGGGCCGGACGATTACAACCAGGATCTGTCCCGGCGCCGCGCCGACGCGGTCAAGTCCGCGCTGATGTCGCGCGGCATCGATGGCTCGCGAATAGCAACCCAGGGCTTCGGCAAGGCATATCCGGTCGCGAGCAATAACGACTCGGGCGGCCGTCAGCTGAATCGCCGGGTCGAAGTGGTGATCGGCGGGGACAACGGCATGGCGATCGCGCCGCGCGGCTAGGCCGCCTCGGTCGCCAGCATCTTGGACAAAGGAATCGACGCGCTCACGACGGTGCCGCCGGCACTGGGGCTATGAACCTCCCAAGTGCCACCGAGCGCCGCCACGCGATGCCGCATCGATGCCAGCCCGTGCGACGTGAGGGTTGGCAGCCGCTCGGCGGGTATCCCCACACCGTCGTCGGAAATCACCAGACTGAAAGTATCGTCCTCGATCGTGACGCTCAGGTGCACCGACTTCGCTTCGGCGTGTTTCAGGATATTGGTCATCGCTTCCTGCACGATCCGGAACACCCCGATGGATGCCTCCGGGCTGAAGCGCAATTCCACTTCCGGAATCGACTCGCTGCTGCGAAGTCCCTTGCGCCGGCAAGTCTCCCTAAGCTGCCAGCGCAATGCCGCGAAAAGACCCATGTTGTCCAGCAAGGTGGGGCGCAAATCCTCAACCACGCGGCGCTTCAGATCGATGCCTGCATTCAACGACTCGTGAATCCGCCTGAAGCGCTGCTCGATGCTCGGATCGCTGGTCGGCAGGCGCTGCTGCAGCCACGACAGGTCCATGCGCGCGGCGACCAGCAGGCCGCCCAATTCATCGTGCAATTCACGCGACAGCGCGGATTTTTCCTGTTCTGAGACTCCCTGCAGGTGAGTCGAGAGCGAGACCAGCTCGCGCGTTCGTTCCGCCACCAGCCGCTCCAATTCCTGCTTCTGGTCGCGCAAATCGAGCGCCTGGCGTGCGCGGCGGCGCATCTCGCCGTATACGACCCTTGCCGCCAGCAGCACCAGTGCGATATTGAGCAGCAATCCCGTTGAGGAAATCCACACCGAGCGGCGCAAATCGGCCTGCTGGCGCGCGGTCGCCGCGGCGAACACGATGGTTTCTTGAGCGCGCATCGGCGTGACGATGGCGAAGATTTCGTCCATGACGTTCTTGCCAAGATTGGTGCGAACGATGTTCAAGGCCGGGCCGGTGCCGGTCTTCTTTGCGGTGACGATGGAGTCCTCGAGTTCGCCCAGTTTCTTTCCGGTCAGTATCCGTAACTCGCGCACCTTCGCCGCGCCGTCTTCGGATGGCGCATAGACATCGCGCAGGCGGTCGAGCGCCGAATCGATCTTCGGCAGCGCGGCGCGGTACGGCGCCAGATAGGAATCGAGGCCGGTGAGCAGGTAGCCGCGTTGTCCGGTTTCGGCGTCGGTAATGAGCGAGGCGAACTCGCTCAAGGCCTGTTGCCGCAATTGCGATTCGTAAACTTCGTGGTTGTCGGCATTCAGGCGGGACTGCCCGGCGGCTGCCAGGACAAACAGACCGACGAGAAAGCCAATCAGGGCCAAGGGCGGTAGGGCGATGTACCACCGGCCGATCGCCCCCAATTCCTCGCCGAAGACTTTCATGCGAAAATTCCCGATTCCTGCACCATAAGTCTAGCATGTGGGGGATTTCCTACAGCAGCCCCTGCGGGCAGCCGATGGTGCGCTGTTCCGGTAGCGGCGAGGATAAGCGGGCCAGAGACCGCCCATTCTCATGCCGCAATGTCGGTAAAATGTATGGCGCCCGGCGTCATTTATATAGCAAATGAGGAGTATTCCCATGGAAACGAGTTTCGGTGGAACCGCCGATCAGGCTCGCGCGGCAGGACGTCGTCTCAAGGATGACATCGACGACGGCATCACCAACGTCACGGCGGCCGCGTCGGGCGAGATAAAGAGCTTGATTGCGGATGTAGAGGATCTGATTGCGAAAATCGCGGATCTTAACGACGCCGATGTCGCCCAAGTCCGCAACAAGGTGCAGCGCGCCATTGCCACCGCCAAGGAGAGCATCGCGGACAGCGCCGATACGCTGCGCCAGCAAGCACAGCGCGTGGCGGGAACCGCCGACGATTTTGTCCATGACAGCCCGTGGCAGGCCATAGGGCTGGCGGCTCTGGTTGGCGTGTTGATCGGCCTCGTGGCAAGCCGCCGCTCGTAGGATACGCCCATGAGCATGCTCTGGTCCCTGCCAAAAGCGGCACCGGTGCTGCTGCGCCATCTGGCTGCATATGTTGAACTGGCGGCGCTGGACCTCGCCAAGGCTCAGCGCGAGATCACGGCCCAGCTGCTGGCCTCGGCGATCGTCGCACTCAGCATCTTCTTTGCGCTGATGATGGGCTGCCTGGCCGTGGTGGCCGCTACCTGGAATACACCCTACCGTTTGGCCGCCATTGCGTGGATGGGCGGCGGCTTCGTGCTCCTGGCGGTGGGCGCGGCCATGTATAAGGCGCGCATCGCGCGAGTTCAAACGCCGATTCTGGATTCCGTGCGCCGCGAATGGCACGCGGACCGGATGATCCTGGAACGAATCCTGGCCTCCGAGCAGGCGCAGGAGCACGAGCAGGAATGAACGCAATGACCGACCCGAACGACAACGTACGCGAGGAATTGCTGGCAAGGCTTGCCGTGTCGCGCCAGGAATTGCGCCAGTTGCTTGAACCGCGCAGCCCGGAAAATCCGGGGGGCGCTCCGGCGGGATCCGGGTTTCCGCGCAGCCGCACCATGCGCATGTTGATGAGCAGCCGCGGCATGGGCACGGTGGGAGCAGCGGTTGCCGGACTGCTGGTCGCGCGCCCCGCGTTGGCGCTGCGCCTGTTGCGCCTGGTGCCGATCGGCGCCGTCACGCGGGCCGTCATGGTGCGCACCTTGGGCGCGCTGCGCTCACGGCGCCACTAGCGCGCCCGAGAGGCTTACTGGTTCATCCGCCAGATTCCGAGATTCAGCGCGGCCAGGAAGCTTACCCAGGCCACATACGGCAGCAGCGCCCACGCCGCCGCAGGTTTGACTGCGGCGAATTTCCGCAGCGTCCAGACCAGCGCAACCCACAGGGCCACTATCAAAAATAGGCCGACGCCCACGTTGCGGGTGCCGAAGAATACCGGAGCCCACAGCGCCGTAAGGGCCAGTTGAACCGAGAACGCGGCGAGCGCCGCGTTGCGCTCGCGGTGATAACGTTCGCCCCAGACCAGCCAGCCGCCTGTGCCGACGAGCAGCGCAAACACCATGGTCCAGAGCGGACCGAACCAAGTGGTCGGCGGCGCCCAGTCCGGCTTGGACAGGTGCGTGTACCAGCCGGCGGCGGCGGCCGATACGCGCGGCGAAAGACTGGCCCCGAAAGCGCCGATTACGAGCGTGAGCCCGACGAATGCCGCGAACACCAGCCAATTGGGCCGCGAATTGCGGCCCCGATAGCTGGTCGAGCTTTCTATCGGGATTCTCATTCGATTCGCGGCCTCAAGGTTCGGCGCCAGAAAAACACCACGACTCCCGCGCCCATTTGAACCAGTCCGAACCAATAATACTGCGCGAATAGCGCCAGCGAAACCAAGCCCGACAGCCACAGCGCGGCCGCGCCGATCGCGGCATCGCGCCGCACATTGGCAATTCGAATCTCCTCGCGCAGCGCGTCGATCGCGGCGTCCTGCACCGGGAAGCGCAGAGTTCCCTGCGCGGCATCGTGCACGACGGCGTTGAGCAGCCGCGGTATTCGCTGCAGGGCATCCAAGGTGTCGGGAAGCTGCGCGCGCACGCGCCGCAGCAGCGAGAGCGGACTCATGCGCTCGCGCATCCACGCGCGCAGGACCGGCTGAGCCGTCTTCCACAGATC
>Ga0302180_10002261_pt1 | contig 14957 bp, 20 predicted proteins | sample I_Palsa_E3_2_FD_200575 | JGI IMG/M metagenome (GOLD analysis project Ga0302180, IMG submission 200575) | Peat permafrost microbial communities from Stordalen Mire near Abisko, Sweden - I_Palsa_E3_2 | ecosystem: Environmental > Terrestrial > Soil > Palsa > Peat permafrost | place: Sweden... | reverse complement strand
TTGGGCGGAGGCGACGCCTACATATTCGGCAGGGAGGCGCCATCCGGGCCTGGAGAATCAGTTACGCGCCGTCACCACCGGCCCTGTGGCCGGGGCGCGGAGCCGGTCCCTGCTCAGCCGCCGCCCATAAGGGGCCGACGCCGACAGCAGGCGCATAACGCCGAGGCTCGCGCAAAGATGTCATGCCTGTCAACGTCGGCCTAACGCTTGATGCCGGTCGCCGGCCAGCGCCGACCGGGGCCCGGCACCAGTCCCGCACGCCCGTCAAGGTGAGCGGGCGGATGGGCCTTGGGCTCATCCGCCGATGGTAAGGGCGAGGAGGGTATCGACCGCGGTTTCGAACGGGCGGGTGCTCCGTTGTACCTGGGCGAGGAGAAGCCCTCCCTGGAGCGTGGCGAGCAGGGTGACGGCGAGGTCATCCGGGTCGAGGCCGGGCGGGAGCTGCCCGCTGGCCTGGAGGGACCTGAGCCCTTGGCTGATTTCCGTTGTCCACCGTTGGAACCCGGCGGCGATCAGGGACCGGGCCTCCGGGTCGCTCTCGGCGAGCTGGCCGCCGAGCGAGCCGAGGGGGCAGCCGCCCTTTGCCTGGACGCGCTCCGCCGCATAGATCACCATGTCCCGCCAGGCTTGGACCCCTTGCACGCTGCCGAGATCCGCGTGCCGCTGGTTACTGACGGTGGCGTCGGCCTGGTAGTCGATGACCGCTTGGACGAGGTCGTTCTTGTCGGGGAAGTAGTGGTACATCTGAGAGCCGCTGACTTCCGCCGCCGCCTTGACGTCGTCCAGGGTGGTGCCCGCGACCCCGCGCTCGTGGATCAGGACGGCGGCCTCCTCCACTATCCGCGCCCGGGTGCGCTCGCCCTTGGGGGTGAGCCTCGGCCGGCCACTCGTCTCGTTGACCATTCACCCATTCTAGCAACATTTTGAGTTTGGCAACTCAGCGGGTCAGCCAGCGTCCCGTGCAGGTCAAAGGCCAGTACCTCGCGGTCAGTCACTGGCGGCAGCCATCAGGAGGCCGGCGAAATCCTCGGCGCACGCCCCGCATGCCGCGAAGTGGGCGGCGACGCCGGGGTAGCGCTCCGCCGGGTCCTGTCCGGCAGCGGCGAGGTCGACGTAAATGTGCAGGACGGCCATCGCCTCGTCGCAGCCGACGTCATCGAGCGTGGTGCCCGCTGCGCCTAGCTCGCAGATCAGCCGGGCCGCTTCGATGATGCGGACCCGGGTCCGCTCCCCCTTCGGGATCAGCCGGGACCGGGCGTGCACGTCATTCGTCATGCCAGCAGGGTAACTCTCTTTCTGAGTTTGACAACCCAGTCGCTGTCCGTCATAGTGAGTCGCGTAATCCATTTATCGACCCGACGAGAGGGTCAACTCCATGCAACCCGCCGGCCTATGAGTTTGACAGCCCACTTCGAGGCTGACAGAGCGGGCTACACGACTCACTCCTACTGCACATCTTTCGAGGAGAGACCATGAGCAAGTTCGATGCTCAATTCGCCGGTCGGCTGGACGGACAGACGGTGCTAGTCACCGGCGCCAAGGGCGGTATCGGCCATGAGACAGCCCAAGGCATTGGGAACTGCGGGGCGACTGTGCTGGTGCACGCCCGCGGTGCCGACCACGCCCGACGCGCTGTCGACCTGCTGGTCACCAACGGCAACGGCAACGGCAAAGGCCAGTACCTGGCCGTAGCCGGAGACCTCGGATCTTTGGCCGGTGTTCGGGAACTGGTCGACGCTGTGCACGAGGCCGCGCCGAAGGGACTCAACGGACTGGTAAACAACGCGGGCGCCGCGTTCTCCAGCAAGGCACTGTCACCCGACGGGTACGAGCGGACCATCGCCATCAATCACGTCGCGCTGGCGGCACTGACCGACGGGCTGCTCGACCTGCTCCGGAAGGGCGCTGATGATTTCGCCGCGCCCTCGCGGGTGGTCAACATGACCGCCCTGATCGAGTCGCGGGGCAAGCCGATCACCGACTGGAGCTACCCGGGTAAGTACAAGCAGATCCAGGCCTACGCCGATGCCAAACTGCTGGCCCTGATGTACACCTACGCCCAAGCTCGCCGCCATGAGGGCGAGGGCCTGACGTTCAACGCAGTCAGCCCGGGCGCGGTCAAAACCACTCTCGGCAGCAAGGCCGGCGGGCCGTTCAAAACGATTGAGGCGTTGACCAATCCGTTCGTCGGGCCTCCGGAGAAGGGGTCACGCGGCTGTGTGCGGCTGATGGCCGATCCGGAGCTCGCGACCGCGACCGGGGGCTACTACAGCTCCGCGAAGTTGAAGAAGTCCTCGAAGAAGTCCCAGGAGCCGAAGGCCAGGAACGCATCTACGCCCAGACCGAACGGGAATTGCGCGCCCACCCCTGAGCCGGCGGTCACCTACCGATGAGACCCGCCGACAAAGAGCTCACGCAAGCGGTGCGGGCACTACGTGATCCTCGCCCCTCGGGGTCGGTGGGGCGTTCCTGGGCCCGTCGCCAAGCGCGCCGACGCCATCGCCGGAGCTGCCGCTCATACCCAGGGCCCAGTCCGTGACGGGGCGGCACTCGCCCCGCCCACATCACCTATAGGAGTTGCGTCGTGGCAGACTTTCCCGCCCCAGCCGAGGGCATCGTGCTCACCCATTTCCTCGTCTCCGACGATGTCGACCGCTCGCGGGCCTTCTACACCGAGGTGCTCGGTGGCGAGGCGCTGATGGATGGCGAGCCGACGATCGTGGCGCTGGCCAACAGCTGGATCATCATCAACACCGGCGGCGGCCCCACGGACGACAAACCCTCGATCACGCTCGAGGCCCCGCACGATCTGGACCGGGTCAGCGCGTTCCTGAATATCCGTGTTGCCGACATCGCCGCCGTATACGCCGACTGGTCGGCCAAGGGCGCGCAGTTCCTCACCGAACCGATCGATCGTGGCCCGGAGATCCGCTGCTACCTGCGTGACCCCGACGGTCACCTCATCGAGGTCGGGCAGAGCCGACGCTGAGTGCCATCCCCGCCGTCACTCCTAACACTTGGAGTTAGATATGCAGGACAAGTGATTGCCGTCACTAGAGCCAACTGGGGTTGGCACAGACGGTCACACCTGACCTGACACCGGATAGTGCGGCGGACCCAAGCCCCTGTCGCGGACATGGGATGGTCAGACCTGAAGCATGATCTCCAACGCTTCCTCGAGTGGGCGGACGTCTCCGTGAATTGCGCTGAGACCGAATCCGCCATGCAACACGGTCGACGCGGCGAGGCCAAACATGGATACGTCTGGTAGTCGCAGAACCGGTTCGTTGGAATGGACCCTCTCGAAGCTCTGCGAGAGCGCGAGTCCCCAGCGCACGTACATCGTCCGGATGATGTCCTGATGTTCGTTTGACTCTGAAGCGAGTTCGCCCCACAGGCTTGCCGGCAGGTAGCCGGTCTCGCACGATCTGGATTGGAACGCTTGGATGACGAACTCGCGCCAGCCAACAATGTCGCCGGTCGAGACAAGGGCTTGGAGCGCGGCTTCATGGGCTGCCAGGACTAGGCCGCATTGGTAGGTAAGCACGGCCGAGATGAGTGCGTTCTTGTCGGCGAAATAGTGGTAGATCTGGGATCTGCTCACGCGCGCCTCGGCATTGACTTGGTCAAGGCTGGTGGCTGCACCGTTCGTCATCATCAGCCGGGAGGCGGTCGTGATGATCCTGGTTCGCGTGAGCTCGCCCCTCGCCGTGATCGATGGCTGGGTCCGCTGATGTTCGCTGCTCACCCGTGGAGTCCGCGAGTGGGTAGCTCTCGGGCGCTCGGCGCGCAAGTCACATTGCCGAGCGCCTTCCGATGGTGCTTGATGGTCTCGGCTTGGTAGTCGATGACCGCCTGCACGAGTTCGTTCTTGTCGGGGAAGTAGTGGTACATCTGAGAGCCGCTGACTTCCGCCGCCATCTTGACGTCTTCCAAGGTGGTGCCCGCGACCCCGCGTTCATGGATCAGGGCGGCGGCCTCCTCCACTATTCGTGCCCGGGTGCGTGCTCCCTTGGCGGTGAGCTTCGGCCGGTCACTCGTCTCGTTGACCATCCACTCATACTCGCGATATTTTGAGTTTGACAGCCCAGTCTGATTCGGCATAATGAGTTCCGAAACCCATTCTTTTAAGATCAGAGGGAATCACGATGAGCACACTGCCAGGAAAGACCGTGCTGGTCACGGGCGGGCTCGCTGCTAACGGATATCTGACCAGCGGGCCCCTCAGGGGATTCCAACGATGTGGATGCGGCGAGGCGATCATGAGCGACTGGCCCGGGCTGGATCGGTTCCTGGCCGCCGATCCCCGCGATGTCGGCTGCGAGCAGGCACTGGAGATCCTGGACGTTTACTTCGAGATGGTCCTCGAGGACGCCCCCGGCTTGGCGGCCCGCCGCTTCCCTGGCGTCGCCGTGCATTTGGCGGCCTGCGGACCGTGCGACGAAGACTTTCAGGGTCTGCTCGCCGCGGCCGGAGCCACCCCGTGACCGGCGACTATCCGCTGACGCTGCCGCCGGTAAACCATACGGCGCCGGTCCCTCGCCGGATCAGGGCGACACTGGCTGGGCAGACCGTTCTCGACACGATGTCGGCGCTGTATGTATGGGAGTGGTCGCACTACCCGCAGTACATCCCGCTAGCCGACATCGACCCCGCGGTGCTGGTCGATGAGCAGCACGAGCAGAAGCTCAGCCGCGGCACCGCCCGCCGCTACAGCCTGCAGGTCGGGGACGTGACCCGGCCCGCGGCGCTGCGGGTCTACGGCGACGACGCCGTAGTCGAGGGATTGGCCGGACGGGCGCGGTTCGAGTGGGATTCCCTGGACGCTTGGTTCGAGGAGGACGAGCAGGTCTTCGTCCACGCCCGCGACCCCTACACGCGCGTCGACGCGCTGCGGTCCACCCGCAGCGTCCGTGTCGAGCTCGAAGGCGTCGTGCTGGCCGAATCGAGCTCGCCGGTGATGGTGTTCGAGACCGGGCTGCCGACCCGCTACTACCTCAACCGCACTGAAGTCGACTTCACCCACCTCGCCCCGACCAACACGTTGACCGCCTGTCCCTATAAGGGCACCACCAGCGGCTACTGGACCGCGCACCTCGGTGACACGAGCTACTCCGACATCGCCTGGACCTACGACTTCCCGACCCGCCAACTGCTGCCGATCGCCGGGCTGATCGCGTTCTACAACGAGAAAGTCGACACCTTCCTCGACGGTCGTCTCCTCGACCGGCCTGTCAACCTGCCGTCCCGATAGCTGGCACCGATGGTGGCGCCGATGTGCGTCTTGTACGGGGACTTGCCGGTGCTGAAGCGGACGTCCCGAATGAGACGGAATACCTTGCCGTCTCCGAACTCGGGGGCCAACTCGGCAAGGATCGCCTTCATCGGAGAGAGCACGACCGTCTCGTAGACGTCTTTATGGGCAGTCCAGTAGGTCTTGGAGTTGTCGGCTTCAAGACGTTCGTAGAACTCCAGGGCCTCGGCAGGCCAGCCACGGAACATCCTCGTGTCCGTGCTCATCGGTTGGTGTAAACCCGGTCGGGGCGGACGAGCACGGCGGCTCGGCGTTCCTCGGCCATGACTCGGTCGTAGGTGTCCCAGTCGTCGTGCTCGCCGCCGGCAGCGGAGAAGATCTCTCGGAGCAGCAGGCGGAGTCGTTCGGGGTCGAGCCAGGGTTGGGGATCGTCCGGCCCAGCCACCTCGGCGTGTCCTTCGGCTGCCGCCCACTGCCAGCCGTTGCGGAACGTGGCGGTTACCTGGGGCCGGGCGCGCAGGTTGGCGAGTTTTACCGGGCCGATGGTGACGAACGCCAGAGTGGACTCGCCAGTGGCTGGGTGAGGGACGATGCCCGCGTTGACGAGGGATGACTGGATCGTCCCGTCGCCGCGCAAAGTGGCGACGATCACCAGGCCACGTTCGTTGCGGGCCAGGGCGGCGGCTTCTTCCAGGGTCGTCACCGGACCTCCTTGCTGTCCACGTTCCCTTCGCCGGGGACGAAGGGTCGCGCCTGCCTGGCGCTCTCGAAGTAGCCGGCGGCGGGGACCGTGAAGTGCGAGGCGGACACCGGCGCATCGAGGTAAGTGTGGTTCTCGATGCGGGTTTGGCGCGTCTCTCGCATCACTGCTCGATTGGTGTCGAAGGTGCTCAGAATCTCGGGGTCGGCCGGTAGGGAAACCGCACCGACTGGGCGCTTCATGGGCATGAACCGTTGGCCAGGCGCGGACGGCCGGTGCAGACTCATGCCACTGAGCTGTTGGTACTGTCGGTTGCCGCGGCGACTACCGGAACCGTGACGTCGGCCTTGGCGGGCTGGCGTTTGGGGGTGAGCCCGAGGGAGACAACCACGGCGGCGGCGCACAGGGCGACGGCGACCCACCACAGCTCGTAGAAGCGGCCGGGATCCCCGGTGACCTCTGCCTTCCCCAGGACCACGACCAGGATCGACGCGCCGAAGACGCCGCCGAACTGGCGGCCGCTGTTGACCACCGCGCTGCCGGTGGCGCTCTGCTCAGGCGGCAGGTCGACGGTGGCCGATCCGATGATGGTCGGGACGGTGAAGCCCAAGCCGAAGCCGATCACCACCCAGCCAGGCAGGATGGCTGCGGCGTAGTTATGGACACCGTGGTGGAGCGTCAGGACCATGAGTACCTGGCCTGCAGCGATGAGGACGAATCCGGAAGCGACCACGGCCCCGATCGGGAACCGCTGGTGCAAGCGCGGGACGATGAAGGACGCTCCGAGTACCGCGGCCGGCCCGGGCGCGAGGGCGAGTCCGGTGGTGATGGTTGACCAGTGCCACGACTGCTGGAGGAAGAGGCTGAGGCCGAGGAGCTGTATCCCTAGGATCGTCGCCGCGATGACAATGGCGATGTTCGAAGCGCTGAACACCCGGCTCCGGAACATCTTCAGGTCGATTACGGGTACCGCGGCACGCCTGGTGCTCACGACGAAGGCCACGGCAGCCGCGACGGCCACCACCCAGCTCCCGATGATCTTGGCCGATCCCCACCCCCAATTGGCCCCGTTGAGCAAGCCAAGGGAGATGGCGCCGATGGTGACGACGATCATGAGGCTCCCGAACAGGTCCGGCATGCGCGTCGTGCGGTCGTGGCGGACGTTGGGGATCATCTTCCAGGTCACGAGGACGGCAGCAATGCCGATGGGGAGGTTGATGACGAAGATCCACCTCCAGCTCAGCGCGGTGAGCAACCCTCCGACTACCGGGCCGATGGAGCCGGCTGCTGCGCCGCTCACCGCCCACACTCGCACGCCGCGCTTGACCCGGTCCGGTGGGAGCGTCGTCAGGACGAGACCGAGACTGGCCGGGATGATCATCGCGGCGCCGGCCGCCTGCACGCACCGGAACCCCACGAGGACCCACAAGTCGGGGCTTACCGCACAGGCCAGGCTCGCCACGGTGAAAACGGCCAGGCCGAGGATGAAGGTGGCCTTGCGCCCGTACTTGTCGGCGAAGCGGCCGGCGGGGATAAGGAGCGCCCCGAAGAACAGGGCGTAGGCGTTGAGCACCCAGGCAACGTCGGAGAGCGAGGACTGGTAGTGCAGACTCACGCCGATGTCGTGCAGGGCGACGTTGACGACGAACAGGTCGAGCAGAGCCATCACGTTGGCCAGCGACAGCGTGGCCAGCACGATTCCGGGGTGGCCGTGCTGCGTCTCGATCGACGGGGAATCTGTCAACGCATCTCCTTGGAACTCGTGACGTGGGCTGGCCGGCGCACGTTCGCCCGGACCGGCGAGGCGGGGAGTGGACCACTGTTCGGTCCTTCGCTGCCATGGAGGTGTCATAGATGCGGCTGCAGGGCGCCGGGGAAGGAATGAGTCCCGCACCGCTTTGGCGGTTCCCTTCAAAAGGCCGGCCCGATGGCCTGCTTCACCGTGTCTGGCCGCCCGGAGACCGCCGTCGGCGACCTGGACGTGACGGCCTCCGCCGACGCGGCGATGGAGGCCGTCACGTCCGTCATCCTGGTCAGCCCGGCCGTGCCCGCGCAGGAGCCCGGCGTCCCGGCGCCGTCGCGGAGATGAGCGCCCAGGCCTTCACCCTGATCGCGGGCGGCGACGCCGGATGGCTCAGCGACGACGTCCCGTCGGTCCCCGGCCGCCCGGCCCGCTCCTGCCGGCAGTTCGCCGGCTACGCCGTCGTATCTCCTCGGTTGTTCGTTTGATCTGCCTTCTGTGTCTTCACACCTAAACGTCGCCGCGGCACGACTGGTGTCATGTCGCGACCCGGCCCCCGTCGACCGCAAGAGTGACGCCGTGGACGAAGCTGGCATCTTCACTGGCGAGGAAGACGATCGCCGCGGCAAGTTCCTCGGGCTGAGCTACGCGACCTGCTGGTGCTAGCGCTGCGAGCTGGTTCACCATCTCCTCGGGGACTGCTTCCATCATGCGGGTGCGCGTCGGGCCGGGGGCAACGGCGTTGACCCGGACACCACTCGGGCCGTATTCGGCGGCCCAGGCCTTAGTCAGCAGTTCGAGAGCCGCCCGGCTGGCGCCGTACAGAGCCATGCCGGCCTGTCCGAAGCTGGCGACCATGGTGGAGACGTTGACGATCGAACCCCATCCGCGTTCGGCCATGGCTGGCGCCAGTGACGCGACGAGGAAGAACGGAATCTTGACGTTCAGTGCAAAGCTCTCGTCGAACTCTGCTTCGGTGGCTGCGCTGCTTGGCCCGAGCAAAGCGACGCCAGCGTTGTTGATGAGGATGTCGACGTGACCGTCGCCTGCCTCAGTGGCCCACTCGACCAGCTCCCGGGCCGATTCGAGGTCGCCCAGCGTGGTGAGCCGGAACGTCGCGCTGCCTCCGCTGCCTTCGATCTCGGCGACCACGTCTTTGGCTCGTTGCTCGTTGCGTCCCACTACCAGTACGTGAGCGCCGCGGGCGGCCAAGCCGGTGGCCGTGGCCTTGCCGATCCCGCTCGTCGAGCCCGTAACCAGAGCTGTCTTGCCTCTTAGGTCAGTCATGCGCTGTGTCGTCCTCTCGCTCCGAATGGGTGTTGCGACTCACTCTGACAGCTCGGCATTGGGTTGTCAAACTCAAAATCCTGCTAACATTGGTGCATGGTCAACGAGACGAGCGACCGGCCGAGGCTCACCGCCAAGGGAGCACGCACCCGGGCACGAATAGTGCAGGAGGCCGCCGCCCTCATCCATGAGCGCGGGGTGGCGGGCACCACCTTGGAAGACGTCAAGGTGGCGGCGGAGGTCAGCGGCTCTCAGATGTACCACTACTTCCCCGACAAGAACGAACTCGTGCAGGCGGTCATCGACTACCAAGCCGACACCATCGTCAGTCACCAGCGGCACGCGCTCAGCAGCGCGAACGGAGTCGAAGCCTGGCGGAACATGGTGATCACCGCAGCGAAGCGCACCAAAGCAAAGGGCGGCTGCCCACTCGGCTCGCTCGGCGGCCAGCTCGCCGAGAGCGACCTCGAGGCCCGAGCCCTCATCGCGGCAGGGTTCGATCAGTGGGCAGCCGCCATCGGCGATAAACTCAGATCCCTTCATGCCGACGGGAAACTCCCGCCCGGCATCGACCCGGACGACCTCGCCACTACTCTGCTCGCCACGCTCCAGGGAGGGCTTCTACTCGCCCAGGTGCAACGGAGTACCCGTCCGTTCGAAACTGCGGTCGATACCCTCCTCGCCCTTGCCATCGGCAGATGAGCCCAAGCCGGATTCATTCACAGCCACCGCCGAGGTCGGCTCCCGGCTCCTGGATAAAAGCAGTTGCGTGAGCACGATGCGCTTGTTGACCCGCTGCCATTAACAGTGCCGGACACCTGGTTGCGCCCGGTGGGTTGCTCCGAGATGGCATTCTGTGAGCCCATCTCGCCGACCTGACTGCCTGTCGACTATGGCCCCATGGCCAAGCTCCGCGGACGGATTACTCAGCGGCTCGCCGGAACCCGTAGCGTACTCCTGTCCATGTCGGGCTATTCAGACGAGGCGCTGGAGGGCATCGTCCGAGGCCAGCAGCTGGACATGCTACTGCTCGACCGGACGCACTGGAAGCAATGCTCTCTGGCCTCTGGCCTCCGGCGGACCTGCCAGCGACGGCCACGCCGGCGTCGTAGACCTCGACAAGACCTCCACGGTTCCGATCGACGACCGGCTCCGCTCACCGCACCCACACGGGCACGGCGTCGCGGTCCTGCTCAAGATCTACGCCCACTGCATCGACGGCCAGGCCACCGCAGCCAACCAGCGCATCGCCGAGGCCCTCGGCACCCGGGACACCGAGCAAGACCTCGGTGACGAGAGCGACGGCGGCATGGAGCAGTCATCCTGAAATGGCAGGTCAGAGCGGGAATCCGGGTGAGAGGGGTCTGCATAACCGCTCCTGCCGGCCCCGTCCGTGGCCTTCTCCGCCCCCGTCCGTGGGCTGGTCCGTGGCCGTCCGTGGGCCGGTCCGTGCCCGTCCGTGGCGGGTTCCGCCTCGGTTCGTGGACCGCACGGACCCCGAAACCCGGCACCCACGGACGCATAGCGGACGGCGGCGGCCCGCAAACGCGACTCGAAGCGCGTCCGCGCTGGTCAGCGGGGGTGACTCGGGCGGAGCGAGCGTGCCGTAAAACCGCTCTCTATATCTTGCCAGCGACTGCCCATCCACCAGGTCAGTCCGAGCCTCTCGGGCCCAAGCATGAGGCGCGCTGTAATGGCTGATATGGGCGCCGTACATGACGTCCGCACCTACGGGTCCTCAAGCGCCGATTCGGCGATCTGTTCAATGCATCCAAATATTCACTTGATATATAGATGACCGTACGTTACGAGCGCGGTGATACAAGCGAGAGCGCGTGCCCATCCCTATCCGGCCTGGCTTGCGCCGAGCCGGCAACGTGAGGTCTGCGGGCCGCACGCTGTAGCGAATCTGATCTCTGCAAGACCGCCCCGCTCGGCGACCTCGACCGGCGCAGACCTGAGGCGGCTCAGCGCACGAGCGGGCTGGGCGCTTGCCCGGCTAAACTGCATACACTAATGTGCTGACGATTAGTGAGAGGACCAGGCGGCCGTGGCTCAGAAGATACAGACCCTGTTCATTGATGATCTCGACGGCAGCACCGCCGAGGGGATGGTCCGCTTCGGGCTGGACGGCACCGAGTATGAGATCGACCTGAACGCCGGGCACGCAAAGGAGTTGCGGGATGCGCTGGCCCGGTACGTGGATGCTGCCCGCCGGGTGAGCGGCAGCGCGCGCAAGCCGGCTCGCAGCAGCCGCGGAACTGCGGGCGGGCTGAACACTACCGAGGTCCGCGAGTGGGCCAGGGCGCAGGGCATCGAGGTGAAAGACCGCGGCCGGGTGCCCGCCGACCTGATGGTCAAATTCAAGTCTGCTACCGGCCAGCAGGACTGAGACGTTCGCATCTTGCGAGGGTCGTGGTAGCTCACTCACATGCCGAATTGAGGGTGTTGTCGGCGCGCATGCTTATGCGCTCAATTGCATTATCGCTCTCGTATTGATTCGCGGCTCCTGACGTGAACTAATGTAGCTACCGCTTGTTGTGCTGAGGCCGGAAGTTCTCTAGCGAAGTGGCTGACTTGCGCTTACCGTCATGCACGTGATCAAGCGCTCGGCTGCCTGCCGCGTCCAACCCGATGGCTCCTGCTAGGTGTCGCCACAATAGTGGTGGCGGTGGGGATCGCGTGGCTGCTCTTTGTGCCAACTGCAGACTGGCTCGCTTACCACGACGTCGGCTCCATCAAAGGAGCGCTGCACGAGACGGCTCTCGATAACGCACGAGACAGGTTGCTGACGCTTGGCGCCGGGCTGTTCGCGGCGGGTGCTCTCTGGTTCACCGCGCGGAACGTCACTTTGTCGCGACGGACAGTCCAGCTGACCGAGCAGGGCCAGGTGACTGACCGCTATACGAGAGCGATCGAGCAGGTCGGCTCGGACATGCTCGACGTGCGCCTAGGCGGCATCTATGCGCTGGAGCGGGTTGCCCGCGACTCGGCTCGCGACTACCCCACGGTCATGGAGGTACTGGCAGCGTTCATCCGCGAGCATTCCCGCGAGAAATGGCCGCCGGACGAGGCCGGCGCCGACATGCCGGAACGATCAACGCGCCCCGATGTGCAGGCCGCTGTAACCGTCATCGGACGCCGACGCCCCAGATATGACCCCGATGAGCAACAGGTCATCGACTTCACCGGCGCAAACCTAACTGGCGCGAACCTGACCCGCGCGGACCCGACCTGCGCGGACGTGACCCGCGCGGACCTCACCGGCGCGAACCTCATCCGCGCGAACCTGAAGAGTGCGCAGCTGAGGCGCGCGAACCTCACTGGCGCGGACCTCACTGGCGCGGACCTCACTGGCGCGGACCTCACCGTCGTGGACCTCACCCTCGTGGACCTCACTGGCGCGGATTTCTTTACCGCACACCTCGCCGGCGCGAACCTCGCCTCTGCGAATCTCACCGACGCGGACCTCATCGGCGCGGACTTCTCGGGTGCCGACCTCGCCTGCGCGGACCTCAGCGACACGCAACTCGGTGGAGCGGACCTTACCGGTGCGTTCCTCGACGGCGCGAACCTAACCCTCGCCGACCTCGACGGCGCGGAACTCACCAACGCACACCGGCCGGAACATGGGGCGCCAGTTCCCGACGGGTGGGTACGAGACCCTGACTCGGGCCGCCTCCAACGAGTGCCCGAGGAACCTCGCGCGGCAACCTGACTCCGTCGAGGCTTCCTGGAGAGCGGGCAAGCACTCGGCGCTAGCTTGTCTCACCTGACGACCGGCTCCTGAGGGGTTACCGGGTGGCTGCCGTAGCGTGCCCGGTGGCTGCTGTCAGGGCGCTGCCTGGCGGTCCTGGCGCTGCCGGTACCGTTCGGCGTGCGCGCGGACACGGGCGATGCTGGTGATCGGCTCCCCGTGGTGGAGTTCGGGGTGCAGGTACCGTCCCTGGTCTTCGGCCGGTTTGGTTTCCTCGACCGGGATCCGGTGGGCGTTCGCCCACGCGTCCTGACGGATGCCGGTGACCTGCCAGGACACCTCCTGCCCGGCGGTGCCGCCCGCGATCGCGAACTGCCCGCCGCTGACCTTCGCAGCGATATGCAGGTCCGGGGCTGGGCCGCCGATCGGGGTGAGCTGGTAGCGGTAGTCCCGGTTGAGTGCCTCGAACCAGTCCGCCAAGCCCACCACGGCCCGGCCGTCCCGGTCCAGCACGACGGTCCCGTTATAGACGTTCATCATGTCGGGGGACTCGACGAAGGAGTGATACAGGTACTTGTTCGCCGGGTCCAGCGGATGATCGATCCTGAACGACCCGCCACCCTTCGACAGCGACCCCGTCACCGTCACGTCACCGGCGGCGAAGACGGATATTGCGCGGCTTCCGATTGCTTCGGTATACACGCCGATGGAGTTGTCGCCGTCTCCAAAGGCATAGACGGCGGTCGTCCCGGCGTAGGCTCCTCCGAAGACGCCGAGCCCGTTATCGCCGTAGGTTACTCCGGAGACACCGACGCCGGCGGTCGAGGTCCCGACGACGCCGGTGCCGTCGGGCGAGGTCCCGCAGACGCCGCTGCCACTGCGGGAGGTGCCGTAGACGCCGTAGCCGCCCTCGGTGCTGGCGTCGATGCCGTGGACCCCCATCTGGCCGTCGCCATAGGTAAGGCCGGAGGCGCCGGTGGCGTTGGCGGATTCCCCGGCGACCCCTGTTAGGTTGGTGGAGGTGCCGTAGACGCCGAAGCCGCTGGTGGAGGTGCCGTAGACGGCGAAGCCGCCGCCGCTGCTGTCGTCGGTGCCGGCCACGCCGCTCTTGCCGTCGCCGCTGGTGGTCCCGGCGACGCCAGTGCCGTTGGTGGAGGTGCCGGTCACGCCGGCCCCGCCCGTGCGGCTGGTGTCGGCGCCGGTCAGGGCGGAGTCGCCGTCGCTGCTGGTGGCCGCGGACAACGCGGTGCCCTTGGCGTTGCTGACCGAGGTGGTGGCCGTCTCGGTGTTGGCGCGGCCCAGCAGCACCGGGGCCAATGCCTGGGGGAGATTTTCGCCCATCGTCGTCGTCCTTCCGCGTTGGTTCCTCCCGCACCATCATCAGGTCCGGGCTTTCGACCAACGTGACATTGCCTGGCAGCCCCGTCAACGACCGCGCTACCCACGCCGGATGGGGACGACTCGGACCTATCAGGTCGTGGCTGTCCATTGACCGGCTGTCTCATCTGAGGAACGGATGCCGGCGCACGGACACCGGCGGTCGGCGCCAGCCACAACCGGCCAGACGCGCGTGTCTCACAGAGCCCGGCCCGGATCTCGGCCCCTGCGCGATTAATCTCCACCCTCGACCAGCCGCCGGGGACAGTCGACGGACCGCAGCGTCTGGCCAGCGCTGACGGCTGCAGCCAGACTGAACTAGCTCCCGCATGTTCAATCGCGTCGGGGTTCGCAGGTAAGCCCAGCTGACCAGCGGCGTATAACCGGAGGCGCACGCGCTTCGCGCCTATGGTTTATTTACGACATCCCGCCGTGCCCTTGAGCACAACTCAGGACCGACGATCAGAACAGCAGTACCCACTCCGATCGCCCGGCTGCTGCATGGTTATGCATGCGTACCGGGCACCAGAATGTCCGGATCTGCCGCGACGAGAGTGCGTTGGGTCGATAGCTGTCCCGCGCCTGTTGCGGAAGGCCCTGGGCGGGCACTCGTTGCGGGAAGCAGCCGCCGGGAGCGTCGGGCCGCTGCGACACGGTCATCGTGGGCTTTCGCTGTACGATCGCGGTGATCACGGTATCTGGGATGAGGAGGAGACATGAGCGTCCCGGCCGGCGTGGACGGCGGTGCTCCAGTGCGTGCCCATCACGAGACCGACATCAATGCGCCGCTGGACACGGTGTGGCGGCTGCACGCCGATGTCGGCGCCTGGCCTACCTGGCAGACAGACATTACCGCAGCGCATATCGATGGAGCATTCCAGCCCGGCGCCTCCTTCGAGTG
>Ga0302180_10002255_pt1 | contig 14964 bp, 16 predicted proteins | sample I_Palsa_E3_2_FD_200575 | JGI IMG/M metagenome (GOLD analysis project Ga0302180, IMG submission 200575) | Peat permafrost microbial communities from Stordalen Mire near Abisko, Sweden - I_Palsa_E3_2 | ecosystem: Environmental > Terrestrial > Soil > Palsa > Peat permafrost | place: Sweden... | reverse complement strand
GATCGCGGCCCGGGTAGATCCAGGGCTGGTTGACGTGGTGTCCACCGACGGCGACGAGCAGGCGACCTCGGCGGGTACGGGCATCGTGCTGACGTCGAACGGCGAGGTGCTGACCAACAACCACGTTATCGAGGGCGCTACCTCCATCAAGGTCACCGACATCGGTAACGGCAAGACCTACACGGCGCAGGTCGTGGGGTACGACGCCACTCAGGACGTCGCGGTGATCCAGCTGCAGAACGCGTCCGGCTTGACCATCGCCAGCCTCGGGAACTCGTCGAGCGTGCAGACCGGTGACAGCGTGGTCGCCCTCGGCAACGCCGGCGGCAAGGGCGGCACCCCGTCGGTCGCGACGGGCACGGTCACCGCCCTCAATCAGTCGATCACCGCGTCCGACGAGCTCTCCGGCGCCAGCGAGCAGCTGACCGGGCTGATCGAGGACAACGCGGACATCCAGCCGGGCGACTCGGGCGGTTCGCTGGTCAACTCTTACGGCCAGGTGATCGGCATGGACACCGCGGCTTCCACGGGATACTCGTTCCAGTCACCGACTGGCCAGGGCAGCACGGGGAGCACCAGCGCGGAGCAGGCCTACGCGATACCGATCACCGAGGCACTGTCCATCGCCAAGCAGATCGAGGCGGGGACCGCCGCCGCTGACGTCCACATCGGCGCCACCGCCTTCCTCGGCGTGGAGATCCAGTCCGCGAGCGAGGGCAGCGGCTCCGGGGGCTTCGGCGGCACCGGGGGCTTCGGCGGCGGCCAGAGCAGCACGAGCGGCGTGAGTCTTGCCGGGACCCTGGCCGGATCTCCGGCCGCCGAGGCCGGCCTAGGCGAAGGCGACGAGATCACCGCGCTGGGCGGCCAGTCGGTCTCCACGGCCGAGGACATCTCCCAGGCGCTGGTCAAGTACCACCCGGGCGATTCGATCTCGGTCACCTGGGTTGACCAGACCGGCCAGTCGCACACCTCGACCCTGACCCTGGCCTCAGGCCCCGCAGCCTGAGGGGGCTAGGGGAGGGCGGGCCCTGCACCAGTGATCCCCGGGCCGCTTCCGGGGATCACTGGTCCCGCCGTATCAACGGCACCGTCCCACCACGCGGCCGCGTTCCCCAGCGCGGCCGCGTTTCTTTGCTGGGACACCTGGGTCGAGTTACCTGGCCGGGGAGACGCATCACCGCCGTTCGGCTAAGAATGGGTGAAACAGGCGGGAGGAAATCGGGTGCGCGTAGCGAGACTTCATGCGGTCGGCGACCTTCGGGTGGCGCAGGAGCCGGTGCCGTCGGCCGACGGGTCTGATGCCCTGGTGCGGGTCACCGCGGTCGGGATCTGCGGGTCTGACCTGCACTGGTGGGACGAGGGCGCGATCGGAGACGCCAAGCTCACGCATCCGCTCGTACTCGGGCACGAGGGGGCCGGAGTAATCGCGGACGGGCCGCGGAGCGGTGAGCGGGTCGCGATCGACCCGGCAATTCCGTGCGAGCGGTGCCGGGCGTGCCGCGACGGCTACCGGAACCTGTGCTACCGGCTCAAGTTTTCCGGGCACGGGGAGACCGACGGCATGATGCGCGAGTTCATGACCTGGCCCGCGGCGCAGCTGTACCCGCTGCCCGACCGGCTGTCCGATGTGGACGGCGCCATGCTCGAGCCCCTCGGGGTGGCGGTGCATTCCGTCGACCTGGGACACCTGCCGTTCGGCGGCTCGGCCTCGGTGGTGGGCTGCGGGCCGATTGGGCTGCTGCTTATCGGTTTGCTCAAGGCGGCGGGCGCGACCTCGGTGCTCGCCGTCGAGCCGCTGGCCCACCGGCGGGAAGCGGCGGCGCGGCTGGGCGCGGACGTGGTGGCCGATTCCGGCTCGCTCGGGGAGGGTCTCATCCGCGAGCTGACCGGTCATGGGGTGGATGTCGCGTTCGAAGTGGCGGGCAACGACGAGGGTGTCGGGCTGGCGATCGCCTCGGTCCGGCCGGGCGGGCGGGTGGTGCTGGCCGGTATCCCCGGTGACGACACGATCAGGCTCGGCGCGTCGGCCGCGCGGCGCAAGGGGTTGACGATCGCGATGGTGCGGCGGATGAACGAGGTGTACCCGCGGGCGATCAGCCTGGCCGAGCGGGGGGTGGTGGATCTCGCCTCGGTGGTGACGAGCCGGATGGGCCTGGGCAAGATCCAAGAGGCGTTCGGGGAAGGGGCGCGTCGGACCGGGCTCAAGGTCGTCATCGAACCGCAGCGCTGATCATGAAAAGAGCGATGGTGCTCGACTGCTGTTGCGTGCTGTTGTTCGTGGTTATCGGGCGAGCTAGCCATGCTAAAGGCGAGAGCCTGGGCGGCATCGCCTCGACGGCATGGCCGTTCCTGGCCGGGCTGGCGGGCGGCTGGCTGGCGGCCCGCGCGTGGCGGCGGCCGTTCAGGCTTTTTCCGACGGGCGTGAGTGCGTGGCTCGGAGCGGTCGCCGGTGGCATGGTGCTCCGGGTGGTGTCCGGGCAGGGCACGGCCGCCGCATTTATCGGAGTCGCGCTGGCGTTCCTCGGCTTGTTTCTGCTGGGCTGGCGGCTGGTGGCGGGCCTGGCAGGTAGATGGCGGTGACGCCAGCACCGAGCCCGGCGGAGGTGTCTGCCGCGCTGCGGCGCAGGCTTGCGGGAAGGTCCGGGGGCGAGGTGGTGGACGTCGAGCCGCCGGAGCGGGTCAGCGGCGGATTCGACTTCTGGGTCTACGGCCTGCACTTCGCCGGTTCCGGCCTGCCCGCCCCTTGGACGGAGCCGCGCGCCGCCGATGGTGGAGCTGATGCCGCCCGGGGACCCGTTCGACTCCCCCGTCCAGGTGATGCGGCGGCTGGCCGGAATCACGATGGCGCAGGCGATGACATCCGCGCCGTGGCAGGCGACCCGGTGGTCCCGGCGGCTCGCCGCAGCCCATGTCGCCCTGCACCGCCTGCCCGTGCCCGACTGGGCCGGGAGGTCCCTGGCCGAGCAGCGGCTGGGACTGACCCGGCGGATGGTCGCGCGGGACCCGGACTCGGGCCTCGCGAAGGCGCTAGAGCGCATCGAGCCGATCCTGCCCCGGCTCGATGTCGATTCGCCGACGGTCTGCCATGGTGACTTCCATCCGGGCAACCTCCTGGTGGAAGCGGGCACGGTGGCGGCGAGCACGGTGGCGGCCATCGACTGGACCGACGCGGGGATCGGGGACCGGCACGGTGACATTGCCCGGACCGCGTGGCTGTTCAGCTTCGCCGCGGTCGTGGCCAGGTCCGGCATGGAGCGCCTGGTCCTGCGGGCGCTGGCGCCGCCCCTGTCCGGGCGCGGGAGCCAGTTCAGCGCTGAGCTCGCCGACTGGGCCGAACGGCAGTTCCGGCTGTGCCTGGAAGACCTGCCCTGAGGCGCTGGATCAGTAGTGGTAGCGGGCGGCGAGGATGACGATCTCGGCTTCGGTGACGACGTAGATGAGACGGTGTTCGTCATCAATGCGCCGCGACCAGGCCCCGGGCAGGTGGTACTTGAGCGGCTCGGGCTTACCGATGCCGGTGAACGGGTCCCGCCGGACATCCTCGATCAGCTTGTTGATCCGCGCGAGCATCTTGCGGTCGGTCTTGAGCCAGGACGCGTAGTCCTCCCAGCCTTGGTCCTCGAATACCAGCCGCACCGGGCGCTACCGGGCGTCCGCCGCGTCGGGGTCGATCAGGGCATGTTCGGCTAGGTGGGTGCCGTTCAGGGCGTTCTCGTAGGCCTTGAGCAGCCGGCGAGCGTTGGCTGGCGTTCGCAGCAGGTAGGCGCCCTCGCGCAGGGCGGCGTAGTCCTCGGCGGAGACTAGGACGGCGTTACCGTGCCTGGAGACGATCTCGATGGCGTCGTGGTCCTCGTTGACCTTCTTGATCAGCGGGAAGAGCTCCTTGCGTGCCTCGCTCGCGGTGATCGGCATGACGGCCAGCCTTTCGGTAGTAGTACAAGATATAGTACCACTTTTTGGGCGTGGCACAGGTAACAGGGCGCGGCGTGAATAGGGGCGAGGTTGCCGTGGGTGATCGTCGAGGCGGACCTGGTCCGGGGCCGGACCCTGACCTCCTGGCCCAGCCTGAAGACCGACATCCGCAACGCAGCAGGCAACTGGGTAGACACCGAAGTGCAGGTGTGCACGAACGGGCCGAACACCATCGTGAGCAGTCGCAAGCCCGATGACCTGCGCGCGTTCTGCGAGAACATGGTCAAGGTCTTCCAGGAGCAAGCCCCGTCGGCCTGAGCGGCCGCCACCGCAACCGCAACCGCAACCGCAATTGTGGCACTCTGCACTCTTTCGTGCAGGGTGCCGCAATCATGCGGGCCTGGGCCTACTATCCCGGGGCTGGCCAGGCGAGTAGTGTTCGCTATTGGGACCAGAGGTGCTGAGGGGGTCAGCATTATCGCTCGGGGGGCGGCCCCAGGTCGAGCGCTGCATAACGCGGCGTGCGCACTGGGCTGTGATCGGGTCAGCGCCGAGGTCGTCGGCGCCTTTCAGGATGCCGGCATACCGAGCATCTTGCTCAAGGGGCCGTCGATCGCCCGGTGGCTGTATCCGTCTGGTGGCCGCAGCTATGCCGACACCGACCTTCTCGTTCCCCCAGGTGACTTCAGCCGGGCCGAGACAGTGCTCAGGTCGCTCGGCTTTACCGAGCTTGCGGAAGGTCTCCGCCCCTTCGAGCAGGGTGTGGAGACTGCGTTCGGCCGCCGACCCGAACTGGGTCGCGGCCCGGGCGGCACCGTCGACCTCCACCGTAACCTGACCATACTGCCCACCCCCGACGGACTGCTGTGGGAAGCGTTCAGCGCCGACACCGAGACCGTCCCGATCGGCGGTGTCGAGCTCTGGGTTCTCGGCCGCACCGCGCTCGCCCTGCACGTGGTCATCCACGCCGTGCAGCACGGGTTCCGGATGCATACCGATGAGGATCTGCGCCGGGCCATCACGGTGATGCCCGCGGACGACTGGCGACCGGTCGCCGACCTGGCGGAACGACTGGGCATCGCAAGAATCCTCGGGTTCGGGCTACGCCACCACGCGGCCGGCGCCGAGATCGCAGACAGCCTCGGCCTGCCAGACCCCCGGATCTGGAAGCTGTTCGCCCCTCGCGGCTCAGCGTTCTGGTCCGCTCCCACGATAGGCGCGAAGGCGAAGCAGATCCGCTGGACGCTCCTCCCGAGCCCGGGCAAGATCCGCTACCGGTCGTGCCTTCCTGACGCGCACGGGCGCACACTGCTGCTCGCCTACGCGCGGTGGTGGCGGGATCTCGCGTCGGCCTTTGTCTCTGCGGTGCGTTTCGTCAGGGACCGCCGAAGGTTCGCCAAGGGCGACGGCCGGTGAGAGCTCGCTCGGGCGCAGGAGCGGGCAGGTTCCTCGCGGCCCTGGCCGCGGGCAACCCGCGGCGGCTGGCGTGGGTGCTCACCGTCCAGGTGATCGCCGCGCTGATCCAGGGAGTGGGGCTGCTGTTGCTGGTGCCACTCCTGGAGCTGGCCGGAGTCAGCCGGGCACCCTCCGCGGGAGGGCTGATGGCGCGCGCCCGCGAGGCCTTCCATGCCCTCGGCGTCCCGCTCTCCCTCACCGCCATGCTGGTCGTCTACGTCGCCGTGGTCGCCGCGGCGGCGGCGCTCACGGCCTATCAGAACGTACTGCTGGTGCGCTATCGCCTGGAGTTCGTCGATGAGCTGCGCCAGCGGCTCTACGGAAACATCGCTCGCGCCGAGTGGCGGCACCTTCTCGGGCTGCGCCAGTCCGATCTGCTCACCGCGCTGACTATCGACGTCAGCTGGGTCGGCCAGGGGACGCTCGCCGTCCTGAATCTCGGCGTCGCCGTGGTCGTCATCACCGTGCAGGTGGCTGTGGCCCTGCGGATCTCCGCGGCGGTCACCGGCATCGCCATGGCGACCGGCATCGGCTTGGCGGCGCTGATGTGGCCGCTGGTAGCGCGCAGCCGCCGCCTGGGCCGTGAGCTGGTCCAGCTCAACCGGGGCGTGCTCGCCTCGGTGACCGGGTTCCTTGACGGGCTCAAGGTCGCCAAGGTCCACGGGCTCGAGCCCGGGCACCTCGCGAGCTTCGACAGCGCGATTGTGCGGGCCAGGCGTTCGCAGATCGACTTCACCAAGGCCCAGTCCGCCGCCGCGGCCGTGCAGTTCAGCGCCACGGCCGTCGTCCTGGCGGTGCTGATCGACGTCAGCGCTGGTCAGCACGCCGTCTCGCTCGCCGAACTGCTGGTGCTTGCCTTCATTTTCACCCGGCTGGTGCCGCAGGTCACGCAGGCCCAGTCCAACGTGCAGACGCTGGCCCAGTCGCTGCCCGCCTTCGGTGAGCTCACCGCCGTGATCGACGACTGCGCCCGCGCCGCCGAGGAAGGGGAACTTCAGCCTGCTCCCAGGCGGCACCGTCCGGTCCTCTCCGATCGCCCTCCCGCCCTCTCAGATCGACTGCGCCTCGACGGTGTCTGCTTTTCCTACCGGCGGCCGGACGGCCAGTCGGTCGAAGTGCTGCACGGCGTGACCCTGGAGGTGCCCGCCCGCGCGACCACCGCGCTGGTCGGTCCGTCAGGGGCGGGGAAGACCACCATCGCCGACCTGGCCGTGGGACTGCTGGTGCCGACGTCGGGCCGGGTGCTGGTTGACGGCGCGGCACTGGCCGGCGATCTCGTCCCGCGGTGGCGCGAGGAGGTGGCGATGGTGCCCCAGGATGTCTTCTTGTTCCACGAGAGCATCCGGGCCAACTTGCTGTGGGCCCAACCCGGCGCGAGCGAGGGCGACCTGTGGCGGGCGCTGGCGCTGGCGTCAGCCGAAGCGCTGGTGCGCCAGCTACCCGACCGTCTCGATACCGTCGTCGGCGATCGGGGGGAGCGGCTCTCCGGCGGAGAGCGTCAGCGCATCGCGCTGGCTCGTGCGTTGCTTCGCGAGCCGACGCTGCTCGTACTTGACGAGGCGACGAGTTCGCTCGACGCCGGGAACGAAACCGCCATCCTCGACGCGCTGGCGATGCTGCACGGAAGCATGACCATTCTTGTCATCGCGCATCAGCGCTCCTCCCTTCGCGACGCCGACCAGGTGATCACGGTGGCTGACGGCCGGGTCGTTCCGGCTCGCCGTCACGATGCGCTCGCCGGACGCCCCTCCTAACGGATTGGACCTAACTTGACTATCGAGCCTGGCACGGTCGTCGTACGGACCGCGGGATTGCTCACGGCGCCGGTCGACGACGAGATCGTGATCTTGAACCCGGACCGCGACAACTACGTCGGCCTCGACGCGATTGGCCGCGCCGTGTGGGATCTCATCGAGCAACCCCACGAGGTGGCCGAGCTCTGCCGGAAGCTGAGCCAGGACTTCGGCACCACGCCGGACCAGGTCGCGGTCGACGTGCTGCCGTTCCTGGCCGAGCTGACCGGCGAAGGGATCGCGCGTGTCGTTGGGCCGTGATGTGGTTCGCGCCCGGGGCCTTTCGCCGACGGAGCGGCGCCTGCTCGTCGAGGCAACCGGTTGGCTCGGGCTGTTGAGGGTCGCCGTGCTGATACTGCCGTACCGGCGGCTGGCATCGCTGCTCGGGCTGGCGCAGTCCGATCCTTCGGAGGTCTCGCTCGCATCCTGCGCCGGCCACAGGGCCCGGGCCGAGGCGATCGGGTGGGCGGTGCAAGGTGTGGCCGCCCGCACGCCGTGGCTGAGCACCTGCCTGGTCCAGTCGCTGGCCGGTTACGTGATGCTCCGCCGGCATGATGTGCCGAGCGTCGTGTATCTCGGCGTCGCCAAGGATGCCGGGGGCGAGCTCATCGCTCACAGCTGGTTGCAGTGCGGTGACCGATTCGTGACCGGAGGTGGCAGCCAGCACAGGTATTCCGTTATCGCTGCCTATCGGGCATCGGCCGGCCTGCGCGCATGAGCTACACCTACCGCGCCTACGGGCTGACGATCCGGGTGCCGTTCGCGTGTCCGGCGCTAACTCCGGTCGGTACCGGCTCCGTTGCGCCTGGCGTCGATGTCGTCGTGCGCGAGCACCTGGTGCCGCAGCGACTGCGCGTGCCGCAGGCCGGCGAGGCATCGTGGGATGCCGCCCCGGGACTGTTCCTGCTGCGCGGCGGCCGGCGGGCCGGGCGATTCCTGGTCGAAGCGGACGCCGTGACGTTCGAGCGGAACTTCGAGTGCGAGGACGCCATCCTCGCCCGCTATTTTACCGACCGGGTGCTGGTCGCGTTGTTGCGTCACCGCGGCCTGCTCGTTCTGCATGCCAACGCGGTCGAGGTGTCCGGCGGCGTGATCGTGATCGGCGGTGAGTCCGGCACCGGAAAATCGACGACCCTGGCCGCGTTGCTCGATCGCGGCGGCCGGATGCTCTCCGACGACGTGACCGCGTTGCAGCCCGGTGGTGCGCCCAGGTCGGTGGAGGTCCTTCCCGGCGTGGCGCAGACTCACCTCACCGCGGACGCCGCCGAGGGCCTCGGCTATACCGTCGGTCCGGCGCAGCTGCAGCCGTGGCGCCGAATGAAGGCCGCCATTCCCACCCATGACGGCATGGCACAGCGGGCCGGCCGGCTCCGGGCGTTGTACATACTGCGACTGTCGGATGGCGATGATGTCGTGGTGACTCAGGCCAACGGTGGTGACAAGTTCCGTGCGTTGCAGGAGTGCGTATACGGTCCGATGTTCACCGAGGAGTACCCAGCGCTGTTTCCCCTGATGTCGACGGTCGTCAACACCGTTCCGTTCTTCTGGCTGGAACGGCCGGCCGGGCGGTGGTCGGTTGGCGAGGTGGGCGACGCGATCCTCGGCACCGTGCCGGAGCTGGTCCCGTGAGCGGCATCGTCTGGCTGGCGTCGTATCCCAAGTCGGGCAATACCTGGCTGCGCGTGCTGCTCACCAACTACCTCAGGGACACCGGTGAGCCCGCGGACATCAACAATCTCCTCGGCGGCCCGGCCGCCGGCTCCCGCGAGCGCTTCGACGAGTGGGCAGGAGTCGAAGGATCCGCGCTCGATGCGAACGTCGTCGATCGGCTTCGTCCGCAGGTGTACCGCAGCGTGGCTCGGGATGCGGACGACACGTTGTTCATGAAGGTGCACGACGCATGGGCGCGCGTCGACACCGGCGAGCCGATGTTCCCCGCGGACGTCACGCTGGGCGTCGTCTACATCATCCGAAACCCGCTTGACCTGGCCGGGTCGTGTGCTCACCACTGGGGTACGTCGATAGAGGCGGCGGTGGAGCGGATGTGCGGCGGCTCAGCTGGGCGCCTGCCCGGTCTGCCCGGCCAGCTCCGCCAGCAGGTCGGGTCGTGGAGCCACCATGTCCGGTCCTGGGTCGACGACTCGGGCGGCCCGGTTCACGTGGTCCGTTACGAGGACCTGAGCGCCGACCCTTGCCGTGCTTTCGGCGGCGTGGTCATGTCTTGTGGTCTCGACTACGACCAGGAGCGGGTCAAGAACGCGGTTGCGTTCTCGTCGTTTGCCGAGCTGCAGCGCCAGGAGGCGTCGGCCGGCTTCCGGGAACGGTCGACGGCTGCGCCGGGCGGGTTCTTCCGCCGGGGTGAGGTCGGCTCGTGGCGCGATGAGCTGCCGGACCAGCTGGGAGAGCGCCTGACGGCGGCGCATCACGAGACGATGGAGCGGTTCGGCTATGGGTCTTGACGACTGCGTCATCCGGTGCCCGGCTTCTCTCGGCGACTTGGCGGCCGCGCCGCACTCGGGAGTGTTGTGGCGCGCCGCACCCGGACGGTTGCTCCTCGAGGTCCCCGACGTGGCCCGCTATCTCGTCTCGGACGGAAATCTGGTGGAGATCGAGCCGTGCGGCGCCGCCGCTGCCGGGGACGTACGGCGCTTTCTTCGGATGACCCCGACGGCCGCGCTGTACCTTCAGCGCGGCATCCCGGTGCTCCATGCCGCGGTCGCAGCCGACCCGGCCGGGTGGGCGGTCGTGCTGGCCGGCAACTCAAGCGCCGGCAAGTCCGTCCTGCTCGCCGCGCTCGTACAGCGGGGATGGGGACTGCTGACCGACGACCTCGCGCCGCTGACCGTCGATGACGCAGGCGTACCTGTCGCGATGCCGACATGGCCGGAGATGATCCTGTGGCCCGACACCGTCGGAGGGAGCGCGACGTCGGTGGCTGACGGGGCCGACGTCACGGAGTTCGGCCCGTCGGGGTCGCGGCGTGCCGTCGGCTTGAACACCAGGTTCGTCGATGAGATGCGGCCGGTCAAGGCGATCTGGTGGCTCGGTGTGCACGGCTTCGACCCGATCGAGGTTCACGGCGTCGAAGGCATTGCGCGGTTTGAGGCTCTCGGAGCGATGGCGTATAACCGGCGCATCGCCAGCTCGTTGCTTGACCGCGCCAGTTACCTGACCGTCGCCGGCGCCGTCGCCGGCTCTGGCATCCCGATCCGCCGGCTCATCCGGCCACGTGGCCGGTGGACAGCCGGCGAGCTCGCCGACATCGTCCAGGACGGGACCGGGAGCTGAAAGGGCCGCCTCAGTGGCTGCTCATGAAGATCCATGACGCTTTGTAGCTTTAACATCACCATTAGTGTAGGGTTCAGGAGTGAAAGGTGCCCGGTGGGCCTTTCGGCCGGTGCGATCTGGTGGCTCGGCGTCCGCGCCGCTCGTGATGTCCGAGACCTCGGAAATGGCCCGGTTGCCCGTCAGAGGCTAGCCCGAGATGATGCCGGCGGAACAGACCAGTCAACGGAAGGGAAAAGCGGCCATGGCAGACGAATCGGACCACTCACTGGCACAAGCGGGGAAGACGATCTCATGCCCCTCGCCAGCCGCGAACTCTCGCCGGGAATGGCGCCGCCCCGTTCTCACCCGTATCAAACTCGAGGGCACCTTGAGCGGCGGGGGTTCGTTTAACGATGGCCCTAGTTCTACACTATGACGTCTAGGTAACCGTTGGCCTGCCTGGCGGTGGTTAGGGGGCTGGTGCCGTGGATCGCTGGTATCGCTGCCGGTGAGCGCGGTTTACGGTGTCGTCTGCAGAGACGGCACACACGTCGGCCGCGGCTGGCTCAGCGCCATGGCCGGCGCGCTTGGGGATTTCGGCCGCGATGGGTTCGGCGAGTGGGCGGAGGGCGGCGCGGGACTCGGCCAGGCCCGGGGTTTCACCACTGCGGAGGGACGCTTGGAGGCGATGCCTGCGGTGGACCGCCTGGAGGGCTTCGCGTTCACCGCCGCGGCCCGGCTCGACAACCGCGACGAGCTGATCCGCGAGCTCGGTATCTGCGGAAATGACGCGGCGCGCTCGAGCGACAGCCACCTGGTGCTGGCCGCGTACCGCCGCTTTGGTGAGCGGGCCCCCGGGCACCTGCTGGGTGACTGGTGTCTGGCCGCGTGGCATCCCCGTGATCGCCGGCTGTTCCTGGCCCGCGATCAGTTCGGGAACACGGCCCTGTACTACTACGCCGGCGCCCGGTTCTTTGCCTTCGCTGCTTCCCAGCAGGCATTGCTGGCCCTGGGCTGTGTGCCGCAAGAGCTCGATGAGCTCTACCTGGCGCAGTACCTGATTTCCTGGCCCGCCTATCACGGCGAGCGGACCAGCCGCCGGGCGATACGCCGGCTCCCCCCGGCCCACACCCTCACCCTCACCCCCGGGCACTGCCAGACCCGCCTGTACTGGCGGATGGACGACGTGCCCGAGCTTCGCCTGCCCGGCCGCGCCGACTACGCCGAGGCGTTCCGGGCCCACTTCGACCAGGCCGTCCGCGTCCGCCTGCGCGCCAACGGACCGATCGGCTCCGAGCTGAGCAGCGGCCTGGATTCCGGGTCGGTAGCCGCCACCGCGGCGCCGATGCTCGCCCGGCAGGGACAGCGGCTCCAGGCGTTCACCTGGACCCCGGCCGCGGACCCCCGCGCCTTCGTCGGCGCCCGGATCGGCGATGAATTCCCGCTGGCGCAGCTGACGGCGGCCACGGCGGGAAACATCGACCTGCACCCCGACCCCTGCGAACACCTCACCCCCATCGCCGGCATCCGGCAGGCCCTGGATATCTACGCCGACCCGGTACACGGCGCAGGCAACCTGTTCTGGCTGATCGGCCTGCGCCAGGCCGCCCAGCACAACGGATGCCAGGTGCTGCTCACCGGCCAGCTCGGAAACGCCGGCACCTCATGGCACGGAGACCCGCTCTCCCAACCATGGCGGTACCAGCTCCAAGAAACCGGGCTCACCGGACTCACCCGCAGGCGGGCCCGCGATGCCGTGCCCCGCAGGATCCGGGCCGCCCTCGCCCGCCACCGGCTCGACCCGCAGTGGTACCGCTCCTCCGCCATCCACCCCGAGCTGGCAACCCGGCTCGACCTGGCCCACCGCCGTGCCGAAGACCCGGCCCAGGTACCGCGGTCCCCGCTGGACCAGCGCTTGGCCATCCTCAAGCCCGGCCGCACCATCAGCGGCGCCCTCCACACCGCGCTGGGAGCGCGCTTCGGCCTCGACGTCCGGGACCCCACCGCAGACACCCGGCTCCTCAGCTTCGTGCTGTCGGTACCCGACTGGGTCTTCACCGATCCCGCCACCGGGACCGACCGATGGCTGGTCCGCGCCGCGATGACCGGCAGGCTGCCCGACCAGGTCCGGCTCAACCGCCGCCGCGGGCTCCAGGCCAGCGACCTCGTCCAGCGCCTGCGCCGAACTCCCACCGAGGTCCAGGCCGCCCTCGACGAGCTCGACCACGGGCCCGCGGCAGCATATGTCGATGTCAGCTACATGCGCGAGGTGTGGCAGAACATCCAGCACAACGACACCCCCGACGCACTACGCAAAGCACAAACCGTCCTGACCCGCGGCATCATGGCAGGGCTGCACGCCAACACCGCATCCGCAGCCGCCGCGGTCGTCGAAGCATGACCATGCGTAGCCGGGGCCGCTCTCGGCAATCGAGGTCGCTATAAATAACAGTTTCAGCGGGTCAGGACGTTGTTCAGTTAGTCCAGGGTGAAGTAGTCGGGGCCGGAGTAGCGGCCGGTGGCCAGCTTGGTCCGCTGCATGAGCAGGTCGTTCAGCAGGCTTGAGGCACCGAGGCGGAACCAGCGGGGATCGAGCCAGTCCTCCCCCGCGGTCTCGTTGACCAGGACCAGGTAGCGGAGCGCGTCCTTGGCGGTGCGGATACCGCCGGCCGCCTTGACGCCGACCTGCCGCCCGTGCGCGTCGCGGAAGTCGCGCACCGCCTCCAGCATGACCAGGGTCACCGGGAGCGTCGCGGCCGGGGTGACCTTGCCGGTGGAGGTCTTGATGAAGTCGGCGCCCGCCAGCATGGCCAGCCACGAGGCGCGCCGCACGTTGTCCAGCGTGACCAGTTCGCCGGTCTCCAGGATCACCTTGAGATGGGCCCCGTCGCTGGCTTGTTTGACCGCGATGATCTCGTCGAAGACCTGCTGGTAGCGCCCGGAGAGGAAGGCGCCCCGGTCGATCACCATGTCGACCTCGTCCGCGCCGGCCGCGACCGCGAACTTCACGTCGGCCAGCTTGACGTCCAGGCTGGCTCGGCCGCTGGGGAACGCGGTCGCCACGCTGGCCACGTGCACGCCGCTGCCGTTCAGCTCGGTCGCCGCTACGTGGGCCAGGTCGGGATAGACGCAGACGGCGGCGACCATCGGCGCAGTCGGATCGGCCGGATCGGGGCGCTGGGCCTTGGCGCACAGTGCGCGCACCTTACCCGGCGTGTCCTGGCCCTCCAGCGTGGTCAGGTCGATCATCGAGATGGCCGCGTCGAGCGCCCACCGCTTGGCCGTGGTCTTGATGGACCTGGTGGCCAGCATGGCGGCCCGGGCCTCGGCTCCCACCCGGTCGACCCCGGGCAGCCCGTGCAGGAACCCCCGCAGCGAGGCGTCCGACCAGGTCGGCGTGTCAGCCAGCGCGCTCATCAGCGGGTCTCCCTCCGTCGGGACCATCGATCACCATTCTGACCCACGGTCACGACTTCGGCGGCCGCAGGTAAGCGGATGGACGGAGTTCGCCGGCGAGTTGGTCCGGCCGGCCCCTGTTCGGCCGGACCACAGGCTAGGAGTTGCTGAGAGCCTCGTGGAGCCGGGCGGCGAAGGGTTCCGGGTGGCTGGCGAAGCCACCGTGAGCACCGGGGAACACCACCGGCTCGATCCCGAGTCCGGTGGCCAGCGCGATCGCGGACCGGTAGGCGAGCTGATCAGGGGTCGACTCGTCGCCGACGCCCACGACTACCCGGGCTGAGCTGGTCCGCAGCGCCTCGAGATCCGGCGGATAGTTGGTGATCACCGGGATCGTGTATCCGGCGAACAGTTCCAGGTTGCCCATCATGCGTTGCATGGCCTCGGGGTCCGGCTCGGCACCGGGCTCAGGACCGCCCAGGCCCACGCCCTCGCCGAACTTCTGCATGGCGGGGAACACGCCATCGCGCCGGTAGATGTCGCGGATCTCCTCGGTGAAGGTGCGCCAGTGCGCGGCATCCGGCAGTAGCGCGGCCACCGGAGGCTCGTGTGCCACCAGCGTGCTCACCTGCTCCGGGTACCGTGCCATGAGATCCAGGCCGTAGCTGGCGCCGCCGCTCGAACCTAGTACGTATGCGGGTTCCGACGTGACGGCGGCCAGCAGGTGGTGCGCGTCGTCGGCGAATACGCCCACCGTCAGGTCGTCCTTCGGCCCTTCGGCCGTGCTCCTCGAATTGCCGCGGCAGTCACAGGTCACGACCGTGTACCGGTCGGCCAGGGCGTCGGCGAGCGGCGCGAATCCGGCCGCGTCCATCGGGCCGCCGGGAATCAGCAGCAGCACCGGGCCCGAGCCGCGCACCTCGTAATAGAGCGAGGCTCCGGGTACTTCAAGCGTCCTGGTCTGCATGTCTCCTCCTGCGCGTTGACGCGTCTATGTTGCTGACGCGGCGGCCACCAGGAATTCATCGGGGCTGGGGGAAGTCAGCCGGAGATCGCGGCTTCGACGGTGCGGGCGAGGGCGATGAGCTGCTCTTCGCCGCCGGGCGGCCCGACGAGCTGGAGGGACGCGGGCAGGGCGGCC
>Ga0302180_10002253_pt1 | contig 14966 bp, 8 predicted proteins | sample I_Palsa_E3_2_FD_200575 | JGI IMG/M metagenome (GOLD analysis project Ga0302180, IMG submission 200575) | Peat permafrost microbial communities from Stordalen Mire near Abisko, Sweden - I_Palsa_E3_2 | ecosystem: Environmental > Terrestrial > Soil > Palsa > Peat permafrost | place: Sweden: Abisko... | reverse complement strand
TGATACCACTCTACAACGAGGAAGAATTCGTCGGCACATTGCTCCAGAGGGTGCTATCGGCGCCCTTGCCGGATGGCGTTGCGAAAGAGGTCGTCGTTGTCGACGACGCCTCAACAGACGGTTCCGCAGAGATCGTGGAAGAGATCGCCTCAGCGCACCCAGGCGTAGTGCGATTAATTCGGCAGGTCCGTAACCAAGGTAAAGGTGCCGCCGTTCGCACCGCCATCGAGCACGCGACCGGCGAGTTCTCGATAATACAGGACGCGGATCTGGAATACGACCCCCGCGAATACGCCCAGGTGTTGCGTCCCCTGCTGGAGGGGGAGGCGGATGCAGTCTACGGCTCGCGCTTCCTGGCCGCAGGCGAACGGCGGGTGCTCTACTTCTGGCACTCCGTGGCCAACCAGATTCTGACCGGCTTGTGCAACGTGGTGACGGACTTGAATCTGACCGACATGGAGACCTGTTACAAAGCCTTTCGCACCTCGCTTCTGCAAAGCATCCCGATCCGCAGCGACCGCTTTGGCTTGGAGCCGGAGCTGACGATCAAATTGGCTAAGCGGCAAGTCCGCGTTTTCGAGACTCCCATTTCTTATCGCGGCCGCACCTACGACGAAGGCAAGAAGATCGGTCTGAGGGATGCCTTCGAGGCCGTCTACGTCATCCTCCGCTACGCCTTTACCAAAGACATCTACAAAGGCTCCGGACCGGACATTCTGGACGCGCTCTCCGGGGCGGAGCGCTTCAACCAGTGGATGGCGGAAACTATCCAGCCCTTCGTCGGAACACGGGTACTCGAAATTGGAGCCGGTATTGGCAACCTGACCCGGATCCTAGTCCCGCGGCGCAAATCGTATGTCGCGGGAGACATCGACCTGGAGCATTTGGCGCGGCTGCGCACGCGTTTCCAGCATCGTCCTAACCTCGAGGTGCGCTACTGCGACTTAGCCAGCCCGGACGATTTTGAGGCGTTGGCTGGCTCCATGGATTCAGTAGTGTGCCTGAACGTCCTGGAGCATGTGGAGCAAGATCTCGCAGGGCTACGCAATATCTATACCGCGTTGAAGACGGGTGGCCGGGCCATTGTACTAGTGCCCCACGGCCAAGAGATCTTCGGCACTCTGGACACCGCGCTGGGCCATTTCCGGCGCTACTCTCACGAAGAACTCCGGAGCAAAATGGAGCAGGCGGGTTTCCGCGTCGATCGCATTCTGGAGTTCAACCGCATATCGCGCCCTGCCTGGTACGTGACGGGTCGAATGCTAAAAAAAACTAATCTCAGCCGCCTCCAACTGAAGCTCTTCGACCGTTTTGTTTGGCTGTGGCGTCGCATTGACCGACGCCTGCCCTGGCCGCCGACTTCCATCATCGGTATCGCAGTGAAGAACGACGGGTGAATTGCCTGGAGCGACCCGCCAACGATCCAGACTAAGATCCCCTGTTTCCATTCCAACCCCGACCTTAACGCAGGCATCAGAACGGGACCCAGCATGCGTTCTTTCATGGCTGCCCGGCGAGTTGCATACGCATGCTCTCGAGCGCCAGGCCGATTTTCCGAGTATCGCCCGAGAGCCCGACGTCGGCAGGCGACTTTGGGTCGCTGTTCCCAAATTCTATCCGCATTACTCGCGATGAAATCAATCGGCGGGGTATTCTGATCTGCGTCATGATCAATGGACCCGTGATTTGCCATTCCGCGATGACGGCCGTATTAACAGCGAGTGTTTCGGTGTATTGCGGTCTCTGAGGAGGAGCAAAGGCGTGCGCGCTGATCTCCAATACCAGGTCCGTGCTAGGCACCGGCTCGACGTCCAAAATCAATGCCGACCGATTCCCAAGCGTCCAAGTACCCCCTGGCTCATCAACTGACCAGCCCTGGTCTTCAAAGTCTCCCGCGTTTCCGCCAGACCGAAAGTCTATTTTCTCCCCTAGCTCATATCGCACTGCTTTCCAGGCATTGATTCGGGACCACGCACCCGTCTCTAGATCGCAGCCGCACAGGCCCACCTCAATTCCTTTTGATATTACCCACCGCCTGGCATGACCCAAGTACGCAACGTCGAATGGGCCGAACCGCCATTCCGGTGGCACCCAGCCGCTGTAGCCGTTGATGGTAGGTAGATCAAGTTCGCGCGCCACCAGCATGGCGTCAAGCTGCAGGACGCCACTTCTCGCTATGCTTACAGGATTGGTGGCCAAGAAGGATCTACACGCCCGTGGAGCCTCTTTTACCCTCGACAGGATAGCGTTTTCTTGATCTCTCCGAATCTGATGAGTCGCCGCGACGTTAAAGTGGTCAGCCACGAGCATAACGGCACCCAGCGCCATGTACGCGTATCGTAAACGACTATTCCGGTGGTTTGTAATTTGCTCGAGGGCGATAGCGACGACAATCACAACTAGGATGTTCAACACTAACGGAAGCCGTGCCGGAACGCGAATGGCAGAGCCACCTGGTACAAACTTGAGTACAAGCCACCACAATGAGTGCCCGCCGACTTTTATCGAGACGAGCCACAACATGACAACCGTGATCCCCATACCGGCCAGAAGATTCTCTTGTACCCGTCCGGCCATTTCGGATTCGCGCTTGCCGCGAGTACAACGCCAACACGCGATGATCGTCGCCACCGCAAATATGAGCAGGGTCAGTATAGGCCATCCGCTCTCCATTTCTGCGGCTCCAAAACGCCTGCGCAACTGGATGAATGTCGATGCAAACACCTTTCCCCACACCCAATTTGATGGGCCGACGTTAATCACATCGATCGGCTGCGGACTAAATACCAACAACTCTTGGAAAGACCGCCCACCGGTCTGTTTTAGCGTAGGTAGATAAGTGATTATGAACGGAACCATCGTGAGGGCAAAGAAGGCTATACCCAGCACCAACCCAATCCAGTGTACGCTTACGGACTTGGCCAACTCGGCTCCGGTAGGCCAGCGGCGGTCCTGGCGGAACCGGATCGCGAACACGCTCACCGTGAGGGTGGCGCCAACAAGCGCTGTAAACCATGCGATGTAGAACGATGTAAAGAAGAGCGCGCCCAGTAGAATAGCCGCAGCGGAGACGCAAAGGAGCGCACGAACTGTTCGATCCATCTTCTGTTCGCGCCAATATGCCAGCGCCAAGGCGCATAGCAGAGGCACGAGAGCAACTATCATCAGATGAGCATGCCCCACAGAAACGTAATATGCATTGGACATGGTAAACAGAACTGCTCCAATTAGTGCTACGGGTTTACTTAGCTTAACAAAGGAAACCAACAGCCAGAGCATTCCCACAAATCCAAGAGTTTTGATCACTAGCAGGGTGAGTTCAAACGAGATGTAGCGGTCGAGGCCAAGCGAACGTGCCATTGAATATGGCAGAGCCAAGAGAAACATCGCTTCGCTGTACCCAAGTACATGCGGCTGCGGCCAAAAGAAGTTCGGGGACGTCATGCCCGCGCGTCCCTGTGCGACAGCCCGCCAATGTTCAAAAATTGCAATGCAGAAGCGATTATCGCCGATGTCTCCAGCGATGAGGTTGAAATGCGAAGCGAAGAAGTCCCTGAAAAAAACACCGAGCACGGCTGCACAGGTCAGGATGGTCGCCAGTGCGAAGAGCGCGCGCTGATCAGATTTACCTCTATGCTGCTCTACTTGGGGAGCGGAGAACGGCTGCATGGAGATGCCATTTTAGCGCGGCGTGGTTAGCCAGGAATGCCGAAGGAGTTTTACCCTTGACGTCATTGATTGGCTGAAGGTGCCGAAGGATATGCGGAAATCCATGAGAAATGAGGAGCCGGCCGTTACCGCCGCGGCCGCGGGAGCAGCACCTGGAGCCATCCTCCGCCGCGCACCAGGGTGCGCCAGATCTTACTGTCGATAATACTATTTACGGTTGCACTTACAGCGGCGAGCTGATGTTCCACGGTCCGCAAGCGCGCCTGAACGTCAACGTCGACGTTTTGGGCGATAGCTTCCTTCTTGCCTGCTTCGCTGTGACGTTCGCCCAAATAGGCGGCGATCTGCTCCGATGCCACGTCCAGATCTTCGCGGATTTCATTATTGGCGATCTGGGCGCTCTCGAGGGCGCTACGCGCGGCGTCCCGCTCGCGAGTTGCGGCTTCAAGTTGCTGCTTCACCAGTATGAGCTCTCCGGCGGATATACGAAGACCGTCGATTTCCTGCCGCAACCCCGCCTCCACGCTCTGGGCCGCCGCCACTTTTTCCGCGGCAGTCCGGCTGGCCTCCGCAGCCTCGCGCGTGGCCTGCTCGAGTTGGGCTGCGACCCGAGCGTTTTCGGCTTTTGCCTGCCCCAGATCGCGCGCCAGCTCATTGTTCCGGTTCCACCGGTCGGTCGCTTGATGCCGCAGATGCAAAAGCGCGGCATAGAGCCGCAGCACGTCCGCGGGGAAGCCGGGCTGACGCTTGCGCAAGAGCATCGCATGCGGGGCTACGAAGCTGGCGTCAAAGAGGATATCCGGCGAAAATTCATGCTCCTGGAATGCATTGAGCCAGTAGAGAAGCGGGCGAACATTGAGATGCGTGGGCTCATCGAAATCGTACGGAGTCGACGAGAACAAAATGGTCCCGGTGGCGCCGGTCATGCGTTCGACGGCCGCTAATGCATCCGCTTCTGGCATGTGCTCCAGAACCTCGATACAGGTGATCAGATCGAACGGCCCGTTATCGATGGGGGCTGTGGCCGATCCGACATGGCAGTATTTGCGAACATCCGCGCGCACCTGGTCGATCGCGTACGGCGATATGTCGACGCCCCAGGCTTCCACGCCGCGCTCCCAGAACGCCTCAACCAGGAACCCGAGTGCGCATCCGACATCCAGGACGCGCGCGGGTTGGAGGGCCCGGATCAAGTGGTCCGCGAAGCCTCCAAAAACAGCCGGCCATTGCGGTTCGGAGCGGGTGTAGGGCACGGGACCGCAATGCGACTGGAAATAGGCCGCATCGTAGACGCCGCCGATGTCCGCCGGCGTTGTACCGGCCTGCGTGAGAGACATAATCAGGATTTCACTCGGGACCGCCAGTCGGTTAAGACGAAGGCTAAACGGCTGGTTTGCGGCCTGGACAGACCCTTGAGAGCATACTTTACCATTTCACGCGCAAGCTCCGGGAATGCTGTATCGTAAGGATATCCGGCGGCTGTTGCGTTATCCCTACCGATGAGGGGGTGCGGGAAACGTACGGCAGCGCAACGCGCCTGTGCCCTACTCTACCAACTGCGGAAAGCAGATGCGGTACAATCAGTTACTTCGTATCCCTAGTATTTAGTGCTTTTTGCGTGGTATTCTTCTATAACTAAGACCCAGTCTGGTCTTGCGGTGACGGACAGCGCCAGTAGTAAGAAGAGAGGCCCCCAGCAGCGGCTAAAGGTGTTGCGTTTTTCATCACCGGACTTGCGGGGGATCCCCGAAGTGGTGCTTGCGGCAGTGGGGTGGATCGATGTCGCCGGATGAGTCAGTTCAAACCAGAGCGTTGGCGCGAAAAATTCGGTTGCAGGCCGGAGCGCTCGCTAATGGCAGTGGTCAGTCGTCGGTACCATTGAAGCCTTCGCGTGACGCCGGGGAGGCAGCCGTGCGGCTGCTCGCGCTCCTGCGGGCGTTAACGCCCCATCCGGTTCCCAGGTCATCAGCCGGGCTTGGCCCGCCGCCTGAAAATCGAGACGCGGACCCCGCTTTCTTCGATGAGAATACGTATCTCTATGCGAATCCCGATGTGGCGGCGGCTGTAGCCGCGGGACAGGTGGAGTCGGGGCGGGAGCATTGGCTCAAATGCGGGCGCGCGGAACTTCGCCCCGGGGGGCCGCTCGAGCCGCTGCCGGAGCGGTCGCGATTTTTGCAGGAGCTGGTAGCGCGCACCTTTGGCATCAATCTCTTCGGCTTTCTTTCCACCGCCAGCGGACTCGGGCAGGCGACGCGCGGGTTCGCCCGGGCCATCGAACATTCCGGGATCCCTTACCATGCGATCGACGTGGCCCCCTGGAAGCCCGGACCGGCTGAGATCCGGACACTGCCCGAGTTCGAACCATATCGCGTGAATCTGATCCAGCAGAACGCCGATATGATGGAACGCTTCGTGGCAGCTTATGGGGCCCACCGCTTGAACAGGTGTTATAACATCGCCACCTGGTTTTGGGAATTGCCCTCCCTGCGCGCGTCATGGTTCTCCGCTTATCGTTACGTGGATGAGATCTGGGTGGCCAGCGAGTTCTGCCGGCAGTCCGTTCAGTGTCTTACTTCGTTGCCCGTGGTCCGCATGCCGCTGGTGGTGGACGGACTGGAACGCGACGCGATCTTCGATCGGAAACACTTTGGGTTGCCGGAAGATGCTTTCCTCTTCGGCTATGTTTTCGACGTGAGCAGCCAGTTTGAGCGGAAGAATCCCCTGGCGCTGCTTAAGGCGTTTTGCAATGCTTTTGGAAACTCCCGGGATGCGCTCCTTTGTTTGAAATTCTCCAACAGCTCCTACGATAAGCACGCCATGGCCGAGTTGCGAGGCGCGGTTAGAGCGGCGCGCAACATCGTCCTGTTCGATTCACTTTTCTCCAACGAGGAGATTGTGTCGTTCCACAATGTAATGGACTGCCTGGCTTCGCCGCACCGGAGCGAGGGCTTCGGGTTCAACCTGGCGGAAGCTATGTATCTCGGCAAGCCGGTGATCGCCACCAGGTATTCGTCCAATCTGGAGTTCATGAACGATGAGAACAGCTATCTCATCGATTACAAATTGACGCCCATCCGCTCGTCGACCGGTCCGTACCTGGCTCACAGCGTTTGGGCAGAACCTTCGATCGAGCACCTGACCGCGCTGCTGCGGCGCGTTTTCGAGAACCGCGAGGAACGCGAGCGCAAAGCGCGCGCCGGGGCTCTCCGGATTCGCGAGCAATGCAGTGTGGCGCGGTGCGCGGACGCCATTCGGGAGCGGCTGGAGAATTTGGGCCTTCACCAGCATGAGGTTGGGCCGGACATCTTCGGCCCGCATCCGCCCACTGCAAGCGCCTTGTTTGGCGGCCATGCCCCGGCGGAAGTCGAAAGCGCCATCCGGCAGATGAAGCACCGGCCCGTGATTAGCGTGATTACGCCGGTATATAACGTAGACGGACCGTGGCTGCGGCGCTGCATCGAAAGCGTGAAGGCGCAATGGTATCCGTTTTGGGAAATGTGCCTTTCCGACGACGCGTCCACGCGGCCGGATACGCTGGCGGTGTTAGATGAGTATCGGGGCACCGACGCCCGCATTCGCATCATTCGCCTGGATGAGAACGTGGGCATTTCCAGCGCGTCCAATCGGGCCGCGGAGATCTCGACGGGAGAGTTTCTCGCCATGCTGGACAACGACGACGAGATCACTCCCGATGCGCTGTATGAAGTAGCCCGCACCATCGACGCCGATGGCACGATCGACCTGCTGTACACGGATGAGGACAAGCTCGACGCTACGGGCGGCTTTTGCGACCCGTACTTCAAGCCGGACTGGTCTCCGGAACATTTGCACTCCGTAATGTACATGCTTCACCTGCTCGTCATTCGGAAGGATTTGTTCTACTCCGTGGGCGAGTTTCGTGGCGAGTATTCCGGAGCGCAGGACTATGATCTGGCGTTGCGCGCGTCGCAAGTGAGCCGGAAGATCGCCCATGTCCCCAGGATTTTGTACCACTGGCGCAAGGTGGAAGGCTCGGCCGCCGCGGAAGTGGATGCCAAGCCAGCGGCTCTCGATGCCGGCCGTTGCGCCCTTGAGGATCACGTGCGCCAAACCAGCCCCGGAGCGTCGGTAGAGGCGGGCAAATTGACCGGCCTGTTCCGCGTGCGGTATCCGATCGCGAATCAGCCCCTGGTATCTCTATGCATTCCCACGCACGACCAGACCGGCGAGATCCCCGGACGCGGCCCGGTAAACTTCATTGCGAATTTCGCCCAAAGCATTGCCGAAAAAACCGATTACCCCAACTACGAACTCCTGATTTGCGACGACCGGAATTTGTCGGAACACACGCGCCGCTTACTTCGTGATATACCGCACCGTCTCATTAGCTATCCCGGCCGGGTAAATCCGTTCAACTTCTCCGCCAAAGTCAATTTCATGGTCCAACACGCTCGCGGAGAGCACATCGTGCTGCTGAACGATGACATGGAGGTCATTGCGCCGGAGTGGTTGCGCGCCCTGCTGGAACACAGCCAGCGGCGGGACATCGGCGCGGTGGGCGCGCGCCTGTTATTCGGCAACGGCCGTATTCAGCACGTCGGGGTAGTCATCGGCGTGAACCACGGCGCCGCGCACGTGTATCACAATTACCCGGCATCGTTTGTCGGCTACAATGCGTTCACCCACATTGTACGCAACTACTCCGCTGTCACGGGAGCCTGCCTGGCCACGCGCAAGGCCGTTCTCGAAGAGTTGGGCGGGTTAGACCTGCAATTCGCGGTCGATTACAATGACATCGATTATTGCCTGCGCGCCGTCGATCGGGGTTACCGCGTCGTTTATACCCCCTATGCGGAGCTGTACCATTTCGAAAATCAGACGGCCAGACGCAGCGCGGCTTGTCCCGATACGCAGCGCCTATTCGTCACGCGATGGGCGCGTTTCATGGAACACGACCCCTGCTACAACCCTAATCTGACTCGTAGTGGTCTGGATTTTGCGCCGGAGCAGCCAGCGGTTGCCAGCTCAGTCGCGTGATGCCGCGCCGACGATAACCTCGCGCGCGGACATCGGCTGCGATCCCCAATCTTCCAGCTCCAGCCCGGCATCTTCACTGGTGCGAGTGAGGTGGGCGCTATAAAAGGGATCGCCGCTCTTCAGATAAACACCCCAGCGCTGCTCGAACAACCCGCTTTCTTCGAGCCCCACACCAGGCTGGCGGGACTGGCACTCATAGTGCCGCAGCACAGCGGCCGGCTCGACGATCACCTGGTAACCGGCCTGGCGCGCGCGCAGGCAGAGATCGACATCGTTGTAATTCACCGGGAAAGCTTCGTCGAAACCGTGCAGTTGTTCGAAGACGCATCTGCGGATGGCGAGGCAGGCCCCCGTCACTGCGGAGACATTGCGTGTAAACGTCAGCCAGCTCCAATATTGGGCGGCAAACGCGTGGCGGTGCGGATGTCCTGCTCCCTGCATGATCCCGATGGCCATGCCCGCATGCTGAATAGCGCCCGAGGGATACAGCAGCCTGGCTCCGACTGCGCCGACTTCGCGCCGGTGGGCGTGCGCCAGCATTTCGTAAAGCCATTGAGGAGTCAGCGGCTCGACATCGTCGTTGAGAAAAACCAGAACGCCGCCGGTAGCTTGGCGAGCTCCCAGGTTGTTCATGGCGGCGAAATTGAACGGCCCGCTATACGGCACGCGCAGGCAGGCGTGGACGTCCAGGACGCGATCCATGGCCGCGATGTCTCCGGTGCGATGCTGCACCACCACAATTTCGCGATTCACGTACGAGGTGCACCGCTCGAGCGCGCGCAGACAACGTTCCAGCAGCTTTGCATTCCTGGAGCAAATGACCAGGCTGGCCTTGAGATCCGCTGGCACGGGCCAGTGGACGCGATAACTGTTGGCCAGAGCGCCGGGTTCTACGACCGCTTGCGGGTTCTGGCGGTGCACCGCAGCGGAAAGAGCTTTCCATCCCGCGGCCTGGGTGAAAGGCTTCGCCCCTGCATGCAGAGCCGTCGAATCCGAATGCTGGCGCCAGTGATAGAGCATCCGCGGAATGTGAAACACCACGGCGGGCCCCTCGGTCAGCCGCAGGGCCAGATCGTAATCCTGGCTGCCGTCGTATGCCGGGCGAAATCCGCCCGCTTCCCGAAACTTCTCCATCCGAACCACCAGAAGGTGCCCAAAATACATGCAGCAGCGCAGCAAATCCGGAGAAAAGGCAGGCTTGAAGACCGGCTGCACCCGGCGCCCCTGGCTGTCCAGGTGATCGTGATCGCTGTAGAGCAGATCGGCCGGCCGGTCCTGTACGGCCGCGGCGATCGAAACGAGCGCGAAGGGAGCCAACAGATCGTCTTGATCCAGGAAAGCGGCATATTCTCCGTCGGCTAATTCGGCGGCCCGATTGGAGGCGCCTGAGATGCCTAGCCGGTCCGTGGAACGTACAAACCGGATGCGAGGGTCGGCCAAGGTGCGCGCGCTGAAATACTCGGCTACCCAGGGTTCGTGGGAAGCATCGTCGCAGACACAAAGCTGCCAGTGGCCGTAGGTCTGGCGCACAACGGAGTCGACGGCCGCTTCGAGCCAATCTCTACGCGGATTGTGCACCGGAAGGATGACACTGATGAGGGGCTTGCGGTCGAGCGTCTTTGTGGGATCCGGGGGCAGCTCGTTTTCGACCCAGATCCGATAGAGGTCCGTAGCCTGGCGCGGATTCACCAGCTTCAAATAGAGCGGGTGTAAAGGAGAATGTAGGAGCGATTGACCCAGCCGCCCTCTCCAGTCGGCAAAAAAGCGGCCAGGCCACTGCAGGGCACGCAGAAAGCGGCTACTCTCGATATCGAGCAAGCGCCGCTCTAAAGCGGCGTAACGCCGGCCCTCCCGCTTTTCGGCGGCTTCGGTGCGCGCAATGATCTCTTCGAGGAGGCCTGCCAGGGCCAGGATCTCCTGCCGCGACGGCGGAGAATCTTTGCGGCCGAGCAGCTCCCGCAATTCCGCGAGCGCCCGCCACAGTTCTGCGCTATCCCCGGCCAGGCGTTCCTCGCATTACGCCCGCATATGCGCAGCCTCCACTGGTGATCGTCTGATACAGCATCAGGTCGTACTGGTTGTAGTGGGCGATCGCCGCCAACGTTCGCTCGCTCACGGGCATTGGCGTTTCGCTCCCGACATTCGTCCTCCCTAATGTCCCTTGGCTCCAGCCATAGAGACGGCACAATTCGGTCCAACTGGCGTCGGACTGTTCCTGGTGTCCGATGAAGCGGAACCGATGAAGGTTGGCAAGCGCGCGCTCGTACCATTCCTGGTTCACGGTACCATCGAGCGAGCCACTAAAACAGCGCGTGAACAGGTTATCTAACTCAACCGATGCTCCGCTTTCGAGGAGCGTTTCGAGCGGTACCACTTTGCCTTCCGGCGTGACCGCCGGTGGAGTGCGCATCCGGCACATGTGCCGGTAATTCGAAATCACGCGCTTCACCGGATCTCTCAGAATGGTGACATACTCCGAAGGCTGGCTCAGTTTTTCGTGGATCCCGACCGCGATGTGCCCGATCACGCAGCGCAGATTCCGGCGCTGCTCTTCCGGCATGAGCAGAAGGTACCAGAAAGGAAATCCGGGCGGATTGGGATAAATCAGCGCGGTCTCCGCGCTCGAATAGTTGGCCACTATGGCATCGCGGAACGCGGTGCCGGCGGTCTTCTGGATGTGCATGAACAGCACACAGGGTGCGTCGCCGGGTGCGCGTGGGAGCTCCTGCCGCCCTTCGGCCCGCAGCGGAAACACCCCGTTGGCGAGCGGCCGGCCGTCGTCGCAGGTCACCGAGATCTCGGCATCCGCATCGGCAGGCTCCGCGGCGGGCAGCCGGACTTTGAAACCGTGCAGTCCGGGCGTCCGATAGGCCGCCGCTATGTCCGCACGGTACTGGCATGCCAGCGCCTGGATCGGTGTACAGCGGTTAACCGCGATGGTGACCACCGGTGGAACCTCCGGGTGATTCCGATCGACCGCCCACCCCGAGACCTCGCCGCCGTGGACCCCATCGACATATCCTACGAAGCGATGCTTCATCGCCAAATGCCAGCTTTCATATTGCTGCGCATAAGTGGAGCGTTCCGGCGAATTCTCGCCGGCGGCCATCATTATGCTGTGCAGCACGTCCCCATGTATCCCGGCAAAGCTTTTTCTCAACAGCAGGTCGATTCTTTCACCTGTTAGCGGCCGCGCCAACCACCTGCCCACACTTGCCGGAGTCTCCATGTCAACATCCTTGATGAAGTCTTTCGCCGAGGAGTTGAGATAGTGGAATATCCGCAGGTCACGGATTTCGCCAGCGAAGTGCTCGGCAATGATCGCGTGATTGGGCATGTTGTAACGCATCGGTAGCTCGTAGTACTGCAAATCCAGGCTAACTACCGAGAGTGTCAGCGCGATCTGGCACTTGTAGACGATATCCTTCACCCGCTCTACCGTGCGCATGTGGTCGAAAACGACCGCGCCAATGCGGGCGATGGTCTCGGCGGGGGCAGCCAGGACGCCCTGGTTGAAGTACGGCGGGGACAGCCGCGGCGTATCCGACCCCCAAAGCACCCCCCAGGCCGTATGCTGGCAGATATAGGGGGCCGGACCTAGCGACGCCGCATCGAATACGCTTTGCCACCACTGCTCGTGGGTTTGCTCATCCCAAACTTGAAACCACGGGGAGGCGAGCGCCGGCATTGCATGCAGGCAACCCTCGCGATCCACACTTTCGATCAGATCGGTTAATTCACGGTGGATCAAAACATCGGCATCTAGCATCAGAACATTGCGCGCCTGAAAAGGTTCTCTGAACCGAGCCAGAGCGGTGCCATAGAAATTGTGCCGGGCGAATAGAGCACGGTCGGACCAGCGCCAGTCAATCGGGTATTGTCGCGACCAGGGCAGATGGCTGGACAGGTCCACGGGCTCTTGGTCCGCGCCGACGGTGACGATAATCCGGCTCTCAGAAAGTGCCCCGCCGCGGCGCTTCAGCGACGCTGCCAGATAGTGGACACGATTAAAAAAGTTTGGGGTCGGGCTGATTGGAACGTGAATTTCAAGGTCGGCTGGCATTCTGAGTCTTTATATTAGCTCTTCCCCCCGCTATGACGGGTGGGTGCGGCCCGAGGAGGCCGGGGCAGCGCTGTTGCGGGCGTCGGAGTTCGCCCCGCTCGCCCGTGGGGCAAGCCGGGTACATGAGGCGTTCGGACAACCACTGGCCAACAAACGGTGCCGCTTATAGTAGACGCTTTTCCTGCGCAAACTTACTTAAATTACTCCATTCGGTTTCCCGGAACTGCGCTCGGAATCATCGCGGGAGGACAGCATTGGCCGAGGTGCGAACGTCGGGTACAATGGACGTTTCGACCGCTGGTCATCTTCGGCGACATTTTTCCCTCTACCACTCTCTTCATTTCGATTCGCTGAGTTCACCGGGCTGCTCGACGCGTTCCCGACCGCCTCAGTGCGTACCAGCGGCTACGCGCTGTTGAAGAGGTCGGATTGCACGACGACAGCCGGCCTCGGTTTGCCGTAGTCTCCGGGGGACCGCACAAATGACGCCATCGCCGCGCTTCATTTCCATCCCGACGTGTCCGCCAAGCCGTACCAGTCGGCGTCACGCTCGTTCGTGGAAACAAGCTCCGATTGACGGCGTGCCTCCTCGGCAAGTGATTGTCGTTCCATCGCATGCAGTTGCTTCACCAGCACCTCAATGATGATTGCGTTTTTCCCCTTGCCGGTCCGAGCTGGGGCTTCCGACAACTTTTGCTGTAGTTCCTTACTCATGCGAAAACTGGCTGTCACGGACGCCACAGTATCAGGATAACGCACCTCTGTTGCAATTCTAATTCGAGACGTTCTTGTCGGTCCGGCTGTCGCGTATAATGGTGAATTCGGTTTTAGCCAAGAGTCAAACGGACCTGCCGTTTTAGCGAGCGAGCTGGACGCTTATATAACTTATGGGCAAACGTGCGTTGATTACCGGAATCACCGGGCAAGATGGGTCTTATCTTGCCGAGTTCCTTCTTTCCAAAGGCTATGAGGTCCACGGCGTCGTCCGGCGTGTGGCGCTGGAGGATCCGGAGCACCGGCTGCTACGCTTGGACGCCGTCCGCAGCCAGGTGGTGCTGCATGCCGCATCGCTCGAAAGCTTCGCCAGCGTATATCAAGTGGTCGCCAAGGTGGCGCCCGAAGAATGCTACCACCTGGCGGCACAGAGCTTCGTCAGCTACTCGTTCGACGACGAGTTCTCGACCCTCAACACCAACATCAACGGAACGCATTTTCTGCTTTCCGCTGTCCGGAACCTGGCGCCGGACTGCCGGTTCTATTTCGCCGGCTCGAGCGAGATGTTTGGCAATGCGGAGGAGTTGCCGCAAACTGAGCATACCCGCTTCCATCCGCGCTCCAGCTATGGTATCAGCAAAGTCTGCGGCTTTGAGTTGACCCGGAACTATCGTGAAGCGTATAACATGCATGCCAGCAGCGGCATCCTGTTCAATCATGAGTCCCCTCGGCGCGGCTTTGAATTTGTGACACGAAAAATCACGTCCGGCGTTGCCCGCATTCTGGCGGGGCAGAGCCGGGAGGTAAGATTAGGAAATCTGGAAGCCAAGCGGGACTGGGGCCATGCGCGCGAGTACGTAGAAGCAATGTGGCTCATGCTCCAGCAGCCCGAGCCCGACGATTACGTGATAGCAACCGGCGAAACCCACTCCGTACGGGAGTTTGTGGAACTCGCTTTCTCCCACGCCGGCCTGGACTACAAAGACTATGTGACGGCCGATCCGACGCTCTTCCGTCCGGCGGAAGTAAACCTTCTGCTCGGCGATTGCACCAAGGCGCGGACGAAATTGGGATGGACGCCGTCGACCACCTTCGAGGCTTTGGTCCGCGAAATGGTCGAGACGGATTGCCGAGCGCTGAAAGTGGAGCGCGATTCCTCGCGACGCGAAGTCGGACAGCACGCGTAAGACGGCGTTCTCGCGGATGGGGTACGAAGCTCTACAAGAGGTTCCCGAAGAAATGACTCGTCAGAAGAAATCGTGGGTAGACTCGGGCTCGGGCAGCTTGCCAAGTGAGTGATAGAGGGCGAGTTCGAGGACCCGGAAGGTGCGAAAGCCGTAGGATTTTCTCATGGTGACTTTGGCTTTGTTGTTCAGGCCTCAACGACGCCACTGGAAAGGAGCTTTTGAGCGCGGAAATAGTTGAGGATGAGTTCGCGGTGCTGACGCAGCGAACGGGCGATCTTTTTCATGGGTTCGATGCGGGAACGCATGGTCTGGCGGCA
>Ga0302180_10002250_pt1 | contig 14980 bp, 15 predicted proteins | sample I_Palsa_E3_2_FD_200575 | JGI IMG/M metagenome (GOLD analysis project Ga0302180, IMG submission 200575) | Peat permafrost microbial communities from Stordalen Mire near Abisko, Sweden - I_Palsa_E3_2 | ecosystem: Environmental > Terrestrial > Soil > Palsa > Peat permafrost | place: Sweden... | reverse complement strand
AAAGCAAGAACGCCGGTACTTTAATCCAGGGACCAAGCTCGCTCTGGTCGTTGGGTGGCTCGGCTGTCGAGTTGCTCTTCGATGCCGGCCGTCGTCACGCGCTTACTGAAGAGGCGCGAGCCAGCTATGAATTGAACGTGGCCAACTACCGGCAGACAGTCTTGCAGGCCTTCCAGGAAGTTGAAGACAATCTTTCCGGTCTGCGAATTCTGAACAGCGAACAGGTGGCCCAGACGCGAGCGGTCGATTCCGCTCAGCGATCAACGAGCATCTCCACCAACCGCTACAAGGGCGGTGTGACCACCTACCTTGAAGTCATCACCGCGCAGACCACGCAGTTGGCGAACGAGCGAACCGCGGCTGACATCACTACCCGCGAGTTTGCCGCCAGCGTGCAGCTCGTCAAAGCCCTGGGCGGCGGCTGGGACACAACCAAACTACCTCCGACACCATAACTGCTTAAAAGATCCCCGGGCTCTAAAGGCTGCGGAAAACTCTGTTGTTGAAGGGTGCGGGCTTCAGAGTTTGCGTGAGAACTTGGTCTTGAGGAAGGGCACGGCTTCAGCCGTGTCCCCCTGAGCCTGCGGCTCACCCAAGGTGATGAAAACCAGGGACAGATCGAATGGTAGAGTCGAGTATTTCTTGCCCTGCCACAAAGGATGGGGCACCCGATCCTTTGCGGCAGGGCAAGAAATACGGTTTTCGACTGTGCTATACGTTTCACGCCGGAGGCGCGGACGGCGAATTAGAAAGAGATCCAGTGCTAAACACCTGCTCAGCCTGTCCGCTACCGATGCGATAGATCACAAATTCACGATCCCTGTTGCTACGCAACTCAAAAACCAAATCTCCGCGATTGCTCGCTTTCGCGTCGACTGCATCGACCAGCCGCATCTTCGGGGTTACATCCAGATGATCGTCATCGGTGACAGTCTTGAACAGAACCTTCGGAACCCCATTGAAATCCGGTTGAGCAATCAGGGTTACATATTTCGTTTTCCCGGCATGATCCTGGGTCTCGCCTGAAAACACCAGGGTAGCGCCGCCACTCAAGGTGAGCTCATAAGCCTTGAACTGCTCATTCGTAAAAGTAAACGCCGGCTTAGGGGCTGCCGGCGGGGCAGTGCTCGTCTTACGCCGCGGCGTTGCGGTGGCAGCAGTATGAGTCCTGGGCTTGGCAGTGCTCTTCGCTGGTGGCGCCGCTGCCGCAATGGCATTGCCAGCCGCAATCTCCATTTGCTCCTTCATCTTGGCCGCGTCTGCCGGATCGGACCACAAGTAGACGAAAGGATGTGCTTCGCGATCATTGGCATCGGACACCGCGATCATCTGCTGCAGGCCGGTAGGAACTCCAGTGAGCTGCGGCGGTTGAAACTCATCCGTAGGTGTCTGCTGGCCGTGAGCCATATGCGGACGATCCGGGTCCGCTCCTGCAATCGCGGTTTCAGGCGCAGCACTGTTGTCTGCGCTGCTGGCGCTGGGGGCCGCCGCGGATGGTTCAGCCCGTCTACGCAGGGTAGGCCGATCAGGATCGCCAGCTGGCGGGCTACTGGAAGCGGGCGAGTTGCTGGACGTGGAATCGGTAGAGGTAGAATCACCCTTCGAATCTCTTCCCTTGAAATGCGGCCTGCCATCCGAATCGCTCACCACCTGGGGCATATTCTTGCCTTGCTTCGGCGGCTTGGTCCTTTTAGCCGGAGCAGCCATCGGTTTCCACGCACCGTAGCCAAACCAGTAGCCGTCCACGTCTTGCGCCGTGTTGACGTCAAAAATGCCGCGCGCTATGCCGGAGTCTTCCAGCACATATTCCGTTCCCGGTTCCAAAGCCAGTGGCTCCGGCTTCGCCAGGTAAAGCCCGCCCGGTTGATACTGCTCACCATCGAAAACAGAAATAGGAATCAAACGGCTGGCGCTGGGTTTGCCCTTATCGCCGGTCCACTCCACCACTGCCACGGACCGGATCGTGGGCCCGGCTTTCTTGTTGGTCTCCATGTGCCCCGGGTACTGCGCCCCCGCGGGCGCAGCCAGAGCAGCCAACATCAGCAGGATGTGCGCCCCGGTCCTCATCATGGAATAATCTCGTTGCATCGCATCTCGTTTTGGGGAAGGACTCTCTTCATGCAAGTGAACGACAAAGTCGCCGACTTCACTCTTCAGACCGAAGAAGATAAAACCGTACACCTGAAGGACTATGCCGGCAAACCAGTGGTGCTTTTTTTCTATCCCCGCGCCGACACTCCCGGTTGCACCATCGAAGCCTGCGGCTTTCGCGACGTCTTCAAGAAGATACAGCAGGCGGGCGCGGTCGTTCTGGGCATTTCCCGTGACACCCCCAGGGCACAGAAGAAATTCAAAGAAAAGTACAACTTGCCCTACACCCTCCTAGCAGATGTAGACGAAGCAGTGTGCAAACAGTTTGATGTTCTCAAGGAAAAGAATATGTACGGCAAGAAAGTAAAGGGAATTGAGCGCACCACATTTCTTATCGGGCCCGACCAGAAGTTGCTGAAAATCTTCCCCAAAGTAAAGCCTGAAGGGCATGCCGAAGAAGTTCTCGAAGCGGTCAAGGCGGCCCATGGCTAAAGCCCGCGCAGGCGCGGCGATCGTCTCCCGTGACTTCTATTTGGATCCGCCCGACCTGGTAGCGCAAAAGCTGCTGGGCAAACTTCTGGTGAGAGGGGCAAAGGTAGGCCGGATCGTCGAGGTAGAAGCCTACTTCGGCGAGTCCGACCCGGCGTCGCACTCCTTTCCTGGCAAGACGGCACGAAACGCCGTGCTCTTCGGACCCCCTGGCCACGCATATGTTTACTTCATCTACGGGATGCACTATTGCCTGAACGTCTCCTGTGAACCTGAAGGCCAACCTGGCGGTGTGCTGTTCCGAGCTCTGGAGCCCATCGGTGGCCTGAAGCTCTCCACGTCCGGTCCTGGGAGACTGTGTAAGGCGTTTGGCATCACGCGCTCCCGGGACAACGGCGTCGACTTCACCTCTCCCTCATCAGACCTGCAGATCCAGGACGACGGCTATTCGGCCAAAGACATCCTGATCACGCCCCGCATTGGCATCACCAAAGAAGCCTCTCGTCCGGCCCGCTTTCTGATCGCCGGCAATCCCTACGTCTCGAAACAGACTGGAGCCGCCAGACTTTGAGTGGGTGTTGCGGACAAGACCTATTTGCGGGAGACAGGGAGAGTGGTGGCCATTGCGCCGCAAACTCTACAGCAACAAATTGTCGATAAGCCGAGTCGCGCCCACGCGCGCAGCGACCGCCACGAGGCTACCGGGGCTGACATCCGCTACATCCTCGAGCGTCTCCGGATCGACAACCCTGAAATACTCCACCTGAACTCCAGGTTCTTCCTTGAGAATGCGCTGAGCCTCACCAATGAGCTTGCCTGAATCCACTTCACCGCCTTGAAACCGCTTCTCAACCGCACTCAGGGCGCGATACAGAACCAGCGCCTGGCGACGTTCCCCTTCGCTAAGGTTGCGATTGCGCGAGCTCATCGCCAGCCCGTCAGGTTCGCGCATCGTGGGGCAAACTTTCAACTCCACCGCAAACCTCAGATCGCGCACCATCCTGCGCAGCACAGCAACCTGGGCCGCATCCTTCTGTCCAAAGAAGGCAACATCCGGAGCAAAAATGTGGAACAACTTCGCCACCACCGTAGCCACCCCGCGAAAATGGCCGGGACGCGATGCCCCATCCAGGCGATCGCTGAGTCCTTCCACCTCGACGAACGTGCTCGCGCCCGGGGGATACATCTCCTCCACCGAGGGAGCAAACACCACATCCACCCCCGCAGCTTGGAGCGTTTGGCAATCCTGCTCAAAAACACGGGGATAGCTGGAGAAGTCTTCCTTAGGTCCAAACTGGGTGGGATTTACAAAGATGGAAACCGCAACCGCATCACAGCTTTCTTTCGCCGCGCGTACCAGGGAGAGATGCCCCGCATGCAGAGCCCCCATGGTGGGCACCAGGCCCAAGCTTTTGCCTGCCGCGCGAAACCGGGCACACGCCTGGCGGGCCTCAGCGATCGTCCTAACAACCAGCATTTACTAGGCCTTGCGCCGGGCCACGCTTTCTTCCTGCAGCAGAGCCGCCAACGCATCCTTGCTGAGATGATAGCTTTCCGCTTCGCCCGGAAAACTGCGTTCCTGCACATCCTGGCGATACCGCTGCACCGCATCCGTGATCAAACCGGATGCGTCGGCGTAGCGCCTCACAAACTTCGCGGGCTCGGAAAAGGAAAGATTGATAAGGTCATGCAGCACCAGGATCTGCCCATCGCAATGCACCCCAGCACCGATGCCTATGGTGGGAATATGCAAGGCCGCAGTGATACGCTGTGCTACCTCGGTCGGGATCCCTTCCAGCACCACCGCGAACGCCCCTGCCGCTTCCAGCGCGAGGGCATCCTTCACCAGGTGATGAATGGCTGCAACCGATTTGCCCTGCACCCGGTAGCCGCTCATCCGGTGCACCGACTGCGGCGTAAGGCCGAGGTGCGCCATCACTGGGATCTCCGCGTCCGTGAGCCGTTTCACCAACTCCAGCCGGCTCGCTCCGCCCTCTAGTTTCACTGCCTGGGCGCCCGACTCCTTGACGAAGCGCGTCGCATTGGCGATCCCCTCTGCCGCACTTACCTGGTAGGAGCCGAAGGGCATATCCGCTACCACCATGGCCTGCTTGACCGCACGGCGCACAGCGCGGGTGTGCAGCAGCATCTCTTCCATGGTGACGGGAAGGGTATTTTCGTAGCCCATGACCACCATGGCAAGCGAATCCCCCACCAAAATGACGTCGACTCCCGCCTCGTCCACCAACCGCGCGGTGGCGTAGTCATAAGCGGTCAACGCCACGATGGGCGTGCCGTGAGATTTTTTATCCTGGATTGTTTGAATAGTCACCCGGGACTTTCGGGCAGGCGCGGAGGACTCCGCGATGCGGAAATGCGTGAGGCTCATTGTAAGACTCCAGTGCAGCTCCCGTTAGGGATGCTGCCCGATCTACTACCGCTAGCAAGTATACGCTCACACAGCTGGAGGAAGGAAGTACTGCTTACCCTTGATGGGTTCCGCCAGCCGCTTGAGCAGTAAGTCCAAATCCTGCTTGCGGTTAACAAAGTCTATCTCAGACGTGTCGACCACCAGCAGATCGCTGGCAGTGTAGTGGAAGAAGAAGTGTTCATACGCCTTTGCCACCTGCTCGATATATTCGTCGCTGATGGACTGCTCCCCGGTGATGCCTTTACGCTTGAGGCGCTGTTTCAGCACCTCTGGGGACGCGTGCAAATAAATCACCAGGTCTGGTGTAGGTACTTCGCTGCGAAAAATCTGGTAGTAGCGGTTGTACAGTTCCAGCTCCGCATCGCTCAGGTTGATGTAAGCAAAGAGCTTATCCTTTTCGAACAAGTAGTCGGCCACAATCGGCGACGGGTCGCTGCCGGCCAGATCCCTGGCCGCCTGGCGCATCTGATCGTAGCGCTCCGCCAGGAACCACATCTGGGTAGGCAGACCCATGCCGGTCGATTCCTGGTAGAAGCGGTCGAGAAAGGGATTATTCTTCGGCTCGACGATGTGGCGGGCGTTCAGGGTTTGGGCCAGGATTCCGGCCAAAGTGGACTTGCCAACACGAAGGGGTCCTTCGAGAGCGATAAATCTGGGTGATTCGAAAATCTCTGCCATCACGAAGCCTTTTGCGAGCGAACAAAAGCCGAAGATACCATGAGTCCGGCGCCAGCCCGCAGTTAAACTCTTGAAGCATGAATGCCAAACTGGTTTCCGCTGGTCTGATGACCGGGCTCACGGTCGGTGGGTATGCCTATGCAGCTCTGTATCCGACCTCCCAGCTCTTCGGCCGGACCCTGATTGCCGGCCTTGATCCTGACGAGGTCGCGTTCACCTTCGATGACGGCCCCAATGATCCTTACACCCTGCAGTTGCTCGGCCTCCTGGCCCAGCATCAAGTCCGCGCCATCTTCTTTTTGGTTGGCAATTATGTCCGCGTTCGTCCCGACCTGGCCCGCACCATACTCCAAGCCGGTCATCTGATAGGGAACCATACGATGAGCCATCCATCTCTGATGTGGGAACGCCCTTCACGCGTCCACGAAGAACTCGCAGGTTGCAACGCAGTCCTGGAAGATGTGACGGGACAAGCCGTGAACTATTTTCGGCCGCCCTTCGGCGCCCGGCGGCCCGACGTCCTCCGCACCGCAGTCGAGCTTGGCCTGACCCCGGTGATGTGGAACGTGACCGCCCACGATTGGGACGCTACGGATCCCCGCGCCCTGGCAGCGCGTGTGCAGCGGATTGTTCGCCGCAACCAGCACTTGGGCAGGGGCAGCAACATCCTGCTGCACGACGGCGGTCACCTGCAACTGGGAACCGACCGCTCAGTCACCCTGGCTGCAACCAGAATCCTTCTTGAAAGCTGGGCCGGGACGAACCTGCGCAAGGTCTCAATAGACACCTGGAATTGAGGCCATCGGGTCTTTCACCCCGGCGATTAGTGCGGGGATAGAGTCAGAACCTGATCTTGACCGCCAATGGCTAAACCTGCGCCGCATGGATAGAAGCGAAGACCTTACGAGCAGCCTCGACCGTCATTTCGATATCCGTGTCAGTATGAGCAGCGCTCAAAAAAGCCGCCTCAAACTGTGAAGGAGGCAGCCAAACCCCCTGATCAAGCATGGACCGATGAAACCGACCAAAAGCCTCCGTATCCGACGTCGCCGCCGTGGCCCAATCCGTCACCGGAGTACCCGTGAAAAACCACGTCACCATGGATCCCACGCGATTGGTCTCCATCGGAATTCCCGCCTCCCGTCCCGCCGTGGAAATCCCCTCAGCCACTGCACTCGTCCGCGCCTCCAGATCCCGATAGAACGCCACACGATGCTCATGCAGATACCGCAGCGTAGCAATCCCCGCAGCCATCGCCAGGGGATTTCCGCTCAACGTCCCGGCCTGATAAACCGGCCCCAAAGGCGCCAGTAAATCCATCATCCTGGCTTTTCCCCCGAACGCCGCACACGGCACCCCACCGCCGATAATCTTGCCCAAACAAGTCAAATCCGGGTCAATGCCAAACACCTCCTGAGCCCCGCCCAGCGCCAGCCGGAATCCAGTCATGACCTCGTCAAAGATCAACAAACTCCTATGCTCCCGGGTAATTCGCCGCAAGCCCGCAAGGTATCCACCGGCAGGAGGCACACATCCCATATTCCCCACCACCGGTTCCACGATCACACAGGCGATCTCATCCGGATGCTTGGCAAATGCCTCTTCCACCGCCGCTAAATCGTTAAACGGCAACGGAAGCGTCCAGTGGGCAATCTCCTGCGGAACCCCCGCCGATCCCGACAGCCCAAACGTGGCCAGCCCCGACCCGGCTTTTACCAGCAATCCGTCCGAATGCCCGTGATAACAACCCTCGAACTTAATCACATAATTCCGCTTGGTAAACCCTCGCGCCACCCGGATGGCAGACATCGTCGCCTCCGTCCCAGAGCTGACGAAGCGCATTTTTTCGATCGATGGCACCGCGGAGACCACCAGTTCCGCCAGATCTGCTTCCGCCGCGGTCGACGCCCCAAAGCTGGCGCCCCGTTCCGCCGCCCGCTGAATCGCCTCCACGATCTGTGGATACGCATGGCCGAGGATCATGGGTCCCCACGACCCCACATAATCCAGGTAACGATTGCCGTCCGCGTCCCACAGGTATGCTCCCTCGGCGCGCACCAGAAACGGCGGAGCTCCGCCCACGGCGCGAAACGCGCGTACCGGCGAATTCACCCCGCCGGGAAAGTAGCGCTCTGCGCGCCCCTGCAATGCTTTCGATCGACTTAGTTCTCGGGCCATGCGACAAGTATATGGCGATGGTAAACTGGCAATTCCGGGGACGACCCGTTTCCATCCCAGCGAAGCCACCCCACGAACCTGGAAGAGCCTTGTCAGAAGACACGAGCAAAACGAAAAAGCCCCCGGTCACCTACGCCTCTGCTGGCGTCGACCTCTCCCAGGGAGACCGCACCAAGCAGCGCATCAAGTACCTGGCCCAGAAGACCTTCAACAAACAGGTTTTAGGCGAAATTGGTGGGTTTGGCGGCCTGTTCCGCCTCGACACCGCCAAGTATGCCAACCCGGTCCTGGTCTCGAGCGCCGACGGCGTGGGCACCAAACTGAAGGTGGCGTTTGCCATGGGCATGCATCACACGGTAGGCGCTGACCTGGTCAACCACTGTGTCAATGACATCGCGGTGCAGGGCGCGACCCCTCTCTTCTTTCTGGATTACCTGGCCATCGGTCAATTGGACGACGAAGTCGCCCAAACCGTGGTCAGTGGCCTGGCCGAAGCCTGCCGAGCCAACGGCTGCGCCCTGATCGGTGGGGAAACAGCCCAGATGCCCGGCTTCTATTCCGATGGAGAATACGATCTGGCCGGCTTCATCGTCGGCGCCGTGGACAAGGACAAGCTGATCACCGGGAGCAAAATCGAGCCCGGGGATGTGCTCATTGGCTTCCCCTCCACCGGCCTGCACACCAACGGCTATTCCCTGGCACGCAAGCTGTTCTTTGAAGTTGCCGGCTACTCCCCCAACCAGTACGTGAATGACCTGAAGGATAAGGCCGGAGCCGCTCTGATGAAGGTGCATCGCAGCTACCTTGCCGTGATCAAGAAGCTCACCGCCGCCGAGCTCGTAGTGGGGATGGCTCACATCACGGGAGGAGGCATCACCGAAAACCTGCCTCGCATTCTGCCCAAAACCATTTCCGCAGTGGTAGAAACCGGCTCCTGGACTCCTCCTCCGATCTTTACTCACTTGCAGCAGCTGGGCAGCGTGGACCAGGAAGAAATGCTACGCACCTTCAACATGGGCATTGGACTGATTGCTGTCGTTCCGGCAGACAAATTCCGCCGCGCCAAATCCATGTTGGACCGCGCCGGCGAAAAATTCTGCTTGATCGGACGTACCGTCAAGGGAGACCGCAAGGTGTTGTACACATGACGGAAAGCCGCCTCGGAATCTTGCTCTCCGGGCGGGGATCGAACTTTCTGGCGATTGCCGAAAGCATCCACCAGGGCCGGATCGAAAACGCGAAAATCGCCGTCGTGATCTCCAATCGCGGCCAGGCGCCGGGAATCGAAGCTGCCCGCAACGCAGGATTGCCAACAGAAATCATCGAGCCCAAAGGCCGGTCGCGCACCGAGCATGATGCCGAAATCATCGCCGCCCTGCGCGCAAATCAAGTGGATCTGGTCTGCCTGGCAGGCTACATGCGGCTTCTCTCAGCCGAGTTTGTGCGCGCCTTTCCCTTGCGCATTCTCAACATCCACCCTTCGCTGCTGCCCGCCTTTCCCGGCCTGGACGCGCAACGCCAGGCCCTTGAGTATGGGGTGACGACCTCCGGCTGCACCGTGCATTTCGTCGACGAAGACCTCGACCACGGAGTGATCATTTTGCAGAGGACTGTTCCAGTATTCCCGGAAGATGACGAGCGCGCTCTATCAGCGCGCATCCTGGATCAGGAGCATCTCGCCTACACCGACGCCATCGTCCGCGTTCTTTCCGGCAAGTATCACATTGCCGGGCGGCGCTTCGTGCCTCGCTCAGACCGAGACTGACCGGGCCTCGCCCAGCGTGAGTTTCGCCGTCATCTTCCGCGTTCCGCGGTAAAAGGTGACGGTGACCACATCGTTCGCCTGGTGTCGATCCATAATCTCCGAAATATCCTGCGGATTCGTGACTCGGTCGCCATCGATAGCGACAATGAAATCGCCGCCGGTAGAAATCGGAGTATTGCCCACGTAAGCTTGCTGATTGCCGCCGCGCAATCCTGCGCGCTCCGCGGCTCCTCCTGGGACAACCGTTTGGATCAGCACACCGTAATCGGCCGGCAATCCCATTTGTTCCGCCAGGTCCGGTCCGATGGCGAGGGAAGCAATTCCCAGCGAGGGCCGGCGTACCCGCCCGTATTTGCTGAAGTCCGAAAGCACAGCCTTGATGGTGTCGACAGGAATGGCAAACCCGATACCCGAACTTTGTTCCGCCCCGCCGGTAGCAATCAGCGTGTTCATCCCGATCACTTCACCGCGCGAGTTCAGCAGTGGTCCGCCGGAGTTGCCGGGATTGATCGCCGCATCCGTCTGCAACGCATTCTCGATCGTCGCGCCCTGCGGCTCTCTTACGGAACGAATCGAGCTGAGGATCCCGGTGGTCATCGTGCCATTCAGGCCAAAGGGATTCCCGATCGCGTAAACATTCTGGCCCACCTGTAGATCGCGTGATTCTGAAAGCACAGCCGGCGTGAGATTGCTGGCATTGATCTGCAGCAGTGCAAGGTCATGAGCCTGGTCTTGCAGAATGATCTTGGCCGGGTATTTGTGTTTGTCGCTAAGCGTCACCTCGACCTGCTGCGGATTTGCGATGACGTGATAGTTGGTGAGGATCCTGCCATCTTTGGTGAGGATGAATCCCGAGCCCTGGCTTTGCGAGGGCACGACGCCATAGAAGAAATCCAGAGACAATTGCGACGACGTAACGTTCACCACCGAAGGCAACGCACGCTTATAGACCGCGATGCGATTAGACTCTTCCGACGTATACGCCGGCTGGGCATCCGCAACCGTCAACTGCATAGGCGAGAGGTGTGCGCCAGGAATGCCTCTGAAGTTGCTATACGAGGCGATATAAACAAAGGCGCCGACCAGCAAAAGGGTCAAAATGAAAGGGCGAATCTTCATAACAAGCTAGATCTATTAGACCATCTCCCGCTTTTGCTTTCCCCATCAGAAAATCGACCACAGCTTTTGAATTTTCCCACTAGAAAATCGATGGGTGCCCCATCCTTCGCGTTCTTCGCGAAGGGTGGGATACGCGACTGTTTCCCCTCACACTCTCGCCCTCACCACCAGCTCCCGATAAATCCCTTCAACCACGGCCCGCGTCTCATCCAAACTAACGGAATTATCAATGACAAAATCGCATCGCGCCGCCTTCTCTTCATCCGGAATTTGCAAAGCGAGTCGAGCCCGCGCATCCGCTTCCGCCCCGTTTTGATCCACCGCCCGAGCCACAAACCGGGCAATCTTCACCTCATCCGGCACCGTAACCAAAATCAACTGATCAAACCGCTCCAACCATCCCGGCGCCGTCCCCCACTTCTCCACCTCAAAAATCAGCGCGGACTCTACCATCGCCACGCGCCAGGGCTCTTTAGCAAAAACCCCACGCATCCACTCCTGTTGCGCTGCAACCACCGCCGGATGAACAATCCGATTCAGCGCATCCGCCTGGTTATGTTGAAATGCCAGCTCGGCCAAGGCCCTGCGATCGAGCGAGCCATCCGCCCGCACCACAGCCGCACCAAACCTTTGCACAATGGCCGCGTAAACCGGCTCTCCGGGCTGCATCAACTGGCGCCCTAACTGGTCCGCGCTAATCACCGCCGCGCCCACATCCGCAAACATCCCTGCCACGGTACTCTTGCCGCTACCCAGACCCCCGGTCAACCCAACGCGCAGCATCCTAAACCGGCAAGCCACGCCGCAGCCTGGCAGCGCGAACCGTATTCGCCATAAGCATGGCAATGGTCAGCGGACCAACGCCGCCGGGCACAGGCGTATATGCTCCCGCCAATGCATAGGCTTCGGGAAGCACATCCCCCACGATCGTGGAACCCTTCTCCAAGAACGAAGCTAACCGCCGCGCATCTCCGGGAAAATAGCGCTCCAACTCCGCTCGATCGGTCACCCGGTTAATCCCTGCATCCACAATGGTCGCGCCTGGCTTCACCATCTCTGTGGTCACGAGTGCCGGCTTGCCAATGGCCACCACAAGAATGTCTGCCCGCTGCGTAAACGAGGCCAGATCCCGCGTCCGCGAATGGCATACAGTCACCGTCGCATTCTCTGCCAGCAGCATGATCGCCGTGGGCTTGCCCACGATATCGCTGCGGCCCACCACCACTGCATTCTGTCCCGCAATCCGCAAATCGCTGCGCTTGAGGATCTCGATAATCCCCGCCGCCGTGCACGGAGGCAGCGCCGGCTGCCCCGTCTGCAACCGCCCCACGTTGACCGGATGAAAGCCGTCCACATCCTTGTCCGGACTCACCGCCTCCAGCAGCAGCTTGGCATTCACATGAGCCGGCAACGGTAATTGAACGAGGATGCCGTCAACGTCCTCGCGCGCATTCAATTGACCGATTAAGTTGAGCATCTCCGCCGTCGTGACTGTTTCCGGCGGCGTGATCAGCTCACTGAACAGTCCCAGCGCTTCGCAGGTCTTCACCTTGCTGCGCACATAAATTTGCGAGGCCGGAACATGCCCTACCAACACCGCCGCCAGCCCCGGCCGTATGCCTTGCAGTGCCAGCCGTTCCACTTCTGCCCTCACCTCCGCCTTGATCGTGGCGGCGATTGCGGTCCCATCCAGAACTCTCCTCATCAACCATCCTTCCTGCTGCGCTCATAGTAATTGAATGGTCTAAACTCATCGCATGGCGCCGCTTCTCTCTCCGAACCTGCTCCAGATCCTTGTCTGTCCGGTATGCCATCACGGGCTCGACGCCGGTCCCAGCGATTCCTCGCACGCATGGCTGCATTGCACCGGATGCGGTCGCTACTATCCGGTGCAGGATGGCATTCCAGTCATGCTCGAGCAGCGCGCCGTTCTTGAGGCTCCGCAAGCTTAATTTGCCCGTTCTGCTCACCACTCTTCCTGAAATTAGTCTATTAGTTCATAAGGAAATGAGGAGAGTGAGGCGCGGAGGCTTCCATTTCCGGACATGCTTTTCCCAGAAACGATGAGCAGCAGGGAATTTCGTGAATGGTCTAACTTGTATCCTCGCCAGAATGATTGCAGCATCCGATACATCCAGCAGGGGATTTCAGCATCATAAGAGCAGAATTGCTCCGGCTTATCCCCCTTGGTTTTCCGACGAAATGGGTCGATCGCAACGAGTACTCCCATTGCGGGTTCATACAAATAAGAGAAAGTGGTTCACTTTGGCCACTGAACCGATGCACATCCCGGTACGTACCTTGGTAGTTAGCAACAAAGGGCTCGAACCGCAGGGTTTCATGGCACCGGTCAGCGGCAAACTGCGGTACTTCGCGCGAGGGTCTCTGAGTACAAGTGGTGAGAGAGGAAACACAATGTCTGCAAACGCCAAAATCGAAAAGTTTTCCGCACGCGAGCTGCTCAACCTGCGCAACGAGCTCCTGCAATCCGGGATCGATTCTTGGCAGGCGGCTGAGGTTCTAAGTGGTTTCCTCACCGGTCGCGGATACGGCGTCAGCGCAGAGCATGCCCGCAACGCCATCAGCCGCCTGGAAGAAATGGGCTGCAATCTCGATTGCATGCAAAAAGAGCTGGAGAACCTGGCTTTTGTAATGTAGCCACCCCGCCTCCCTCTTCTTGCACCGCTCGCGAGATGTGGGTAGGCGATTTCCTAATGGCATTTACCGAGACACACCCATTCAAAATCCCCGCCACTTTATTGATTCCACACAACAGCCGCACACGCTGTATCGTTACAAACGGTGGATAACTTGCCTCTGTGGGGGACAGCTTTGTTCGATTTAAATCGTAGAAATTTTCTTAAGGCAGCCGGCGCCGCAGCAACCGTGGAGACCTTGCTTGGCTCCAGAACCCATTTGCTGGCGGAAGCTCAATCCGAACCTGCCAAACCCGTAGCGGCCAACGACAATATCCAGATCGCGTTGATCGGAGCCGGTGGGCAGGGCCAGTTCGATACCAAGACTGCGGTAGAAGTGCCCGGGGTCAAGTTGGTGGCCGTCTCAGACTGTTACGACGGCAGGCTGGCGCACAGCAAGGAGGTCTGGGGCGCCGATATCTTTACCACCCGCGATTACGCCCAGGTTCTGGAGCGCAAAGACATTGATGCCGTCATCATCGGCACCCCGGACCACTGGCACAAGCAGGTCGCCGTGGACGCCATGAAGGCGGGCAAAGATGTCTACTGCGAAAAGCCGATGATCCATCTCTACTCCGACGGCCCGCAGATGATTGAGGCCTCGCGCGCCAACAACCGTATCCTGCAGGTCGGGAGCCAGCGCGTAAGCTCGGTCATCTACGCCAAAGCAAAAGAGCTGCTAGCCGCCGGTGCGATTGGTCAGCTCAACATGGTGACCGCGCGTTGGGACCGCAATTCCTCCATCGGCGCCTGGAACTACACCGTGCCGCCCGATGCTTCGACTGAGACCTGTGACTGGCCACGCTTTCTGGGCACAGCCCCCAAGATCCCCTTCAACGGCGAGCATTTCTTCCAGTGGCGCAAATGGAAGGCTTATGGAAGCGGCGTAGCGGGTGATCTCTTTGTTCACCTCTTTAGCGGAACTCACTTCATTACTGGCTCGCACGGACCCACGCGGGCCATGGCAACCGGCGCAATACGCTTTTGGAAAGACGGCCGTGACGTGCCCGACGTGATGTTGGGCCTGTTTGATTATCCTGAGGGCTTCAATCTAAGTCTGCGTGTCAACTTTGTAGACGGGGGCGAAGAAAGCGAAGGTCTCATCTTCACCGGCTCGGAAGGCACCATGGAGATAGGCGGCCACAGCGTAATTGTAAGCCGCGTGCCGCGCGAGAAGGAGCCAGGCCTGGAGATCGGAACCTTCACCGAAGCCATGCAGAAACAAATCACCCAGGAATACCGGCAAAAGTATCCGCTGGAGCACCCCATGGGGGCGCCGCAGCTGGGTTACGAGAAATACGTGGCCGCGGAAGGATACAGTGACAGCTACGATCACTTCCGCAACTTCTTCGCCTCCGTCCGCAGCCGCCAACCCGTAGTAGAAGATGCCGTCTTCGGTTACCGCGCCGCAGGGGCGGCCCTGCTCAGTAACCTAAGTAACGAAAAAGGAAAAGTCGTCACCTGGGATCCCGAAGCAATGAAGCTAACGGAAAAGAGTTGAGCATAAGTTTCTTCATTCTTAAACGGGCGCGG
>Ga0302180_10002249_pt1 | contig 14981 bp, 19 predicted proteins | sample I_Palsa_E3_2_FD_200575 | JGI IMG/M metagenome (GOLD analysis project Ga0302180, IMG submission 200575) | Peat permafrost microbial communities from Stordalen Mire near Abisko, Sweden - I_Palsa_E3_2 | ecosystem: Environmental > Terrestrial > Soil > Palsa > Peat permafrost | place: Sweden... | reverse complement strand
TGGGTGCGGGTTCGGAATCTCTGCTGTGGTCCATCCCGCTGGACGTCGGCCAGCTGATAGCTGCTGACCTTGACCCTGACCGCCTGGCCCTCTTGCGCCGATACGCTGCCGCCGAGCAGCCTCGCGGGGCCTATCGCACGGTCCTCAAGCTATGCCGCCGCACCGATACTGACTTTGCTGCGCGCTGCAGGCGCCTGACGGCCACCGTCGTGGCTGATTGCCTCACCGAGCAACCCGTGCCTTTCCGGGACAGCACCGTCAGCCTGGTGACCCAGTTCGGGCTCCTTGGCCTCACCAGTGACCATCGGGACTTCCTCGCCTGCTGGAACTCCGCGCATCAACCACTGTCCAGTGGCGGCTGGTGCGCCGGGGCCAACTGGAGCGCGGTTACGGCCTGCAACCGAGTCGGGCTCTCCAGGCAGCTCTATGCGGCTGCATTCGCCGGATCGGGGATCGCCCCCTCGCTGATTAAGCGCGTCCCTGTCGATGGTGACGCCGATTTTGATTCGGTCTGGATCTATCTCGGGAGGAAGACGTGACCGGCTCCCCATCAAATCCCAGTGACGAATTGATCTTCGCCCCGGCCGGGATCAGTCACCTGACCGGCGACAACGCCGATCTGATTCGATCCGCGGCAGCTAGGCGCTCCCAGCTGAGGATCACCACCGCTGCCCAGCTGAACGGGGTTCCCCACCTGGGCACCGTTGTCACCATGCTGACTGTGTTCGCGTTCGCAGCGCACTGTTCCGAAGTGCTCGGTCTGCCCGCTCTCATCGTCTTCGATGCTCTGGAGAACGCGCCGGCCGAACACCTGGAATTTGATGGCGAGGTTTACGCACACAGCGTTGGCGATCTCATTGACACTGGCCAGATCGACTCCCGCGAGCGCACGGCGGGATTTGAGCAGCTGCTCTCCTGGGCGCAGCGCCGGTCCGGTATCAGCTACGAGTTCCGGACCTACAGCATCTATCAAAGCCTGCGGCCCGTCCGTGAATGCCTGCACCAAATCGCTTCCCGGCCGATGGATTTCGCCCCCATCGTCGCGCCCCGGGACCGGATTATCCGGATACGGCCCCGTTGCCCCAGCTGTCGGCTCATGCAGAAATCCGCTCGGGATCTGCGCATCACCGCTCTGCCGGGCTCGGTCAGGCTGGGCAGCCGCTGCCCGCGCCACGGCCCCTATATAGAGCTGGTGCATATGGATGGCCGGGGTTGGTACGACGCCAACACCCCCGTCCGCTCCATTCAGAAGGGGTACTTGCTATCCGTCGAACGTGACCTGTACGACGCGTGCTCTGTCTCGGTCGATGGTGCCGACTGGGGCGGCGCCTGGCACGCCCACGTGCTGGCCCCTGCCCTGGCCGCGCTTGGTGTCCCGCCCGCCCGCTGGCCGATATCGGTCTTCACACCCCTGATCACCGACCAGACGGGAGGGAAGCTCTCGAAGACTCTTTACGTCGCGCGCGGTACCTACGCCGGATTGCCTGAGGCCTTTCTCAACCTGGATATTCTCCTTGCCGAATATGGCGAGGGGATCCTCGACGTTATTTGGACCGAAGTCACCAGGTGGGCCGCTGAACCTAGGCGACTGCACCGGACCTACACCATCGGCTACATCATCAGCCTTATCCAAGCCGGAATCCCCGCCGTCCGGCAGCGGCGGATTGCCTGAGATGGCCAGCCGATGATCCATGCAATCTTCGACGTAACCCAATGCGCTCACGCCACAGCAGCGCCTGAACAGATCATGACCGCTATGCGGAAGACCGCAGGCCTGCTCGGCTGCACCGTGCGCGCCGAGCTGATTGAGCCTTTCCAACCGCACGGAGCGACATGCGTCCTGGTCCTCAGTGAATCGCACATCACCGTGTCGACCTGGCCCGAACACCAGCTCGCTCACATCGACATTTTCACCTGCCGAGCCGACGTCGACCCAGGAGCAGCGGTCTGCCCTATTCTCAGCGTGCTGGGCGGCCAGATCAGTCACGAGCAACGGGTGCCCCGCCTTTCTCCTGCGTAGCCGGAGGAAGCCGGGAATCGCCCGGCGGATAATCCCGTACCTCCGCTATTTCGGCTACGCTAGGGCCGTCCGGCCCAGCGGCCTTGACCAGCATGTCCAGGGCGGCGCGCAAGTCGGCGTGCGCGTTGATGATGTCGGTGCGGGCACCGGAGTAGTAGCCCGGCTGCTTGGCCCGTTCCGTCACCGAAGCCAGCGTCTGCCGGGCCGTAACGAGCGCGGTCTCCAAGCTGATGCCAGCCCGGTCACGGCCGTCCGAGCACAAACCAGATCACCCATCCGCGGGCACCCGGGCGGGTACCGCACTCGGCCGCTAGTGAGCGAACGAGGAACAGCCCGTGCGGGCTCTCGGTTTCCGTGAACGAACCTTTCCAGCAGCTTCCCTGGTCCTCGACCTCGGCGTGCACGCCCCCGCCTTGACGGACCTCAATGCGGACTATGTAGCTACCGCCCGGCCGGCCGCTGTCGCTGTGCGCGCACGCATTGGCCGCCAGCTCACTGATCAGGAGGACCACATCATCGACGGCCGGGTGCCCGTCCAGGAACCGGGCAACAAAAGCACGTGCATAGCGGACCTGATCACGGCGCCCGGGAAAGGAGAAGGCACAAGCGCGCGGCTGCGCAGGCGCGACGCATCCCGGCATCACCTGATTGCACATTCGAGTGTCCTCGCTGTCCCTAACGACTCGTCACTGATGCTCATCTGACTATCGCTGCCGCGGAGTACATTCGTAATAGCTACACAGAGCATTGCCGGCCAACCGTAGGGGACGCCGGGCCTGTGTATGTGCCAGCCCAGAATTGTGTGCCTCGTGTATGCGGAGGAAAAATGTCGTCACGAGAGACCGGCCGCACCCCTCGCCAGGTGTTCGGCGCCATGCTCCGCTACTACCGCGAACGAGCCGGCCTCAGCCGCACCGAACTGGCCCGCCAGATCAGCAAGTCCGTCTCATTAATCCAGGCCATCGAGCTAGGCCAGCGCGCCGCCACCGCCGACGTCACCGAAGACCTGGAGCGAGTCCTCCCAGCGGACGGGGCGCTGGCACGGCTGCGGGAGGAGATCGGCGACGGGCTCGGGTACGGTGCCTACCCTTCCTGGTTCCAGGACTGGCTAGCCAGCGAGCGGGAGGCGAAGAAGCTCCGCACGTTCGAGCCGATGCTGGTCCCCGGTCTGCTACAGACTGAGGACTATGCGCGGGCAGTGTTCGGTGCGCGCTTCGGAATAACCAACGAGGAGATCGACGAGCAGGTCGCAGCCCGGTTGAAGCGACAGGAGATCCTGGTGCGCGATGAGCCGCCGACCTTGTGGGTGATTTTGGACGAGTCCGTGCTGCGCCGCCCGGTAGGCGGTCGCTATGTCATGCGAGAGCAGATCGGCCGACTGATCGAGGCATGTCGGCGCCCGCACGTGTCCGTGCAGGTCATCTCCTCCAGCGTGGGCGCTCATCGGGGTTTGTGGGCCGGTGCCTTCATCATCGCGAACTTCGAGGACGCACCGGCCGTCGGCTACCAGGAGACAGCGTGTCAGGGACAGTTCGTCGACCGCCGTGAAGACGTCGAAACACTCGTGGATTGCTGGGATACCCTGGTCCGCGAGGCGCTCCCATGGGCTGCCTCCCAGGCACTACTGGAGGAAGCAGCGAAGTCATGGACAACAGCCACGTGACCTGGCGTAAGTCCAGCTACAGCGGCGGCAACGGCGGCAACTGCGTCGAGGTAGCCTCCACCGGCAAGCCCCTCGTCGCCGTCCGTGACTCCAAGGACCCAAACGGCCCCATATTGGCGTTCAGCCCGTCAGCCTGGCGGTCCTTCATGAAGCGCAGCCGCCGATCGGGTCGGCCCTGAGCGCGCAGATAGTTAATGAGCTACGGGTGTGTGACCTGTCCGGCAGAACTACCTGTTCTGTCGAAGAAGCTCTTCGGCGCCACCGTTGGCCATCAGTAGTACTCCCGAACGTAGCCGAGGGCCTTTTCGAAGACGTCGTTGTCGCGGATCTTGAACTGGACATAGAGCGTCTTGCGGAGGGCCTGCCGTACCTCCTGGTCACCGCGAATCGTCGATTGCCAGCCCTCGAAGCGGACGCCGCGGACTACCTCATCGATCCGGCTGACGATGTTGTCGACGATGATCGGAGTGTCGTCGGTCTTGAGGGCTTCGAAGAGCTCGGTCAAAGCTGCCTTGCCCTGCTCTTCACGGGGGATCTCGTTGACGGTCTTCTCGGCCGCAACCGTGTCCCGGGCCAGCTCCAAGAGTTCTCGCAGGAAGTCCAGGCTGGACTGCTGGATGTCAGCGTACTTCTCGCGCAGCGCGTTGAGGCGCTTGCCGAGTTCGACGAAGACGGGGTTGCTGAGGTGGCGGGCGATCCGAGCGGTGATCTGCTTCTCGATCTCCTCCGGCGGGATGTCCTTGCGCTTGCCGAGCATGAGATCCTCGATCGTCTGGGCATCCAGCACGATCGTCTCCGCGCTCTGTGGAATCTCGACCTGGACATGCTCGTTGATCAGGTCGATAGTCTTGGCGCCGAGCGCGTGCCACACAAGCCGACCGGTTATGTCGGAGGGCCGAACCGACTCGTAGACGTCGGTGAGCCAGCGGTAGTCGTCGCGATACGGCGCGAGCATCGGGTCGGGGCTGAGCGCTTCCCACAGCTGGGAGACCACGCTATACGCCAGGCCGAAGGCGTCCTTCGCTGCGTCATCGGCGATCGCCGACTGTGCCTGCACGAGGCCCTCGTAGCCGCCGACCGTTCGGTCGACACCGGGAAAGAACGCCAGGGCAGCGGCGATGGCCGGCTCGAGCTGGTTCTTGAGTTCCTCGATGTTGGAGATGACCTGCTGGACCGACTTCTCGTCGAAGGCCAGCGACTTGGCGACGTCGTCGAAGATGCCGAGGTAGTCGACGATCAACCCATGGGTCTTAGCTAAGGAGGGCCTATGTCGGCTGACGCTGGTGCGCAGTTCAATATCCACGACGCGAAGACCAACCTGTCGCGGATCATCGAGCGGTGGAGCACGCACCAGGTTGAAGGTCTGGAAGATGAAACCGATCGACTGCGGTCAGCTCGTCCCGGCGAGCGCCAGGTGCATCCACCGGGGTCGGACGCCCCGCACAGCCGCCAAGAGGTAGGAGTAGGACGCGGTCTGCGCGACGCGCCTTGGCAGAGAGGGACCCCTTGGCATGGCTCTCGTTTACTTCGGAGGGGCTCACCAGGGAGGAAGCCGACGGTCATCGCCATTCATGTGACCACCGTTGAGGAACTGGCCGGGGAAGACCCACATCCGACGCGTTCTGGTGAATGAGCAGGCCACAAGCTTCATCTGTTGCGCTGGGCGGCCTGCTGGCAGGCGCGTGCGTAGTCCAGGACGAGCGGGCGGTGGTCGCCTGCGCGCCGGGCTAGTGCCAGCTGGCTGGATGATAGGCCGCGGACGGGGCGGGTGATCACGCCTTCCAGGGCAATCAGGGGCGTGTTCCCGGCGGCCAGCAGGCAGATACCCTGACCGTCCATCAGGGCCTCGTAGGTTTCGTCTGTGCTGGCGATCTCGGCGCCGATGCGTGGCGGCCTGCCGTCACGGGCATCGAGGGCCAGCCAGTAGTCGCGCAACGGGCCCGCGCTGTGCGGCAGCGCGAGGAACGGCTCGTCCAGCAGTTCGGCAAAGTCGATCACCTCGCGGCTGGCCAACGGGTGGGTGAGCGGCATGGCAACCAGGCGTGGTTCTTCGGCGACCACTACCCACGTGTAGCGGCCGGGATCGGGCACCGGCAGCCATACGAAAGCCACGTCAGCTGTGCCGTCCGCGAGCCCGGCGGTCGCGTCGTCCCAGCCGACCTGGTGCAGGCTGACCCGGGCCTCAGGGTGCGCGGCGGTGAACCGGGATCTGATCGCTGGCAGCAGGCCACCGCGGCCGGGGCTGGTGCTCATCCCCACGACGAGGGTGGCCCGCTGCTGGCTCTTGGCACGCTCAGCCGCTTGCCAGGCTGCGTCCCATTCGGCCAGCATCCGGCGGGCGTGCGGCAGTAGTGCCGTCCCCACCTGCGTGAGACTCACGCCCTGGCGATCACGCTCGAACAGCGGCGCGCCGAGCTGTCGTTCCAGCATCCTGATCTGCTTGCTCAATGCTGGCTGGGACACGAACAACCGCTCGGCGGCCCGCGTGAAGTGCAGCTCATCGGCCACAACCAAGGTTCTCTTAGTGCTTTCTATGCATCGCTCTGACCTGCGGTAATGTCTGGACAATCGCCGCTGGTGTTACGCAACCTCAAGCGCGCTTCGTGCTGTCTCCGTCACGCTGATGATCAAGGTAGTAGCGTGTCCGCATGTCACTGACGTCTTGGGCGGCATTGAACGCGGAGAAATTTCTCTCTCCATTGGGAAATCGCTGGCAGCATGTGCAGCAGGTTGCAGAACAAGCGCGCCACGTTGAAAGGGCAGTGCCGCGTTCAGATCGTGACCTTTTGGTGGCAGCCTCCTATCTTCACGACCTGGGTTATGCGCCTGCTCTGGCGAGCATTGGTTTTCATCCGCTTGATGGCGCGCGGTGGCTGCGGCAGAACGGCCCAAGCGACCGCTTGGCACGCCTGGTCGCACATCACTCTTGTGCGATTTACGAAGCACGAGTCCGGGGTCTCTACGACGAACTGATTTCGGAGTTTCAGCCCGAGGACTCTGCAACATATGACGCGCTGGTATTTTGTGACATGACAACTGGCCCGACCGGAGAAAGGGTGACGTTCGAGGCTCGGATAAGTGAAATCTTCCGGAGGTACGGGGAAGATCACGAGGTAAGCCGCGCGTTGCGCTTGTCTCACAATTGCCTGACATCTTGCCATGACCGGACAATTGCACGTCTAGCGAAAGACAAGCCTCAGCTAATATATGGTTCGGCGCGTCTCTCTAGATAGTGTTGGACACGCAACAATATCGATGGGTGAATATTGTAATCCTCGATGTCGCCAGGTGACACGAACCTAACTTCGGCGGACTCGCTGCTTGTAGCCGGTATTCCGCCTAGCATTTGAGTTGTGAAGCAAATTGAAAATTCTTGCCGTACCTCACCATCGTCGTAGGCTGCCACGTGGTAAGGGTCAGAGTAAATTCCGACTATCCCGGTGACACGGCAATCTATTCCGGTCTCTTCCTTGACCTCGCGCGCTGCGGCCTGACGTGGCGTTTCTCCCGGCTTGAGACCGCCGCCGGGGATCGACCAATAGCCGTTGTCCGTACGCAGAATCATGAGTATGCGACTGTCGTCGTCCGTCACGATGGCGCTCACGGCCGGGACGATACTGTTAGCCTTGGGAGCATTGGGGTCGTTCAGGTAATCCACGCGTGCCATATGTAAGTTATCCTTTGGCGTCGAACGGCCGACTGTCAGCCCATATTCGTTCGAAGCATTCGACGTACGTCTCGAATAGCGGACCATCCTGGATGCGTCGCAAATGGAGTATGGGCGCGCGGAAAGCTGGCATGCTGTAGACGTGCGGATTGACGAGCATTTGATCATCGAACCGGAGAATAGAATTATATAGCACGGTGGAATGAAAGCCGATACTCAGATTTGGTGTCCCGAAAATCGAACGGTGCCAGGCAAGCGCATAGTTGATACGCGCGGCCAGTCCATCACCCACGCCTTCTTCATCGCCGCGAGCGCGGACATTAGGTGATTCAGGGTCCCCGAATGCGATGCGGACGCTAACCGACTCTTCGCATTTCTTCTTGATCTCCTGCGGCCACCCCGGATTCGCCTCGGGCAGATGCAAGCCGGCATAGACGAGAATGTCCACACTATCCGTGGCTGCGCGGAGAAGGGATAGCCACAGCGAGTTGGGAACACTGCTCCGCTCGGTATAGACGGTTATAACCTCTCCGTGCGTCTCATCACTGACAACACGCGTGCCGAAGCCCGGCCAGAGGTAAGCAGGGTCTTCCTTTAGCAGCTTCCCTGCTGAAATCGCCGTCTTGCGGTGCGGCATGCGGTCCTTGGAAATCCATCGTTCAACCGTCTTGTGGTCGACGGTGAGCGCGTCCGCGAAGCCGGTTACCGTCCAGCGGTTACGGGCTAGGGCGGTACGAAGCCGTTCGTTGGCCATGTGACCCTCCCGTTCGCTAGGGGACGTTTCCATCGTAGAACGTCCCCGGCGTCCCGCGTTGGCGGTTTCGGTGTCCGGCGCATCCGGGCGAACCTTGGAGACAGATTCACAGCGACAAGCGCCGCTGCCGTGACGCGCCGGAAGGGAGGCAAGCCGTGATCATCCCCGCACCAGGGAGCCGGAAACAAAGAACTCAGGGCGCGCCTCCAGGCGCAGATATGGAGCGGAATATGGAATTGCCGGACTTGGGCCAGGTCGATGACATAGATGTGACGACGCCGTCACCTGCTCGCATGTACGACTATTATCTGGGAGGGAAAGATAACTTCCAGGCCGACAGAGAAGCGGCTGAAAAAGCGCTATCAGCCGTGCCTTGCGGACGACGCGTCGCATGGGCAAACAGGAATTTCCTCGTGCGCGCGGTTCAGTTCCTCGCACATTCAGGCATTGAGCAGTTCATCGATCTCGGAACCGGAATACCTACTAGCCCTAACGTTCACGAGGTAGCGCGTTCGGTCATTCCAGGCGCGAGGGTGGCGTATGTAGACAACGATCCGATTGTTGTCGTCCACGACAGGGCGTTGCTCGCCGGCTCGGAAGGCACTACCGCTGTTCGCGGTGACATTCGTTATCCATTGAATGTCATCTCTAACCATGCGATCCGAGAGGTTATAGATTTTGACCGGCCAGTGGGCATCTTGTTTGTTGCCGTGCTTCACTTCATTACGTTTCAGGAAAATCCATACGCATCCGTCGCCGCGTTCCGCAACCGCATAGCGCCGGGAAGCTACGCAGTCATTTCACATATCACAAGCGACGGCAGCGATCCATCAACAATTAACACTATAAGCGACGCTTACAAAAACGCGGCCGCTCCGGCAGTATTCAGGACGACTGAAGAGATCGGGAAACTCTTCGACGGCTTCGAACTTGTGAAGCCTGGACTTGTTGAGGTGGCTGCTTGGCGTAGTAGCGGCCGGAAACCGGCAGCCCAATCCGCGTTGCGCTTTCTCGGTGGCGTGGGGAGGAAGCCGTGAGGCGTCTGCCATGTCCTCTGCCGATGATGACGAGTTTCGCGAGATTGCGCGGGGTATCGAGGAAAAGGTCCCCGAGTGGATTGTGGTGTGGGGTGTATACACGCGGCAATTTGTTGCTTTCCCATTGTGGCGGGAGCCACGGGGAGTGGTTCTCACCGCGCTCTACCCGGACGCGCTTGTTGAACGAATGCGGGACGCCGAACGCCGGTTGCAGACATCAGCACAGAAGGTCAGCGAAGGAGAGTGACTATGTCTAGGGAAGCCGAGCCAAGCCTGCCGGGTGAGGTACTGGGCGCACGGTTGCGGGCAGAGCGTGAGGCTCGCGGGTGGACGTCCCGGAAGCTGGCAGAAAAGCTCAGCGATGCTTCAATCGGGCTTTGCAATGTTCCAGATGTCGAGTCGATTGTCCCTCAGATACGCCGTTGGGAACGCGGTGGAGGCGGGATAGGTCAGCATTACCGCACTTTGTACTGCTTGGTGTTTGAGATGGGGATGGAGTTGTTCACAATATCGCCGGGGGTGCCGAGTTTATGCACGAGGGCGGCATGCTGCCGGCGCTGGAGGCGCTTGCGTTCCACTGGGGCGATGCGTATTTGCTCAGCTATTTCCGGGACCGGTGGGCTGCGCTGCGCCGCGACAATTATCGGTTCATCACTGCTGACACTCTGACCGAGCTGCGGAACGCGATAGAGGCCGACTACGAGAACAACCCGGTGCCGCGCGCGTACGACCCGTCTGGCGCTACTGATTACCTGGACGCCGGTGACGACGATATTCCCGGTGACGATGATCCCGATGCAGAGACGCTGACCGTGCTGCGGGAGCTGCAAACAGTGTTCCCGATGTGGGCAATCACCTATTCGTGCCAGATGCGGTCCTGGATTGCCCGGACTGGGGACAAGACCATCTGTGAGAACTCTCCCGTACTGCTAGCTATGGCGCTGACGCTGATTGAGCGCCGCGAACGGCAGGCGAAACAGGACACCGGCTGGGACTGGCCGCGGTGGTGGAACGTGTCCCCGCCCTGAACGCCCGGCCCGCGCATCCCCTGCAGCGCGGGCCGGGTAAGCAGGAAAAAGAAAACACTCACCGGCCGGAAGAGCGTGCGCCGCAGTATGCATCATTTGCGCGCTTTACCTCGCGTCGGTCAGTTTCCCGCCGTACATTTCACAGTTCACTGAAAGCCTGTTCCGGAACTTGTAGCCGGAACAGCGGAAAGGACAAGCAGCTATGACCACACAGGCGTCGTGTCCCGCGTGCGGGACACGAGAAAGGACCGCCTATGCCCCGTCCTCGTTGTGAGGAGCTGATGCCATTTGAACAATCCGCGTAATCCCCGCCACATCCCGGCACGCCACGCGAGGCGAAAAGGTGAACAGCCTTATCCGGTCATGCTATTCGGGCCGGATGAGCCGTTCGGTGTCATCGCTGCCGCAGCGGCCGGGCGGTGGCTGTTCCGGCACCGATCCGCGTTCGCCCCGTTCATCGTGACCATGGCCGCCTTTGTCACGGCCGCAATGACCCGCCATGCCCACCACGCCCGATGGTGGATTCCGGTAACCGCCATGACCGTTACCGGGGCGATCCTGCTCGGCGTCCCGCATTCACTGATACGCCGGCACCCGGTCGGCCGCATCACCGCGAATATCCTCGCCCGCACATGGGCCGTCTGCGGAATTGACCGTGCCCCGGAGCGCGCCTATGCCGCGTGTGTGGTCGCGGTGGCCGGGGGATGGCTCGCGGCAGCTACCGCCATCGGCCCGGCGGTTAAGCCGCTTCCCCTGGTCGCGGTCATTGCCACGGTGATACTCGGCGTCCCGTGGTGGATTCACCGCAGGCGCCGCGCGCGGGTGCGCGCCGAGCGCACCATAGCCGCGTGGCCGCAAATCGCAGAGTCGGCTGGCCTGCCCGGTTCCCGTACCGCCTCCGTTGCGGCGGACGTATGGGGATGGACCGCGCGCGTCATACTCCGGAAAGGGACAAGCGCCGACGACGCCGTCGCCAAAATACCGGAAATCGAATCCGGTCCTGATGCCCGCGCGGCCCGCCAGGCACGCGAGCTCGCCCGGGGCCAGCGCGCCACGGGCACCGGCACGCCGGGGGGCGCGTCTGCGGCCCCCGGACGGCCCCAGACGCCCGGACATCCGCCGGGCCACGCCGACGTAGGGACCGACGGGCCGCCGGGCGCAGAAGCGGCGCTGTGGGCCGCACTGGTCGCGGCCGGGCCGCGCGGCGTCCCGATCGCTGACCTCATGGCGGCCACGGGCAAGGGCCGCACGTGGGTCTATGAGCGGCTGCACCGCTACGCGGCAGCCGGGCGCGCCATCCAGACCATACGCGGCCACTGGCGCGCGGTAGGCCCCGGCGACCGGGAGGCGGGCCGGTGAGCGATCTTCCCACGCGCGCGAGGTCACCCCCGCCAGATGTCACGGACTGTGATCGTTCGTCCGGACGCCGCCTCGCGCGCGCCTACGCGTGTAGGGCCATACACGCGAACGTCCGGACGAACGAGACAAGCGCAGAACGTGACCGGCAGCGAGGCCAGAGCCGGGCAGTTCCCGGCCCGCCCCCAAGCCGGCGGCCCGGCGCGAGAGGAGGTGATGCCACAACGACGAAACGCAAAACGAAAAAGACGGAAAACAGAAAGAGGGTGATAGTGCCCACGCCGGAAGAGTGGGCGCAGCAGCAGCTAAAAAACGCGCCCCCGCGATCTGAGGAATGGGCGAAAAGGGTAGCGCGGATTTACAGCCTGGACATCGGCGACAGCGGCAGCGGCGAAAAGGAAGTGTCATAAGCAAAGGCGGCCCGGCGGGAATCCCACCGGGCCGCCTTTATGCTGAGGCCGGTTATGCGCCACCCTCGTTTTCCTCGCGGAATACCGGGACGATCTGATCCGGGTGGAACCGGCCGCCCTTACCCGACGGCTTGATGATCACAGCGGTAAGAGTCTGCGCAATCGCGGCCTGCTTCTGCTCCATCGTAAAATCCGGCTTCTCCCATTCATCCGCCAGATTCGCCACCACCTGCCGCCGCGCCTGCTGCCGTCCTTCGTACTGCCGCCGCTCGCGCTTTAGCTTCGCCTCGCTGGCTTCCATCCGGGCCAGCGAGGGAAAATGCCGTTCCGCTGAAATCTTCCCGTTTTCGTAATTTAGCTGCTGCTGATTGATGCGGTTTTGCAGGTCGGCTAGCTCTTGCGTTTGCGGCCATGGCGGAAAGTCTTCCAGCTTGCGGAACTGTATTTTCTGCTGCTCCGCGATCACCAGCGCCTTAATGTAGGCGTTGACCGGTTCCGCGATTCGTACCACCTTCCCGCATCCGCCCTGGCCCTTACTGGGGCAGCGGTAGATATCTTCCAGTTCACCGCGCCCGTTACGACGCCGTGTCCCGACCATGCGCGCGCTGCACTTCCCGCACCGCACGAACGGGGACAACAGATAAATGGTCCGGTAACCGCGCCCTTTCGCGCCCAGCCGGGACGGTGCCGACTGCGGTGATGGTCCCCATTTCGCCACCACGTCATTGTATTCATCTTCGGTAAGAACCGGCTCCCACTTGCCCTTTACCTTGTTGCCGTCCGGGCCGTGGAGGATTTCACCCTGATACATGACCAGGCCACATATACGCGGTCCCAGGAAGATATTCCGGATGGTTGCCGCGCGCCATGGGACGCCGGTTACCGTGGGGATGCCGCGCTCATTCCATTCGTTCGCCAACGTGAGCGGGCTTACCCCAGCCCGGATACGCGGAAGCTCACGGCGAATATGCACCGCCTCCCGCTTGTTGACATGAATGCGGTCTTTCCGCCAGCCGAACGGCCGCATCCGGCCGCCATGATTCCCGCCCGCCATCGCCGCGTGCCGCTGGCCATCAATCACCCGGCGCGACGTATTACGCGACTCCTGATTTCGCTGATTCACCAGGGAACGCGCGGCGGAAATACCCGCGTCCGTGGTCAGGTCGATATTTCCGGTCAGGCTCGCGACATACACGCCGTACATTTCGACCGCGTCAATCAGGTCTTCCAGCGTGCGCGGGTCACGCATTGCCCGGTCGATGTCGGGCACCATCAGCGCGTTACACTCGCCGCGCCGCAACGCGGTCAGGATCTTCTCCCATTCCGGCCGCACCACGCGGTAGCCATACGTGCCATCGGGCAACGCGACACGCTGCCGCTTGAACGCCGATACGGCGTTCTCGGGGATCTCCCGGTCTACGCGCCCCCCGATGCTCGCCACGCGCGCGCGAAGGTCGCTGAGCTGGTGGTCTAGCTGCCGCTCACGGTCGGTGGACTCACGAGCAAGCAAGACCCAAATAAGCTGGTCAGGAGCCAGGCCAATGAGGGTGCGCCCCCCGGCCCGGCGGGGTGAGGTAGCCATGGCAGCCAGTATGCACTAACAGAACCTTGGGCACGGCGACGAAGTACCGCAGATCCCTCCCGTGCACATCCATAACCATCAGTTATCACGTCAGGTCTTGGACAGGCCAGCGGGCCTGCGGGCAGGGTTGATGACGCCAGGGTCACCGAGCGAGAGGAGGCTCCGATGAGCAGGGTCTGGCTGATCACCGGCGGGAACAGCGGCTTTGGCCGCGCGATCACCGAGGCGGCGGTCGCCGCTGGCGATGTTGTCGTCGCGACTGCCCGCCGCGTCACGGCACTGGATGATCTGGTCGCAGCGCACCCGGACCAGGTCGAAGCGCTGCCGCTGGACGTCACCGATGCCGCCGCCGTCGACGCCACGGTGCGCGACATCGCAGAGCGGCACGGCCGGATCGATGTGCTGGTCAACAACGCCGGGCGCAGTCACGTCGGCGCGGTCGAGGAGACCACCGACGCCGAGCTGCGCTCCCTGTTCGAGGTGCACGTCTTCGGTCCCGCCGCGCTGATACGCGCGGTGCTGCCCGGCATGCGCTCGCGCCGGTCCGGGGCGATCGTGCAGCTGAGCAGCATGGGCGGCCAGATGTCCTTCGCCGGGTTCTCCGCCTACAGCGCCACCAAGTTCGCGCTCGAGGGAATGTCGGAGGCCCTGGCGGCCGAGGTCCGCCCGCTTGGCATCAAAGTCCTGATCGTGGAGCCAGGCGCCTTCCGCACCGCCCTGTTCAGCAACATCAGCGCCAGCGCGCAGATCGCTGACTACACGGCCACCGTCGGCCCGACCCGGCACATGATCGAGACCGGGAACGGCACCCAGCCCGGCGACCCGGCCAAGGCCGCAGCCGCCATCCTCACTGCCCTGGACAGCGGCGGGACGCCGCTGCGCCTGCCGCTCGGCGACGACGCTGTCGATGCCGTCCTCGGCCACCTCGACAGCGTCCGCGCGGAGGTCACCACCTGGGAGAAGCTCGCCCGCAACACCCGCCTCACCCAGTGAACGAACCTCCGCATACCGGCACGCCTCCGTCGCGACGCGACAGGTGCGGAACTATCTCGCGGGTGGGTGACGGCCCAGGTAGGCCCCCACGGGCCAGGATGGTCCTTGCTCTACGTGGCGGCAACGCGCGCGAGACGAGCTGGCGCTGTCATGGAGCGGTCAACCCAGCCAACTGATGTCCGCACCAGCGTGAAGACCAATGCAGAGGCGGGCCCGCAGCCACCTGAACTGAGCACGCGACGGAGCCGGGTGTGCTGCCGCCCGGCGGGGGGCCGCTCGTCAGCTTGTGCCGGTGCCGGGAAGCGGAACGTTTTGCAGCCTGAGCTGGCCGCGAGCGAGCGCCTTGCCGCGCTCGCCGGTGATGGTGACAAGCCATAGTTGCTGGACACGGCCCTGCTGCAGGGGCTCGGCGATAACCTCGGCGCGGCCCGAGGTGGCCGGGCGCAGGAAATCAGTCGCATTGTGCACACC
>Ga0302180_10002241_pt1 | contig 15024 bp, 12 predicted proteins | sample I_Palsa_E3_2_FD_200575 | JGI IMG/M metagenome (GOLD analysis project Ga0302180, IMG submission 200575) | Peat permafrost microbial communities from Stordalen Mire near Abisko, Sweden - I_Palsa_E3_2 | ecosystem: Environmental > Terrestrial > Soil > Palsa > Peat permafrost | place: Sweden... | reverse complement strand
GCCTTCCCGGCCGGCGTTGGCCCGCCGGCCTTGCTTCAGAGCCTGTTCTGGATGATCCGGGAAGGTACACCCCCTTCCCGGCAGATCCACAGGTTTCAAGCATTCCTCAAACGGCGCCACTCAGTCAGCTTGACGGTAAGGACGCGGGCCGTCCGGATTCTTGCTATCCCGGATGAGCACATGCCCGGACCAGGCTTGGCCGCCACCTGGACGCACTCGCCGCCGTTGCCCCCGCTGTAGCGGGAGGTCCGCCAGTGGATGCTATTCATATGGTCCACGCCGGACCGTCCAGGTCCACGTCTTAGTGCATTTCCTAGCCTCCCGCGACTCCCCTCTAACTGGAAACTGAGGGGTCACTGGCGCTCACGGGGTGTCAAATCGTCGAGTTTGTCCAGCAGTTCGCGGAGTGTGTACCGGCTGATAACGTGCTCGCCGTTCGGCTCGGGGACACGGGCCTGCCAGACCCCGAACCCGCCGTCGCCGATGATCACCTCCGGGTGCGCGACCCGGAACGCCTGGAGCCGCAGCACCTGGCCCGGCTCCTCCCGGACGAGTCGCAGCGCACGCCAGCTCATCTCCGCGTAGCCTCCAGTCACGGCCGCCGCTCCTCGGCGAGGATGCCAGTGACCTGCCGCGCCCGGTGCCGGTCGACCACGAACAGCAGTGCGCGGAGCACCACGCCGTAATCCCGGTGGAACTGATCGCCGATCGCGGCGACCAGTTCCTCACCGGTCCCGGCCGGATTCTGGTCGCGCCAGTCCGTGACCGTGGTGCGGGCCCTAGCCAGCAGCTCAGGAGTGTCATCGCGGTATCTCACGGCGGCCTGTACCTCCCTGTCCCGTGCGCCTGTTTCGCGGATACCGGCAGTCAAGCCCCTACCGCTAGTAGCCTGAAAGTGTTGTCCTGTGGTCACCCGCAGGGCGGTCTACAGGTCCACACCGGCGGGATGGGCACACGCGAATGGCGGACTTCGCCGCCGAGGTCCGGCGGCTGATGGCCGAGCGCGGCATGTCGCTGCGCGGGCTGGCCAAGGCCTCGAACTACGACCCGAGCTACCTGTCCAAGGTCCTGTCCGGCCACAAGCCGTCATCCCCGTACCTGGCCGCGCGCCTGGACGACGCCCTCGGCGCGGGCGGCACGATCCGGGACGCCGCCCAGGAGCCGCCGCCACGCCGGGCGGCGCAAGCCCGCGTACCTGAGCGGAAGCCGTCGGGCGCGGTCGAGGCGCTCCAGGTCGCGATGACCGGTGACCCGGCCGGACCGGACATCGGCGCTGCCGGGCTGGCCGAGCTGGTGCTCCACTATGCGCACGCCCTCGCCGTGGCGCCCTCGGCCGCCGTCTACGGCGAGCTGCTGAGCGCCCGGTCGTTCGCCGGGACGCTGCTGGGCCGGTCCGCGCCCCGGCAGCGGCCGGACCTGACCGTCACGGCCGGGTGGCTGTCCAGTCTGCTGGCGATATCGGCGGCCGACCTCGGCGAGCACGCGGCCGCGATCATCTGGTGTACCGATACCGAACGGCACGGCCGCGATGCTGCCTACCTGGAATTGCTCGGCTGGGCGGCACTGACCCGGTCGCTGATCGCCTGGTACCAGGGCGACCCGCTGGCCTCGGCGGCCGCCGCCCGGCGCGGCCAAGCCGACGGGCAGCCCGGCTCGGTGGCGCACGCCAAGCTGGCCGCCCAGGAGATGCGCTGCCGGGCGATGCTCGGCGATGCCGCCGGGATGACCGACGCCAGGCGCCGCGCCGCCACCGCGATGGCGCAGCTCGGGCCGCCGGCCCCGGCGGCCAGCGTGTACTCGGTCTCGCGGGCCGAGGACCCGCCGTACACCGCGACCTCGCTGCTGCTGGCGGGCCGGTACGCCGAGGCGGCGGAGATGACCCGGCGGATCATCGACACGGCCTACCGCCCGCAGGCGCGGTCACCGTGGGACCAGCCGACCAATTACGCCCGGACGCTGCTGATCCTGGCGCTTGCCGCCGCCGGGCTCGGCGACCTGGACCAGGCGGCGGCCGCCGGGGGCGCCGCCCTGGAGTGCGGCCGCGTCGTGTGGCCGACAATGGTGCTGGCCGGCAAACTCGACCAGGCGCTGGCCCGGCAGTTTCCCGGCGCCGCGCCGATGGCGCACTTCCATGCCCGCTACCTCGAAGCGGGCACGCGCCTCGCGCTGCCACCTCCTCGGCCAGTTAAGTAGGGATGGCGGATGAGCGATGATGAGCTGCCTCCCGGGCGGGTTGCCGCGCTGACCTCGGCCGTGGACATCGAGGCGCCGCCGCCGGACGGCGAGCCCGTGGCGCTGGTCCTGTTCGGCACGAACCAGGCCGCGCCCGCGCAGATCGCCGCCGCGCGGTACCACGTCGGCGCAGCTCCGCTGGTGATCGCGACCGGCGGTGTCAACAGGCACGACGGCATCGTCGAGGGCCGCGAGTTCGCCCGCCAGCTCACCGAGGCCGGCGTCCCGGGCGACGTGATCCGCGTCGAGGACCAGTCCAAGGACACCTGGCAGAACGTCGAGCTGTCGCTGCCCTACCTGCGCGAAGCGCTGGCCATGGGGCTGCGCCTAGCCGTGGTCAGCAAGTGGTACCACCTGCGGACGGTGTACTGCCTGGCCACCCTGCTCCCCGAAGCCGCCCCCTTCCACGCCATCTCCTGGGAACCCGTCTACGCGGGCACCCTGGTCACCCGGGCAAGCTGGCCGAAGATCCCCGACGGCCGCCGCCGCGTCCTCCGCGAATCCCAGGAAGTACCCCGCCGGGTCACCGAAGGAACCTACCGCGCGGCCCGGAAGGCTGACCGCGCCTGGCAACTCTCCTGACGCCCAGGCGTCAGCGGCGCCGCGGTTTCCTCATGTCCGCAGCCGATGGAAGCTCCCTTTCTGCGCTTATCTGAAAATTTCTGTTCGCCCTGGTCAACACACGTCTTCCAGCCTCTCTGCGTCCTCCTTACCCGCTCGCTGCCAGCGATCATGAACTGCCAATTGCCCACCATGGTCATATCGCCGCAGACCATTGCATTTATCGAAATGATCATGGTTAGCCCTGCGGCCTGGTGACCGCAAGGAGGCAGCCGGTTGGCCGTGGTCGTCACCGTCGCCAAAGGCTACGACCTCGGCTACATCTGGAAGACCCAGGGTGAGACCGCCGCCGGGCACGTCACCGGCGGCTACTACATCAACGCGGCCCAGGCCGGGGAGCCGCCCGGCCGGTGGTGGGGGCCCGGAGCCCGGGCCCTCGGCTTCAACCCCGGCCAGCTCGTCGAGCGGCAGTCCTACGACGCGGTCTACCGGCAGGTCGACCCGCGCATCGGGGCCACGCTGGGACGGCGCCGCGGCCGGTATCCCACGTTCGCCGATCACCTGGCCCGTCTGAAGGCCGCCGAGCCGCACGCCACGGCCGAGCGGTTGATCGAGCTTGAGCGGGAGGCCGCCCGGGCCACCCGCCACCCCGCCGCCTACACCGACGTGACCGTCTCGTTCTCCAAGTCCATCTCGGTCCTGCACGCCTCGATCCGGGAAAACGAGCGTCGCGCCCGGCAATCCGGCGACGACCGGGTGGCCGTCTACTGGGCCGACCGGGAGCAGCGGTTCCAGGAGATCTTGCAGCAGGCCAACCGGGCCGCCCTGCAGTACGCCCAGGACTGGGCCGGGGTCACCCGGACCGGCTCGCACGGCACGAAGGTCGACGGCCGCGAATCAGGCCGGTTCGAGCCCGCCGGGCTCATCGTCACGTCCTGGCTGCAGGGCACCAGCCGGGACGGCGACCCTCAGGATCACATTCATAACCAGATAGCCCGGATCACCCGTACTTTCAGCGACGGCAAATGGCGTGCACTGGACACGGTGAGCCTGCGCGCGGTTCTCGGCGCGCTGCAAGCCGTCGCAGCCACCAGCGTGGAGTGCGAGCTGACCGCCGAGTTCGGCGTGGAATGGATCCCGCGCGCCGACGGGCGCGGCAACGAGATCCGCGGCGTGACGCAAGCGCAGATCGACGCGTACTCCACCCGCACCGTCCAGGTCCACGAGAAGGAACGCGAACTCGCGCGAGCCTGGGAGCACAAGCACGGCCGCCCGCCGACCTCGCGCGAGCTACTGCACATCGCCGCCGACGCCACGCTGCTCTCGCGCCAGGGCAAAGACGCAGGGCCGGTGGACTGGCATGCGCTCGCCGCGCGGTGGGACGCCACGCTCGGCGGCGAACTCGCGGGCATCGCGCCCGAGGTGTCGAACGCGCGCGGCCCGGACGCGGACACGCAACCGCACGCCGAAGGCCTCGAGCCGGGCATGCCGCCCTCACGCGAAGCGCAGGCCCAGGCGCTGGCCAGGGCCCTGATCCTGGTTTCGGACCGGCACCCGGCCTGGACTCGGCACGACCTGCTCAAGCATCTCGCGCTGGTGATGCCGCCGCAGACGCGTCAAATGAGCCCGGAGGAAGCCCAGGAGCTGCTACTCGGCCTGGCCGACGAGGCCCTGTCCGGGCGGGCTGGTGAGGTGGTGAGCATCGAAGCGCCCGAGTGGCCGCCCCTCCCGGCATCGCTGCGCCGCGAACTGGACGGGCGCAGCATCTACACCCGGGCCGGGACCGCGCGGTACGCCACTACCGCGCAGCTGTCCCTGGAAGACAAACTGCTTGCCCGCGCGCAAGCCCAGGGCGCGCCGCGCTTGTCCGCCGACCGCGCGGCGCGCCGCCTGGGAGCCGATCCCGCGCTACTCGACGCGCAACTGCGCGGCCGCGCACGCACACGCGAACACGAAGCACCGCGCGGACTGCGACTCGACCAGGCCGCCGCCGTCTGGCACGTCCTCACCTCACCCGGTACCGTCGAGATCATCACCGGCCCGGCCGGCACCGGCAAGACCCGCGTCCTGACCACCGCCGCCCGGATCTGGGACGGCCCGGTGTTCGGCACTGCCACGTCCCAGAACGCCACCAACGGCCTGCGCCAGGCCGGAGTCCGGGTGGCCGCGAATACCACCCGGCTGCTCGCTGACATCCGCGACGGGCGTATCCCGTCCGGCTCGCTGATCGTGGCCGACGAAGGCTCCATGATCTCCATGACCCACCTGGCCGTCCTCGCGGACTACGCGGGGCGGAACGGGTGCAAGCTGGTGCTGGCCGGGGACCAGGAACAGCTCGCCGCCGTCGAGGGCGGCGGCGCCATGACCCTGCTCGCCGACCGGCTCGGCTATGTCCAGCTGACCGAGCCGATGCGATTCTCCGCCGGATGGGAACGCGCCGCATCACTTCGGCTGCGCCAGGGTGACCCCACCGCGCTGGATGAGTACGACCAGCACGGCCGCATCCGCGGCGCCCCACCCGAGCAGGCCATGGACCAGGCCGCCTACGCCTACGTAGCCAGTTACCTGGCCGGCCGGGACGTCCTGCTGATGGCCGCGGACTGGGCCAGGTGCCGGGAACTGTCCGCCCGGATCCGCGAGGACCTGATCCACCTCGGCCTAGTCGACGCCACCAGGAGCATCCGGATCGCCGACGGCGCCCAAGCTTCGGCAGGCGACCTGATCATCTGCCGCCGCAACGATCACGCCATCGAGGCGGGCGAGCTCGGCCGGACCCTGGCCAACGGGGACGTCCTGCGGATCGAGGCCGTCACCGGCCAGGGCATCATGGTCCGCCGCCTCCTGGAGCCGGACCGGGCCACCGGGCAGCGGCGCTTGACCGACGGGGCGTTCTGCTTCCCCGGCTGGCGCTCTGCTGAGCTGGCCTATGCGGTTACCGGTCATTCCGCTCAAGGCGGCACCGTGCATACCGGGATCGCGCTGGTCACCGGCGGCGAGGATCGGCAGTGGCTGTATCCGGCGATGACCCGCGGCACCGACGCCAACCTGGCGTTCGTGTTCACCACCCCCTCGCGGCCCGCCGACCCGCAGCCCAGTACCCGTCCCGCTCCCGGACTCGGCCGCTACGAGCGCCTCCGCCGGGAACGCGCGGGATACCACCTCGGCCAATTGCAGCCTGGCAGACCGGACGGAGCCGATCCGCGCCAGCCGGCCGCGGTACTCGCCGACATCCTCGGCCGCGACGGCGCCGGCCTTTCCGCCACTGAGGTGCGGCAGCGCAACCTTGCCAACGCCGACCACTTGGCCGCCCTCCACGCGATCTGGACCGCGGAAACCAAAGGAGCCCGCCAGGACCGGTATCGGGAGCTGGTCATGACCGCGCTTCCGCCCGGCTACCGGCAGCCGCTCTCGCATCAGGCCCGGTGGCTGTTCCGCACCCTGCACGCCGCCGAACTGGCCGGCCTGGATCCCGCCGAGGTCATCGGCTCGGCCGTCGAATGGGACCTGGCCGGAGCCCGGGATATCGCCAGCGTCCTGGACGGCCGGATCCGCACCCGGGTCTATCCGCTTTCCCCGCAGCCGCAGGGATGCTGGGCCGGACGGGTACCCCGCTTGCCCGACCCCGGCCGCCAGGCCTACCTAACCGAGATCGCCGCGATGATGGATGACCGCACCAGGCGGCTCGGCCAGCACACCGCCCAGACCAGACCAGCCTGGGCGGTCAACGCCCTTGGCCCGGTGCCCGCCAGCCCGGCCGACCGCCACGGCTGGGAACACAAGGCCGCCTCCATCGCCGGGTACCGGGAGATGTACGGCTATGACCATCCAGACGACCCGGTCGGCCCGGAGCCCGCCCGGGAAGCGCCAGACCAGCGGGCCGCCTGGTACGAGGCCTTCGCCGCCCTCGGCCCAGCTGGGCAGCCGGACGTCCGGGCCATGCCCGACGGGCGGCTGTGGCTGCTCCGCGATGTCTACGCGGCCGAGACCGCCTGGGCGCCCCGCCACGTCGGGAAGGAGATGCGGCTATCCCGGCTCGGAGCCTTCGACGCCGGCCTGGGCGCCATCCGCGCAGACGCCGAAACTGCCGCCGCCCGCAAGGCCGGCGATCCCGACCGCGCGGACCGGCATGAGACCATGGCCGCCAGCTACCGGGCCCTGCGTGACATTTACCAGCAGCGAGAACAGGTCCTCGCCCAAGCCATGGCTGACCGGCAGGAATGGGAGCGCGCCACCGAACAGTCCAGGCGCCTGGCCATCGCTGCCGACAACGAACTACGCCGACGCCATCCGGACCGGAAGCTCGAGCCCCTGCGCTCAGCCGAACCAGCACTTGCCAGCGACACCGGACGCGAGGAACCGGATCCAGTCCGCGACAGGAAACTCACCGAGATGGCGACCCGGACCGGTGACCTGGCCGCACAGCACCAGGCGTTCCGCGCCGAGATGGACGAACGCTCGCGGTTGCCGATGTCTGGCGAAGACCCGGGCTGGGGCGACCTCGGGACTGCCTTCCCTGGCTGGCAGGCATCCGACCAGGACGCGATCTTGAAGCCGCCCAAACCGGAGATCGTCCCCGCGGCGAGAATCCTCCAGCCCGCCGCCGAGCATGACACCGAACCCGACCACGAAGCCGCCGACTAAGCAGACGCGTCGATTTACCGGTGGGCATCGCTAGGCCCCTTTCAGTCGGCCAGCGCAAGTGTTGGCGGAGAATCGGTCTGCTGAGCGAGCACTTGGAAGCGACTGTAGGACAGCTCAATCCCATCGACCTCGGCTCGTATGGTGTACAAGCCTTCATGAGGTACATGCTGACTGCTAAACTGAAAGGCAAGCGGTAGAATAAGCTCATCTTCATCTTTCATATCAGGTGCTGGCTTCATATTGAAGTCAGCTATGATACTGCCCTTGTCTTCGGGCCGAATGTCACTTCCAGTTTGGTTTTCCATGAGCGTGACTTTTGTTCCGTCAGCGTCTGCGACAGAGATCACAATACGGTGACTACAGTTAGTGGCCTTTAGCGGTATCTTAATAAGTAGGCCGATCCCAAAGCTAACCACATAGCCTTCGGATGTCGACCTAGCGGCCAATACATTAATTCCAGCCCCAGAAACAACTAGCTTGCCTGCGTACACGGCTGCATAGTCAGCCAACATTTGATCAATGTGGATCATATGGTCTCTAGGGTCCTTTCGATCCCTTGCGACATGGGCTTGCTAGTTAATGGCCAGCCCGTTAGCACAGTTAGCAACGACGAGGTTCATGGTGCCGCCCCCCAGCTTAGTCGTAGTTGGTCCGAATCTGATGTTTGTCCCTCCGACCTCGAATGTGATCTCGGCAGTAAGCAGTGGAAACTGTAGGGATTGCCCGAGGCCAAGGGCTCTCGGATACTCACGGCCGAGTACCTCAGCATCTTCCCACTCCCGGAACCGGATGGATAGGTCGTCGCCGTTGTCGTACCGTACCCGGAGTCTGCTTCCGTTGGGTGGGCTTTCGACGTCAGCCGGATTTCCGCGGATGATCCAGTCGTTGTTGTCAAGCCTGGTGCGAGGCTGGCCAGAAGCAGTGAGAACTCGGAAATTCAGCAGCAGTCGCCGTCTCTCGTCTCTCTCGAACCAGATCATGGGTTCGCCGCGAAACAAGACCATGTTTGGCGTCTCGTAATAGAAGCAGCCGCCTATCACCGCGAGTACGTCCTCGCGCATCCACTCGAATCTCCCGCGCACGTCGGGTCGGTCAACGGGAATAGCCTTCATTGCCCGGCAGTCATCTATGGTCCAAGCGGCTGCTTTTGCATGATGTTCCGCACAGAGCGCAATCATCCGCGCTAGGTCATGATGGTGCTCCTTCTCCCATGGAGGGTCAAAGTGATGATATTCCAAATACGGGTTGCCGCACCCGCTTACAGGGCAGCCGAAGCCGACCTCGCGGCGCAACTCTCGCCGCACCGCAACGGGAGGGGTGCGGGAGAGTTCGTTTTCCTCGTCGCGCATTCCTGTCACCGCGGTTCCATGAAGACCGTAAGCGCTTCAATTCCCGCGAAGAGCTCATCGTATGTTTGGATCACTACATCTTTAAGGGCGGTTCGGAATAGCTGAAACGATCGTACTTCCGCGCCGGACAACGACTCCCGTTCAGCATCGCCTATGAGAATAAAGATCGACGGGCTGCAGACGGTCAGGCTGGGCGTATGGGAGCGGAGGCTGTATAGGTCAGATTGCAGACTGTTCCTATAGTTTAGAGCCTGCACCACGGCACCACTCAGTTCGTGCGAAGGTGAATAAACACCGTCTCGATACTGCCCGCCCATCAATCTGGTAATAGGCGTTTTTATTTCAACCAAAACCGCATCCGTTGAGTGTTGCGCCAGGAAATCAAGGACGCCGCCTCCGCGATTATCTATCGCCTTACCACCTACATAGCATTTTGAACTCAGAGAGAAAGCCCGACCCTGCGTAGCTGACATCAGAAGCTCTGGCCTTTCAGCAAACGTTCTTTGCCAGTACTCCTCAGAGCTATTCCGCCTTCCATGCGCCCAAAGTTGCAGGCAATCCTCCAACTTGGTGACCTTCTTTGAAAAGTTTGCTGATTGATCTGGGACAGTTGAAGGAAAATTTCCAGAGGCCACCTGCTCCAGGTGGATCTTGCGGATATTCCTGAGCTTGTCGACCGTATATTGCTCTCGGTTCCTATCGATTATTAGGTGGTGATTCGGGCACAGGATGAGCAAGTTTGACAATTCATGCGTTCCGCCTTGAGCCATAGGAACAATGTGCACAATTTCCAAGATCGGAGTTTGGTCTGGCATGGTATTCGGATACGGGCAATCCGGCATTGCGCATCGTTTGCCGAATATTTCGTATACTTCCTTCAATACGCGCCTAGGTGGCACACGGGCAAATGATCCTTCCGGCATAAAAGGACTGTATCATTTGCGATACGCATGGCGACCCAGACGGCACAGATTCCCAAGCTGACACAGTGAGGTCAAACCTGTAGCCACGGGAACCCTCTTGCCTGCCAGTTCGGGCTGATGCAGGACCGGCGGCGTATTCGTGGATTGGTGCGATGGGAATCTCGATGACGCGGGGACTCGTCGTGTGCCGAATACGTGGGCAACTCGGGGGCGCCAGCGGCGTTCGCACTGGTCACGGCCTTGCGGGGGAGGTCTGTAAAAACGTCGGCTCAGCGTACGCTGGTTCGGACCAGGTATTCGCCGCCTCTGCTGGCTCGGCGAAGGCGCCGCACTCAAGACTGCGTTGCCCTGGAGTGCGCTCGGCTGATACATGCGCTCGGCTGATACATGGGATGCTCAGCTTCCGGCTCGGCTGAAGGGATCGGGCGCTCAGACCTGACCAGCACGGCCGCCAGAACCACCGGCTACGCGTGCGGGCCGCCACGGTGACCCGATCACGTACCGTGACCTGGGCCAGACTTCTTGCGTGGACGCGACGAGCGTTTGCGATGCCCCGCCACATGGCGTGGAGGCCAGATTCGGTCCTCGTAGCGGGACCCGTCTAACAGACGCTCGATGATCTCGACGTTCCTCATCGCGGCTACTTGAGCGGAAACTCGGTCAGGTCAGGCCGACGCAGCCGTATCCGGTGTGGTGTGACCGATGGCGCATCCAGAGCGCGACGTCGAGAACCCGCAGAGGCGTTACCTCCGCCGGTATCCTTGCTCGCTTGCTTAGATCCTCCAGCTCAGTCCTGAAGCTACCGTCATCTTGGCGAAGTGCGTCACGCAGTGCTTTCCAGATTTCCTTTGGCCGGTCGAATGCGCAGCGGACCACGTCGTCGTACACCGGAATCAGAGAGGGCCGCTTCCTGGCGAGCAGCTTGCCCGCGGTCACCCAGCCAACGCCGTCCTGGCTCTCCAGCAAACGCCAGGCGCTATCCGCCGGTCCGCCATCTTTAATCAGTTCTTCTGCTTCGTTGTCCCACAACGGCACCGAGGTCGGAATCTGCTCCAGGAACACCGCCGATTCTTCACCAAGCGCACCATGGAGCAGATCGAGCGCCACCAGTGGCGGAAGCTGAACGCTGAGCATCTCTATCGAGAGGATGTCCGAGGCTGTGAAGCGATTACATGTGTCAGGTTGGTCACCACCACCGTCGAGCAGTTCGAACCGGCCGCCAGTAAACGGCGGAAGCTCTCTCCTTCCGAGACCGACTCCGAAATAGAGGCGCAGGTCTCGGCAAGCCTGATCATCCTCAAGGATCCTTGTCAGCCGGGCGACGTCCAAGTCCTGGGGTCGTCTTCTTGGCATGTCCACCTCCGCTTGACGCATACGACGTCGTATCTTGGCACACCCTGGTCCCTCGAGCCGACCCTACGGGAAGGAGGGTCTTTACAGCAGTCAACAGGCGTTGCAAGCGGTAAGCGAAACACTGAGGTGAACACCTCGCTCGGTCAGTGGCAGAAGAGTAGTCTGTGTAAGAATTACCTAATCATGCCGCGGACATGAGGCTGGTCCGTATCCACAGTATGCATGCAACCTAAATTTGGGAGGCAGCGATCAATGCAACTACCGGGACTATATTATCCTTACATCCATGTAAGGGATGACGCGTGGCTCAAAATGGCTGCATTGTACTGGCCTTCATTGCGTCGTATCGTTCCTATCGGCTACAGCAAACATGATAGTCCTACGGCGCAACGATTGTTTGAGGCTTCGATCCTTCGCGACGAGGAGCCCGGACGGCTTTTGAACCCAATAGGAAGAGACCTAACGACTGCTCTACAGAGAAATGCGTATAAACTGGTGCCAGATTACACCATCGAGCGGGCAATTGCCGACTGGGACGGTAACAACTGGTCTGCGGGAAGCGAGCAAGGTCAGGTTACACCAGAATTGGGCTGGATCCACGTAAGCAAGTTCCCGCAGCATGTCATCAATTCGCTGGCCGCCCTTGGGCTAGCTCGACAGGGGCGTCCGGTAGATCCTATTAACTTCCACTCGGGGCGTCCAAAGGATTGGATTGGGCTTCATCCTGACCTCGCTGGTGCATACATGACAGTGCTCGCAGCACGAATAAGCCAAGCCGCTCAGTTCCAACCGCTTACGGATCAAATCGAGCTGCGGAAAGCCATCCCCAATGATGGCGTTGAGTCGGCTCTACGTTTGCTACTAGGCAAGGATCGACAGGTCATCGGCACGTCACTGCCCGAGGCTAGCGAGAAATACATAATGCTTGCTTTGCAATACGTAAAGCCGAAGGGTCTTTCCGATATTCCCGTGGAAAAGATAATAGAATGTCGAAGTGACCTATCCGAAGAGCTTGAAACCTTCCGGGAATATGTGGATTCGCGAGAAAAAGAGCTGAATGAACTAGTATCCATCGCATCTGTCCATAGGCAAATGGAGGCGTTTACCGAATATGTACAGCAGACGATTGAGCTCCCACTTCGAAAACTAGAAAGGGGCATGCGACTGCACAAGCTCGATCCAACTCGGTCGTTGGTTCTCGCAGGTACGTTCGTCCCTCCTGCCGCAGCATCAGAAGCCCTTAATGCCCTGGGTGCGCGGCCTGCCGTTGCAGCAACAATCGGGACGGCGGCAGCAGTTGGGAACGCATGGTGGCAGGTTGGGAACATTCGCAATGCCGCTAAGGCAAATTCGCCAGTCGGCTATATATTGGATGTACGCGACCGGCTGACACCCAGAACACTTCCGGCTTACATTCGTAGGATATTTCGCGGAACGTACAGCCGTTCCGCTAGGGCGTAATTGAGCTGAGAATGATTCGCCCTCAATTCGGTAGAAGAGTCTGTCCGGGAGCGTACGGGCAGACTGACCGAAGCGCCGGTGGCGTACCCGGCATAAGGCTGACGATGACGAGAATCAACTACGACAAGCGTGACCTGCTCCCGCCCGGCCCCGAGCAATTTTGGTAGCCTAGCGTGAGATTACCGACGTCTGGGCGGAGCGCCTTGAATTCTGGGGGCGGCGCGGTCGCCGTAGCCGCACAGCGCAAGGCCGTTTACAAGTGCCAGCTACGAACGGCCCTGTACGCGGCCCATGCTCAGGATCCGGTCCATAGCCTCGGCTCCGGTAGTAATGACAGGGCGCAGTTCGTGCCGGTAGACAAGCTCTGTCGTTGCGGTGCGGTTGTGCCCGGCCAGACGAGCGATCTCTTCGATGGGCACGCCGTCCGCGGACATCAGGGAGACGAAGGTATGCCGTAGATCCCGCGGCGCCCATTCCGTGCCGAGGCCGGCTGCCTCGGTGATCTTGCGGAACTCACGCCGGACGTTCGCCGCGTCCAACGGCGTGCCGATAGCCGAGGCGAAGACCAGGCCGTGATCCTGCCACAGAGCCCCGGCCGCGAGGCGGTCCTCTGCCTGACGCTTGCGGTGCTCTCTGAGAGCCTGCACGGCGGCCTGAGGCAGCGCCAGCGTCCGCCGCGACTTCGCCGTCTTGGTATCGCCACCTTGCCGCACCGAATGCCACACGGCCACCGACGGCGGCACCGGCCGCGCCGCACCCGGATCGCCGTCCAGGTCGAGGTGATCCCAGTGCAGTTCCCTGGCCTCCTCAGTCCGGATGCCGACCGCGAGGCTCAGCACAACGTAGGCGTTCAGTCGGGACTCCCGGGCAGCTTCGAGCAGCACCAGGGACTGCTCCAAGCTGAGAGACCGGCTCGGCCGTCCGACCTGGCCCTTCGGATTGTCCACCAGGGTGGCCACATTCCGGCCGACCAGATCGTGCGCCTCGGCATACCTGATGGCCCGCGCCAAGGAAGCCCGGGCGATCTGCAGGTACCTGGTCGACATCCTGCCGCTGAGCGCCTCGAGCCCTCTGCGCACATCGCGGGCCGTCAGCTCCCGCAGCGGCCTGGTGCCTATGTGCTCCAGTAGCGGCTTGAGCGCCTCGCGGTAGATGGACCTCGTCCGTTCCGACCGGCCCTGCAACCCGCCCTCCAGCCAATCGTCTACGGCATGCTGGACCGTGTACGTGGCCGACGTGTGCAGGCCGCGGTCGAGCTCGGCGTGCGCCGCCTTGAGCTTGTCCCGCACCTCGGCCTTGGTCTTACCGGTGACCTTGCGCCGGAGCCGCTTCCCGTCCGGTCCGAAGCCGACCGAGATCGCACCGACATAGCGGCTCTTGGCCGCATCGAAGTAGATCGCGTCCTCGCCATGCCCGCGACGGCGCGGTGTGTTGTCCGTCATGTCGGGAGCGTAACTCTTTTTGGCTCCCCGTTTGGCTCCCCGCGATGGGAGCCGATCCCCTGAAACAGGCTCTGAGCTGGTGGTCAGGGACAGGATCGAACTGTCGACCTTCCGCTTTTCAGGCGGACGCTCGTACCAACTGAGCTACCTGACCATCGGGGGGCTGACGGTTCGCCGCTCTTCCCCAGCGGTCCCGACGGGATTTGAACCCGCGACCTCCACCTTGACAGGGTGGCGAGCACTCCGAGCTGCTCTACAGGACCTTGCGTCTGCCAGCCTAGACCAGCAGGTGCCCCCAACGGGATTCGAACCCGTGCCGCCGCCTTGAAAGGGCGGTGTCCTAGGCCGCTAGACGATGGGGGCTCGACAGCCTTCGCCGCCGTTGCCCGTGGCGCCCGCCGTCGGGGACTGCCCCAGCATAGGGGACAGAGACCACAACCAGCAAAGCGTAGCGGGCTCAAGTTTACCGACGGGGCGCCGCGGCTCGGCGTGGCCGCCCACCGACGGCCGGCTTAGGCACCCAGCTCAGGGGAAAATCCCTGGTCATAAGGGACCGATCGGATTCCGCTGCGGCGTACCACGGCGATGCCCTTGCCAACACGGCCATTCTTCGACACCGTAAGTGACTAGGGAATGACAGAATGGGGTCGCCACCGTGACTCTGGTCACGTCGGTCAGTCGGATAGCCGGCGCATATCGACCGGGCCGACAGGGAGGAACTGATGATGGACGGCGCCTGGCGCTACCGGAAGCCCGGGTAGGCCTGCCTGTGTCGGTAACGCAAGACGGCATGCGCGGGAAACGGGACACCGCCGTCGCGCCCGCGGCGGACAAACGGCGGGAGGGAGCCGAACCCCCGCAGGGGCGGCACCGGAGAGCACCGGAAAAGCAGGCCTCCTACCGGGAGCTCTTCGCGATCCGCGAATTCCGCGGGCTGTGGTTCGCGCAGATCCTGTCCTACGCGGGAGACCAGTTCGCCCAGGTCGCGATCGCGATCCTGGTCTACTCCCGGACGGGCTCGCCGCTGCTGACCGCGCTGGCTTACGCGTTGACCTACCTGCC
>Ga0302180_10002238_pt1 | contig 15026 bp, 11 predicted proteins | sample I_Palsa_E3_2_FD_200575 | JGI IMG/M metagenome (GOLD analysis project Ga0302180, IMG submission 200575) | Peat permafrost microbial communities from Stordalen Mire near Abisko, Sweden - I_Palsa_E3_2 | ecosystem: Environmental > Terrestrial > Soil > Palsa > Peat permafrost | place: Sweden... | reverse complement strand
AAGCTGGGAAGATCGGCGGAGCCGTTCAACGGCGACCATCGTACTGCCTGGCCGTTTCTGCCCGCGATAGAAGTGAAGGTGCCCCACTCGTGAGCCGTGAGATCGGGATTGACCGGCTCGTTCTGGGCGCCGAAGGTGACGGACAAGGCGATGCAAAGAAGCACAAGGCCAGTCACGCGGGAGCGAGCGGCGGTTGCGGGCATAGTCAGCCCTCCGGTGCGCAGCACACATTGTAGCGCTTCTCGTGGACGATGGTTTTCGTTAAGAGATTGGACACCCCAGGGAAGTTTTTCGGGAGTTTCCCAGGTAGCGTATAGCAGGCTCGCCGATTCCTAGCCCAGTATTCCTTTCGTGGACGCGGTAGGCGCTGACCACTGGTAACCAGGTAACATCCCGTCTGATCATTGACTTGCGTCGACGGGCGGGTTACCTTCGCGATATCTCCCCTCACCAGAGGAATTTCCTTGGCCCGGAAAATACTGCTTGCTGACGACAGCGTGACCGCCCAAAATATGGGGCGCAAAATTCTCGCGGATGCGGGGTATGAGGTAATTGCCGTAAACAACGGCTCCGCTGCGCTGAAGAAGATCGCCGAACTGAAACCCGACCTGGTCATCCTGGATGTTTATATGCCCGGTTACAGCGGGCTGGAGGTGTGCCAGCGCCTCAAGGAAGCGCAGGAAACGGCGCGGATTCCAGTGTTGCTGACCGTAGGCAAGCTGGAGCCTTTCAAGCCGCAAGAAGCGCAACGGGTGGGCGCCGAAGGTTTCATCGTCAAGCCCTTTGAAGCCAGCGAGTTGCTGAGCGCTTTGTCGAAACTGGAAGACAAGGTGGTGCCGCGGGCCGAACCCTCCAAGCCCGGGCGCTTTGCGCGGGCGATTGCGGCAGCGGAAGAAGCTGGCCGCGGCAGCCGGAAAGAACTGGCGAGCGACCAGAATGGTTGGAACAGCCGGATTGGGTTTCCCCACGAGAAGACGAGGGTTGAAGAGAAAGTTGCGGACGACTCTTCGATCTATAACCCCATGAACAGGGATCTCCGAACGGTGGTGGAAAGCGCCGCGGAGAAGGCTGGGGAGCAGAAAGAAGAGAAGCAGCCCCCGGCTGGGAAAGCGGGCGAAGCAATTGCGGATGTGGCAGCATTGGCGCAGACAGGTTTGCCGAAAGATGTGACGCCGGAAGAGGTTGCCGCGATCGCAGCCGCAGCGGCGCAGATACAGATTGCAGGCGCCGTCGTTGAGGATCAGCATCAGGTTTCTGACAGCAGATCCTCTGAAAGCCGGATTCCTGAAACCCAGATTTCTGAAACAACGAGTCACAAAAGCTTAGAGCCGCCTTCGGATCGAGTCGAAGATAACCTTGCGCCCCCGGTGCGCGAAGAAGCGAAGACGGAGGCCCTGCAAGAAAACAAAATCGACGGCGTAGCTGGTGAGCTTGCTGCGACTGAGACCGGCTCTCGCCTGAATGATGACGTGAGGGCGGAGGAAACGCAGGACCTGCCGGTCACGATGGCGGCGGCCACGGCTGAATCTGTTGCACCAGTGAACGTGGGCGAATCGCGCTGGGCAGCGGTGCCGGCAGAGCTGGGAGGCGAAGAGGCGACGGCCTCGCTAGAACAGGAGATGCAGAAGGCGTATGCGGCCTTTGTACCCGCGGCAGCGGACCCTGCCGTTGTCGCTACCACGCAGGAAGTGGAGGCCCCGCTTGCCGAGAATTCTTCTTCACTGGAGGTTGCGCCAGTTGAGGCACATGCCGGGATATCTCCGACCGCCGAGTTCGCGGAGCCGAATGCGGCGTCCGCTCCAGTTCCCGAGCCTGTGGGCTCTGCCGTGGAGATAATAGTTCCCGATCCGGCCGGTCTTGTCGCGCGGGAAGCGGTCGCGCGGGAAGCAGTCGCGCGGGAAGCGATTGCGCTGGGAGCGCAGGAATTACAGCCTGCGCCCGACGCTGAACCCGCGATGGCGGAGTCAGCAACTACCTCCAGGGGCGACTTTGCTCCCATCGCTGGTGGCGACGATCACGCAGCGCAATACAAACCAGACTCCGAAACGGTTAAGAGCACCGCAGCGGCTTGGGCGAGCTGGCGTCAAATGCGTGATACGCGCAAGGACAAGGACAGCGAAGTGGCGCAGGCCCAATCCAGGGAATTCGAAGTATCCGAGTCGGCCCCGGCGGAGACTGCCGCCAGAGCGGTGGCGGCGGGCGCCGAGCAGATTTTGCATGAGGCAACAGCCGCACCGAAAGGCGATCCAGCAGACATCGCCCGCATCGTGGAGAGCGTGCTGGCCGATCTTCGTCCCAAGCTCATGGAAGAGATCTCGCGGAAAATGGCGGAGAAGAGGTAGAGCGTTCTCAGCCGTTCGCTATCAGTTTCTTCTAGCCTCCAATACCAGGCGCTTGCGCGCTTCGTTAACCCTCCGTTGACAATTCCTTGCAGGCTCCGGTATCTTAAAGACTTTGGGAAGTCCAGCGGTTGCCCGCCTGATGGTCTGGCGTCCTCGCCGGAGAATCAACGAGCGGTCTTCTTTCGCAACTTTTTTTCACTCTGGGAGAATTCTGATGTCAACCTATTTCCCCAAACCGGGGGAAATTGTGCGCAAGTGGTACGTCGTGGATGCGGATGGACAGACGCTGGGGCGTTTGGCTTCGCAAGTGGCGCGCATCCTTATGGGCAAAGAGAACCCGCAGTACACGCCGTTTCTCGATACTGGCGATCACGTGATCGTGGTCAACGCCGAGAAGATTCGAACGACCGGCATGAAGTCGGAGCAGAAGCAGTATCACCACTACACTGGTTACCCGGGTGGTCTGCGCACGGAAGATTACCGCAAGCGTTTGGCTCGCAAGCCGGAGAAGATCATTGAAGATGCCGTGCGGCGCATGTTGCCGAAGAATAAGCTCGCAGCGCACATGCTCTCGAAGCTGAATGTTTATAAGGGCGACAAGCATCCGCACGAGGCGCAGAAGCCGCAGGCTTTGCAGTTGGAAGTGCGCGCTTAGGGATTTGCGTGGTTAGAGAGAGACGTAGCAAGCTACGTCTCTACGACGGAATCTGAAGAGGAGATTAAGAGCTCCGCATGGCTGAACTTGTGCAGTACTACGGAACGGGACGACGGAAGCGGGCGATTGCGCGGGTTTATTTGCGTCCGGGCGGCGGCGACTTCAAGGTGAACGGGCGAGAGTTTGAGGAGTATTTCGTGACGCCGGCGCAGCGCTCGGCCGCGAAGGCGCCGCTCGCGTCCACGGATACGGTGGCCTCGTTCAACATCGTCGCCAGCGTGCTGGGCGGCGGAGTGCGCGGTCAGGCCGATGCGGTGAAGCTTGGGATTGCGCGCGCCTTGATGCAATTCAATGCGGAACTACGCGGCAAGCTAAAATCCGAGGGCATGGTTACTCGTGACTCGCGCGGCAAGGAACGGAAGAAGTACGGTCAGAAGGGCGCGCGAAAGCGGTTCCAGTTCAGCAAGCGGTAATTGCTGATGTGGCAAGCAAAACCGAGATTCCTCCGCCCCTCGCTTTCGCTCGGGGGTCGGAATGACAAGGTTTTGGGTTTGGCTAGGAGCCAGAAGCTAATAGCTGATTTTAGGTGTTCAATTCTTCCTGTGCCTCGCGGCGCGGGGACGGGAATGGTAATCCGGAGCGGAACGTACGCAAAGGATGCAGACTAAATAAGGAGGTTCATTGGCTACTATCACCATGAAGGAGTTGCTCGAAGCGGGAGTTCACTTCGGGCATCAGACGAAGCGCTGGAATCCCAAGATGAAGGAATACATCTTCGGAGAGCGCAACGGGATCTACATCATCGATCTGCAGAAGACGCTGAAGATGTTCAAAGAGGCGTCGAAATTCGTGCAGGAACTGGCGGCCGACGGCAAGATTGTGCTGTTCGTGGGAACCAAACGCCAGGCACAGGACGCGATTGCCGAAGAGGCCACGAAGTGCGGCGGCTTCTATATCAACCAGCGCTGGCTGGGCGGACTGCTCACAAACTGGGTTACGGTGCAGAAGTCGGTGAAGCGGCTGAAGGAACTCGACGAGATGGCCACGGATGGCCGCTACGAGCTGCTGCCGAAAAAAGAAGTAATCAAGCTGGAACGCGAGCGCAAGCACCTGCAGGCCAACCTGGCGGGCATCAAGAATATGAGCCGGTTGCCGGATGCGGTGTTCGTGATTGACTCGAACAAAGAACAGATTGCCGTGCGCGAGGCGCGCAAGCTGGGCATTCCGGTAGTCGCAGTGGTGGATACGAATTGCGATCCCAGCGAAGTGGATTACGTGATTCCGGGCAACGACGATGCGCTGCGAGCGATCCGGCTGTTTACTTCGAAGATTTCGGACTCGATCGCCGAGGGCGCGCAGTTGATGAGCGACAAGCAGGTCGCCGATATGACCGCCGCGACGGAGCAGGCGCAGGCTCGGGAAGCGCAGCAGGCGGAAGATGCCGCGGCGGCTCTCGAAGTTCGAGCCCAAGAGGCTGCGGCTGCATCTGATCTGGCGGACATCGGCGAAAACATCAGCATGGAGGAAGTGCTGGGTCCGGGGACGCATAAGAAGCCGGTGGCGAACGAGGAAGGCGACGTTCCGATCAAGGTGGAGACCCAGACGGTTTAAGAGCAGTGGTCAGTGGCTAGTTGTCGGTGGTCAGAAAGAACAAACCGGGCGTTTGACATTAGACCCGCGCGGGTCGTCCGGCGCGGGTTAATTTTTGTGAAGTGATCTTGAAGCAAAGAGGAATCATTCTAGATATGGCAACTATTCCTAGTCCTGAACCAGACGACAGCGGCCGCGGGAACATTTCTGCGGCGCAGGTGAAACTTCTCCGGGAGAAGACCGGAGCTCCGATGATGGATTGCAAACAGGCCTTGACGGAAGCCAAAGGCGATATGGAGCAGGCGGTCGTAATCCTGCGAAAGAAGGGAGTTTCGGTTGCGGCCAAGAAGGCGGCGCGTGTGACCAGCGAAGGAGCAGTGACCAGCTACATCCACGCGGGCGGCAAGATTGGTGTGCTCGTCGAGGTGAACTGCGAGAGCGACTTTGTGGCTCGTACTGACGACTTCAAGGAACTGGTGCACGACATCGCCATGCACATCGCGGCCAGCGATCCGAAGTTCGTGCGAAAGGAAGATGTGACCAAGGCTGATTTTGAGCGCGAGAAAGATATTTACATTGCGCAGGCCGTTGCCTCTGGCAAGCCGCAGAATATTGCGGAGAAGATGGTTGCCGGCAAGATGGAGAAGTTCTACGAGGAGGTCTGCCTGCTGGAGCAGCCCTTCATCAAGGACCAGACCATGTCGATTGCGCAGCTCATCGCGGCGAAGATCGGCAAGCTGGGCGAGAACATCAGCGTCCGGCGGTTCGCGCGCTTCAAAGTGGGCGATGCGGGCGAGACTGTCGCTACCACCAAGCCTTCGGAACAGAAAGCGGAGTAATTCAGGGCGCCTGCGGGCGCCCTTTTTCACTTTCGGCGGGGACGGGAAGCCCTCGCGAACAGCCGGCGGGACCCTTCGGTTAAACTCAGGGCAAGCGCCGGCGCTACACCTTTATGACTGCCCCTGCCTTCAAACGCGTTCTGCTCAAGATTTCCGGAGAAGCTCTCGCTGCCAATCAGGGCTTCGGGGTGGATACGGCGCGCATCCACGAGGTTGCGGCGGAATTGGCCGACGTCCACAAGCTGGGAGTGCAGCTTGCGATCGTGGTAGGCGGCGGTAACTTCTTCCGCGGCGTGGCCGATCAGGCTCGAGACATGGACCGCGTCTCCGCCGATCACATGGGCATGCTGGCCACGGTGATCAATGCACTCGCTCTGCAGGATGCGCTGGAGAAGCAGAGAGTCTACACTCGCGTGCAAACGGCGATTGAGATGAACCAGGTAGCGGAGCCATTCATCCGGCGGCGCGCCATCCGGCATCTGGAAAAGGGACGGGTGGTGATCTTCGCGGGCGGGACGGGAAATCCCTACTTCTCGACCGACACGGCGGCATCTCTGCGCGCCATGGAGATCAAGGCCGACGCTATCCTAAAGGCCACCAAAGTCGATGGAATCTACGACGCCGACCCCATGAAGGTGAAAGACGCCAAGAAATTCACGGACATTACCTACATGGATGTTCTGAAGCTGGGCCTGAAAGTGATGGATTCCACCGCGATCAGCTTGTGCAAGGACAACAACCTGCCCATCATCGTCTTCAACCTGAATCAGCATGGGAATATCCGGCGGGTAGTTAGCGGAGAGAAGATCGGGTCGAGGGTGAGCGCTTAGGACTTTGGCCACGGATTCTCACGGATTCTCACAGATCTCTTGTTTATGATCCGTGGTTATCCGTGAAAATGCGTGGCCGATTTTCTGTTGGGTTTATAATTCAGCGTTTTGATTCTTGAACTCTTACGGAGCTGACTGATATGGCTCAAGCAACCATGGCCGCGATTCCGGGCCTTAGAGAAACATATGTACAACTGAAGACGCGGATGGACAAGGCGGTTGAAGATTTCCGCAAGGCGATGGCGGCCACGCGCACCGGGCGCGCCTCGGTGCACATGCTGGACGGGGTGAGCGTCGACTATTACGGCCAACAGATGCCACTGAATCAGATTGCGGCTGTCCACGCGCCGGAACCGCAGATGATTACGGTGCAACCCTTCGATCCGTCGCAGATCGGCCCGATCGAGAAAGCGATTCGTTCCGCCGAACTCGGGCTGAATCCGATGAACGACGGCAAGCTGATCCGCGTGCCGGTCCCGGCGCTGACCCAGGAACGCCGCCAAGACATGGTGAAACATCTGCACAAGGTGCTCGAGGAGCACCGCACTGCAGTGCGGAATATTCGCCGCGATGGCAATGACGCCATCAAGAAGGCGATGAAGGACAAGAAGATCACCGAGGACGACGAGAAGCGGTCGTTGGAGGAGATCCAGAAGCTTACCGACGACGAAATCAAGAAGATGGAAGAGATGAGCAAGGCGAAAGAGAAAGAAGTTCTGGAGCTGAAGTAGACCTCGAAATCCGTTAGCGCAACGCTGAAACCGAGGTACATGTCCAGCCAGTCGCTGCACTCGGCGCGACCTCTAAACCCCTGAATCCCAGCCACATAGCGGCTTTCCGCTCCGGTAAGGTGTCTGGTAACCACGACCCTAGGTTACGCGACATCCCCAGGGACGGCGTGTTTCCATCATGGTGAAGCAAATCGGCTCCCCCAAAAAAAGAGAACTTGGACCAAATCTTTGAATCGGAGGTTTGCCATGAAAAAAATTCTTGGGATTGCACTTTCGCTTGCGCTTTCGATGCTCGGAGCGAGTTGCGGCGGGGGATCAAGCTCGTCCCCAGTTTCGTCCTCGCAGTCGTCGGCTGTTTTCGTGACCGGCGAAGATGCTCCGCTGGCCTCGGTGGTCGGTTTTGATGTCACCATCAACTCGATCACTCTGAACGGCAACAACGGTTCGCCGCAGGTGTTGTCCACGCCCACCACGGTGGATTTCGCCCGCCTCCTGGGGTTGCGTTCTCCGCTGGCGTTCAACACCGTTCCCGCGGACACCTACAACAGCGCCACGTTCTCGTTGTCGAGTCCAGCAATTTCCTGGGTGGATATGAGCACCACTCCGCCATCGATCGGTGCACCCATCACCGTCTACTTTAGCCCGACTACCGGTTCGGCCACGCAGACCACGGTCACAGTAAATTTCCCAACGGCGATGGTCGTAGGCAGCAACGGCTTAGCGGGGCTGAGAATGGAATTTGACATCCGGCAATCGGTTGCGGTCGATGGAAGCGGCCAGATCACGGGCGCCGTGAATCCGGTTATTTATGCCAACGCGGTGAAGGCGAGCGATCCCAACGGGCAGGTCACCGATCTTACGGGCGGGCTGGTCTCGGCGAACGCGGCCAGCAATTCGTTTGTCATCCAGGGCCCGTATGGACGCCAGTTGACCGTTGACGTCAGCAATACCACTCAGTTCAACAGCGGATGGAACATCAACGATCTGGCTACTCCGGCGTTTGTTGGAGTCCAGGGATCGTTCCAGGCCGATGGCAGCCTGATGGCGAGCAACGTGGAAGTCATCACCACCTCGCAGGCTTTCCTCTCCGGGCGCGTGTTGGCGGTGAACCCGACGTCAGGGCCGGTACAGCAGATCACGCTCTGGGTGGGCGAAACCAGCGCCGACCTGGTCAGCGATGTCGACAGCATCCAGACCATCGACGTGAGCGCGGTGACGAAGTACGACATGTGCTTCTTCGACAACCTGTTCACCAACGCGCTGTTCAACGATTCGAGCGTGATCGTGGGCCAGCGCATCTTCATCGGTGGAAGCTACTCCAGCGGCGTCTTTACGCCTCAGATGATTTCGCTGCGGTTCCAGGGCGTCTACGGCACGCTGGGCACCGTGAGCATCATCAGCGGCAACGTGGGAACCTTCCAAATGCAGAACAACGGGCTGATCGGTTATTCGCTAGGCGGGTCGCCGCTGACGGTGGCTACCGCCAACGCCACGTTGTTTATCAACACCACGGGCCTGAGCGGTCTGCAATCCAGCGGATCGATTCCGCTGGTGGCAGGCGGTCTGCTGTTTGTGGACCCCACAACCAGCACTCCGGTGATGGCGGCGGCCGTGGTCGCGGATCCTCCGCAGCCGCAATAACTCAAACTGCAACGGAGCAAGCCGTGAAACGGGTGGCCGCGAGGCTGCCCGTTTTCTTCTGCCCGTCGACCGTCGTTCACGCAAGAGCACCTTATAATTGAACGATGGCGAAACAGGTCGTCCATGCCGCGTGTCCGCACGATTGCCCCGATGCTTGCGGAGTTCTGATCACGGTGGAAGACGGGCATGCCACGAAGATTCAGGGTGACCCGGGGCATCCGGTGACGCGTGGATTCTTGTGCGCGAAAGTGGCGAAATATCTGGACCGGGTGTATTCGCCGGACCGGGTGCTGTACCCGATGCGGAGGGTTGCGGCGAAGGGGTTTGCGGCAAAGCAGCGGAGGTTCGCTCCGCATGGCCGGATTCCTTCGACTGCTCTCGGGACGAGCTCCTACCCGCCCGCACAAGAGTCCACGCAAGCCTGGCAGCGCATTAGCTGGGATGAAGCCCTGGATGAGATCGCGGGACGTTTCCGCAAGATCATCGCCGAGTCCGGCAGCGAGGCGATTCTGCCTTATTCCTACGGCGGAACGCTGGGGGCGCTGAATGGCGCTTCGATGGACCGCAGATTTTTCAGCCGCCTCGGCGCTTCGCAACTGGAGCGCGCGATTTGTTCGGCGGCGGGCGAGGCTGGGTTGCAATCTGTGCACGGCGAGAAGCTCGGCACCGAGCCCGAGCAATTCATCCATTCCCGCTACATCATTGCCTGGGCTTCGAACATTCACGGAAATAATGTCCATCTCTGGCCGTTCATTGCGGAAGCGCGGCGCAAGGGCGCGAAGCTGGTGGTCATCGATCCCTACCGCACGCGGACTGCGGCCTGCGCCGACTGGTATCTTCCAATCAATCCGGGCACCGACGGCGCGCTGGCTCTGGCCATGATGCACGTGATCATCGGCGAAGGGCTGCACGATGCCGATTACCTGGCGAAGTACACGCTGGGTTTCGACGCGCTGCGGGAGAAGGTAAGAGCGTATCCGCCGGAGCGTGTGGCGCAGTGGACCGGGATTTCGGCCCAAGACATCCGCAAGCTGGCGCGGGAATATGCCACGGTACGGCCTTCGGTGATCCGGCTGAATTATGGCGTGCAGCGGTCGGAGGGCGGTGGGATGGCCACGCGCGCGATTGCGATGCTGCCCTGCGTCATCGGATCGTGGAAGGAAGTGGGTGGCGGGTTGCAGATGTCGACCAGCGGTGCGTTTGGACTGAACAAAGATGCATTGACACGGCCCGACCTTAAGCCCGAGGGTCTCCAACATACACCGCGAACGGTGAACATGGTGGAACTGGGCACTGCGCTGAATACGCTGAGCGATCCGCCGGTCAAGGCGTTGTTCGTCTACAACTCAAATCCAGCGGCAGTTTGTCCAAATCACAATGAAGTGGTTCGCGGGCTGAAGCGTCCGGACTTGTTTACCGTTGTGCACGAACAGTTCTTCACCGACACGACGGACTATGCCGATATTGTCTTGCCGGCGACGACGTTCTTCGAGCACAAGGACTTGCAGACCGCTTATGGTCACTACTATCTGCAAGTGTCGGACCAGGCGATTGAGCCGTTGGGAAAGTGCCGGGCGAATGTTGAAGTGTTCCGGGATCTGGCCGGGCGGATGGGATTCGAGGACCCGTGCTTCGGCGAGAGTGTCGACGAGATGATCGATGGCGCGTTGGCTTCGAGCAATCCGTGGCTGGAGGGCATCAACCGGGAGCGACTGGAGCGGGAACGGCAGGTGCGGCTGAACCTCAGTGGACAGGGGTCAGTGGCCAGTGGTCAGTCAGAGCCATTTCTTCCGTTCGCCAATGGCAACTTCCGCACATCTTCGGGCAAGGCTGAACTGTACAGCGAAGCGATGAAAGTGCAAGGACTTGATCCGGTGGCCGAGTTCACGCCTCCGGCGGAGTCGCGGCATGGAGGACAGGGTGCGGCTTTCCCACTTGAACTTCTGGCGCGCAAGGCCGACAACTTCCTGAACTCAACTTTTTCGAACCTGCCTTCGGTCCAGGAGATGGAGGAGACGAACCTTCTCGAAATACATTCCGCCGATGCCCGGACGCGTGGAATTGCCGATGGAGAGATGGTGAGGGTTTACAACCATCGAGGAGAAATCTTTTTGCAGGCGCGGGTGGACGGCGCGGTTCAGCCGGGGGTAGTTGCGGCGCGGCTGAATTGGGCCAAGCTGGGCCCTGGACTCCGGAATATCAACGTGCTGACCTCAGAAAAACTTTCCGATCTGGGCAACTCCGCCACGTTTTATTCCGTCTTGGTTGAGGTGGAGTCAACCAAGTCCCTTCCATGAAGCCACCGGCAAGAGTGGCGGCTTGGACGCTTTCCGTTTCTCTACCGTATAATGATCGTTTTCCCGCATCCCAGAGGCTGAGGTCGTAGCGATTCATTTTTGCTCTCATCCAGACATTGTTGTGTCCGGGCGTGGCCACGGTTCTTCCGGTGCCGCGCATCCTCCATCTTCTTCATTTGCACGGCTTTGCCGAAGAATGAAAGGGCTCGGGTGGGCGCTCGGGATTACCCTGGCGTTGCTTTCCGCCTCCCTAAGCTGGGCGCAGACCGACGTGATTTCCGAGATTAACATCCAGGGAAACCGAAGAATTCCCGCCGAGACGGTCAAGGGACGCATCTTCACTCACCCCGGCGACATTTACGATTCCGCGGCGCTGGAGCGCGATTTCAACGCACTATGGAACACAGGCTACTTCGAGGATATCCGCTTCAGCCGCGAACAGACTCCGAAGGGGTGGCGGCTGATTATCCAGGTTAAGGAAAAGCCGACCATCCGCGAGATCAACTATGTGGGACTGAGTTCGGTCTCCACCAGCGACGTGTTGGACCGCTTTAAGGAAGCGAAGGTTCCACTGACGGTGGAGAATCAATACGACCCGACGAAAGTCAAGAAGGCGGAAGTGACGATCAAAGGCCTGCTGGCGGAACATGGCCGGCAGTTTGCCACGATCCGGACGGAAATACGGCAGATCCCTCCCGCTGCGATCGGGATCACATTTGTGATCAAAGAAGGTCCCAAGGTCAAGGTGGGCAAGATCACGTTCGTGGGCAACAAGAACGTCAGAACGAGAGTGCTGCGTTACGCCATGAAGAACTTGCGGCCCATCGGCATCCCGCACTCGGTCTTCCTGGAAAACATCTTCGCCAGAACCTACGACGCCACCAAGCTGGACGAAGATGTGGAACGCGTCCGGAATGAATACCAGAATCGAGGGTTTTTCAAGGCCAACGTGACCGAGCCCAAGACGCAGATTCACGATACCGGGCACGCGGGTATCCATGTCCCGCTGGTACAGGGCGGGGCGGGTAAGTCCGTCGACATTACGATACCCATTGAAGAGGGCGAACGCTACACGCTGGGCGGCATCACGTTCAAGAACAACAAGGCGGTGACCAATGCGAAATTGCTGCGAACCATTTTCCCGATCAAGGACGGAGATGTCTTCAGCAAAGAGAAAGTAGGCAAGGGTCTGGAGAACCTGCGCAAGGCCTATGGCGAGTTGGGCTACATCAACTTCACTCCGGTACCGGAAACCAGGTTTGACGACGAAAAGAAACTGATCTTTCTTGACATTGACGTCGACGAAGGCAAGCCGTTCTATGTGCGCCGCATTGAGTTCGTGGGCAACACTACGACCCGCGACAAGGTGATCCGGCGTGAGATCGCTCTGGAGGAGGGAAGCGTCTACAACTCTCGTCTCTGGGAGTTGAGCTTGCTGCGCTTGAACCAATTGGGATACTTCGACGTGATGAAGCCGGAGGATCCGAACGTCACCGTCCGTCAACTGGATGAGAAAAACGGGTTGGTCGACCTGACGCTGAAGATCAAAGAGAAGGGCAAAAACAGCATTGGCCTGAATGGTGGCGTGAGCGGGCTGGAAGGCGCCTTTGTCGGCATCAATTACGCCACCAACAACTTCCTCGGTCTGGGTGAGACACTTCAGGTCCAGGCCAGCGTCGGGAATCTGGCGAAAAGCATCCGGTTCGGTTTTACCCAGCCCTACATGTTTGACCGGCCATTGCAGTTTGGTTTCAACGTGTACTACACCAAGACCAAGTACGACCAGGCCCGGCAACTCTCCATCTTCAGCGGGATGAACCTGAACCTGCCCAACACGGTGCTGCAGAACCTGCAGAATTACACGCAAGCAAGCGCTGGGTTCACGACGTCGTTGAGCTATCCGCTGCGCGCGCGCGACAAGCGCCGTTTCAATCGCCTGGGAATTACTTATTCCTTCGACCGGTCCTCGCTGGCAGCGCTCAGCTCTGCATCCAAGAATTTGTTCGAGTTTCTGGCCTTCCGCGGAATCTCCGGGCCGGTTGCGCTAGACGGAATCATCACCAGCAAGATCTTTCCCAACTTCTCCTTCAATACCATCAACAGTCCCATCTCTCCGCACAGCGGGCACCAGTTCACGTTGGGCGCGGAGCTCGCCGGGCTGGGAGGGACGATTCGCTCGGTCCGTCCGATCGTTCAGTACAAGCGCTTCATTCCTGTACAAAGGGGGCGCAACGCGCTCGGCTTCAACGTACAAGGATCTTTTATCACTGGCTATGGTGGTTTGGTCGCGCCGCCGTTCCAGCGGGCTTACCTGGGTGGGGAGAACGATCTGCGCGGTTTCGATATACGCTCGGTGTCTCCCGTGGCGTTCCTGCCGAGCGTAGGAGCGATCACCCTGACCAATCGCGACGGAACGCCCGTCCTCAGGAACCCGCAGGATCCCCTGGCGGGGAACGTAAGCATTCCGATTCCAGTGGACCAGATCGTTTTCCCGGGCGGTGATTTCAGCGTGTTTACTAACATGGAGTACCGCATTACGATCTATGGGCCGGTGGCCTTGGCTCCATTCGTTGACACGGGCATTGACCCCATTATCCGGAAGTCGCAGTTGCAGATTGCGCAGGTGCAATACGATGGCGTGGTCGGCCAGGCCTTTGGATGTCCGCAGCTAGTGCAAACTGCCACCGCCAACACCTGCACTTTAGGCAGCGTGTTGAACCCGCCGCCGTCGCAAGATCTGCAGGTTCTGGGCACGACCAACTGGCGTCCGAGAATGTCCACGGGACTTGAGCTCCAGGTGTTCCTGCCGGTAATCAACGCGCCGTTCCGACTTTACTGGGCATACAACCCGCTGCGGCTGGATAGCCCCGCGACCCCGCCGATTCCGGTTACTCCCAGCATGTTCCCGCAGGTCTGCGGACCAGCAGGTTGCCACTTAACTGAGGCGGGATCGTATACGTATAACCTGGCGAGGAACGCCTACTCCCCGAGTTTCCTGCTGCGGGAGCCACGCAAGACGTTTCGCTTCACGGTGGCGACGACGTTCTAAGGGCAGGTTCGCAGCAGAAGGTTTGACGACGGCTGAGGATGCTCTCTATAATTGCTGTGATCCACGCCATTGCAGAAAGCTGGTCAGGGTGGACGACACGTCCGCAACCCCGGCGTGTGACGCTGGCAGTCCAGTGCGCCTTGTCGTAGAGGTTTGACGGCGGCCGGTGCAAGAAACGCAAGGCAAAGAAACGCAACACGATGACCTCGTGAGTTTGGGCCTGATAAGTTCGGCCCAATAAGTCCGGCCCAGCGTTGTCCGTGGGTAGTCCGAGTTCATTCCCGGAACCATCTTCACCGGAACATAGTTCCAAGGAGTTTAAGAGATCCAATGACAAGCAAGTTTCTGCGATCTGTCCTGGCCATTGCGGTATTCTCGATGATTTCCGCATGGGCCCAAACCGGTGGCGCCGCCACCCCGTCTAGTCCATCTGCTGCAGCTGCGAGTCCGGCCGCTGCGGTGTCCACGACCGGTACCAGGGTCGGGACGATCAATGTGGAGGCTGCCGTCTTCGGTTCCAACGAAGGCCGTCGTGATGCCGATGTCCTGACCAAGAAACTGGAGCCCAAGCAGAACGAACTCAAGGCCCAGAATGAGGAGCTTGAGGGCCTGCAGAAGCAAATGCAGACCCAGGGCGACAAACTGAACGACGAGGCCAAGGCTACTCTTCTCAAGCAGATTGAGACCAAGAAAAAGTCCCTCGATCGTGCCGTCCAGGATTTCCAGGAGGACGGACAGAACCAGGGAAAAGAGATTTTCTCGCGCATTTTGCAGAAGATGGCACCCACGATCGTGAAATACGCCCAAGAGAATGGATACCAGCTGATTGTGGATACGTCGAACCAGTGGCCCCAAAGCCCGGTTCTATGGTCGGGTGAAGGCGTGGACATCACGAAGGCGATCGTCGACGCCTACAACGTGCAGTCGGGTGTGCCGGCTCCCGCGCCGACAGGCGCTCCGGCGGCGAAGACGCCTCCGAAGCCCGCTAGTACGACTCCGAAGCCGGCGGCTCCGACGTCAACCGCACCACCCAAGTAAGTTTTCCACGACAC